>Ga0163108_10003591_pt1 | contig 11021 bp, 10 predicted proteins | sample Fk1155metaG_FD_109644 | JGI IMG/M metagenome (GOLD analysis project Ga0163108, IMG submission 109644) | Marine microbial communities from the Central Pacific Ocean - Fk160115 155m metaG | ecosystem: Environmental > Aquatic > Marine > Oceanic > Photic zone | place: The Central Pacific Ocean...
TTAGCGACAATCCCCTTATGGTCATGGCACTGTAACTTTAATACATAGTTTTTAATGGAATTAGCCATTTTTTTTCAACCTTGGTAAAATTTCAGTTAAAGCGAAGTAAACAGAAAATCCAGAAAATGCTATCCAAAATTCTATTGCATAAAGTCTTCGAGTTACCATTTTTTCTATTGGCATATCCAATGCTCCGCCAAATAAAGGCGCGCCGCTACTGCCTTCTGGTGTAATGACATAAAAAATCATATAAGTTGCGTAAACAATTTGAACGACAAAATTTATTAATATTAGATAATGTATTGCTTTAAATATTGAAAGTTTCATCTTTAACCCTTAACGAATAAAATAACATTGAGGATATTGTAACTCTTTTATCTATTTAACATCAAACTTTTTTCAAGTTTACTTGACGCAATAGTACATAAAATAATGCTATCGCAATAATCATCAGCCCAACAGCTAAGGCTGTACTTCCTAAAACAAAATTACCCACTGAGAAGTTAAAACAAAAAAAGCATACGATTCCTATTAAGGCAGAAGCAATACCCCTAAATAAAAATGGCTCTTGAGAAATATCATGTCGATCACATACCTTTTTCCATCCAGGTGACCCAGGACGAATCTTTTTTACAAATCCAACAAGAACATCCTCTTTTACTGGAGGTGTTAGGAAAGTCACCACAACCCAAATTACTGTACTTAAACTTACAACTGTAAGAATCTTTGTAGAATACAACCAATCAGAATGAAAATACCCAATATATGATGCAATCACCCCTGATGAAACCATACCAGAAATCTCTGTCCAAGCATTAGCACGCCACCAAAACCACCTTACAATCCACGTCAGCCCTGCCCCACTAGCAAATGTAAGTAAAAACTTCCACGCCCCACTCACAGATGTCATATTTAAGGAGATCCCAATACTTAAAAGCAATAAAATAGCCATCATTAATCTTGAGACCCAAACATAATGCTTAGCAGAAGCATCTTTTACCCAAAAACGTTTATAAATATCATTTACCATGTAAGATGCACCTAAGTTTAAATGAGTATCAATGGTAGACATAAAAGCACCCAGCAAACTTGCAAGAACTAACCCCATCGCTCCAGCTGGTAACACTTCTTTTATCATTAGCGGGTAAATCATTTCAGGGTCAGAAGTCTCACCTAAGATCATCATTCCACAAAGCACAGTAACAATCCATGGCCACACTTGAACACTGTAGGTCAAAAAAGAATATAACAAACTTCCTAAAAACGAATGGTTTTCATTTTTAGCAGACAACATTCTTTGAATATGCTTACCACCACCATCTGCATATTTATGAGCCCACCACTGAACAAAAAGATAAGTTAAAAACACTGAAAATGGCGTAACCATCGAGTCAACTGATGAAAGTGAATAACTTGGGATAAAGTCTATTGCTGGATCACCTTGATATGAAGAAATTAAAGTGTCTAATCCCCCCACTCTTTGTACAGAAAAATATGCTAATAAAATAGCCCCACCTAGTGCCACAAAGTACTGAAAAAAATCTGTGATCAGCACACCATAAAACCCTGAGGCTAAAGTATAAGCAAAAACTAAAACCGTAGTTACCGCTAAAACAATAGAAATATCTGCAGTTGTAATTGCACTCATTACTTTAATTAATGCTAAAAACACCCACCCCATAATAAATGCATTAAAAATAACACCGAAATAAAATCCCTTAAATAATCTTAAAAAAGCTGCTGACTTGCCACTGTACCTTAATTCAATTAACTCAGCATCTGTCACCACCTCTGCTCTTCTCCATAACTTAGAAAACAAAAAAGTTACAAGAACTGCAGAAATAGCATTGGACCAAAAAAACCAAACCCCACCAATTCCCTCTTTTACAATAAACTTTGTAATAGAAATAGGTGTATCAATCGATAAGTTAGTTGCCGCCATCGAAACACCTATAATCCACCATGACATTTTCCTGCCACCTAAGAAAAAATGCTCTATTGACTGACTTGCCCTGCGAGTAAGATAAAAACCCAGTAGCATTAATAGGATCAGATAAATAATAACAACCAGGTAATCAGACCAGTGCAATACGCTTATCATGCTATTACCTTTATCAAATTTTCAGTCTTGTTTCAGTGCAAAAATACGTGAACACCTTTTTTCAATAAAATAAAGGGTGCTTTCCTTTTTTTCTGATAACTTAGCTGTTCTTTTTTCATCTTTTAGGTTTGCTAAGCGTTTTAGAGCATTTGAACATGCAGATTGATTCATTTGTTCAAACTCATAGTAAAGAGCGACAGGATATGGGCTTAACCCAGTGGAAGAGTATAATAACGGTTCTTGATCAGTTAATAACGGAAAGTTTTCTTCTTCTTTCCCCAATAAAAGTAATAAATCCTCTTTCCACTCCCCTACATGATAAAAATCTAACAAAACTTTTTTTTCATTAAGTTTGCTTTTGTTTTCCATAAAATATCTTTTACAGCGTTTTATTTCGCTTTTGATATAACCAGATATAAATAACTCACTGTAAACATGACATTCATTTTTAAGAGCTAGAACCTCTCCTCCATTACCCTCAATCGCATGGTAAATATATTTTCCTGCGGTTAAGTCAGGATCATAAGGGTCCCAGCCAGGTTGATAAATAGCATGAGTAAGTTCGTGAGCTAAATCTAATATGATTTCATAGTCAGGTTGTTTTTTGTTTAGAATTACTGTTACTTTACGTTCTACTTCTTCTTTTCCTGTTTTGGAGTCAAAATGTCGTGTTACTACTGAATCTGTGCGCGAAACTCTATCCCACCTTAAATGTTTAGCAATCTCACTTTTTGTCTTTAATTTCCAATATGCTTGCGCATCATAAATGATTTTTTTACCAAACTCTGTATGATATAAACCTTCTATATATCTTTCAAACTCAAGCCCAGAGCGTGAATACAACTGATTCACTGGAAAGAACAATAAAACGAGAATCCCCCAAAACCTCATACATTTTTAATCGGTTTTTTTATGTTTTGTCCTTATTAAAAAAGTAAATAGTTATGACAGCCCATCACCTGAGTGTCTAAAGTTTAGACAGTTCTTATCAGCATTTTTTTTAATGCTCCATTTTTTTTCCAATTAACTTGTTGTAATTACTGGCTATTTTTATCCTCATGGGTGTGTCAAATTCGGTACACTCTTTGCTTTTTATATAAATGTTGATTGAAGGAATTTGGGTCAAACTCAACTCCCAAAAGTAGAAGCAGAAATGAGGTCTATAAATGAATCAGAAACATCACATTAGAAATGCTGCACTAATATCCATTGGTTCATTAGTAATTTTTTCTGTATTTACATTTATAAATGAATCATCACGAACCCTAGCTACTTCCAACGCAATTTTAAAAGTATCTTCACAACCTGAGAAGTTTAAAAACTGGGGTATTATCAACGACAAAGAAAATAACTCACACATTCAAGTTAACCAAGCGTGGAAAATAGAACAGGGAAATAAAAAAATAGTTGTAGCTGTCATTGATACAGGGATTGATCTTGGCCATAAAGATTTAAAGCAAAATATCTGGAAATCTCCGAAGAGCGTTAAGACCTCTAAAAAAGAAGTATATGGATGGGACTTTGTTCACAAAAAAGCTGAACCTATTGATAAACATGGCCATGGTACTCATGTTGCAGGAATTATTGGAGCTATCGCTAACCCGAATTCTGGAACCAGCGGTGTTGCACAAGAAGTCTCCATTATGGCTATTAAATATTATTCTGATGGAAACTCTGGTGCTGTAAACTTAAACAATACAATTGATGCAATTCACTATGCTATTGATAATGGCGCTAATATTATCAATTACAGCGGAGGAGGACCTGAGTTTTCTGAAAAAGAATATTTAGCCATTAAACGAGCTGAGTCAGAAGGTGTTTTATTTATTTCAGCAGCTGGAAACGAACATTCAAATACTGATTTAGTTGAAAACTATTATTACCCTTCTGCCTACAGGTTATCTAATATTATCTCTGTAGCAGCCACTGATATAAACAATAACTTATTACAGTCTTCAAACTGGGGTAAAAACAAAGTAGATGTTGCTGCTCCAGGTGCTCACATTTACAGTACTCTACCCGGTAACCGCTATGGTTACATGTCTGGAACTTCTCAAGCAACAGCATTTGTTACAGGTTTAGCTGCTTTATTATTATCTCACAATCCAAATCTCACCCACCAAGAAGTGAAAAATATTATTCTAAATACTGTTGATACATTTCCTCAATTAAAAAACAGAGTTGCTACAGGTGGTCGTATAAACGCCTTCAAAGCTCTTTTAGCTCTTATGAATAAAAACACATTTGAAAGTGAAAATTCTTTATTGGCTAATCTCACTCAACAACCAGGGTCTATACTCAAACTTCTCACTTTAGCTTCGTATTAATTTATCTATAAATTATTTATAATTCTATTAAATCATCAGTTGCATCCGCTGGGGTATCTTGTAAAATCCTTAGAATATGAAACGCTTTTTTAAAAAGTATAAACCTCATTGGAAAATTGTATTAAGTGCTGCATTATATGTTTTTGCTTTTCCACATTGGGATTATTCTTTTTTAGCTTGGTTTTGCCTTATTCCATGGCTAAGCCATTTTCAAAACCAAAACAAATTAAGCGAAGTGTTCATTCAAAGCATTTGGTTAAGTATGTTAATCACTTTTGGTGGTTTTTACTGGGTTACTTATTCAATTAGTCAATATGGAAATTTACCTGTATCTATCAGTTTAATAGGACTTGTGCTGTTTGGCTTTATCTGTCAACCAACGATAATTACCTATTCTTTTATACGATTCATTGCACAAAAAAAGTTTTTAGATAACAAAAAAAATAAACCTGCTTTTTTACTCTGTGTTCTACTAGGTTTATCTTTCTTTTATACTGGGTTTGATGTTTCTATTCACAAGCTTTTCAAAGATACACTTGGCCACGCCTTTTATAAAAATGAACTGCTGCGCCAAGTTGCAGACATTGGTGGAGCCGGTATTTTAACTTTTATCTGTGTTTTTTTTAACGAAGCACTTTTTCTTTTAATAGATAAGTTAAAAAAACGCACTGAGCCGAGCATTTGGCCATCAGTTAAAGAGTCACTTCCTAGTTTTGGGCTATCTGTTTTGCTTATTGCGCTTACATTAACTTATGGTTTTTTTAGAAATGATTTTATAAAAAATAAAATAAAAAAACCCATTAAAACTGTTTACGCTGGGGTTATACAGGCCAATATTGGTGACTTTGACAAAGTAGCTTCTGAAACTGGAAGCTGGCATGCGGCTGATAAAATTCTCTCAACATACATTGAGCTTTCCAATAAATCGATTATGACTAACCCACAGCCTGACTTTATTGTTTGGCCAGAAACAGCCTATCCAACCATTTTTGGACACCCAGACACAAATAGAGAACTAAAAAGAGACGCTAGAATTAAAAATTTTGTTAAAAAAAGAAACATACCACTTTTATTTGGTGGCTATGACACCAATGGTAAAAAAGATTTTAATTCATTATTTGTTTTACATCCATCTCCAACCGCTAATGAAAAAAATATAAAAAAGTTACAAATCTATCATAAAAACGTACTGCTTCCTTTTGGTGAGTACATTCCTGGTTTTGGAGAGGATTCCATTTTTAAATCCATTTTTCCACAAATGGGGTTTTTTGGCCAAGGACCTGGGCCTGAGGTTTATTCGGTTTTTACGGCTAATAAGTCGTTTAAGGTTTCTCCTATCATTTGTTATGAGGCTTTATTCCCAAATTATATTATTGGTGGAGCAAATAAAGGCAGTGAAATTATCCTAAACATTACAAACGACTCATGGTTTGGGCAATACGGCGAACCTTATTTGCACTTCGCACTCACTGTCTTTAGATCAATTGAATCTCGGCTTCCACAAATTAGATCTACTAATACAGGGATCACAGCACTGATTTTACCTTCTGGTGAAATTAAAAACAAAACAGGTGTATTTAAAAAAACAACGGTTAATATGAGTATTCCGATTACTTCTGATATTCCAACTTTAATGAAATCTTGGGGAGATTGGTTTGGCAAAACCTCCCTTTTGCTGGGTCTAGCCTTCTTAACGTTTGTATTTACATCACGTAAAAGACAAACTCATAAATACCTTAAAAGAAGATAATCTAACTGTATTTGCACCAGTCTTATATTGTGGCAAAAGTGACATGCGTCAAACTTATATACACTTCTTATTTTGTAAGTACCTAATCTCAAAAGAAAATGTTTTGGTATGAGCCTTGCTTTTTAGAGTGTGAGCTTAAAAGTGTTGTTTGAGACGTTTGTGATTGTTGTAGCTTTTTTTTGGAGAGGTATAATGAAAAGGCAAAATTTTACATATCAAGTTTTAAAATGTTTCTGGCTACCCATGCTTGTATTACTTATTACACCTGGGTGTTTAAGTAACTCTGGTTCAAGTAAAGATAGCAGTAGTAGTGTGAGCACTAAATCTAAGTCATCTTCTAATGACAGCTCATCTACAAGCTCTACAGAGGACTCTGAGGGCTATAACTGCCCATCTGAGGCTAATGTCACCCCTAATTATGATTGGCATCATGACGGCACAGGAGAGTTTACTGTCTGTCAACACAAAGACGATTCTTCAAATATTCTTATTCATGGAAAAACTAACGTTTCAACTACAATTTGTGTTTTCCCAACCAAGTCTGATGATGAATCAACATCGATTTATCTTTCCTCTGACCAACAGTCTGTAAGATACCAATGTGCTAGTGCTAAAGAAAACGGAGTGTATATTGCTCTTGAGGACTTTAGTAGCTACAACGGTGTTTTTGTTGTTGAGTCACCTTATGCATCACAAATGGAACACTGTTTGTTTATGAATAATGGTTATCTTTGTCCTTCGGCAGAACCAAGTTATTACTCTTACGGTTCTTTATAAAGCAACAATTCTAGTGCAAAACTCTACGAATTGAGTTTTTATTACTTAGAGTTTCAGCAATATCAGATTGTTCTTGGCCAATTCTAAATCGTTGAACCATCTTTTGATCATTTGTTGGAAATGCATCTAAAACCTCTAGAGTATCTTCTTCTTCAGTTTCTCTTGCAACAGTAATATACCAATACTCATCAGAGTGTTTTGAGAAGTGTTTTATAAAATAAAAAACTTTGTTTTCATTATCGTTGTTTTGCTCTTGCTGATCTAAAGCCCAAACCTCAGTTGGATCTTCTAATGTCTCTTGTAAACAGTGGTTATACAAATTAAAGTCATCCACTTGAATATCTGAGTCCTCTCGGCTTTTAACAAACTCAGCTCTTAACGTTTCATCTTCTGTCCATTCCTCAGTTACACCGTCAACAGTTTGGTTGCTATAATCAATCAACTCTTCACTTTCTAAATTAATTTTATTGTGATTTTTTTCATCTGCTTTTTTTGCATTGACCCACTCTATTGATTCACCCTGACGGTAGTAAGTTACTAGCTTTGGATCCTTTGTCACAAAGGCTATAAACAAAAAACTAGGCTCACCTTGTAAAAATAGCGTCTGACATAAACACCAAACCGCTGTTCCTTCATAATCAAACTGTGAGATTAATGTATAAAGATGATCTCCAGATACTAGTTTTCTACACCAAATCTCTTGAGGGCTCTCAAATGTAGACCATCTTAAATGCACCAGTGATTCTCGTTCTTTTACACTTAGGTCATCTTTTGAAACTTGGCTAAGATACTCCTGCTCTAGAGCCTCAATATCTTTTGTAAAATAATCAGAAATACACTTCTCAGTACAAAAAACACGCTTTAGATCTTCTTCAATCACTAAAAAGTTTTTATCAGTCGGTATTTGCTTCTGGCAAGTCCAGCACCCTACAAACTTAGGCTTTTTGAGCGCCACTTTAGGGGGGGGTTTCTGAATAGATGCAGCTGCTTTGTTTTTGTCTTTTGTATCAGGTACGGCTTTTTTCTTTGGAGCACGTTTCATACCGTAGATTTTACCGACAAATACCTCGCACAGTCAAATGAATCGTAAAGTTTTTGACGACTAATAATTGACGGTTTTGAATTCACTTGCGTTTTTTTCTCAAGACACGATAAGCTAAATTTAAGGACAGGAAGTCCTAAAAATAATAGCAAAACTCTTGTGAGTTGCTAAAATTTTTAAAATTCAAACTACCCATGGAAGGGAGATCACTTCAATGATTCAAGTCACAGAATCAGAGTTAAAACAAGTAGAATACCTTATTCAGCAGTCCATCCAAGGAAACCATATCCTATTTGATATCAATACTATTCGTAAAGCATTTGAATCAAACAAATACACGTCCTCAGAGGAAGACTTTGAAATGACTGCTCAAGATGCAGAGGGTCACCTTGAAAAGCTTATTTCACTTCCGACATTGATTCAAAAAAAGTTCTATCTGGAAAACCTAGAAAAAGATACATTTCATGAGCTCATCAGAGTGTATTTTAATATAGTTGAAAGCAAGATCTTTGAAACAGAAAAAAAGGTGGTTCACTGATGGCCATACGGCCTCCACCACCTCAGCAGTTTCAACGTCACAACTTAAACTCTGCTGATACCCATCAGAGCGAAAAAGAAGCACGACAAAGAATCGAACAAATTCACACACATCTTAAAAACACTATTGCCGAATCCGATCAAACTCTTGATCGGATTGAAAATGATTTTAATCAAAGACGTGCTTATCAGCTTGATAAACAAGAGCAAACACTTCGAGAAGAAAAACAAAGAGGTATAGAAGAGCTCCAAAGATTAAAAGACGAACACAGAAAAGAGGTCAAAAGGCTTAAAAAGGAATCTGAAAGAGAAGTCGAATCTGTAAAGTCAGCATATAAAAACCAACTCTATTCAGTGGCAACACATGGTGAAAAAAGCATCCAAAGAAAAACAAGTGAATTAAAAACTCAAAGTGATTACCTGCTTAACCAACAAAGAGAAGTTGAAAAAAGTAACCAAGAGCAAAAAATTAAAAGAATTAATTCAATTGGCAATGAAACAGAAAAACAAGTTTCACAGTTTAAGTCATCTCAACTCAAAAAAATTAAAAAAATTCAAGACAACTCTCAAAGTGATCTCTCAAAGCTTAAATCAAATATATCAAGCCGAAAAAAAGACTTGGTAATGACTCAAAGAAGTGAGATTCAAAAGATTCAAGACAAAACAAAAAGTGAGATTGAAAAAATTCAAAATGAATTTTCACAAAAGATTGATACTTATAAAAAAATGCAACAAGACCCTTTTTATTCTCTTGTAGAGATTGACGCTGACTTAATTGAAAACAAAGATGCTTTTATCTTAAAAGCGAAAATACCTCAATATGAACAAAAAAACGTAAAGGTTAATATTGTCGGTGATCAGCTGATTTTATCTGGTATAAGAAGAAATCAAGAGCAGCGCACTGACGGTGACGGTAAAACCTTAAAGACCTCTTCTTATCAAAGCTACACTAAAACATTTCCGTTAAACTGGCCGGTTAACCAAAACGAACTTGTAAGGTTATTTGATAACGAAACGGTAACTATTAAAATCCCTAAAAAACTAGAAGGTTTTTCTGAAGAAAATCTCAAAGCAAAGTTATTAGCTAAAAGTGAAGAGTTAGTTCCTTATTTTCCTAAATCAATGGAACCTAGTTACTACCCTTTTCAAAACACAAAAAGCTATAAAAAAACTACTTAATAGCTCTAGTCATCTTCTGATAAGTCTTCTAGCTCACCTAATAAAAACTTTAACCTTTCATGAAGGTCATTTAATTTATCTAGATTATTTTTTAAACTTTCCACTGGTGATGAATCTGCAGGAAAATGATTTTCCACAAATGCTTGAGCTTGATATGTCTGAATATCGTGCTCAAAATCTACTGCAGTATTCGTTTTAGCTTTAATCACTCTTGTACCTTCAACAGCATGATTAATTGCTAAAGCATTTTCTGTTTGATTCACTTTTGTACTTTGACTGGTTTTGTCTCGATTAGGAAACAAGAAAGTTATTTTCTGGGACTGGTCCCTTGATGCTGGCATTTTGCACTCCTCTCGTTCAACGGCTACTTCTACATAAACGCTTTTTGATCAGCGTTTCTCTACTACTACATCTACTTACTACTACTGGATCATCCATTGACCACTTACACACTAAAAGAGCAATCTAAGTGCCAATTATGACACATGGATTAATCATATTTTATTCTTTAATTACAGTGACTTATGTGTTTTTAACGATTCTGGGGCCAAAATTACCCTGGCTATAGAATAAACAGTTGTGAAACCCTAAACACCCTATCTACTTAAGGTGTATCTGCGTTTTGTAAAAACTGCCGCTGGAAGCAATCTGGTCTTTGAAACTCAAAATAAACTTTTTCATCAGAAATAGCCCGCAAGACCTCGACAAAATACTCATTAATCATTTGTGAATGTGGATTTTGCTGAGAAGCATTTTGATAATACCTTGAGCGATCTTGAATAAAAATCACTGAATGATGAGAAATATCATTTTTCAATTGATCTCTCTGAGCAACAGAGTTCATCTCAAAGTTTTTTACGGCTAAAGTCTTATTTACTTCGCTTGATAGTTGAGTAGCAGATCTTGCTGTAGCCGTACCTGATAGATAAAAACAAACAAAACTAGCATCTGGACTTGCCTCTTTTAACTTAAAGACAACCTCAGTAAGCTGGCTTACTCTACCATAAGTTGCATCATATAAAATCACTGCATCCACACTCTTAAACCATAAAGTAGAAAATCCACTCATCTGTGCAATTACTCTATAAGCGCCGCTATGAGCGGTAAAAACTGATGAAAGCTCTTGATTATTGCTATATAAACTAACCTTAGATAGTAAATTAGTAATATTTCCCAAAAAGAAATCAAACTCTTTTTCACTGCCAAAGTGTTTCAAATGTGTTTTGTTTTTATTAGAACTTTCAGGAATAATAATAATAGCATTTTGTTCGGACTGCTTTACCATTTTCAAAAAGTCAAATCGCTGAA
>Ga0163108_10003595_pt1 | contig 11015 bp, 9 predicted proteins | sample Fk1155metaG_FD_109644 | JGI IMG/M metagenome (GOLD analysis project Ga0163108, IMG submission 109644) | Marine microbial communities from the Central Pacific Ocean - Fk160115 155m metaG | ecosystem: Environmental > Aquatic > Marine > Oceanic > Photic zone | place: The Central Pacific Ocean...
TAAAGGATTTGGAGTAGAAACAAATGTTGATAAAAACATTAAAGTTGGTTTGGCAGATTTAAGTAATAAAAAAAAAAAAAATATAGGCTGTATAATTATACTTGTTAAACATGATGAGTTTAATAATTTGTCAAAAAAAATAAAAAAAAATATAAAAATAATAAGCATTTTTGATCAAAAAAATTAATTTTTAAAGTTAGATGATTAAATTATTTAAAATTTTAAATAGAAATCAAAAAAATAGACTTTTGATTATATTCTTTTCAATGACATTAGTTTCAATTTTTGAAACTTTTAGCATAGGGTCATTGTTACCATTATTAAATTCAGTGTTTGCCAGTTCTTTTGATGATACACTTTTTTCCAAATATCTAGACTTTTTAGAAGGTAAATTTTCAAACAACTATTTACACGTAAGTTTATTAATTATTTTATTAACTTTTGCTTTTAAAAATCTATTAATTTTTGCACATACAAAATTTGTATCTTCTTTTATGTTCTACCTATCACTAGATCTTCAAAGAAAAACTTTTGAAAATTATATTAATAAAAAATATGTAGAAATAAAAGATGAAGATAGTTCAAAAATTTTAAGAGATATTGATCAAGAAAGTAAAATGCTAGCCAGCACTTTTGTATCTCCTATGCTTACTCTTTTATTAAATTTTACAACAGTACTTTTTATTTTATTTTTTTTATTAATTTATAATTTTAAAATAACACTAATTATAACTTCAATTTTAGTGTTTTTTTTAATTATATTTAATTTTTTTTTTAAAAAAAGATTAGAAATTTTAGGTCAAAGAAGACAAAACGCAGCCAAAGATTTAATTAAAACTATAAAAGAAACATTTAATGGATTTAAAGAATTGAAAATTTATAACAAAGTAGACCTTTTCATGCACAATTTTAGAAAAAAATCTATTAAACTTGCAAGTATTGGAATTACTAGATCGGTTATTTCAATCGCCCCAAAACTAATTAGTGAATTAATAATAATATTAATAATAGTTATTGCTATTTTTTTATCCACTCAATCAGGATCGAGCATAAATAAATCTTTAGCTGTTATTTCAGTTTATGCAATTGCAGGATTTAGATTAATGCCATCATTTATTTCTTTGGTTTTACATTACCAAAAGATGAATTTTTCTAATGCAGTTATTAATTTAATGTTTGAACTGTTAAATCACAAGTCTCAAAAAATTGAAAAACATGATGTTAAAAAAATAATTTTTAGTAACAAAATTAAATTTGAAAATGTAAATTTTAACTTTAAAGATAAAATAGTTTTTAAAAATTTTAACATAAAAATATTAAAAAATTCCTTTACAGGCATCAAAGGCTCTAGTGGGTCTGGAAAGTCAACTTTTATTGATTTGTTAACTGGTATTTTACAACCTTCATCTGGGAAAATTTTAATTGATGACCATGAAATCAATGACTATAATTCTTGGACAAATCTATTTAGCTATGTACAACAAAAAGTACACATTTTTGATGCAAGCATAATAAAAAACATTTCTTTCAAAGATGAAATTAATGATGAAGAAATCAAAAAATTAACTGAAATAATTAAATTCTGTGAATTGAGCAGTTTTGTTGAAAACTTACCCAGCAATATAGAAACAGATCTTCAAGAATTTGGACGAAATTTATCGGGTGGACAGGCTCAAAGAATTGGTTTAGCTAGGGCTTTGTATAAAAATTCAGAAATAATTGTTATAGATGAAGGACTAAATAATTTAGACGAAGCTACAAAAAATCTTATTTTAGACAGATTTGTTGAGTTAAAGCATACGCGAACTATAGTTTATGTGTCACATGATTCAAAAGATTTAGAAAAGTGTGACAGTGTAATAAGTATATAATTTATGAAAAAAAAAAATTATTTTATAACTGGTGGAACAGGATCTTTTGCAGGAATATTCATCAAGGATTTGTTAAAAAAAAAACTAGCAAAAAAAATAATTATATTTAGTAGGGACGAGCACAAACAGTTGGTATTAAAAAATGAAGAACACATAAAAAATAATATAAAAATTTTCAGATTTTACTTAGGTGATGTAAGAGACGCTCAAAGACTAGAGTGGGCTATGCATGATGATATAGATGTTGTAGTTCATGCAGCTGCTCTAAAACAAGTACCAGCAACTGAATATAATCCTTTTGAGACTGTGAAAACAAATATTATTGGTACTCAAAATTTAGTGGAATCATGTATAAAAAAAAATATAGATAAAACAATACTTATAAGTACTGACAAAGCAGTTGCCCCAATTAATTTATATGGAGCAACAAAACTTACAGCAGAAAAATTAATAATATCAGCTAATGTATTTAAAGGCAGAAGGAGTTGTAAATTTAGTGTTATTAGGTATGGGAATGTTATGGGGAGCAGAGGATCAGTTATACCAATTCTTTTAACCCAAAATAAAAATAAAAAACTACCATTTACAATTACAGATAAAAGAATGACAAGATTTAATATTACACTTGGTGAAGCAAGTGATTTTGTTCTTAACTGCATTAGTAGAATGAAAGGTGGAGAAGTATTTATACCAAAACTTCCATCATATGATATTATTACTCTGGCTAAATCAATAAATCCAAATAGAAAAATTAAATTTATTGGAATTAGATCAGGAGAAAAGTTGCATGAAGAATTAATAACTTCTGCAGATTTTAATAATTGCATTGAGTATAAAAATTCTTATGAAATTTTACCTCTAAAAATTAATTTAAGAAACAGACAAACATCCAAAGAGCTTTTAAAATCTTATAACAGTTTAGAAAATAAAAAGTATTTATCTGCACCTGAATTAAAAAAATTAATTAGTAAAGAATTAAAAAATTTTGATATTTAAATGAAAATTTTTATTACAGGCGTAGCAGGATTTATTGGATATAATTTAGCTTTTGAATGTTTAAAAAACTCAAAAAATAAAGTTTATGGGATTGATTCGTATGATAATTATTATTCAGTCAATTTAAAAAAAAAAAGAATTAAAAATCTTAAAAAAAAAAAAAATTTTTTTTTTTCTAAAATAGATATCTGTGATTATAAGAAATTTGAAAATTTTGTTAAAAATAAAAAATTTGATATTGCAATAAATCTTGCCGCACAAGCTGGCGTTAGATATTCGCTTGTAAATCCTAAAAAATATTTAAAAGTAAATATTTTAGGTTTTTTAAATTTTTTGAAATTATTGAATAAAAAAAGAGTAAAAAAAATATTTTATGCATCATCAAGCTCTGTTTACGGAGAAAATACCAATTTTCCTTTAAAGGAAACCGAAAAGTTAAATCCAAAAAATGTTTATGGAATAACAAAAAAAATGAATGAAATTATTGGTGAATATTATCAGAAGAAAAATAATATAAGCATTATTGGCCTAAGGTTCTTCACGGTATATGGAGAATGGGGGAGACCAGATATGTTTTTTTTAAAATTATTTAAATCTTTGAAGTCAAAGGATGTCATGTATGTAAATAATTTTGGAAATCATGATAGAGATTTTACATATATTAAAGATGTTGTTCATATTTTAAAATTGATGTTTAAGAAAAGATTTAAAAAACATGATGTTTATAATATTTGCTCAAATAAACCGGTTAATATAAATGATATAATTTTTGAATTTAAAAAAAATTGGAAATTTAAATTAAAGTATAGATCAATGGTTAAAGCCGATGTATTAAAAACTCATGGTTCTAATAATAAAATAATAAAATTATGTAAATTTAAAAATTTTACTCCCATTGAATTAGGTATTAAAAGATCACTTGCCTGGTATTTATCGGAGAAAATTTATAAAATTAGATAAATAATGAATATTTTATATGACCATCAAATATTTTTAGATCAATCTTATGGTGGTCCTTCCAGATATTTTTATAATATTGCAAAAAAAATTATAAAAAAAGAAAAATTATTAATTAATGCCCCATTGCATATTAATAAATATTTAAATGAATTGCCCATAGAAGTTGTTTATGGAAAAAGTATAAATAATTTATTTTTTAATAAAATTCCTTATAAACTTCAAGCAACTATAAAAAAATACATAATTCATAGAATTAATATTTTTTTTTTACAAAAAAAAATCAAAGAGTTTAAACCTGATTTAATACACAAAACTTATTTTGAACATTATAAAACAAATTTACCAGTAGTTTTAACTGTTTACGATTTAATACATGAAAAGTTTCATAATCTTTATGGAAAAAAATCTAACTTTAGACCTAAAAAGGCGGCCATTGAAAATGCTAATGAAATAATATGTATATCACAAAATACATTAAAAGATCTTGATTATTATTATGATTTAAAAAATAAAAAAACTAGTGTTATATATTTAGCTAGCGACCTTAATGAATCAAATCAATTAAATTTAAATAATAAAAATTATTCTAATTATTTACTATATGTTGGTAAGAGAAGTGGTTATAAAAATTTTAATAATTTTGTAAAAGCTTTTTCAATGTCTGAAAAATTAAAAAAAGATTTTGAAATAATCTGTTTTGGTGGTGGTAAATTTAGAAAAAAAGAAATTGAAATGTTTAATGAATTAGAAATAAACCATAATAAGATTAAGTATTTTGAGGGTAATGATTTAATGTTAATTAATCTTTATAAAAATGCTACAGCATTAGTTTATCCATCACAATATGAAGGATTTGGGTTACCTATTCTAGAGGCAATGTCATTTAATTGTCCGGTTATATGTAGTAATACAAGTAGCCTACCAGAGGTGGGAGGAGAAGCTGTGGCTTATTTTGAACCAAATAGTCTCGAAAGCATTAAAAGCACAATGTGTGAAATTGTTTACTCTGAAAAAAAGAAAAATGAATTATTAATTAGAGGTAAAGAAAGATATAAAATTTTTAATTGGGAAAAATGTGCTGATGAAACATTAAATGTATATAAAAAACTTATTTAAAATTCCTTAATATTTAAAGTATTTTTAAAACCACCAAGATAGTCAGGTAAAATTTTTTTTAAATACCAATAAAACATTGATATAAAAATATTTTTTGAATTAAATCCATTATCTATCTTATATTTTTTTTGATTTGGATTTAAGTTAAAAGCCATTGAAGCACTGCTGATATTAGAATTTAGAAATATGAAACTATCACATTTAGATAATAAAATTGTTTCAACTAAAGCTTCTCTTCCTAATTTGTATCTGTGGTTTAATCTAGGGTATAGTTTAAATGCATCATTTTTATCTGACCTATAGGCATTTTCAATATAAGCCAAATTATCTGGAAATTCCCTTTTAAATACTTCTAAATAATTTTTTTCTTCTGTTGCTAGAAATATTTTATCTATATTATCTTTTTTAACCACATCTTTAACTAACCTTATCATTTGCTTTACAGTCGCTGGCATCGGATGACCTGGAGATTGTTTATAACTTGTTCCTCTAAAATGTACTCCTAAAGTTTTTGTTCCAAAGTTTTTATTATCAAATTTTTTGCATAATTTAGTAAATTTTTTATTTATTTTTATCTTTTCAAAAATTATTTTTTCAAAATCTTTATGATCCATATTATAAATAAAATGATGAAAAAATTTATCACAAACTATTATTACTTTATTGCTTTTATAAACTTCATTTAGACTATACTTTGAAACATTCTCAAAATAATAATTCCAGGAATTAAAAGTGCCAAATAATTTTCTTTTTTCGTTATAAATTGTTTTAAAGTTTGACATATCTATTATAGGGATAAAATTATTTTTTTGAGCAATTTTGAGATGATTTAGCACGAACACGACATTTGAAAATAAACCAGTACCAGGTGTTCTCTTAATAACATAAAAAATTTTATCTTTGTTGAGCTCGCCACAATTTAAAATTTTTGTTTTATTTAAACTGATATTTCCACCTTCTTTTTTTGAAAAAATAGTTTCAGGCGTTTGAAGTGTTAGATTTTTTTTTATAAATTTTTTTATATTGTTTATCATTAAAAAATATATATATAAGTTGATTTTATAAAATATTAAATATAATTCTTAACAATGAAAACGTCATTAGTTGTAACTACGATAAACAAACCTAACCAGATTTTAAAAAAATTAGCATTAAAATCAAAATTATATAATTGGAATTTTGTTATTGTGGGAGATAAAAAAACTCCAAAAAACTTTAAGATCATAAATGGAAATTTTATTTCATTAAAACAACAAAAAAAACTTAATTTAAATTTTTCAAAAATTTGCCCTGAAAATAATTATTCTAGAAAAAATATAGGATATCTAATTTCAATGAAAAAAAGCGATATAATAATCGAAACTGATGATGATAATTTTCCAAAGGATAGTTTTTTCAAAGAAAGAAAAATTACCCATAAAACCAAAAAAATTGAAGGCTCTAAATGGGTAAATATTTATAATTTATATTTAAAAAAAAAAGAATTAATTTGGCCTCGTGGAATACCTTTAGACGAAATTAATGACAATATTAAAATTTCAAAAAAACTTAAAAAAAACTATTTTTTAATTCAACAAGGCTTATGTGACAAGAATCCTGACGTAGATTCAATATATAGAATTATAAATGATAAAATAAATGTTAATTTCAAAAATTTAAAATTCAATCTTAACAAATCTCTATCTACCTTTAACAGTCAAAATACAACTTGGTTCAGGGAAGCCTTTGTGCTCATGTATTTACCGGTGACTTGCACAATGCGTTGTACCGATATTTGGAGAAGTATTATTGCGTTAAAAATTATGAATTTAAATAACAAAAAAATATTGTTTCATGGTCCAACAATGTCTCAATTTAGAAATCAGCACGATTTAATGAAAGATTTTATTGATGAAATTCCCATGTTTGAAAATAATAAATTAATTTACAACACAATAAATAAATTAAAATTAAAAAAAGGAAAAAAATATTATGCTGAAAATATGTATAAATGTTATAAAAAAATTGTAGATTTAAACATTATCAAAAAAAAAGAACTATTTTTTTTAAGAGCATGGATGCTCGATTTAAAAAAACTAACTATAAATAGTTATTGATTAAATTTAGATATTTTTGATTATTATTTTTTAAATTAAATCTGTGTAAACTTATATATCCTTGTCTAATCATTTTGTTTGTTTTTTTATTCTTTCTAAAATTTAAAATTTTTCTTTCTAAATCTTTAATTGATCTTGTTCTGAATAAGTAACCATATTTTCCATAATTTAAAATTTCTTTGGGACCAGTAGGACAATCAGAGGAAATTATAAATTTTTTTAAAGTTAATGCTTCGAGCAATACATTTGGCAAACCTTCATATATTGAGGTTAGTACCAGAGCATCTGAATTATTTAAAAATTTATATGGATTTTTTTGAAATTTAATAACTTTAATTTTGTCATGAAGATTATTTTCTTTGATAAATCTTGAAATTTTTGACTTATTTGCACCGTAGCCCATTATTAAAAGTTTATACTTGAATTTGTTATCTATATTTTTAAATGCATTTAGTAATGTAATATGATCTTTTTGATCAGTAAATCTTGCAATATTTATAAATTTCAAACATTTTTTTTTTTGAAAAAATTTAAATTTAAATTTTTCTTTGGCTTTCTTTTTTATTTCATTTGTATTTAAGGGATTATAAATTACTTTACAATTTGTCTTAAATTTTTTATCCAATTGTTTTTTAAATTCATTACTATTTACAATAATTTCTTTAGCATATTTAAAAAAAAATTTAAAAATAAAATTTTTAATATAATTATTTGACCAACCCGAAGGAGAGGAATTTGATCTTATTATTATGTCAAAGTTTAAAATTTTAGATAATATTAAACAGTAGATATTTGCTTGAAATGAAAAAACTAGTATATTTTTTTTAGATAAAAATTCTTTAAAAAGTAACCACAAACAAATTATATATTTATAGTATTTACTTTCACCTATGGATTTTTTTTTTGAGTAAATAATTTGAATTTTTTTATCAAAATTTGTTGAAAAAGAATTATCATAAGTTATTAGCTTAATTTTATTTAATTTATGAGAAAAAAAATTAGCAATAATATATAGATTTTTCTCTACACCACCCCCTTCTATCGAAGGCATGAATAAAATTAAATCTTTTTTGATTTTTTTCATAGTAAATTAAAGTAGTTTTTTTTAGTAAAAAAAGTGTTATCAATAAATTAATATAATTATATAAAAATTTCTCAATGAAAAAGATTAATAAAAAATTCACTTATTTAGCAATTTTATTGGCAGTTATTTTTCTTTTATTAGGCATCTATATGCTTGGTCAAGATATTAATAATAAATTTATAAAAAAGATCAAAGATAATACACCATATCAAATCAAAGAATTTTTAAAAATCACTATATTTTTTATACCAGTAAAAATTAGAGAATACAAAAAACTTAAAATTCAAAATGAAACTTTAAAATTAAAAAATAGAGTGCTCCAGTTTGAAAAAAAAAAATTTCAAAATAAATTAGATTTTGGAAAAGTAAGTGAAAAAATTATTAATTCAAAAAATTTTAAATATAAAATCAATGAATTTATTTTGCCTTTTTACTCAGATATTGATTTGTTTGATAATGATAAAAAAGGATATTTAGAAATATATAATAATCAATTAATAGTATTTTTTGGATCAGGTAAATCAATAATGATTGATATAGATAAATTGAATAACAATGTTTTTGAATATAGAAATATAAAAAATAATATTAAATCTAATAAATATTTTGATACAAAAATAAAATGGACAGGTGTAAAAGATATTAAAGTAGATAATAATAATTTATATTTATCATTAACCAAGGCTTTAAAAAAAGATTGTTACACTACATCCTTATTAGTTAGCAAAATTGATTTAGATAATTTTAATTTTAGTGAAATAAAGTTCGATAGTCAGTGTGCAAATACTGTGCTAGGTTTTAAAAGTTATCCGGTTTACAAAAATTTTAATGGATACCAGACTGGAGGAAGAATTGTAACTAATGAAAAAAATATTTTTATTACCGTAGGTGATTATAATATGTGGAACCAAGTTCAACTCAACGATAGTATATTTGGAAAAATAATTAAAATAGATAAGTCATCATTTGAGAGTAAAAAAATTTCAAAAGGTCATAGAAACCAACAAGGCATGTATCATCTAGGAGGTTCAAAAATTTTAGTATCTGAACACGGTCCAAAAGGTGGAGATGAAATAAATTTAATTAATACCAATAGTTTAGATATTTTAAACTATGGATGGCCAATCTCATCTTATGGTGAGCATTATGACTCTGTGCCACTTAGTAAAGAAATAAGAAAAATAGCTCCTTTAAATAAAAATCACAAAGATTATGGCTTTATTGAGCCTTTATTTTACTTTAAGGACAGTATTGGAATATCTGAAATAATTAAAAATTATTTTTCTAAAGGAAATAGTTTTTTTGTTTCTTCTTTAAAAAACAAAACAATATACAATATTGAATTTGATCTAAATTTTGAAAATCCTAAAATAACAGATAAAATAATAATTGGAGAAAGAATAAGAGATATTATTTATGATAAAAAATATAATAGGTACTTTTTGTATTTAGAAGGATCTCCCAAGCTATCTATATTGCAGCTTATTGAGGATTAATTTTTGAAAAATGTTTCAAATATTTGTAAATAAAAATCAACAATATTAAAAATTTATTCTGACCATTGTCAATTCTAATGTTTATTTCTTCAAAAAAATGATCAATAAATTTGATTTTACTAGAGTAACCACCTCTTCTAAAAATGCCAAATATTTCTTCTTTTTTTGTTCCAATTCCATTCATTTTTTCTTTTACAATCATTCTAAAAAAATAATCATAATCTGAAGAATATTTATATTTTAAATTGTAAAAACCAATTTTTTTAGCAGAACTTAGTTTAATGAAAAATCCCGTAGAATGACTAGAATAAAATCCCCAGCTCCAATAAATTTTGCTTGGTTTGTAACCATGTAAGATACCCCAATGTTTTTTTACAGATCCAAAAATAAAATCTTTTTCAGGAAATTTTTTTATGTAATCATTAAGATAGAAAAATGTATTGTTAGTAAATGTATCGTCAGAATTTAAGAAACCCAAATAGCTACCTCTTGCCAGTTGCATTCCATAATTAAATGCATCATAAATACCCTCGTCATTTATTTGGCACCAGTAATCTATTTTGTTTTCAAATTTTTTAATAATATTTATTGTATTATCTGAAGAACCGCCATCTATAATTATATGTTCATAGTTATCTATTTTTTGATTATGTAAACTTTTTATACATTCTTCTAAATATTTATCTCCATTTAAAACTACAGTGATAATTGAAATTAATGGATTTTTATCATTTGTTTTTTTAAATATATTTTTTGTTCTTAGGCCACCTTCTTGCAAACTATTTTTTAAATTTAATATACTATCAAAGTTTTTGTTTAAACTATTTTCCATATAATTTTTAAACTTAAGTTTTTTTTATTGAATAAATTAATTTTCTTATTATATTTTTTAGAGAATGTTGCCTTGATCTAATTTTTTTTGACTCATTTAATTTATTTTTTTTTATTTTTTTAATAATTGCTAAACCAGATGATTCAAATGTAAAACTTAAGTCAAAAAATTGATGATTATAGTAATAAATATTTAAAATTTCATTAAACGTTTCTCTATTATTTATCTCACAATAAAAACTTGATTTTTTTTTATCTAAATATGGTAAGTGAGAAATATCATCTATAAATATGTATCCACCATTTTCCAAAAAATCATAATAATAATAAAAAATCTTTTTAACATGCGAAGCTTCATGAACGGTATCAATATAAATAACATTTAATTTGTCAGGAATATTTGACTTTATATATTCAAAATTATCATCTCTTGATTTGATAAATTTCCATCTTTTGTCGTCCGAAACTAATTGACAGTCATCAATATCTACAGAGAAAAGATAGCCATCCTTCTCTTCACATATCTTTAGAAATTTTAAAGTAGATCTGCCTTTCTGAACCCCTA
>Ga0163108_10003597_pt1 | contig 11010 bp, 11 predicted proteins | sample Fk1155metaG_FD_109644 | JGI IMG/M metagenome (GOLD analysis project Ga0163108, IMG submission 109644) | Marine microbial communities from the Central Pacific Ocean - Fk160115 155m metaG | ecosystem: Environmental > Aquatic > Marine > Oceanic > Photic zone | place: The Central Pacific Ocean...
ATTCATTAATTGAGAAGAAAAATCTATGTATTTTTTTCCTTCTCTATCATAAACATAAACTCCTTTTGCCCTAACTGCATCTATAGGATTTAAACCTCCTTGTTTTGACCATGAAAACAAGGTGTAATCTAAACTATTCTGAACACTTTTATTTTTCATAACAATTAAATATTTCTTAACTCATCCAGTTAGTTTTGGCACCTGGATTCCACTTTATTGTAGTTTTTTTATTTTGAGTCCAAAATTCAATTGAACTTCTACCTGTTATATCTCCAACACCAAATTTTGACTCGTTCCAACCTCCAAAAGAAAATGGTTCTCTAGGCACAGGAACTCCTATATTTACTCCAATCATTCCGGCACTAGCCTTTTCCATAATTTCTTTGGCAAGTTTTCCACTTTGAGTAAAAACAGCAGCTGCATTGCCATAATTTGATGAGTTTTCAATAGTCAAAGCCTCATCTATATCTTTTGCTCTTATAATTGAAATAACTGGCCCAAAAATTTCTTCTTTAGCGACACTCATGTGCGGTTTCACATTATCTATAATTGTAGGCCCAACATAATACCCACCTTCTTTACCAGAAACAATTGCACCTCTACCATCAACAAGTATTGTTGCTCCATCTTTTTCAGCTTGTGTAATGTATCCCTCTATTCTCTCTTTAGCCTGTTTACTAATAACCGACCCTAAATTATCTCCAGGAATAATAGTTAAAGCAAATTCTACCATTCTATCAATTATATGCTGGACTTTATCAACTCCTACCATTACTGATGCAGCCATACACCTTTGTCCAGCACATCCTGACATTGATGCAACAACATTTGTAGCTGTCATCTCCAAATCTGCATCAGGTAATACTATCAAATGGTTTTTAGCTCCACCTAGTGCTACACATCTTTTTAAGTTTGAACTTGCTCTTTTATAAACAATCTTTGCCACTGCTGTAGAACCAACAAAAGAAACTGCTTCAATCCCTGGGTGATCACAAATTGCCTCTACTATTTCTTTACCACCATTTACTATATTAAAAACACCATCAGGTAAGCCAGCTTCTTTTAGCAATTCTGCCATTCTCACAACACTTAATGGGACAACTTCAGAAGGTTTCATTATCATAGTATTACCCAACATTAATGCATTTGGCATAGTCCAGTGAGGGACCATATTTGGAAAATTAAAAGGCGCTATTGATGCAACAACTCCTAATGGCTTTCTTTCTATTCTACATTCTACACCTTTACTAACTTCTTGAACTTCATTTGATACAATTTGTGGAATTGATACAGCAAACTCACACAGTTCCATACTCTTTTCAACCTCAGCTTTAGACTCTTCGTATGTTTTACCATTTTCTAATTGACACAATTTAGATAGCTCTTCTAAGTTTTTTTCTAACAATGTTCTATAACGGAAAAAAATTTGTGCTCTTTCTTTAAATGTTATTGATGACCAATTAACATATGCTTTTTTAGCAGCTTTAACGGCCAAATCTAAATCATCATAATTTGATTGTGGTAATTTAGATATTTTTTTTCCATCTAAAGGGCTATCAACATCAAGCATTTTTTGGCTATTACTAATAAATTTGCCATCGATAAAATTTTTAACTTCTGAGTATTTTGAGATTGTTTCCATATTATATAGTTAGTTAGCTTTTGTGTTTTTTATATATTTACATTTAATTCCAATCAAACAAATATAACATTTTTAATTAATTGAAGATAAAACAAAAAACAAGCTATTAATTAACATTATAAATAAATAGCTAGTTTCATTTATTATTTTCTATAAGTTTCATTTTTAGTAAAAAATAATTTTAACTTTGCACATTAGCAAAGCAAATGATTGACAGTAAAGACATACAAACAAAAGTAAGAAACATCTTTTCAAACTATTTAAATCAAAATAATCATAGAAAAACTCCTGAGAGGTTTGCAATATTATCAGAGGTATATAATATAAAAGGACATTTTGACATTGAGAACCTTTATCTTAACATGTCAGACAAAAAATATCATGTAAGTAAAGCAACTCTTTACAATACAATAGAATTGCTTTTAGATTGCAAATTAATTAAACGTCATAGATACAATAATAATATTTCGCAGTTTGAAAAAGCTTATGAATTTAGTCAACACGACCACATCATTCTTGACAATGGTGAAATTATTGAATTTTGTGACCCAAGGATTCAACAAATAAGAACTAGTATAGAAGATATCTTCAATATTGAAATAAATGATCATTCTCTATATTTTTATGGAAAAAGAAAATCATAGATATGTATAAATACAATATAACAAAAAAAGATAATTTAGTATTTCTTAATATGTCTGGAAGACTTATGATAGATCAAGATGCTCAAAAAATGCAAGAAGATCTCTTTTCTATCATTAATTCTGAGTTGAATACAGTTGTAATAGATTTCAAGAGCCTTGAATATTGCAACAGTAGCGGTCTAAACTCCTTAATTACTATTCTTACTAAAACTAGAAATTTAGGTGGTGATACTGTTATTACAAATATACCTAAAAAAATAAATGAGTTACTAATTATTACTAAACTAAATACTGTTTTTAATATTATTGATAATATTGAAGACTTCATAAATAAAAATAAATAAGATGAGCGTAGATGTTCTTTTAGGTCTTCAATGGGGAGATGAAGGAAAGGGTAAAATTGTAGATGTTCTTACTCCAAAATATGATATAATTGCTAGATTTCAAGGAGGGCCAAATGCTGGACACACTCTAATTTTTGAAGGAAATAAACATGTGCTTCACACTATTCCTTCTGGGATATTTAGAGATGGAATAATTAACATAATTGGAAATGGTGTAGTAATAGATCCTGTTATATTTAAAACTGAAATAGACAAATTAAAAGAAAGAGGATTAGTAATTAAAGACCAATTACTTATATCTAATAAAGCTCATATAATACTACCTACTCATAAACTCCTAGATAAAGCATCAGAAACAGCAAAAGGTAAAGCTAAGATTGGCTCTACCCTTAAAGGAATTGGACCAACTTATATGGATAAAACTGGTAGGAATGGAATAAGAATTGGCGATATATTTCAAAGTGATTTTAAAGCTAGATATAACAATTTAGTAGAAAAGCATAGACTACTACTAAATCAATACAATATTGAAAATATAGATGAAGATTTAAAAAACTTAGAACAAGCATTTTTTACAGGTATAGATTTAATAAAATCATTAAAAACTATCGATAGTGAACATTATATAAATAATGCTATAAGAAATGGAAAAACAGTATTAGCTGAAGGTGCTCAAGGCACACTTCTAGATATTGATTTTGGAACCTACCCTTTTGTCACTTCTAGTAACACTATATCTGCTGGAACTTGCACAGGGCTAGGTATTGCTCCAAATAGAATAAACAAAGTTATAGGTATTTTTAAAGCTTATTGCACTAGAGTAGGCAGCGGACCTTTCCCTTCTGAGGAAGATAATGAAACTGGAGAACGGATAAGACAAATAGGATCAGAATTTGGTGCTACAACGGGAAGAAAAAGAAGATGTGGGTGGATAGATTTGCCTGCTTTGAAATATGCAATCATGATAAATGGAGTAACTGAGTTATCTATGATGAAAGCAGATGTATTGGATCAATTCGACAAAATAAAAGTATGCACTCATTACATATGCAATGGAGAGAGAATAGAGTATCTTCCATATAACATAGATAATAGTATTGAGGCTCACTATATCGAAGTTGATGGATGGAATACAGATTTAACTAAGATGAGCTCAAAAGAAGAACTGCCTAATAAATTAATTGATTATATCTTATATTTAGAAAAAGAACTAGAAACTCCAATTTCTATTGTTTCAGTTGGTCCAGATAGACAACAAACTATTCATAGATAAACAAAATTTGAATTGTCCTTTAAAATATTACTATTATAAAATATTATTTATTTTATTTATTTTTTCTTTAAGTTATAATGCTCTTTGCCAAACAAAAAAAATAAATATTATTAATGCTGATGAACTTAGTTTTGACAAAACTAAAGTTGATGCGCAAAAATTAATAGGACATGTAATTTTGAAACACTCAGGAGCTATTATGTATTGTGACAGCGCTTATTTATATACAAAAAACAATTCATTTACTGCATATAGTAAAATAAAAATAATCCAAGGTGATTCTCTTGAAGTATTTGGAGATACACTGTTCTATAAAGGCGATGAAAAAACTGCTAATATAATAGGAAATGTAATTTTTAAAGAGAAGGATTTAACTTTAAATTCATCTAATTTATTTTACAACTTAAATACAAATATTGCTAGTTATAATAATGGCGCAAGAATAGTAAGTTCTGCAAACAGTAATACTCTAAGTAGTATCTCTGGAAGATATAATAGCAATATTGAAACATTATTTTTTAAAGATAGCGTAACACTATTAAACCCTAATTATATAATGAAAGCAGACACTCTAGTATATAGAGTAAGTGATGAGGTGGCATATTTCCATGGTAATAGCAAAATAACAAGCAAGGAAACTGAAATAAAATGTAATAATGGTTGGTATGATACAAAAAATGAGAAATCATCTTTTTGGAATAAAGCAATAATAAAATCTGAAAGAGAAATGCTATCAGGAGACAGCATTTTTTATAATGAAAAAGATGGATTTGGAGAAGCTTTTGGTAATATTAAGTTATTTGATAGTTTAAATAATATGATTATTTATGGTGGATATGGCTATTATAATGAGTTAAAAGATTCAACATACATAGATAATATGCCTATTTTGCAACAAAAATATGATGATGATACATTATATATTTCAGCAGATAAGTTTATAAATATAACTGACAGCAATAATTTACATTTTTTAAGAGCTTATAATAATGTGAAATTCTACAAACAAGGCTTAGTTGGTATTTGTGATTCTATATCATATATACAAAAAGACTCTTCAATGAAGTTGTTTAATAGTCCTATTTTATGGAATGATGAGAATCAAATTTCTGGTAAGTATATGGAGTTAAGACTATGGGATGGCAAATTAAAACAATTAAACATTAGAGCTAATAGTTTTATTATTTCTAAACAAGATTCTATTAATTTTAATCAAATATCTGGAAATGATTTAATCGGAATATTTACAAACAACTCATTAGATACAATTAAAATATATGGTAATATTAACACAATATATTACATTTCTAATAGTGAGAGTGAACCAGCAAGCGATTTTAATAAATCATCTAGTAAAAAATTAATAATTACCCTTGATAGCAGTAAAATTAAACAATTGCAATATATTGATCAAATAGAATCTAGCATGTCTCCAATAGAAAATTCTAAAATAGAAAATAGAACTTTAGATACTTTCAATTGGCAAATTTTAAAAAAACCGAAAATAGAATTCTTTATTAAACGTAGGACTAAAAAAGAATTATAATCAAGATAGGCTCACACGTTAAACATCTCTAAGTCAACCAACTATCGCTTATTTCCTGCATAAATGATTCATTATAATCTTTTACTGTTGTAATTAGCGGATTATATATTTTAGTATTCTCAGGATAAGCATTTTTCTTCAATTTTTCTTTTACATCATAAAAATTAGAAATAAAAATTTTATCATCAATCTTTAAAGCAACTGCCATTCGATCAGTAAATATCAAGCCTGTTTCAAATTCAAGTTCTTTTATTAATCGCATAATTGCATCCTTAGCTTTACCACACATTGCACTCCCTTGTTCATCAGCTGTTACAACAATAAAATAATCATCAACAATTTCTATACTACCATTTACTTTATTTCCATGAGATTCCCATTGATTTATAAAAGTATCTGAAAATAGTTTAATAATTTTAGCATTATCTTTGTTAATTTTGCTTTTTGATGTATAAATCCAAATTTTAGATAAAGGATTCATGGATATTAATCTACGCATGTATTCTAAGTATTATCTTCTCTGTTGCGATATAATTTCTTATCAACAACAGATTTTATTTTTTGCACGTCAAAATCTTTATCTAAAAATGACGATAATGATTCTATTTCTGATTCAGGTGATTCTATCATATCTGAATAATTGATATTGATTATATCTATATTTGATTGCGATTCTATCCAAGTAGAAACACTATCTAATTGCTTAGTAAAAGCATTATTTAATCCTGTAGGAAAAGCCTTTGATTTAAGATCCTTATCTTTTCCTAACATTATTTGTTGAGATTTTAAAACTTCTGTCATATCTCTTTGCATAAAGACAATCTTATAAGTAAAGTTATCAGGTAAAAAAGGTAATAACTGAGCTATTATTTTTACCACTTTTCCTTTTGCCTCAGGTAGCCAAGATTTATCTACCATCAATCTCTTCACCTTTTCAAATTCATAATATCCTTTAGGGTTATTAGTATCAGCTTCTCGCTTTTTATCTGTTAAAATATTTAAGCCTCCAGCTTCCAAAATTTGCATCATCATAGATGTTCCCGAGCGAGGTAAACCTGAAACTATTATTATTTCCCCAATTATATTCTTATTTAAAAATTCTTCATGCTCTTTTGCTTTATTTGGCATTGACAATTCATTATTATACAAATCTGCAAGCCAAGAGTGTGCTTTTGTCATTCCTGGTGCTAAAGAGACTGCTGCTTTAAACGCTTGTTCTGCTTCAGCAAACTTTTCTAATTTAACAAGAGACTCTCCTATATGATAATGAGCACTTGGATATGCATAATTTATAGATAGTGAAAGTAGAAACTCATCTAATGCCTGCTCAAATAATCCTCTTCTTAATAATGATATTCCCAAGCCATGATGTGCTATAGCATTACTATCATCTATAGATAAACATACTATAAAAGCATCTTGTGCTTTATCCCATAAATGTCTATGTAAGCAAGATTTTCCAACGTTCAAATGAACATCTATATTATTAGGAACTTTCACAGATACTTCATCAAATAATTTAAGTGCCTTTTTCCATCTATTAAGCTTCATAAATAAAAGGCCTTCAATAAAAGATAAATAATTTGGCAATTCTGCTTCACGTATAAAGCCTTTCTTTCTTTTATTTAGCTCTTCTTGAGTCATTTCAGCTTCCTCTTTCTCAATGTCAGCTTGTAAAACTTTTAAACTATCAATAAGTGCTCTACATTTTCTTAATCTATTTGTAGATAAATAACAATATGCTAGTCTCTGGCCATACCTTATTTCTCTTAAGTTATTTTCCACTAATGGTTCTAGTAAATCTATTGCTTGTTTATATTTTTTAGCATCAATTAAATTTCTTGATAGATAGTATTGTGATTCATTCTTAGCTGTTTCTATTCTTATAGAAATGTTTTCATCCGGAGCATCAATATATCCGAGTTCAATTAACTGTTGCATTGCTTCTTGTGATGCCCAAGGATCATCTTTTAAATCATTTGGATGCATACCAAAATCTCCATCAACTTTTTCCCAATCTTCAATATAGTCTGGAGTAATATTCTCTGTATAACTTTGAACCAATGGCTTTCCTTCCATATTTTTCCCTATTGGCAAACCATAAAGATTTAACAATGTTGGTGTAATATCTAGAATAGATGCACCATGAATTATTTCTCCTTTTTTTACTCCAGGGCCTTTCATACAGAAAATACCGAAAGGACTATGCTCTTGTGCTGGAGCCCCTGGTTCTTTTAATAAATATTTTGGCCGTAAATGATCAGAATGAAAACCATGATCTGATACAATAATTACTGTTGTATCATCATCTAATAAACTTAAAGTTCTCTCAAGCATCATGTCATGAAATAAATATCCAGCAGTTACAACATTCTTATAATTTTCATATAAATCTTTTGGTAAGCCTTTTCTATGGGGAGGGTGAAATTTCATTGCTATATGACAGAAGTGATCTATAGCATCATGATAAATAGCCATAAAATCCCATTCAGTCTCTCTTTGCAGGTATGTTGAAACAGCATGAACTGAAGCTGCATTCGCAAGAGTATTTACAACTCCTGTTATCATCTTATCTTTCTTTAAATCTTGTTTTTTTAAATTAGGTAAAAAAGGTAATAAATGGTTTGCTGTTAGTTCATTTGGGTGAACTCTAAATTCTTTTAATTTATCAGACAATTCTTCAGGATAAACCGTTCCTTTTGGCATATCCCACTGATTACCTTTTATTGGTTTATTCACCTGTTGATATAAGTTTGAGACCATAACTCCGTTAATAGGTTCAGCTGGATTACTTGGCCACCATGATACTACATTTGATTTCATCCCTTCACTATGTAGTATATTCCATATTGCTTTTACTTTTCTTGAAGTAGATGTTACAGGTCTTATCCCACTATTATCAGCTAAAGGTTCAATAAATCCCATAATTCCATGTTTATCTGCTCTATATCCTGTCGCCATAGATGTCCAAAGCATTGGAGAAAGTGGAGGGTCTAATGTTTTTATTTTCCCATGAACACCTTCTGATATAAATTTAGCAAGAGTTGGCATCTTGCCTTCCTTTATTAGTGGGTAAATTACTTTCCAATCAGCAGCATCCCAACCTATTACTAACACCTTTTTAGCTATCCTTTTACTCATCGTCCTTTGTTTTTGTTCTATCCTTTTTAATCTCTTTTCTTTGTTCCTTAATCTCTTTCCTCTTTTCTCTCCATTTTACTAATCCTATATCACCTAATGCTAATAGCCCTAGAGAACCTCCTTTTGGTATTTCGTATTCTTTTTCAGATTGTTTCATGATTAAATATATCTTTTTTATGTATTAATATTTTCTTTTTAAAAGTGCACAAATTGATGTCCCTATAGCGCTAAAAACCATTATCCAAAAACCATAAGCAATATTTGTTATTTCTTTCATTTGAAACAGCCAAGAAAAAACAGCAAATAAAGCAAATAAACTAATTATACTAACTAGATAAATGTTTTGTTGTTTTTTTAATATCCAAATTGAAAGTAAGACCATCCATAATATTAAAAGTGATTCAAGTAAAAATAAAATATAGGAATAAAAGTCACTAATAAAAATAAATTTAGCAAGTTTAAAGATATAAAGTTGATACCCCAATATACTTTCAGAATTAACAGTAATTATCGGAAGAAAAAATGAAATTGCAAACAACAACATAAACATAAAGCCAAAATATTTTAGTTTAGATTTCATATTTTGAATATATCTCTAGCGTTTTGAATAGCATAATTAAAAGCTTGTTTGTCTAAATTATGAGCAATATTCCTTCTTTCTAAATATGTAATTAAATTCTCCGTAGGCATATTTCCCGTCAATTTATCTGTAGCCATTGGGCAACCACCAAAGCCTAAAATAGCAGTATCAAATCTATTACAGTAACTGTTTATAGCACTATCTATTTTTTCTTCCCATTGATCTTTAGTTGTATGTAAATGTGCTCCAAACTCAACTTCCGGAAAATCTTTTATTAATTTATTAAATAGCCAAGATATCGATTCTCTATTACTAGTTCCAACTGTGTCACTTAAAGATAAAATATTTATTCCAAATTCATTTAACAATTTTTCTGCCCAATGTGCTACAATATAAGCACTCCACTCATCGCCATAAGGATTACCAAAAGCCATAGAGAAATATGTTACCAATTTCTTATTATTATTAATTGCTTTATTTTGAACTTTCTCTAATTTAATTAACGACTCTTTTATTGTAGAGTTTATATTTTTTTTCTGAAATGTTTCTGAAATTGAAAAAGGAAAGCCAAGATAAGTTATCTGTTCAAAATTAGATGCTTCTTCAGCACCTCTTTCATTTGCCACTATTACCAGCAATTTTGATTTAGAAGATACTATATCTAATTGTGGTATTACTTGCGAAGTATCAGCCATTTGAGGAATTGCCTTAGCAGAAACAAAACTTCCTACATCAATAGTATCAAATCCAATTTTTAATAATGAATTTATATATTCCACCTTTTTACTTGTTGGAATAAACTCTTCAATCCCTTGCATTGCATCTCTAGGACATTCTATTATCTTCATGGCATTACAATTATGTGATTATCTCCATTTAACTCAATAACAGCTTCATCATCGCAATAATTATCACCACAATTTACAACATATTTTTTAGATTCATTTGTCTGAATCTCTATAATACCTGAACTAATCCAAGAACAAGATGCTTTCTTATATAAATTATTAGAAATTCCATTAGCATGAGAATTATCGCTATCTATCAAAATCCCGTGAGATGAAATAATATATTCATCGTCTAACATATAATAGCTTGATAACATCCCATTTTGCATATTACATAATAAAGTATCTTCAAACACAATTATATTTTTCCCAAATTGTAATCTAATATTATTAGTTGTTATTTCATAAAATGATGTTGTTATTGCATTTATTTCTACACCTCCCCACAAAAAATATCCATCAATTTGTAAACCATCGAATTCAACATTACACTTTCCATTGCTATTATTTAAATAAGAATCAATTGTGCATGTAATAATTCCTACTTTATATACCTGATCAGAATCAGAGCATCCAAATCCAAAATCTATATTATAAACAATAGAGTCTAACATTGACAAGGTATCTCCTTCTATTAAATTATAAGTAGCACAAGTATTATTTGTATCTATATGACTTTGCAATAATGATTTTAATACTATAGAGTCTTGACTTGAATATATAACATGAGGCATTACAGACAAAAGTTTATTTGTTATCAACATATAATCTTCTGCCGTTTGAATATTCTTATCTTTCTCTGAGCGGCATGAAAAAAATAAACCAGTTAAGAGTAATATTAAAAATATATTATTTTTCATTTTTAAATGCAAATGGTAGAAGTTTTCTTAGCATAGGAAATGTAAGCATAAGTAAACTAACAAACAAACATAAACCAGAAATTATCATTAATATATAATAAGGAGTTAAGTTTTGTTGAATTATTCCAAAGCTATCTTTAGACCATAATGTTTTTAAAACTCCAATAAGCATTAGTGTTATCCAAAATATAA
>Ga0163108_10003598_pt1 | contig 11010 bp, 5 predicted proteins | sample Fk1155metaG_FD_109644 | JGI IMG/M metagenome (GOLD analysis project Ga0163108, IMG submission 109644) | Marine microbial communities from the Central Pacific Ocean - Fk160115 155m metaG | ecosystem: Environmental > Aquatic > Marine > Oceanic > Photic zone | place: The Central Pacific Ocean...
CCATCGCGCGCCCCCTGCCCTGCCCCGGCCTGTTCGCCACCCGCCGCCTGTGCCGAACTGAAGCGTGTCAGCACAAGATCGGGGGCGTTGTCTCCATCGACACGCCCCACGACCACCTGCGAAGCGGCGTGGGCCGAATAGGACTCGGGAGGATGCCATTTTCTCCTGCCGATGGAACGCACCGCCCACAGGGCCTCTCCAGATGTTCCGACAACCAGGTCCGATCGTCCGTCGCCATCGACGTCGCCCCCGGTTACGCACAATCCCGAGCTCCCCGGCAGGCGGACGTCTTGCCGTTGTGTTTCGGACCAGAACACGGTCAAGCGTCCGTCGGTCCGCAGGACCGCCAGGTCGTCGGAGCCATCTCCGTCAAAGTCCGCCGCAGCAATCTCGAGAGCCTTCTCGACGCCCAGGTCCGTGAACCCGGCCGCCGAATACCCACGGCGACTGCCGTGGAAGACACGGATGATCCGTCCCTCGGGCTGAGCAACTCGCCAGCGAACGCTGCCCAACACCGCGAGATCCGGCCAGGTATCGTGATTCAGGTCGACAATTCGGACACTGGCGGCTTGGTTCATCGGCAAGGCACTGGTCACGCGTCGCCCAGACCAGCCTTGCGTTCCTCCCCAGGCAATCGACAGGAAGCGTCTGGGGTGATGTACACCGATCGCGTTGGGGCAGAAGGCCGCGTCGAGGTGTCCGTCCTTGTTGAGGTCACCCAGGACAACTCGCCGGGATCCCTCAACCGGCAGGTCGTGGCTCACGCCAGCGGAATTCCCGTCAATCATTCCAACCGTGGCCGGCAGCATCTGGTAGGTGTCATGGGTGCAGTTGAACACCAGGTCCAGGTGCCCGTCGCTGTTGAGATCGAAACGATTGATCGTCCGCACCGTTCCGTCGTGAGCGGCGTACAAGTTGAACCCCGCACCACCGAGTCGCCCGGCAGAAAAGTTCTCGAAAGTCTCGTCGACGAATCGACCCGGTTCGGCGCCGGGGACGATCGGTGGCGACTCCGCTGCGAGTCCCAGCACGATCAGCGCCGGTAAGAGTTTCTCCAGCAGTCGGCTCACGGTGTATTCTCCCTCATCAGGATCCGTCTCAACGGTCTTCAGTGTACGATCCGGTACCCGAGCATTCACCTCGCGGCGGGGCCGTCCGACGTTTATCGACGGTGAAACCAATCAATTCCATTCGGTCCACGTTAGAATCCAACGATGTCCGATACCCGATGCTTGATGGTCACATTTGCCAGCTGTGACGCGGTCGTGCTCTGTCGGCGACCGTTTCCGCGGCCGAAGGGCGTTGTCGTGAAATGTCGTGAACGCTGCAGGGTCACATTTGCCGCCTTGGCGCTGGGGCTTGTGGTTGGCCCGGTGTGGGCCGAGCCGCCTGCTGGGGTGGCGGCAAGCTACAGCGTGCCCGTGACGGTCACTTCAGAGCTTCCTGCCAGGAATGTGCCACTGGATCCATTGATCGACTTTGGCAAGGCGCTCTCGGCAGTCAACGCAGTGGGCGTTTTCGACCCGAACAGCATCGAAGTTCGCGAGACAAAAACCGGCCGGGTTGTGGCGCATTCGCTGGGGGACGGTTTCGGTGTTGCCGACCGAGGACGGTTGCAGTGGGTTGCAGCTGAACCCGACCAGCGGGACTACGAGATCCGTTTTCGCACCGCATCCGTTCGGCCTGTCCTGAAACCCCAGGACTTCACGCCTCTGGTCGGCGTCGGCGACCTGGTGTCCTACAACGCCGGTGTTCCGCGACCGGTCGCGATGAGGTTTCCCGCCCGGCTCGTCGACCTGACCGGCGACGGACGCCTCGATCTTGTCGGCACCCTGCCTCACTACTACGCGCCCGGAGGAGAACTCGGCGGGATCGTCTGTTTTCCCCAGGTGGCCTCCGAGGAACGGGGGAGACTCGAATTCGGCGAGATGGCCAGGCTGAGGTACAAGCAGTCGGCCGGCGATGACCAGCCGAAGCACTTCATGGGGCCTTACCTGGTCGCCGATGTGGTTGATGTCAACCGGGACGGCCGCCCCGACGTGATCTACACCACCACCAGCAAAACGGCCCGTTTCCAACCCGACAGAAGCATCCACAAGTTCGCGCACGTCTTCCTCAACAGCGGACGACGTGATGCTGGTGGGATGCCCGAGTTCGTATTCGATCATAAGTTCCCACTCCCGTCGGATGCCGCGACCGCCGGTTCGGAGGCGCACTGGTGGGGTCCGGTTCGGGTGGTGGATCTGAATGGAGACGGCGTGTTGGATGTGGTGGTGGGGCGAATGTTCGTTGACCAGGCAGGTGTGACCCGCGACCCGCGGTGTTACTTCCTGAAGAACCTGAACCCGCGAGGCTGGCCGATGCGCCTGGCCCGCGAGGTGGTGATCGACTGCGGTTGCCGCGCGTGCTTCCTGGATGTCGATGGCGACGGACGACGGGACGCGATCGGCCTGATTCTCGATCCCGATGCGCAGACACCCTATCGAGGCAACCTGGTCACGTGGCGGAAGAACCTCGGCGGCGAGTTGCCGCGATTCGGGCGTCCCAGGCGGTTTTCCGTCAGCCCGTTAATGCACAGCACGTTCCTGGCCGCGGTCGACACTCCTCGACGCCGCGGCCTGCTGCTCAACGACAAGCGAACTCACTCGGTTCGTTTCCTGGAACACCTGGGTCAGTCGGACGAAGGAGAGATCCGGTGGCGCAACCACGTGATCTCCAGTCGATCAGCCGACGTGGTTGCCGGAGACCAGGCGTCGCCGTTTCCCTGCGACTGGGATGGTGACGGCGATTGGGACCTGGTGGTCGGGGGCGGCAATGGGTGGCCGACAGTGATAATTAACGAGGGGACTGACCGACGGCCGCAATTTGCCTTGCCGCAGCAGATCCCCTCGGAGGGCCGGCCGATCCGGATCTTCATGACCCAGGTGTTTCCGGGAATCCGGGGATACTTCCACGACATGGGGTACCCCTTCCCATCGTACGTGGACTGGGACGGCGACAAGTTGCCCGACCTGATGCTGCCCAACATCACCAACCGCGTGTTCTGGTATCGGAACGTGGGGACGCGGACCACTCCGAAGTTCGGACCGCGCCGGCAGGTGCTGGTCGACGGTTACCCCGAGACCCCCGAAACGCTGAAGGAGACAGCCCGTCGGTTGGGGGCCGGCACCGGAAAGTGGGACAAGCGGATGCTCGACCCGGTTTCTCCATTCGGCTGGCGAGCACGGGCCGGCTTTGGTGACTTCAACGGCGACGGCCTCGTTGACATGGTGCATGCCGACGGGCGAACGCGTCACGTCGGGGGGTACGCCGACTCCTATGCGTTGTTTGTCCAGTACCGCGATCGAAAGGGGCATCTGCGACTGCGGCGGGATCGTGTGATTACTCATCCGGACGGAAAACCGCTGAAGTGCCCGGGGTACATCACCAGCCAGGCCATCGCGGCCGACTGGGATCGGGACGGCCTGTTGGACCTCGTCTGCCACTGGGGGCCGACCAATACGAAGTGCCAGCCGATGTTTGTCCGCAATATCGGGACCCGGACTGAACCGCGTTTCGATCACCCGCGACCGCTATTGCTGTGGGGACGGCCGTTATACAACCTGATGAAGCACGGTCCTTACTGGGCCGTCCACGACATCGACGGGGACGGTCGGCCCGACCTGCTGGCCGGATGCGCCTACGGCAACTACGCCTTCTATCGTCGAACGGCGATGGATATGCCGTCCCGACCAACGTTCCAGGTTGGGACAGCCCGGATGCTGAGCCGGTGAGTCATCCGCTCGGTGCCAGGCACCGATGCTCAAGGAGATCCCGGGGCGTTTGAATTCCTCGGCCTTACGGTCTTTGACTGGCTTGGGTTCGATCGGGACGCGGCGCCACGCTCATCTCCAACACAGATGATCTCTCTGCTGGTGCGCTGATACAGGCATCCGTTGCTGGCCGTGAATGGGCTCAATGTCCACGTCTTGCCCGGAAGGCCAAGATCGTTGACCGCCACCAGGGCTTTTGCGTCAAAACGCTTGGCCGTCGCGTCAACGACGTAGACGGTCCCGAGAACCGTAGAAAAGTAGATGTGGTTGTTCACGACAATCGGAGTGGCTGCGGAAATGTGTCCGAAACCGTGGCCCAGTCGACGTTTGTCACCTTTGACCACAAAGCCGGAGCCCGTGTCGTCGCCGGACTGGAACTCACGCCATGTGAATTTCCGTGTGCCATTCTCGACGACGACTTGAACCGGGACTTGCAGGTAACTGACGTCTTCTGTCTTTACGTCGATACGGCCAAGAATGCCCGGCGTGCTGCCCATGAAGAAGTGATACCGGCCGACACCGATATTCGTGCGGTGCGTCAACAAGTGACGCGACTTCAGACGCGAAGCTCTTGCCGACTGGTTGTAGCGGCCCTTCGTTTCATCGAATGAGACGATAGTGCCGGTGCCTCGGATGCGGATTCGCTTGACGGTGCTGCCGGTGGCCAAATCGAGAACAAAGAAATCGTTTTTGTCGAAGCAATAGGCATGGGCTGTGTCGACGAAATGTGTGCCTTCAAAGTAAAGCCCCGGTCTTTCCCAGACCAGATCATGCGTGGCGTTCAGCCGAGTAAGACCGATGCCATACGGCTTTTCAGGGGGAAAGTGGCCTCCACCTTTCGCGTGCAGCAATACCGCTCCGGCATTTAGTGTCCCGAGAGCTCCCTTGCTGTGAACACTGATGCCTTGCGAAATGATCCCGGTGGCGTGCCCGGTCAGTGCGTCAAAGCATCGAACATACATCCAGGGCCAGCCTGTTTTGCTGTTCTTGTCGTAGTTGCGGGCAGTTTGGCGACGGCGTAGCGGGTCACACGAGTCACGCAGCGTTGCGTAGTAGAGGTTGCCACCATGCAGGAACGGTTGGAACTGCTTTGCCGAGTGCTTCGTGCGAACTTCAAATCGCTTTTTCCAGACGGGTTTGCCGTCCACCGTGTGGCAGGCCATGAAGCCGCCGGCGTTGATGAACCAGACATAATCGCCATCCGTCACCGGGGTTGGCGTCGTCGAATCAGTAAAGGTGCCGTTGACCTGGTTCGGCCGTTTTCCTGGCAGATCACAACTCCACAGGATCTTTCCGGTATCGGCAGCGAGACAGTAGCCACGAGTTTCCGAGACCCAGGTGCCCTTGGGCCGGTTGTCCTCAACAGTGAGTTTCCGGAAACAGGTCAGAAAGAGCCTGTCGCCCCAAACGGCAATGCCGCTGTGGCCGGTTTCCGGCAGTGGTACTCTCCAGAGGATGCTCTCGCCGGTGGCCACGCTCCATTTCTTGGGGTATTCAGTAGCCGTGGTCAGGTGGTAGTTCCGCTGTGGTCCACGATGGTCAGACCAGTGATCCTGGCTCAGCGCGGTTGAGGCCAGAGCAGCGAGCAACCCGACAAATGCGATTGGCGTCGATGACATTGGTAACGCCTTCGCCAGGTTTCCCTGTTCCAGAGACACCCACTTCTGGCGAAGCCTGGTGCCAGTTGCTCGCGCGACTAGTTCGCTTTGGGCGAGCTCGGCTCATTTCTTGTGCGGTACAGGAACGCATCAGAGGTAAGCAGTGAGACGAGCAGAGCTTTCATGCTGCCGCCGTTGGCCGTATAGGCGCGATGCGCATCCTGAAGAACGGGAGCGTCGTTGAGGGTTTCGTTGCGGCCCATCCAGAACCGGAAGGCGTGGCGGACGAACACCTGTTCGGCACGTTTGCTTTGGGCGAGTTTGTGGATCAGTTCGAAGGCGTTGGCGACTTTGCCGTCGAGTGCAGGGTCGCCGGAATCGATGATCTCTCCTGTGCTGTCAACGGGTTCGCCGAGTTCTGTTTCTCGAAACAGCCCTGCGTGGTTGTACATTTCAAACGGCAGGCCAAGCGGATCCATCTTCTTGTGACACGTCCAGCAATAGGCTTTCTTTGTGACCCGCATACGCTGACGCAGTGTGGCCTGTGGCTCATCCGGAAGCATCGCATCCACGGTGATCGGGACATCGGGAATGCCACCTCCGAGCAGTCGTTCGCGAATCCAACGCCCTCGCAGGATGGCGTGATTGTCCATCGCATCGGAGTGAGAGACGAGCCAGCTGGGATGTGTCAGGATGCCAAGACGTTGGCTCTTAGGCACGGTGGCCAGAATGCGTCCAGGTTTCATGGACCCGTTACCGAAGCTGCGCCGACTGACGCGGGCGAAGAGTTTCGGCCCCGACAGTCTTGCCAGGGTGACGTTGTGGTTGACGTTCCCCCGTTTCTTCCTCTTTTTCTTCTTTTTTGCCTTCGGCGGTCTTTTTCCCGGGTTGGCCTTCAACCAGGCCGCGAGCTCGGCGGCCTCTTTCTTCGCCGCTTTGGCTGCTGCCTTTTTCGTCGCAGCCACGGAGGCCACGACTTCTTTTCTGGACCGCTTCTTGCCGAAATAGACATTGTCTGTATTGGTAGCCACGACCCGGTTGGTCGTCAGCAACTGCTTGAACACATCCCTGTCTTCCTGCAGGATGAGTTCAACCAGGCGATCGGTGCTCGCCGTCGCGTCGAACATGGCGCGATAGTGTGACTGGCCACCCCTCACGCCCGTATTCGCCAGCGCTTTGGAGTCCTTGCAGATGTAACCGCCACGGTCGTAGTCGAAGTAGTCGCGGAAGAAACGTAGGACACGCGGCTTTCGGTTACTCTCGTCAGCCAACATGCGTTCGACCTGTTGTTTGACATCGGATCTGGTCCGCATGCGGCCTTCGACGATTGCCTTCCGCAGTTGGTCGTCCGGCTTGATGTATCGCAGAGCGTGATTGACCGCCAGGCCCAGTTCCCAGTCCTGGAGCATGACACGTCCATGGCGATCCGGTTGCCCGTCGTCGGCGAGTTCGGCTCGGAAGAGCGCGTCACGGTCGAGGAAAATCGATGAAAGCCCAAGCACGGCACCGTCTTCCTTGCCCAGTGTCTCGATGGATTGCTTGACGATTGCCAGGTAGGCGTCCGATTCCTTCTTGCTCGGGGGGCGGTAAGTCAGCGCTTCGAAGATGGAGACCACCGCAGCGTGCAAACGTTCGTCGGTAACACCTTTGTCCTTCATGAGGTCGTAGACCGGCGTCAGCGGACGCATGACCTTCGTGCCGTAAACAATGCTTGTCGGCAGGCCGCGAAGGTCGCCCTTCATCTTGTCGGCGATCGATTTGGGGTCGTCGGTGATCTGGTACGGCTTGGCGATACTCAGCGGGCCATAGGCCATGTAGCGAATGATGTCCTCGGCGACACCCATGATCTGTGTCGTTTCCGCGCTGTTGACCGTGTAGAAGTCGGGATAGTTCTCCAACCCGTGGACTCGCGCTGAGGACAGGACGGCAGGCACGCTTTTGACCGCTGTGGCATACGCGACTGTTCCGCCCTGCCATTTGATGATGCGGTCTGTGCCAAAATAGAGCTTGAGCTCACCGCCGTGGTTTGTGGGCACGACATCACCATGTGTTCGCAAACCTGGCTTCTTGGGGTCGAAGTCCGGTTCCCTGTTAATCAATTCATTGAGCCGCGTGACGTGTTCCTGTGGCGTCACGCGCCAGAGGCGTGCCGGAGATGATGTCGGTGCCAGCGTGACGCCTTCGGGCAGGGGGCCAAACAGCAGATCGTGGTCGACGTAGTTGCCCTTGGTCGGGTCGAGATGGGCTCGGAATCCGCCCTTGTCCCGCATGACGCGTGTCAGTTCGCCGACGATCCAGCCAGAGAATTGCAGTCGCTGCGCGACCGGTGGTTGCTCGGTGTCGCTGGGTGGCATCTCTTTGAGGGTGACCTGAGCCCAGACTCTTCTCCAGAGGCCGGAGTTGATCTGATTGACCGGCTCCAGGTCATGAAGCGAAAGATTGCCCTCGGGTTCTTTCGGGCCATGACAGTCCACGCAGTGGCTGGCAAGAAACCCTTGAGCGAAGCCGGCGAAGTCTTTGTTGATCTTTTGGCCGGGCGTGTAAGTCTCGCCACTTGCCACCGACAGCAAGCCCAGCCACAGCGTTGCGACCAGAACACATCTGACCATGTTCATGCCAGCAGTTCTTTGAGTGGGCCGGTGCGGGTGTCGAACTTCTTGGCCAGCTTGTCGTTCATGTTGAAACGGTCGCAGTTGTGTCCGGCGGCTCGCAGGATCGTCGCGTAGAGCGCGTTGATGGGGCGTTTGCCATCCAGTTGCGTAAAGCAGCCGGTCTTGAATGCCCCGTCGAAGTTGCCCAGGAGCATGACGGGCCAATTGGCACCGTTGGTGTGCTGCTTGTCCGCGTTGTTACTGGTGTAGACGATCAGCGAGTGGTCCAGCATCGTGCCACTTCCTTCAGGCACGTTTTCCAGCGCTTCGATGATCTTCACCAGCATCCGGCTGTTGTACTGACGGATCTTGATCCAGATCGGATTGTCGGGTTGCTTCATGTGCCCAAGATTGTGGCCCTGCTGCTCGATGCCCAGGCCCTTCCAGGCCCCAAAGATCTCACCACGACCCGAGCCAATCGTCAGCGTGTTGGTGATCCCTGACGTGAGCGCCGAGATTCCCAGGTCCAGCAGCACGTCGTGCCAGTCGGTCTCGGCTTTCGGCTTGGTGTATCGCTCATCCACCTTGGGCGCAAACTTGCGGAGGTGATCGGCGACGGTGTCGAGGCGATCCCGCAGGCCGTTGACATCCTTGAATCCCTGGACGTATTGACCGTAGCGCTGCCGGTCGGTGGTCGGCAGTGATCGCCCTTTGGTAGCGGCCAGCTGTTCGATCTGATTCAACACGTTTGATCGCGCTTCGAACTGGCGACGAATGTTGCCGGTGGAAATGCCGCCGTAGAGCATCTGGTACAGCTGATTGGGATTCGAGTGCATGAAAATCGGCTGGCCGGCGCCGCTGGCCGACAACGTCGCGATCGTGGGTTTGGTCGTCATGTTCTCGATGGAGTCCATGCCGATGCACAGATGCGGCAATAACGTCCGCGGCAATACCTTGCTCAGTGCGTAATCGATCGTCGATGCACTGGGCGGCACACCGTCACCACCGCGATACCCGCCGAGCGCACCGAAGAATGCGCTGTGAGTTGGGCTGGTGTGCATGCCGTGCAGGCCATTGATGATGTGCAATCGTTCCTTGTGGGGTTCGAGTGCACTGATTGGCTCGGGAAGCGTGGCTTTCGCCAGCGAACCGCCGCTGCTGAGTCCTTCTGGAAGACAGGTCTTGGGATCGAAGCCCTGGTTTTGCAGAAAGAAGATGACGCGCTTCGGAGTCGTGTTAGCGGTGGGCGACGCGATGAGACGTTCGGGAAGAAGTGGGCCGCCCAGAGCAACACCGGCGCCGGCTGCCATTCCTTGCATCATCTCTCTGCGGTTGAGCATGATCGATCTTTCCGTACAGGCTCCGCGAGATGGCGCCAGCGGCAGGCTACCGCGAGTCGAAATGTGCGGAGTTGTGGGGGAGGTTACGTAGGAATAGATGCCTGAAGCGACGTGATTATTTTAGCCGTCTATACGAATCGACACAACTGGCGTATTGCCATTGTGTTACGGCGGCAGCGCGATCGGCATTTGCGACTGGGCAACCCCCGGCTTGCTCGAGAGTTCCTGACTTCGCCCGTGCCCTCCGTCGCACCGTTTTGTCATCGCGTTGCCGCGTTGATACGCTGGAACAGTCTCTTTTCCGTCCCATGGCCGTGCAGAGGTCTTCACTGTGCAACGTGTGAGCACTGACTGCTGGCTACTGCTGGTTGCCGCCTTCTCCGCCCTCGGGGTCTCATCAGCTGTTGCTGCCGACGACGCCCCGGTCGCGGAGAGTCGCCCCGTCGTCCGCCGAGCCCTGAAATCGATTAGCCCGGCGACGATCAACAGCGATTTGAAGGTTGGCATTCCCACCGTGGATGTTGCCATTTACCTGGGGGAAACGGACGGCAAGCCGCATGGTTATGTAGCCTCGCCCGGCGAGCTGGCCGCGTCCTTTGAACGTGCCAAGGAAATCTTTGCCAAGGCAGGTGTCCAGCTGAGGCTGCTCTGGGTCAAGCGGGCCATTGTTCCCGCATCGTGGCTTGTCGTGCAGGCCAACGACGTCACAGGATTTCCTTCGCCCCCAGAGGTCAACACTTACGTGGGCTTTCGCACCGCCGGTTGGAAGTTGACGGCGGCGGCAAAGAACACCTTTGAGGGAATCATTGAGCGTGATGCCGAGAACCATCGAACGATCTACCTGCTCTACATGAAACAAGTGCGGATGGCCTACTACGACCGCGCCGTGAAAGGTCGGCCCAGAATCAAGTCCATTCCAACCGGCGGCCTGTCTCTTCCTGCCTATCTGTTCGAAGCACGGATTCCCCGTCGAATTCGCGGCGTGATCACCTTGTGCCGGCAAAGAGGGAAGGCCGGTCGAACGATCGCTCATGAGCTCGGCCATAAGCTCATCAATGTGAGCCACGAGTATCGAACGATTGGTCCTCAATTCGAAGTCCGAGGCGAGGGCGGTTTGATGATCTACGGGCGGGGAACAGAGATATCAATGGGCAAGGACGGGCGATGGCACAAAGAGCGATTGCATCTCTCGCCCTTTATCTACCGAACAAAAAAGGACGGCACTCGTCAGTGGAACGCCGACTACCGCGAAAGCGGCCACTACTATGATCCGCTATACGCTGACAAGGTGATCCGTTTTGGAGTCATGAAGCGTCCAAAACGACCGTGACATAATCAGACGTCAAACGTGTCGAGGTGAAACGGGTGTGGTTCTGCTAGCAGTCTTGGAAGTTCAGTCCGCTCCACGTACAGACAAACATCTTCGAACCGTTGTCAAAGAAAGGGGCGAGAAGCCCTTTTCTCTGAGACAAGTCCTCCAGGGCGCGGCGGTGAGCAACACCAGGTGATCTCGGATGCTCGGCAACTGACGACAAAGGAAATGGAGCCTTGAAGACGAATCATAGATTGCGATGTGTGTGCTACCTGGCAGTTCTCAGCGTGTATTGTGCCGCGGGACCCGGTGTTGTTTGCGCTGTCGATCAGACACTGAGTGGACACACGGGTTCAA
>Ga0163108_10003599_pt1 | contig 11010 bp, 8 predicted proteins | sample Fk1155metaG_FD_109644 | JGI IMG/M metagenome (GOLD analysis project Ga0163108, IMG submission 109644) | Marine microbial communities from the Central Pacific Ocean - Fk160115 155m metaG | ecosystem: Environmental > Aquatic > Marine > Oceanic > Photic zone | place: The Central Pacific Ocean...
GTTTCAACACGCGTGGTTTGTGCATCTGCTTCTTTGTGTGTGTCAAAACTGTATGTCGCGGTATGTGCAGCTATGACGGTTTCCTTTGCGGTGTTTGAGTCCCCAAAGCTTGCGATAATATGCGACGGAATATGTATTGCAATGGTTGAAGATTTTTTTTCTTGCGCTATGCGAACACTGGTACCAACTGCATTTTTCCACGTTTCTGTGGTAATGTCTTCTTCTTTTCCTAAGCCTATAAGAAGAATACGCTTGTGTTGGTTCTGAGCCCCATAAACAACTGTTTGTTGCAGTGGCTTGCCTTCAAAATCTTTTGTGGCAACGAGCGAATCTACGGTTTTTTTTATTCCGTCACAATAAGATGGTATTTGATCTACAATGGTATTATTTTCTAGGATTGGAATAACAAGACAGTCAGTGTTTGTCGTGTCTTCAAGATATTCGTACGTTGTCATAAGGTGTTGTTATATACATTAGTGAATGTATTGTATCTCATCATAATTTTTGGGTCAACTTGCAAAATGCTTGCAAAAATGTCTATGTTGTTTATACTGTAGATATATAGTATATAATGAATTATGGCATCAGCAGAATATCACTGGGTTCTTGAGCGCGGTTCGTGGGAGAACGAAACACAACATATCTTGTTTTTGAAACAGAAAAAGGCATATGAGTATGCAGCTACGCATGTTTCTGGAAAACAGGTGCTAGATTATGGTGTTGGGAGTGGTTTTGGCACACTATTACTTTCTCAGCATGCCTCGCGTGTTGTTGGTGTTGATGTGTTTCCAAAGACCATCGCCTTTTGTAAAAAATTTCATAGAAAACCAAATACTAAATTTATACGAATTCGTGATAGCTACACAACGCCGTTTCCGGACAATCATTTTGATGTTGTGACATCATTTCAAGTTATTGAACACGTAAAAGATGTGGAACGGTATTTATGTGAATTGCGTCGTGTATTAAAACCTGGTGGAACTATTATTATTACTACACCTAACAAAGGGTATCGACTACTTCCTTTTCAAAAGCCGTGGAATGGTGAACACATTCGTGAGTATAGTAACCATGGGTTGCAAAAAGAGATGAGGAAAGTGTTTCCTAGTGTTAATATTTTGGCTGTTTCAGGTACTCCAGAGGTTGTTGCTATAGAACATGCACGTGTTAAGCAGTCACCAGTTCGTGTATACATTATTAATCCAGTCAAACGTATTATAAGGCGCCTTGCGCCCAGTGTTGCGCAACGTGTAAAACACAAGAGTGTCACAGATCTGGTCAACAATTCACAATATTATGTGCCCACTTATACGACGGATGATTTTTGTGTTCAAGACGATACTTCCGCTGCACTTGATTGGGTGGCTAGAGCAGAAAAATAACACACACTGAATAAAAATAAAAAACCCAGAAAATAATCTGGGTTTTTTGGTAGGCTTATACAATTACTCAGTAACTACTTCACTTTCTTCTTTTTCTACCTTCTTCACTGGCTTTTTTGAACTATTTGTTCGTTTTACACCATCTACTCGCAATCCAAGTCTGTGCTCTGTGGGATCAATAGTGATAATATCAAATGTTTTTACCTCTCCGATAGAGAACATTTCTTTGAGTTGTGTAACATCGTGTACAGGACTGTTAGACACTTCAGAGATGTGTGCAAGACCGTGGATATGGTCATCAAGTTTTACCATAAGACCAAACGGTTCAATTTTGTGTATAGTACCTTCTACCTTTTGTCCTTCTTTGTAGGTGTCCTTTACTGTTTTCCATGGGTCGTCTTTGAGTCGCTTTACCGATAGGTAGATTTTTGATTTATTAAGGTCAATGATTTGTGCTTTTACTTTGTCACCAATCTTTAACACATCTTTCGGGTGGTCAATTCTTTGCCAGACAATTTCTGAGATATGGATAAGTCCTTCTAGGTTTTGTCCAAATTTGATAAATGCACCAAAAGAGGTTAGAGCACTAATCTCTCCTTCTACAATATCACCTATAGTGTATTCATCAAGAATAGATTTTTGTGCATCTTCCCATACAGCCTTTTCTGAAACAATAAGCTTTTCGTCATTGCGCTGAATGTCTAAGATTTTAACCTGCAGTGTTTGGCCTATAAGTTTTTGTAACTGCTCCAAGATACGATTTTTGTCTCCACCAGGAACACGAGGATAATTGTCAGGTGCAAGTTGAGATACCGGCATAAATCCGTCAATACCACAAACCTTCATCATAAGACCACCTTTGTTTGCATGCACTATTTTTGCCTCAATAACTGACTCTTTTTCAAGGTATTCGGCCAATTTTTCCCATATCTTCTGGTGTCCGGCTATGCGAAAAGAGAGTTCCATTTCTCCGTTTTCGTTCTCCTGCTCTACCACTGTTGCTTGCACTGTTTCACCAACCTGTACATTTGCATATTCAGGTGACTCAGCAAATAATTCTTGCCCTCGAACTATACCAACGATCAAACCGTTTATATCAATTCGTACAGCACCATTGCTAATAGAAATGATAGAACCTTCTATAAGGCTGTCTACTGCAGGAATTTGTGTAAAGTATTCTTGCAATAGTACGCCAAAATCTTCTGTTTTTTTTGTCATATTTCTGTTGTGGACCGTTTATATTGTATGTGGCCCACTATGTAAATTACCCCACACACACAGGTGAGGTCCCTAATAAAAGACAGGGTAAATAAATAATTTGTCTTACTATAGCATAGAAAATAACTTTCTGCAAGGGCTTTGTGTGGACATTTTTTAGATGAATTATGGACGTGTTTGCCTTGCAACAGAGAGCATTGTAGGGTATACTGTATCTACGTAGTTTACTGATGCACTTACTTAAAGATAATTTTATGCACATTTCTTGGTTTGGTGGTACCGCCCTTAAAATTCAAACAAAAACATCAGGAGAAGATGTTTCTTTGTTCATTGACCCGTACAAACCCAAAGATGGGGGTTTTTTAAAAAGTACTGCAGCCAGTATTGTATTATACACACATGGAAGCAAAGGTTCAATTCCAGTCTCTGGTAAACCTTTCACACTTGAAACAGCTGGTGAGTGTGAGGTAAAGAATGTGCTGATTCATGCGGTACAAGGGCATACAGCAAAGCAGTGTCTCTTTAGGCTTGATTTGGAGGGAGTAAGTTTTGGGCATTTGGGTTTGTGCGGTACTCCGCTCAACCCTGAACAGCTTGAGGCATTTGTTGGGGTAGACATACTATGTATTCCAGTTGGAGGTGATCCTGGTTTTACGGCAGAAAAGGCATCTGCATGTATTCAGAAGATTGAACCAAGAGTGGTTATTCCTATGGCACATCTTTCGGAAAATGACCCTAATGCAACGCCAGTTGAGTCCTTTATCAAAGAGGTTGGTGTGTTACCACAAGAAGCAGAAAAAAAATTATCAATAAAGAAAAAAGACTTACCACAGGAAGACATGCGTGTTGTTGTTCTTAAAAAAGAATAGTTCTTTTATTTTAAATATACACTTTGTATGCCAAAAAAAAAGCCTGTCAAAAAGAGTGACAAAGAAATAAAAACACCAAAAACTCCGAGCAAATCTCGAACAAAAAAGCGTATCGCTTCAGCTTCAGTGAAAAAGAAGACAACAGCAAAAGCTTTGGCGAAAAAGAGGGTGGTAAAAAAGACAAAGGCTTCAAAGCGAAGTGTTTCAAAAAAAGACCAAAAAGACATGCAGGCGGCAGTAGAAGCTATACCTAGCCTAATTTTTGAAGAAGTACTTTTCGATGTTCCTGTGGTTGAAGCAAAAAAAAATGCTGAACCACAAGGCCTCCAAAGGTCAGTGATTTGTGGAGACAAAGGATCAGCTTCTGAGGTAAAAAAGAAGCAAAGTATTCTTGTTATAGGAGTAACACTGTTTTCGACACTCATTGCTCTTGTTTGGGGGGTAAGCCTAAAAGCAAAGATAGGTAATATTTCTTTTAAAGAAGGGTTGGTTGGTGGAGAAGTGGAAACTTCTCTCACAGGTGGGTATGCGGAGTTGTCAGAAACACTCTCGGTTATTAAGGAGCAAAAAAGTGCAACAACACAGGCCATAGGTGGCTATGTTTCAGAAGTAGAAAGTGCAGAAAAAAAGATATCACAAGATGTGAAAAATTTTGAGACGTCGGTCATATCTTCAGTTGCTGAAAAAATAAGCAAGAACACACCAATCACCACTCCCAACACCACACGGGTTGAGGGGCTGGAATCATTACAATAATGTATTACATGTAATGTAGTGTATGCAGCATGATTGATTCGTGCTGTGTCCGTTGTATTATATGAATTTTAGCTATGCCAAAACAAAAATCCGAAGCGGCTTTGCCTGTGCGTAAGGCCCAAACGTCCTCTGGTGGAAGAGTCGCCCCTATTCAGTTGGTTGATGAAATGAAAACATCGTACCTTGATTATGCCATGAGTGTTATTGTTGCTCGTGCGCTTCCTGACGTCCGTGATGGACTTAAACCGGTGCATCGCAGAGTGCTGTATTCCATGTGGAAGCTTGGTCTTAAGCATGGGTCAAAATTTAGAAAATCAGCCCACGTGGTGGGAGATGTCATGGCAAAGTATCACCCGCATGGTGATGCTTCAATTTATGACTCTTTGGTTCGTATGGCACAGGATTTTTCTATGCGAAGTCCAATGGTGCATGGTCAGGGAAACTTTGGGTCGATGGACGGAGATAGTGCTGCGGCAATGCGTTATACAGAGGCAAAATTGCAGCATGTGGCAGAAGAAATGCTTCTTGATATAGAAAAAGATACGGTTGATTTTGGGCCAAACTATGATGGTTCAACAAAAGAGCCACGAGTGTTACCAAGTAAACTCCCACATTTACTACTGAATGGAAGTATGGGTATTGCTGTTGGTATGGCAACAAATATTCCACCACACAACTTGGGGGAGTTGTGTGACGCAATCACACATCTTATAGACACCCCAACAGCAACCATAGATGATTTGATGGAGTTTGTTAAAGGTCCTGACTTCCCGACTGGAGGTATTATATATGATAAAAAAGATATAGCCACGATGTATGCTACAGGTAGAGGTGGGGTGGTCTTGCGTGCAAAAGCAGAAATAATAGAAGATAATTCTGGATTATTTAGGATTGTGGTGAGAGAAATACCATACCAAGTGAATAAAGCAACGCTTATAGAAAAAATTGCACGACTTGTGCAAGAAAAAAAACTTGTTGGCATAAAAGACCTTCGTGACGAGTCCAACAAAGATGGTGTACGAATTGTGATTGAACTTAAAAAAGATGCCTATCCAAAAAAAGTACTCAACAAGCTGTATAAGGTGACAGACCTGCAAACAACATTTCACATGAACATGATCGCACTTATTGATGGGATACAGCCTCGCCTACTTACACTAAAAGTAGTATTAGAAGAGTATGTTAAGCATAGACAAGTGGTGGTGCGCAGAAGAACGGCTTTTGATTTGAAAAAAGCTGAGGATCGGGCACATATTCTAGAAGGTCTTTCAAAAGCTTTAGATAAAATAGATCAAGTAATTACTGTTATACGATCATCAAAGGACAAGGAAGAGGCAAAGCAAAATTTAATGAAAAAGTTTTCATTTACCGAAAGACAGGTTGTAGCTATTTTGGATATGCGATTGCAACAACTTGCTAATTTAGAAAGAAAAAAGATTGAAGATGAATTGAAAGAAAAACTGGCCTTGATCAAGGGTTTGCAAGCTATTTTGGCCAGTGAGAAAAAGATTTTAGGTATTATTAAAGATGAGGTTAGCGGTGTCCGAGGTCAGTTTGCAAATGAAAGGCGCACAAAAGTTGTGGCTCGAGGTATTAAAGAGTTTACCATAGAAGATCTTGTACCAAACGAGCCAACGATCATTATGGCGACACGAGATGGGTATATCAAGCGTATGCCAATTGACACGTTTAAGACGCAAGGTAGGGGAGGAAAAGGAGTGATTGGGTTAACAACAAAAGAAGAGGATGTGGTAGAACATTTGCGAACAACTAACACACATGACAGCTTACTATTTTTTACCACAAGAGGTAGGGTATTTCAGCTTCATGCGTATGAAATTCCAGAAGCATCGCGTACGGCAAAAGGTCAGGCATTGGTAAACTTTTTACAACTTGCACCTCATGAAAAGGTTGCCGCCATTCTTTCTATGGAAGATATGTCAAAGTATGAATATCTTGTAATGGTAACCAAAAAAGGTGTTATTAAAAAAACAAAAATTAGTGATTTCAAAAATGTACGACGTTCTGGGCTTATAGCACTCAAAATAAGACCAGAAGATATGCTTGAGTGGGTAAGGCCATCGGGCGGAAAAGACGATATTGTTTTGGTGACGCAGCTTGGGCAAGCAATTCGGTTTAAAGAATCAGGTGTGCGCGCTATGGGAAGAACGGCGGCAGGGGTTAGGGGTATAAAAATAAAATCAGAAGATGATGTGATTGGTATGGGCGTTGTGTCTCCATTGTTAGTAAAAAAGAAAGTTATGGAACTGCTTGTTGTGTCCGAAAACGGTCTTGGAAAACGAACTAAAATTTCTGAGTATAAAGTGCAAGGTCGTGGAGGAAGTGGAATAAAAACCATGAATGTTACCGACAAGACAGGGCGAATAATGAGTGCGCGAGTAGTAAATAATACTGAGCCAAATGACCTACTTATTATTTCTAAGAATGGTCAGGTTGTGCGAATATCAATGAAAACTGTCTCGACACTTGGGCGAGCGACTCAAGGGGTGCGAATCATGCGATTTAAGAAGTCTGGCGACATTGTTGCTGGAATTACCGTATTGTAGAAGAGTTTTCTTGTGGGAGGGTGAGGCATTCTTTTGGTTGACAAAACGAGGATTTTTCTTTATACTATTGTTCATAATCGTTGAATTTTTTGAAAAAACATAGAACAATACGTTAAATATATATTTATGAAAAAATTATTACAAAACTTTGGTATCATTATCCTCACACTTGTCGTGCTTGCGGGAATTATGAGTATGATACATGTAGGAGAAGAAAAGCCAAAAGATGTTGGTATTAACACACTTGTGGCATATGTTCAAGACGATAAGGTAGAAAAGGTAGAAATCGAAAAAGATACTATTTTGGTTACTGTAAAAGATATTTCTACCGTGGCAGAAGATGAGCGGGGTAAGCAATTAAAGATTAAAAAAGAATTTGGCCAGTCTTTTACCGAACTCATGGAAAATTTGGGAGTGCCAGCAGAAAAAATCCAAAGTGTAGACATTAGAATAAAAGAGGACCCGGCATGGAAAACAGTGTTGCTTGGTATTGCACCATTTCTCTTTCCATTTTTGATTATTGGTGTTTTTCTGTACTTTATGACACGGCAAGTGCAGGGAGCAAATAGCAAGGCTATGGGGTTTGGTACGAGTTCTGCCAAACAAGCAAAAAATGACGAAAAAAGTAAAAAAACATTCAAAGATGTTGCCGGAGCGTATGAAGCAAAAGAAGAATTAGAGGAGGTGGTAGACTTTTTAAAACATCCACAAAAGTTTACCGACATGGGAGCAAAAATTCCACGTGGTGTGTTGCTTATGGGTGCACCAGGAACCGGAAAAACATTGCTCGCAAAGGCTGTTGCCGGAGAAGCAGAGGTACCATTTTTCCATATCTCTGGATCAGAATTTGTAGAAATGTTTGTGGGTGTTGGTGCGAGTCGTGTTCGTGATTTATTTAGCAAAGCAAAAAAAGCAGCACCAGCCATTGTATTTATAGACGAAATTGATGCTGTTGGGCGAAAGCGTGGTGCCGGACTTGGTGGTTCGCATGATGAGCGTGAACAAACATTAAATCAAATTTTGGTAGAAATGGATGGGTTTGATCCAAATGTGGGTATTATTGTTATTGCCGCAACAAATAGACCTGACGTGCTAGATAAAGCATTGTTACGACCAGGAAGATTCGACAGGCGAGTGGTTATTGCATTGCCAGACATTAAAGAGCGCGAAGAAATTCTTGCTGTGCATGTGAGAAATAAGCCGCTTGCAAAAGAGGTAAGTGTAAAAAGTTTGGCAGAGAGAACTCCGGGTTTTTCTGGTGCAGATTTGGAAAACTTGCTTAATGAGGCAGCAATTCTTGCGGTACGGAAAAAATCAAAAACAATTACCGAAAAAATGGTTCGAGAAAGCATAGACAAAGTATTGCTTGGACCAGAAAAAAAGTCACGAATTATGACAGAAGAAGATAAGGAGATGACAGCATACCACGAGGCAGGCCATGCTATTGTGGGTCACTTCTTAGAGCATTGTGATCCGGTTCGGAAAGTCTCTATTATTGGACGTGGTATGGCAGGTGGATACACGCTTTCGATGCCAGAAAAAGACAAACACTACAGACGCCTTGTTGAATTTAAAGATGACATGGCAATGATGATGGGTGGGTATGTGGCAGAAGAAATGCAGTACGGAAGAGATAAGCTTACCACCGGTCCATCAAGTGATTTGAAAAAAGCAACACAGCTTGCAAAGAAAATGGTGATGCAATATGGTATGAGTGAAGAACTTGGGCCACGCGTATATGGTGATAACGAAGAACTTATTTTCCTTGCACAAGAAATTCACGATAAGAAAAATTATTCAGAAAAAACGGCAGAAATTATAGACAAAGAGATTAACGAACTTCTTAAGCATGCAAAAAAAGAGGCAGAGCGCATACTTACCAAACATAAAGCAGAGACCGATCGACTTGTGGAAAAGTTGCTCGAGGTTGAAACAGTGGAACAAGAAGAATTTAATGCGATTATGGAAGGAAAGAGTCTAGAGAAAAAAGAAGAGAAAAAAGACGAATAATTAACAAAAACACCGCCCAATGAAGCGGTGTTTTTTATTTTTTGGGTACAGGCTTGACAAAAACAGCATGGTTTGGTAAGGTGAGAAGGTTAGGTATTATTTCCTAAACAAAAACAAACCTCACGCAAAGGAGAGTGTATAATGGTCATTCAAAACACAGATACAACCTGGAACCCTGAGCATTTTAAGACTGCTCTGAGTGGCGAAAAGAACCTGGAAGGTTTCAATTTAAAAGGCGCTGCATTTTGGAATGCCAACCTTCAAGGGGCTAACCTTCAAGGGACTAACCTTCAGGGGGCTAACCTTCAGGGAGCTCAACTTCAAGGAGTCAAACTTCGTGGAGCCAAACTTTGTGGAGCCAAACTTCGTGGAGCTCAACTTCAAGGAGGTGACCTGATTGGAGTAGACTTGGTGACCACAATCTTTTCTGGTGCAGATGTGCTTGGTGCGTGTTTTGATAAGGCTGACCTGTCTATGGCAATCTTTTCTGATGTACAGAATCTTTCGCCCGGACAGTTAATCAAGGCAAAAAACGTACATCTTGTGGTCGACCTTCCTTTTTCGCTTCAAGAAGTTATTCTTGCTAAGCAGTTGGCTGCAATGGAAGATGGTATCTAAACTCTTCTCCTGAGCCTTGTCCGATCTTTCCTCATAAGACCATTTCAACTACGAAATTGGTCTTTTTTAATTAGTGGATTTCTATTGTTGACAAAAACAGCAAAGTCTGGTAAGGTGAGGGGGTTAGGTATTATTTCCTAAACAAAAACAAACCTCACGCAAAGGAGAGTGTATAATGGTCATTCAAAACACAGACCAAGAAACAAAATGCCAAGAGACACCCGTACTTTATAACCCCGAACATCTTAAGCTTGCGCTCAGTGGTGAAAAAAACCTAGAGAGGTTTAACCTTCAGAAAGCCAACCTTGAGGAAGCCAACCTTCAGAAAGCCAACCTTCAGAAAGCCAACCTTGAGTTTGCCCACCTTTGGGGGTCTTTCTTTAAAGAGGCTAACCTTCAGAAAGCCAACCTTCAAGGAGCCGACCTTCAAGGAGCCGACCTTCGTGGAGCCGACCTTCGTGGAGCCGACCTTCGTGGAGCCGACCTTCGTGGAGCCGACCTTCGGAAAGCCAACCTGAGCCATGCCAACCTGAGCCGTGCCGACCTTGAGGGAGCCAACCTTGAAGGAGTCAACTTGAGAGGTGCTGTGTTGAATAATACCTTACAAATTGACCCCAAGTGGCGGTTAGTGTGGGAGATTGCTAATAACGGCGCACTTGGTCACGACCTGGCCGGAGCCAACCTTCGTGGAGCCTACCTTCCAGAAGCAAACCTTCAGGAAGCAAACCTTCAAGAAGCAAACCTTCAGGAAGCAAACCTTCAGAAAGCAAACCTTCAGAAAGCTAACCTTCAGGGAGCTCAACTTCAAGGAGTCAAACTTTGTGGAGCCAAACTTCGCGGAGCCGACCTTCAAGGAGCCGACCTTCGTGGAGCCGACCTTCAAGGAGCCTGCCTTACGAGAGCCGACCTTACGAGAGTCTACCTTCCAGAAGCCAACCTTCAGGAAGCTGACCTTACGAGAGCCGACCTTACGAGAGCCGACCTTTCAGAAGCCAACCTGAGCCATGTCATCCTGAGACATGCTGACCTGAGCCATGTCATCCTGAGACATGCCGACCTTGAGGGAGCCGACCTTCACGGAGCCAACCTTCAGAAAGCAAACCTTCAGGGAGCTAACCTTCAGGAAGCAAACCTTCAGGAAGCAAACCTTCAGGGAGCTAACCTTCAGGAAGCAAACCTTCAGGAAGCAAACCTTCAAGAAGCCAACCTTCAGAAAGTAGACCTTCAGAACGCCAACCTTCAGGGAGCTGACCTTCGGGGAGTCAACCTTAGGGGAGCTATTTTAGAGGGAGTTAAGAATCTTTCGCCAGGTCAACTCATTCATGCAAAAAATGTGCATTTAGCCTCTGACCTTCCTTTTTCTCTTCAAGAAGTTATTCTTGCCAAGCAATTGGCTGCAATGGAAGATGATAGTTAAAACCTTCTTGTAATCCTCGTCCGATCCTTCCCCATAAGACCATTTCAAAGACGAAATTGGTCTTTTTTAATTAGTGGATTTTTGTATTATAAAAACCACACAGGGTGGTTATTATATAATATCTTTTTTTTCAACAAACTTCCATGAACCGGTGGGGAGTGTGCCTATGTTTA
>Ga0163108_10003600_pt1 | contig 11007 bp, 7 predicted proteins | sample Fk1155metaG_FD_109644 | JGI IMG/M metagenome (GOLD analysis project Ga0163108, IMG submission 109644) | Marine microbial communities from the Central Pacific Ocean - Fk160115 155m metaG | ecosystem: Environmental > Aquatic > Marine > Oceanic > Photic zone | place: The Central Pacific Ocean...
AGCCGGGCCAAGCGGCCTGGACGCACCTGAATTGGGATTCAGCCCTTAGGACTGGGTGTCTTCTATGTATTTGGTGACATCCCCGACGCTTTGGAGCTTTTCAGCCTCCTCATCGGGAATCTCAGTTCCGAATTCCTCCTCCAGTGCCATGACCAGCTCGACGGTGTCGAGCGAGTCCGCGCCTAAGTCCTCGATGAACTTGGCCTCCGGCTTGATTTGGTCTTCATTGACGCCGAGCTGCTCGACGATGATTTTGTTGATTCGATCTCTGGTTGAATTATCAGACATAAGTCTCCAAACGTTCGGGAGGTTCTTTAAGAACGGCAGCCGGAGCCGTCAAGCAACTATTCGCAAAAAAACGCTTTCAGCCCGGTCACATCACCATGCCGCCGTCCACGGTGAGCACCTGCCCGGTAATGTAATCAGTCGGCTCCATTGCCAAAAACACGGCTGCGTGGGCGATATCGTCCGGCGAGCCGAACCGGCCCAGTGGCACGTCGCCAAGGATCTCGCCACGTGTTTTTTCATCCAGCGCGGCGGTCATGTCTGTCTCGATGAAGCCGGGTGCGATGGCGTTGGCGGTGATGCCGCGCGGCGCCAGCTCGCGGGCGATAGACTTGGTGAAGCCAATGAGGGCGGCCTTGCTCGCTGCGTAATTACTCTGGCCGGCATTGCCGATTAGGCCGATCACCGAGGCGATGTTGATGATGCGTCCGCTGCGCTGCTTGATGAATGAACGTGTGAGAGCCTTCGTGAAGTTGAATGCCCCCTTGAGGTTGGTGTTGAGCACGGTGTCCCACTCCTCCTCGCTCATGCGCATGAGCAGGTTGTCGCGGGTCACGCCGGCATTGTTCACGAGGATGTCCACTTTGCCTGCCGACTCAAGAATTCCCTTTGCCGCCTCGGCGACTGCGGCCGTGTCAGACACATCCACCGCCACCGGCCAGGCTCGGCGGCCAAGTACCTCGATCTCGGCGGCGACCTTGGCCGAGTTCTCCTTCGTGCGCGAGACGCAGGCCACGTCGGCACCCATTTTGGCATAAGCTAGGGCGACCGCCCGGCCAATCCCCCGGCCGGCGCCAGTCACTACGGCGACTTTGTCAGCTAAGAAACTCATAAGCGGGCCCTGTTTTGGGAGTCACGGCGGGGTTGTGTCAATGCGCGATTCCTTTTCTGCCAACTTAACGAGCAATCTCCACGACCTCTCGCCTGGCGGGGTCGCTCTCGCCTAGCTGGATCAGCGACGCGTTTTTATAAAGCATGGAGTCCTGTGGTGAGTAGTCCACCTCGAGCCGTTTCCGCTGCCGTTTGAGTTCCTCGATTGAGAACACATCCAGTGCCACCGGGTCGGTGCTGAAGCGCAGTTGGCCAAGGCTGGTCGTGTAGTGCAACAAGCATTTACTCTGGCCGAGGTACTGGCACATCAACGCGTCAGTGATGCTCAGCACCAGCGGGTCGCCGAGATATCGGCGGTGCTCTGCGTCCTCAAGCGCCAGTATTTCCGGCACTGCCACCGAGAGGAGCGAGGCGTCCGCGCGAAAACGACGCGAGTTGTCCATGCTGCCCTCGACCAAGCCGATCAAGTGGCCCGACACACCGGCCTGATTGTGGTTGAGAAGTGGACAGATGCTGATGATGCGAGTCATTTCGCCGGTGAGCAACCTGGAAAGGTGCGACTTGCGGCTGGATTGCTTCTCGTCGCGTGCGAAGCCAAGGTCGCCCGAAACCAGCGTGCCCACGATGGACGATTCGTAAACGATCTCCTCATCCCAGCCGGCGTCACGACACCCGGCCAGCCGCACACCATGCCGCTTGGCCAAGCTGTCGTACCCGGCGGACCGCAGGCTGGCCAGTGACTGATCCCAGATAACGATCCGATCCGGCGGCATTCGCGCCTCAAGCAATCCGCGCACGACCGCATCGACCACCGCCTTTCGCGTGCCGCCGATCGGCCCCGGCACCGAGTTGACCTTGATGCCGACTGTGTCCGCCGGGGTGAGCAGCGTCAGCCAAGCCGCCGCCGAGCTTGGCCTGCCGGTGAGCCGTTTGAGCCCCTCGGAGACCATCTCCGCCACCTTGGCGGCATCGACCTCAAACTCGTGCAGGGCGGACTTGTCCTCCACCAGTACGATCTGCGGCTTGGGCGGCGGGGTGGCTTCCTCCGCCCGGCCAAGTGTGGCTAGGCCAATGGAGAGGCAAAACACCCGGGCAAATCTCTGCAATCTGCGATGTTTTTTTTGGGGAAACACGACAGGCTGGGCACACAAAAGGAAGTCTGCCTCCCTTGACTCGCCCGAGCCGCGATGCTACCACCAGCAGCCATGCGCACCACGCAAAAATCCATCGACAAGCCGGGCCACCTTTTGGCCGCGCTCTGTTTGGTGGCTATTCTCGCCGGGTGCACCCCGCCTGAGCAAACCGCCCTTGAGACAGGAAGCCGCCTGCTTGCCGCCGGAAACGCTGCCGGGGCCCTCGCGCAACTGCAGGATGCCCGGGCGCGTATCGAGAAGCACCCCAGCCTCAAGACCAACCTCGTCGTCGTCAGCACCCTCTACAACCAGCTTGGCCTTGCCCACCAGATTCTCTCCAAGGGCAAAACTGGCGCCGCGAAGAGCGCTGAATTGCGGGAGGCCAAAAAGTGTTTCGCCCTCGCCGTCGACAACGGCAGCCCGGCCGGCAAGATTCAGGCCTACCAAAACCTCGCCTTGCTCCAGCTTGAGGCGCAGCAATGGAAGGCAGCCGACAATGCCTTCGAGTCGCTGCTGATGACAATCAGAGGCACCAAGTCCACCAATCATCAATTTGACCTCTGGTTAGAGAAGGGAACGGCTGAGTTTGGCGCCGACCGCATTGCTGACGCGAAGGCGAGCTTCAACAAAATCCCAAGCAATCCGAGTGCGCAAAACAACCTTGGCAACATCGCGTGGAAGGAAAAAAAATACAGCACCGCCGCTGACTATTTCGAGCGAGCCATTGCACTCGACAACAATAACACATTAGCCCTGCGCAACCTCGGCGCGGCCCGGCAGCAGATGAAGCAATACGCCGCCGCGCTGAAGGCGTACCGCAAATACCTTGACCTTGTGCCGAACGGGGATTCTGACATCAAGAATCTAGCCGACAGCATCGAGGAATATCTTAAGCCGGAACCAATCCCCGAGTCGGAGCAAGCCCCCGAGCCCGAACCCGTCGTCGAGGTTGAGCCGGAGCCAAAAGAAGAGGTGAAGCCCGCGCCGGTCATTGCGGAGGTCGAGCCGGAACCCGAGCCGGAGCCGACTAACGTCGTCATCGTTGAGCCGCCCGTGGAGGAACCGGAACCGGTCGAGCCCGTGCCGGAGGTCGTGACCGTGGTCGAGCCAGCGCCGCTGCCCGTCCCTGAGGCCAAGCCGGAGCCAACCGAGCCAACCGAGCCGAAACCAGAGCCGAAACCAGAGCCGGTGACCGCTTCAGCGGAAACCACCACTGCTGAGCTGGAGCCAGCCAAGCCAGCCAAGAGCTGGAAACAGCGGCTCAAGCCAAAAAACTGGTTCGGCGGCGATGACAAAGAGAAAGCGGCCAAGCCGGAGAAAAAAAGGAAATTCCAGATTTCCTGGCGTTCGACCACCCCAGTCCCGACCACCCCGCTGCCTAGCTCTGCGCCGGTGGCCAAGGCGTCCACAAACACAGTGAAAGTGGCCAGCGTCCTGCCCAGCGCTGTCGCTTTTCCCAAATACAAATACCTAAACCCGGCCCTTCCCAACAACGGCGACCGGCGGGTGGCCAAGACCTACTTTGACGATGGAGTGGCGGCGCAGAAAGCGGAAGAATGGCAGCGGGCCAAGGCGGCGTACCTCGAGGCGGCCAAGGCCGATCCGGCTTGGTTTGATGCCCGGTTCGAGCTTGGCCAGGCGGCATTTTACACAGGAGAAACTGACCTTGCGCTGCAGTCGTTCGAACACGCCTTGGCCATCCATCCCAACGACGGCCCGGCGCGGTTCAACTTCGCCATGTCGCTCGGGCAGGGCAACTACTACGCCGCCGCCGCCCGCGAATTTGAAACCTTTCTGCAGTTCGATCCCGACAGCGTACCGGGCCATTTCGAGGCCGGCAAACTGTACGCCGACAAGCTCAACGACGTGGCCCGGGCCGGCATCCACTACAAGCGTGTGATCGGCCTGCAGCCGGATCACCCGCAGGCGGTCACCATTCGCTACTGGCTCATTCGCAACAAGGCCAACTAACCACGCCGCCGGACCTGCCTTGCCCGTCATCCCCCAGGCCACGATTGAGCAGGTTCGCCACGCCAGCGACATCGTCGAGGTGATCGGCTCGTACCTCCCGCTCAAGCGCGCCGGCACGAACTTCATCGGCCTCTGCCCGTTTCACCGAGAGAAAACCCCGAGCTTCAACGTCTCGCCATCAAGGCAGACATTCCACTGCTTCGGCTGTCACAAGGGCGGTGACGTGTTCACCTTCCTGCGAGAGTTTGAGAATCTCTCCTTTGTTGAGTCGGTGCAGCGTCTGGCCGAGCGGGTCCGCATCCCGATCGAGTTCGAGATGAGCGCCGACCAACGCGAGGCCCACACCGACAAGGAGGCGCTTCGCTCCCTTCACGAGCAGGTGGCGCAGCGCTGGGAAGCCACCTTAGCCAACGACGCCCGTGCCCAAGTCGCCCGCGACTATCTGGCCAAGCGCGGTATCAGCGACGAGGCGGTAAAACGCTTTCGTATTGGCTACGCACCGGACGAGTGGGCCGACATCGTCAACTGGGCCAAGTCGAAAAAACACGACGATGCCCTGCTCCAGAAAGGCGGCCTCGCCATTGCCGGCGAAAAGGGCCATTACGATCGGTTTCGTGGCCGACTCATTTTTCCGATCTGCGACGAGCAGGGCCGCGTCATCGGCTTCAGCGGTCGCGTGCTCAGTGCTGAGCAGAAGGGAGGTAAATACATCAACTCGCCCGAGACGCCGATTTTCAGCAAAAGCCGCGTGATCTACGCGCTCGACAAAGCCAAGCGGCCGATCCTTGACGTTAAATCGGCCATTGTCTGCGAGGGTCAGCTCGATACGATCGCCTGCCACCTGGCCGACATCGAGAACACCGTCGCGCCGCAGGGCACCGCCCTCACCGCCGATCACGCCCGCATCCTCAAGCGCTATGCCGAGGAGGTCGTCCTCTGTTTCGACTCCGACACCGCCGGCCAAAATGCAGCCTTGCGCTCGCTGGATGATTTGCTCGCCAGCGGACTGGCCATCCGTGTCGCTGTCATCCCGCAGCCGCACGATCCCGACAGCTTCATTCGCGAAAACGGCGCTGATGCCTTCAGGCAGCTCATCGTCGACGCGCCCGGTTTTTTTGATTTCCTGCTCGACTACCTCTGCCGCCTGCACGATGCGAACAGCGACCGCGGCCGAGTCAACATCGTGCAGGGGATGCGCGACGCTGTGCAAAAGACAAACAACCCGGTACTCATCGATACCTACGCGCAAAAGGTCAGCCGCCGCCTCGACGTCGATGCCGATGCCGTGCGCGCCGAGTTCAAAAAAACCAAGCGCACCTTCCAGTCGCCCGAACCGGAGTACGACGAACCACCGCCGGAGGAGGGAGCGATGACCCGACCGGTGCCGGTCGAGTTTTGGTTGCTCAAGCTCGCGCTCATCGACTGCAGTTCCACCGAGTGGCTCGAGACACACCTCGATCCCAAATGGGTGGAGCACCCCGCCGTGCGTGAAATCCTTCAGCAACACTTCGCGTTGCACGCCGAGAACCCCGAAGCCGGCACACCGGAACTGCTCGGCACCCTGAACGCCGACGCCTTCAAGCGCTTGGCTACCGAGGCCGTGACCGACGGCCGCGCCATCCCCGACCCGGCCAAGCAGTTGCGGGACATCGTGCAGCGCTTGCGCAACCAGTTCATTGAGCGCCGCCTGACGGGGATCAAGCGCGAGCTTTCCGGTGCTAACGACGAGCAGTTGGTCAAGCTCATTGCTGAGCGTGATCAACTGAAGGAACTCACCCGGAACTCCCTCGAGCCCCTCGCCGGCTCTTGAGTGCGTTTGGCCAGTCGCTCACTTAAGCCCGAGTTGGCGGGAGAAATAGACGTACTCAAGGGCGTAGCGGCGGGCGTGCTGCTTGAGATTGGCCCCGGCGGCGTGGCCGCCTTCGGTGTTTTCAAAATACAAAACCGGATGCCCCTGTTCTCGCATTCGGGCAACCATTTTTCGCGCGTGGCCGGGGTGCACGCGGTCGTCTTTGGTCGAGGTCTCGATGAACACTTTCGGATAGCTGCGTTCAGGGAACATATTTTGGTACGGCGAATACTTGAGGATCGCCTTGCGCATGACTGAGTCCCCCGGGTCGCCGTACTCGGCGGCCCAGCTTGCGCCGGCGAGAAGCTTGGTGTAGCGCAGCATGTCGAGCAGCGGCACACGGCAGACGACCGCGTTCATCAGGTCGGGGCGCTGCGTGAAGATGGCGCCGACCAGCAGGCCGCCGTTGCTGCCGCCGGAGATGCCCAGGCGTTTGGGCGACGTGATGCCGCGCTTGGCCAAGTCCTCTGCCACGGCAATGAAGTCATCATAAGCTCGCTGCCGGTTTGTCTTGAGCGCGGCCTTGTGCCAGCGCGGGCCGAACTCGCCGCCACCGCGGATGTTCGCCACGGCGTACGCGCCTCCGCGTTCGAGCCACAGCTTGCCGATCGTCGCCGAGTAGGTGGGCTTGAGCGAAATCTCGAATCCGCCGTAGCCGTGCAGGATCGTCGGCGTTGAGCCGTTGGGCTTGAGCCCCCTGCGGTGAATCACGAAGTACGGCACCACTTCGCCATCCGCGCTCCCGGCCATGTGCTGGCTGACCTGAAGATTGTCGGCCTGGAACCGAGCTGGCAGCGACTTGAGCAGCGACAGCGCATTGGCCTCGGCGTCGTACTCGCTCAGCCGGTCCGGCGTGATGTGATCCTCGTAGTTTACCAGCACCGTGTCAGAGTGAGCGCTCGCCGCCGAGAGGGACACTGTGCCGTTGGGCGGCAACGGCAGCGACTCGGCGCTCCACTCGCCGGACTTGGCATCCACGCCGAAGCGCAGAATGCGTCCCTTCACGTTTTGCAGCAGCGACACGTAAAGACCGCTGCGCGACACGGTGACGCTTTCGATGCTCGTCCGGTTGTCCGGCGTGTAAATGGTCTCGACGTGCGGCAGCTTGCCGCTTGACCGAAGCGCCGCCGCGTTGATCGCCAGCAGCGCACCCTGCGGCAAGGTCCGCCCCGCGACCACCCACGCCTCGCGCAGGGTGAACAGGATTCGCCCGGCGTAAAACCCGGCCAAGTCGGCCGAATCCTGCAACGGCAACCGCTGCAGTTGGCCGTTATCGCCAATGAGGTGGTATGCGCCGGTGTAAAACGTCAGCGACTGGTCGATCATCGGCAGGGTCGCCTTGCCGGAGTCCAGCACGCGAGGCCAGATGCCGATGTCCTCGTGCCGTCCCTCGAATAGCGTTTCGGCCTTGGCCAGGGGCGTACCGCGTTTCCAGCGCTTCGCGATGCGCGGATAGCCGGATGCCGTCAGCGAGCCTTCGCCCCAATCGGTGCCGACGAGCAGTGTATCGCGGTTCAGCCATGTGACGCCGGACTTGGCCTCCGGCAACACAAAACCGCCCTCGACGAAGCGCTTGGCCAATGTGTCGAACTCGCGATGAACCGACGCATCCGCCCCCCCGCGCGAAAGCTTGACGAGGCAGTGCTCATAGCCGGGCGCGAGCCATGCGATGCCCTTGTACACCCAGTTTTCATTCTCGGACTCGGCCAGAGCATCGATATCAAGCACCGTCTCCCACTTCGGTTCGGTCGTGCGGTACGAGGCCAGCGGCGTCCGGCGTACGATGCCCCGGACGTGGTCGGCATCCCGCCAAAAATTGTAAATGTGCCGGCCGCGAACCGAGCCGTACGGGATGCGGTCCCTGGCGTTGAGCAACGCCTCTGCCTGCGCGAGGAAGCGTGCATAACGCTCGTCGGCCTGAAGCTCGTCTAGGGTTTCGCCGTTGCGTTGCTCCACCCATTCGAGCGCGCGTTTGCCCTCGACTTCCTCCAACCAAAGAAACGGGTCGTCGATAATGGGGGATCGCCGGGGCGCTTCATCGGCTGAGCCCACGCTCGTCATAAGCAGTCCGCAAAGGAAAAAGGTCCATCTTTTCATCGCCGCCCGGGACGCTACCGCGCCAAGCCAAGCGGCACAACCAAGCGCTATTTCTTCTCGAGATCCTTGCGGGGGAAGAGCGGGGTGGGTTTGTTGCAGGTGTGGCCCTTGGCCAAGCCACCCCATTGCGCGAGGCTGAAGTCGGCCGGGGAGCCGCCGAGGGCAAGCTGCTCGAAGAGTTTCTCCGCCGTATCCGGAATGACAGGCCAGAGCAGCACTGCCAATATGCGGCACGACTCGGCGAGATTGTACAGTACCTCGTTGAGCCGGTCGGCTTGATCCTCCTGCTTGGCCAGTTTGAATGGCGCGGTCTGCTCGACGTATTGGTTAGCGCGATCGACCAATCCCCACACGCTCACCAGCGCCGCTTGGATGCGGTGCGACTCGTAGTTTATCCGTGCCTCGGCGATCCATTTTCCCGCATCTGCAGCGAGTTCGTCGGAGGTCGCCTCGAGGGTGCCGCCCCGGTAGCGGTTGAGCATCGAGAGCGATCGGTTGACGAGGTTGCCGAGGCCGTTGGCCAGTTCGGCGGAGTAGCGAGCCTGAAAACTTTCATCGGTCCAGTTGCCGTCCGGTCCGATGTCCAACTCGCGAACGACGTAGTAGCGGAACGCATCAACGCCCCACTCATCAATGACGACAACAGGATCGACGACGTTGCCGGTGGTCTTGCTCATCTTCTGGCCGTCTTTCTGCCACCAACCGTGCACGAGCACCTGCCCCGGCAGCGGTAGCTCCATCGCCTTCAGCATGATCGGCCAGTAGACAGCGTGAAACTTGAGAATGTCTTTGCCGATGACGTGGATGTCTGCAGGCCAGAGGGAAGGGGCGTCCGGCTTGACCTCAAGGCCGGTCGGCCCGGCCACCGCCGCGTCGCCAAGCGCTGCCGGGATGCTGGTGTAGTTGCTCAGCGCGTCAAACCAAACGTACGTCACGTAATCCTCGTCGAACGGCAGCGGAATCCCCCACTCGAGCCGTTCCTTGGGGCGAGTGATGCACAGATCCTCGAGGGTGTTGTTCTTGAGGAAACCAAGCACCTCGTTGCGACGTGACGCCGGCTGGACAAAATTGGGGTTGGCCTCGATGTGATCGATCAGCCACTGCTGATGTTCGCCGAGCTTGAAGTAATAGTTGTGCTCCACCAACTCGGTGACCTCACCGTAAAGTGAATCGAATGTCCCGTCCTCGCGCCGGTCTTTTTCGGTTAAAAACGTCTCCTGCCGAGCCGAGTAAAAACCGCGATACTCTGCCTGATAAAAGTGACCCCCGTCGTGCAGTTTCTGCAGCACCGCACACACGAACGCCTTGTGGCGCTCTGACGACGTACGAACGAATTCGGCGTTTGTCAGATTCAAGCAACCGGCGAAAGCCTCCCAGATTTCCGCGAACTCATCGCAGTACGCCTGCGGATCCTTACCTGCGTCCTTGGCGGCCGCCTGCACCTTTTGGCCGTGCTCGTCGAGGCCGGTCAGGTAAAACACCTCCTGCCCAAGGCTGCGATGCGCCCGGGCGATGATGTCGGTGATGACCTTTTCATAGGCGTGCCCGAGGTGAGGTTCCCCGTTGACGTAGTCGATGGCCGTGGTGAGGTAAAACTGTTTACTCATCCGTCGCCCACTATGCGGTCAAGGCCAAGCGCTTGGCAATCACAGGGTGCCTACTTGGCCAAGCGGGATCAATTGTCCTTCGACTTGGAGTTGAAGTCGACTTTGTCGAACGGACTGCAGGACGCCTCAAAATATCCAGCAACCGTCTCTCCCACCCTGCGACTCGCCGCAGTCAATTTGAGTTCGCCCCTAGCCCATCCGATTCGTTTGAATTTGACCGATCCCTGTCTGCCCATCCGGACAAAACCCCAGATGGTGAAGCCGTCGATCGGGATATTGTCAGACACCTTGTAATAGCTGGGATCGACCATCAGGTTGACCGCCACCTCCATTTGGGAGTCCTTGATTCTACCGACCGCGGCAATCACTGGGAATCCATAACGCGCCGTGCCCTGGGTTGTAGCAGCACCTACCCGCATGTCGGTGATCTCAATCGGCTCACCGCCATGGATCAATTCAATGATGCATTCACCGATCTTGTTTTGAAAAGAGAGATCACCCGCCTCCGACCACTCGGTATTGAACGTGCACTTCATTGTCAGCAACTGGGGTTTTTCTTTCGCTCCGCCACTGCCTCGCATCTTTTTGGGCCAAAGCGGAATGGACCCGGTTAACTCCGCGGCCAGCATGTTTCGTCGCTTGGAGATAAAACGGCGCACAGAATCAACGGCTGGATCGTACAGCCTCGTCGGCAAATGGGTGTGGGACCGCAGCATCGGTCCAAGTTTGTCCAGTTTCGCCTGCAGAGCCTGCTCGTCCCATACCTCGTCCAGAACCTTGAGTAACTCGGATCGGTAACGCTCTCGACCTTTCTCGGTGTTGTAGAGTCGATGCGCGACAGCCCCTTCAGCCATGACGGACAAGGGTGTGCCAGTCTGGCTGGCCTTGCCACTGCGCGCTCGAAACACACCGTCGGCGCCCCAAGGAATGAACTTAATCCGGGCGGACGCCGGATCGTTGTAGATGAAAAAGTTATTCTGGTTGCCAGTGTACCCATCGTTGAAGCCAATCAGGCATTCCATCGCCCAGTAGCGATAAAAATCATCTAGGTCGATCACTTTGCCAACGGCGTCAAAGAGTTGATCATCCGGCACCGACAACGCCCTGGTCACCTTAAGCAAGTCACTGCGATCGGTTTTCTTCGCGTTGGTCTTGGCCTCAAATGTTCCTGCCGCCTTCTCGGTGAAGTCGCTGATCTGCCCCTCGTAAAGGTTCCCACTCGCCTTCGTAAAAT
>Ga0163108_10003601_pt1 | contig 11007 bp, 10 predicted proteins | sample Fk1155metaG_FD_109644 | JGI IMG/M metagenome (GOLD analysis project Ga0163108, IMG submission 109644) | Marine microbial communities from the Central Pacific Ocean - Fk160115 155m metaG | ecosystem: Environmental > Aquatic > Marine > Oceanic > Photic zone | place: The Central Pacific Ocean...
AACTATTGATCCTAGCCATATTAATCCTAATAAATAGATAAAACTTACGGAGAATATCAATTTTATGAAATTTTTAAAAAAATTATTATCAAAAGTAAAAAATCCTGTTAAAGATACTGCCACCAAAAAACCGATTAAATATCCCATAGTTGGTCCTGTAAAATAAACTAAGCCCATGCCTTTTTCTGGAGTTCCAGCAAAAACCGGTAAACCCGCTATACCTTCAAGCAAGTATAATGATACTGTGAATAGACCAAGTTTCCATCCATATGCAATACCCAATAATAGGACCACAAAAGTTTGCATGGTCATAGGTACTGGCCAAAAAGGTATCTTTACTTTTGCTGAAATAGCCAAAAGTATAGTACCTAAAATTGCTAGAAATAAATTTTTTACTAAAGAAACTTCTTTTAAATTTTTAATTAACTCCATATTGCGATTCTTACTTTTATTTACAGAAAAAGCTACTTATTTGTTACCTGTAAAAAGATATCTTCTAAATCACCTTCATCAGTGGAAATATCAAGTATTTCAGCATTATTTTTTACTGCATCTATAATTTGGTCAAATTTAAATTTATTTTTCTCATAGGTAGCGATAATTTCAGAATCAGTTTTTAAGAATTTTACACCATTAAGTCTAATTTTTTCAAATTGACTTAAATTTTTCACTTTAAATTTAATTTTTTTGCTTTCAATACGACCTAAGAGTTTTTCAGTGGTATCAAGGGCCACTAGATTCCCTTTGTTAATAATTGCAATTCGATTACACATTTCTTCAGCTTCATAAAGATAGTGTGTTGTTAAGATAATGGTTACGCCAAGATTGTTTAGCTCTCTAACATTGCTCCACAAATTTTTTCTTAATTCTACATCTACTCCCGCGGTTGGTTCATCTAAAACCAGGATTGGAGGTTGGTGAACCATGGCCTTTCCGATCAATAGCCTTCTTTTCATTCCACCCGACAGACTTCTTGCATAAGAGTCGGCTTGTTTGTCCAAGGCAACCATTTTTAAAATTAAATCTGTAATTCTATCATCTTTTTTTACCCCATATAGACCTGCCTGAAGCTCAAGTAATTTTTTTGGACTAAAAAAAGCATCTAAATTAATCTCTTGTGGAACAATACCTATGGATGCTCTTACCTGTCTTGGGTCAGTGTCTAGATCAAAGCCCCACAACCGAACTTTGCCAGAGGTCTTTGTTACTGTACCCCCAAGAATATTTATAAATGTTGTTTTCCCCGCTCCATTGGGCCCAAGAAGACCAAAAATTTCACCTTGCTTCACTTCTAGGTTTAATTTGTTTAAAGCTAAAATAGATTTATTCGAATTATTATTTTTTGAATAAGTTTTAGTTAGATTTTCAGCAGATAATGCAATTTTATCCATAATTTAATATTATTATATCATGAAAAAAATTAAGATATCATTAATTGATGAATACAATAAAAAAAACTGATCATTTTTATTTAGTAGATGGGTCCGGATATATCTTTAGAGCCTATTACGCATTACCTCCTTTATCTAGAAAAAGTGACGGACTGCCAACTGGTGCAGTAAGCGGTTTTAGCAGTATGCTTTTTAAATTATTAGAAGATTCAAGGTCTGACGATTCAGAAAATAAACCAACACATTTTGCCGTTATATTTGATTCTGCAAGAAAAAATTTTAGAAATGAGATCTATAAAGATTATAAAGCTAACAGATCCGAACCCCCAGATGATCTTGCTCCTCAATTTGAATATATAAGGAAAGCCGTTGAAGCCTTCAATGTTCCTTCCGTTGAACAATTAAATTACGAAGCCGACGATCTGATAGCAACCTATGCAAAACAAATTATTAATGCAGGCGCTAAAGTTACAATAATTTCTTCAGATAAGGATTTAATGCAATTGGTTTCTAAAAATATAAGATTATACGATCCAATGAAGAGCAAAGTTATTGGAGAAAAGGAAGTACATGAAAAATTTGGCGTGAAACCAACACAAGTTATTGATGTTCAGTCTTTGGCCGGAGATTCATCAGATAACATACCGGGTGTTCCGGGCATAGGAATTAAAACGGCAGCTGAGCTAATTAACAAGTACAAGAACCTTGAGACTCTATTAAAAAAAGCAGAAGAAATTCCACAGAAAAAAAGAAAACAAACAATTGTTGAAAACAAAGAGTCTGCTTTGATTAGTAAAAAACTTGTAACTTTAAAAGATGATGTTCCAGTTAAGGATAAAATCGAAAACTTTATAATAAAAGAAATAAAAAAAGATAAACTTTATAATTTTCTCAGAGAAATGGAGTTTAATAGACTTTTAAGTCAAGCTATAGGTTTTTATGGAGAGCCAGGCAAAAAAACAGAAAGCACAGAAACGACCCAAGAAAAAATCGATCTAACCAAATACGAAACCATTATTACTGAAAAGCAATTGGAAAACTGGGTTAATATTCTTAAAAAGCAAAGCTTAATTTCTGTAGATACAGAAACATCCTCTCTTAATCCTATCGATGCCGATTTAGTTGGAATTTCGTTTTGCTACGAACAAGGCAAAGCGTGCTATATACCTTTAAAAAACCAAAAAGAGAAATGCTTAAACCCCGAAACAGTACTTAAAAAAATCAAACCAATACTTGAGGACCAGAGTATAAAAAAAATTGGTCAAAATATAAAATTTGATTACATAGTTTTGAAAAAAAATAAAATCGATATGGATCCAATGGAGGATACAATGTTGGCTTCTTATACTTTAGATGCCGGACTAAATCGACATAACCTTGATATGTTATCTGAAATTCATTTGGGCCACAAAACAATTACCTTCAAAGATTTAGTGGGCAGCGGAAAAAAGAAAATTACTTTTACTGACGTTGATTTAAAAAAAGCAACAGAATATGCGGGCGAAGATGCTGACGTAACTTTTAGATTATATCAATTGTTAAAAGAAAGATTAGATCGAGAAAAACTTACTAAAATTTATGAAATTTTTGAGAAACCGATGGTAAAAATACTTTCAGAGATTGAAATAAATGGTGTTAAAGTTGATAAAGAATATTTGAAAAAGTTATCTAAAAATTTCACAAATAAAATATTAAAAATTGAAAAAGAAATTTATTCTTTGGCTAGAAAAGAATTCAATATAGGTTCACCAAAACAGCTTGGTGAAATTATTTATAATGAACTTAAAATTGCTAGTCTGAAAAAAACAAAAAAAGGAAGCCTGGCTACTAATGCAAAAATTCTAGAAGACTTAGCCTTTAAGGGTCATAAGTTTCCAGGTTTAGTGTTGGATTGGAGGCAGTTGTCTAAACTAAAAAATACCTACACCGATGCATTACAGGATCACATAAATTCAAACACAAATAGAGTGCACACATCCTTTTTATTGGCAGCAACAAATACTGGAAGGCTGGCTTCCAGCGACCCTAATTTGCAAAATATACCAATAAAAACAGAAGACGGTAGAGAAATAAGAAAGGCATTTATTGCCGAAAAAAACAATATTTTAATATCTGCTGATTATAATCAGATAGAGATGAGAATACTGGCCGACTTAGCTGATGTTAAGGAATTAAAAAAGGCGTTCACTAACAAAGATGATATTCACAGCATAACTGCAAGCCAAGTTTTTGATGTTTCAATAAAGAAAGTTGATGCAAATTTAAGAAGAAAAGCAAAAGCTATTAATTTTGGTATAATTTATGGGATAACACAATATGGTCTTGCAAAACAAATTTCTGTATCAAATCAAGAAGCGCTAGAATTTATTAATTCTTATTTTAGAAAGTTTCCTGAAATAAAAGATTATATGCAGTCAACGATTAAGTTTTGTCGAAAAAATGGATACGTTAGCAATATTTTTGGAAGAAGAATTCACTTAAGAGGCATAAACGATAAAAATTTTAGTGTTAGAAGCTTCCAAGAAAGAGCAGCCATAAATGCCCCAATACAAAGCTCTGCAGCTGATATTATAAGGCTTGTGATGATTGAATTACATGAACTAATCAAATTAAAAAAAATATATGATGCAAAAATGCTTTTACAGATACATGACGAGTTAGTCTTTGAGTGTCTAAAAAGCAATCAGTCTGCTGTTGAAACAATTGTTAAAAAAACTATGGAATCAGTTTCGAGCTCGGAACATCACATGTTTACAATTCCATTGGATGTAAACGTTAATTCAGGTAATAATTGGGAAGAGGCACATTGATGCCTAAATTTTGACAATTTATTTTAAACTATTAGGATACTAGGAATGTCAAAAACTATTGCACTTGTTGATGATGACAGAAATATTCTTACTGGAATCAGCATGGCCCTTGAACGAGAAGGTTTTAAAGTTCAAACTTATATAGACGGAGAAAGTGCTTTAGTCGGACTTTCAAGAAACCCTCCAGATCTAGCTGTTGTAGATATAAAAATGCCCAGAATGGATGGCGAAGAATTACTTAGAAAGATAAGAAAAAAAATGTCTATTCCAATTATATTTCTCACATCAAAGGACGAAGAAGTCGATGAATTGTTGGGCTTGAAATTAGGCGCAGATGATTTCATAAAAAAATCAGGAGGGTTTTCAATTAAAGTGTTGGTAGAAAGAATTCGAGTACAATTAAGAAAAAAAGCCACCGCAACAGATGACTCAAAGAATTTAATAGCGCACGGGAAACTTAAGCTTGATCCCAATCAATTAGAATGTGAATGGGACGGCAAACCTCTACCAGAAAAACTTACGACCACAGAATTTTTGATTGTTAAAGAATTGGCTAAGAGACCCGGTGTTATCAAAGAAAGAGCCCATTTAATGGATATAGCATATAAAGAAAATACAGATATTGAAGACAGAACTATAGATAGTCACATTAAAAGAATTAGAAAAAAATTTAAGAAAGTAGACGAAAAATTTTCATCAATCGAAACTCGCTATGGAAGTGGGTACAGATGGAACATTAATTAATGAAGTTAGTAAAAAGCTCATCCTCTATTTTAAGAAAATTTCTGATCTTTAATTTTTTTGGATTTTTAATTTTAGGGTTATTTACGTTTTTTTATCTTAAAGGAATCCAGCCTAATTTGGTTAAGCAGCACACCGAAAAACATGTGGTCATAATAAATAATACATCAAATCATATAGATAGACTTCAGTTAAATTTTGAAAAAGAAAGCATAAAAAACTTTTTACTATCAACGAGGTTTTTATTTCAAAATCTAGAAAGAGTACAGTTTTATAATTTAGACGGAGATTTGATTGCGGACACAAATGTATTGGATCTAGACCAAACTGTTTTTACAAAAACTGACTTGGTTTTAGAAGAAAAGATAGAAAATAATATTTTATCTGAAAATATAAAAGATAATACTGATGAAGAAAGTAGAGAAGACAAGACCTATACAATAAAAGAATTACTGCTTAAGAAAAAAAGCAAAGAGCCATCAGTTTTTCAAAAAACAGAGGGTAATAATTTTTATGTAAAAACTTTAGGCGATGTAAATATAAAAGAACAAATTCTTGGCTATGTGATGGTCACTGAGCAGGCAAACGAAATTTTAACAGCCGTTGAAGAAAGAAAAAATTTTATCCTTAGAACAGTTTTAGCAATAGCAATTGTAATATTTATATTTTCTGTTTTCCTAAATCGATATATTCTTAAGCCTATAGCCGGATTAGTAGCATATACGGAGTCAATTAAATCTAAAGACGAATCCATGGGAAAAATTGAAAAATTTCTTTACAGAAGTGATGAATTAGGACTTCTGTCTAGATCCCTCAGCAATATGACAAAAAATTTACAACAAAGAACTCAAAGAGCAGAAAATTCTTCAGCAGATTTAGCACATGAAATTAGAAATCCATTGGCATCATTAAAAGGTGCTTCGGAATTACTAGACAGTACAAACGATAAAATTGAAAGAGAAAAGCTAATAAAAATTTTAAGCCATGATGTTGAAAGAATTGAAAGACTAATCACAGATTATTCTCAGATGCTCAAAGATGAGGCTTCCTTATCTAGAGAAAAAATGAAGGTTTTAAATATGCAGAATTTGATAAAAAATGTTGTAGATGAGTTTAGTAACAACAACTCTGTTACAGAAAAAAATATAAAATTTGTTGTTAGCAAAAAGAATTTAAATGGTAAAAAACTTGAGCTTTTTGGCATAGAAAACAGATTAGAGCAGGTTTTGGCAAATCTACTTGATAATGCCGTTTCATTTAGTCCTAAGAATAGCGAAATTCTTATTAGCACACAAAGCGACAAGGGTAACATAATTGTGAAAATTAAAGATAGTGGCCCAGGTTTTAGCGAAGTTAATACAGAGAAAATTTTTAAGAGATTTTATAGCAACAGACCTGAAAAATTTGGAGAGCATTCAGGATTGGGTTTAAATATTGTTAAAAGCATAGTCGAAATGCATGGCGGTAGTGTTAGAGCATTAAATAGATCCGATATTAAAAGAGGAGCACAAGTCGAATTGGAACTACCAAAACGAGGATAGAAAAATCAATTCCTTGATTAGAGTAAATTTAATTGTTAAAAGATTTTAATATGAGCGAAGATTTTAAAGTAAAAGATATTAGTTTGTCAGAATTTGGTAGAAAAGAAATTTCAATAGCAGAATCAGAAATGCCGGGCCTGATGGCTCTTCGTAAAGAATATAAAGGAAAAAAACCTTTAAAAGGGGCAAAAATTTTAGGATGTTTACATATGACAATTCAAACGGCTGTTTTAATTGAAACTTTAGTTGAGCTAGGAGCTGATGTAAGATGGTCTTCTTGTAATATTTTTTCCACCCAAGATCACGCAGCTGCAGCTATAGCAAAGTCAGGAATTCCAGTTTATGCTTGGAAAGGTGAAACTGAAGAAGAATACTGGTGGTGTATTAAAAAAACTATTGAAGGCAAAAAAGGCTGGATACCAAACATGTTGCTAGATGATGGCGGAGATCTTACCGCTTTAATGCATAAAGATTATAAAGACCTTTTAAAATCGGTTAGGGGACTGTCAGAAGAAACCACAACAGGAATTAAAGCATTGAAAAAAATGGAATCACAAAAGAAACTTTTAGTTCCAGCAATTAATGTTAATGATTCAGTAACTAAATCTAAGTTTGATAATTTATACGGTTGTAGAGAAAGCTTGGTAGATGGAATAAAAAGGGCGACAGATGTTATGATGTCGGGCAAAACAGCTATTGTTGCAGGATTTGGCGATGTAGGTAAAGGAAGTGCTGCCTCTTTAAGACAAAGTGGCGCAAGGGTAATGGTAACAGAAGCAGATCCTATTTGTGCCTTGCAAGCTGCTATGGAAGGCTACGAAGTGGTATTAATGGATGAGACCATAGGTGATGCGGATATAGTTGTTACAGCAACTGGCAACAGGGACATCGTTACTGTTGACCATATGAGAAAGATGAAAGATCGCTCGATACTTTGTAATATAGGGCATTTTGATAACGAGATTCAGGTAGAAGCATTAAAAAATTATAAATGGACCGAAGTTAAACCTCAAGTACATGAAATAGAATTTCCAGACAAAAAACGAATTATTCTTTTAGCAGAGGGAAGATTGGTGAATCTTGGATGTGCAACTGGTCACCCCAGTTTTGTAATGAGCGCATCTTTTACAAATCAAGTTATGGCCCAAATAGAGCTTTGGAATAATTATAAAAACTATGAAAAAAAAGTTTATGTTTTGCCCAAAAATTTAGATGAAAAAGTTGCGATGCTTCATTTAGGTAAAGTTGGAGCCAAACTAACTAAACTTACAAAGAATCAAGCAGATTATATAAGTGTAGACGTTAAGGGGCCGTTTAAATCTGACAGCTATCGCTACTAAAAAGTAGCTAATGTTAAAATATAACTTATCTCAGATAGATACTATTTCTAAAAAAATTTTGTCAAACCTATCTAATACAGACTGCATTTTTCTTTTTGGAGAATTAGGTAGTGGAAAAACAACTTTTACCAGGAGTTTAATTAATGGACTTCAGGAAAAAAATAAAGTTAATAAAACCGAAGTTCTTAGCCCAACATTTAATTTGCTCTATGAGTATGAAATAAAATCACTTAAAGTTATGCATTATGACCTGTATAGGTTAGAAGCCATAAAAGAAGTGGATCAGCTTGGTATTTTTGAAAATTCTGAAAATATAATAACAATAGTTGAATGGCCAGAGAAAATAAAAAAAAACGTTGAGAATAGGCTTGAAATTACATTTTATTACGAAACTGATGAAGAAAGTAGAAAGTTAAAATTTCAAGGTTTTGGAAAATGGAAAAATTTTAAATTAAATGCAATTTAAACTTAAAAAAATTAGAAGCGATGCTTCCTTTAGAGAATTTTTTAGACTTCATAAAGGAAAAAAAACCTCAATTATTGTAACAGCTAAAAAGGAACGTTTTAAAAATCTTATAGTTTATTCAGCAATCAATAGATTTTTAAGAAAAAAAGGAATTTATACTCCAAAATTAATTAGCCAACACTTCAAAGAAGGAATTATGGAAATCGAGGACTTTGGGAATAATACACTGCTGCATCATGTAAAACGGTCTAAAAATAAATTGAATCTTTATAAGAAATGTGTGGATGTAATATTAAAAATTCAAAAAATCAAACCAGTAAGAAAAATTAAATTTGGTTCAAGTAAATATTTCAATTTAAGTACTTATAATACAGCAAACTTACACAAAGAATCGAATTTGTTTTTTGATTGGTACCTTCCGGGAGTTTTAGGTAAAAAAAAATCTTTAAAATATAAGAGAATAATAAAAAAAGAATTAAACAAACTATACAAAAAAATTTTTTTCAAAAATCAATTTATTGTTCATAGAGATTTTCATGTATCTAATATTATGCAAGCTAATAAAAAATTAGTCATCATTGATACACAAGATGCTATTTTAGGCAATCCTATGTATGATCTTGCGTCATTGGTGGATGATGTGAGGGTTAAAATTTCTTCTCAAATAAAAAGGAAAACATTTGAATATTATTTAAAAAATTGTTCCATTAAAAAAAAACAAATCACTTTATTAAAAAATGATTTTGATATTTTATCTATTCAAAGAAATTTAAAAATTCTAGGAATCTTTTATAGACTTTTCAAAAGAGATAATAAGCCACAATATTTAAAATATTTACCTTACACATGGAATTTAATTGAGTTAAGAATGAAAAATAAAATTTTTAAAAATTTAGAAATAACACTTAAAAAAGTTGTAAATAAAAAAATGAGAAAAAAAAGAAATTTTAAATGAAAATAAAAAAAGCAATAATTTTAGGAGCAGGTTTTGGAAAAAGAATGCGTCCCATTACCAAAAAAATTCCAAAACCACTTGTGAAAATTAAGGGCGTAACGTTATTAGAAAATAGCATTAAATTTCTAACCTCCCTAGGCGTTAAACATATTGTAGTTAATTCACACCATCTTCACAAAGAGATTGTTAGCTTTATAAGAAGAAAGAAATTTATTTCAAGAGTAGATGTGGTTGTTGAGAAGGGAAAAATTTTAGATACAGGTGGAGGAGTTTTAAATGCATCAAAAAAATTTAAAAAACAAATATTTTTTGTTTTAAATCCAGATACTATTTGGAGAAAGGGATATAAGAAGGAATTTAGAAAACTTGAGAAAGTCTATTTCAAAAATAAAAAACCAGCAATGCTTTTGGTATCGAAAAACAAAAGTTACGACAGGTCATTCAAAGGTGATTTTAACTTAAATTCTAAAAATCAAATTTTAAGACAAAAAAATAACAAATTTATTTTTACCGGAGCTCAAATTATTGATAGATCGGTTTTCAAAAAAAGAAAAATTAAACCCTTTTCCATAAATAAAATTTGGGATGATTTAATAAAAAACAAAGAACTTCTAGGCGTTACTAGCAGACAAAAATTTTTTCATATAAATAGCTACAAAATATATAAAAAAATTATTGGTTAGATATTATTTCAGCTTTTCTAGATTCATCTAAATATTTTGCACTTGAAAACTTACCTGAATTATCAAAATCAATTACCAAGGGGTTTCCCGTTGGTATTTCAAGCAAATTAATACTTTTATCAGATATATTAAAAATTTTTTTCCCCAAGGCTCTAATCGTATTTCCGTGTGCTGAAAGTATAATATTCTTGTTTTGTTTGAGATGTCTTTCTATATGTTTCTCAAAATAGGGTACAACACGGTCGTAAGTATTTTTCAAAGATTCAGTATTAGGTATATTTTTTAGATCTTTATATAAGAGATCTTTGTGTGAACTGTATTTAGAATCTTTATCCAAACTCGACGGAGGAATATCCCAAGATCTTCTGTATTTTTTAAACTGTTCTTCACCTATTTTTTTTTTCGTTTCAGCTTTATTTAAACCTGTTAGAGCTCCGTAATGTCTTTCATTAAGCTCCCAAGCTTTTGTGTATTTGTTATCTTTTCCAAGAACTTTCAATACTATCTCCAATGTGTTTATTGCTCGTTTAAGATAGGAGGTAAAACAGATATCAAAATTTATATTTAACTCCTGTAATAATTTTCCAGATTTTTCGGCTTCTTGTACGCCTTTTTCTGATAGATCGACATCAACCCAACCTGTGAAACGATTCTCTGCATTCCAAGTACTTTGTCCGTGTCTAATTGCTATGAGTTTACTCATTGAATATAATATATTTAATATATTAAATTATTAATATGAAGGGTATTAAATTCTTTTACATCACCTGTCCGAAAAAAAAGGAAGCACACAAAATAGCTGCATTTCTCGTAAAAAAGAAACTAGTAGCTTGCACAAATATTATTCACAATGTTGATTCAGTATTTACCTGGAAGGGAAAAGTAACAAAAGCAAAAGAGATTTTAGTTGTTGGGAAGACAATGAACAAAAATGTTCAAAAAATTATTAAGAGTGTTAAAAAACTACACAGTTACGAAGTTCCATGCGTTATCTTTTTTGATATCAAAAATGGAAATACAGATTTTTTAAAATGGATTATAAAATCCGTATAGTTCGTTATTTATATTATTTTTCTTTTG
>Ga0163108_10003602_pt1 | contig 11001 bp, 9 predicted proteins | sample Fk1155metaG_FD_109644 | JGI IMG/M metagenome (GOLD analysis project Ga0163108, IMG submission 109644) | Marine microbial communities from the Central Pacific Ocean - Fk160115 155m metaG | ecosystem: Environmental > Aquatic > Marine > Oceanic > Photic zone | place: The Central Pacific Ocean...
CTATATTCCTAAACTGCAAAGCTCCTGTACTTAATTCTTTACAAGCCTGGTTTCTTGAATGATTTTATGTCTATTTTCCCTTATTTTACTTGCTTTTTAGCCTGCCCTTCAGATAAGCTTTTGAAAACATCTAGAAAACCTTATTTTTTACCATTTTTCATTTAATCATATATAAAATATAAAAATATCTAATAAAAACAATGGTTTAAATAAATAAGTTAAAGTAATTTATTAAGTATTAATAGAAGTGTTTTAGTTAAAAAATTTTAAAGATAGGTATACGACTATAGGTATAGTGATAAAGGACATCAAGGTTGATGACACAATCACACTGGCAATGTTGTCTACTGCCCTCTTCTCTGAGTACATAGAGCCTACTAAATAAGTTAACACAGCACTAGGCATTGCTGATTGGATCAATAAAACACCTGCCATAAAACCAGTTAGATTTAAAAGGTTAATAAGAGAAAATCCGATTATAGGTCCCAGTATAACCCTGGCTGCTCCTAGAATAGCAGAATGAGTCCATGAAACGACTTTAAGACGCGTTAAAGCAACTCCTAAAGCCATTAAAACTAAAAATATTGTCGTATAAGTTAATAAAAAGGTAGTATTTTCTAAATATCCAGGGACATCCCATTCAAAATAAAGAAACAAAACAGAAGCTATAATTCCATAAATAGGTCCATTTTTAATTAAGATAGTGAAAGAAAATTTTTTGCTGGCTAACAAAATTCCTATGGTGAAGTGAAATAAAATTATGACAGAAGCGATAGCTGATGCTACCCCTAGCCCCGCTGTTCCATATGCAAATAAACAAATTGGAATACCCATATTTCCGGTATTGGGTAAAATTAAAGGTGGAAGCTCTGTGATTGGGTCTTTTTTTAATATTAATAAAAAAACAACACCAATAACTGCAAATGCTCCTATAATAAAAATAGCATAAATAAAATATTCAATAAAAATATCTAAAGTGACCCCAGTAGTTGTAATTGTATAAAATATCATTGCTGGAGTTCCGATCGTGCCAGCTAAATTAGTTATAAATTGAGTGTTAAAATTTGGATCTTTTTTTCCTAAATAATAACCAATACCAATTATAAAAAAAACTGGAAATAGTACGTCGATGAGTTTTAGGTAGAGCTCCATTAAGCTCTTACATCAGATTTTCCAGCTTTTCTCAAGGGTTTATTAAAATTGATTGCCTTTTCGAATTCGTTCAAACGTTTATAAATAGATCTTAATTCTGTAATTCTAGTCCAGTTCTGCAAGAATAAAGAAAAACTACTTTGTACCTCTCTAAATGCACTAGAAGTTTGTATCAAGATACCTAAGGTCATAGCGCCAGTAAATAGTCCGGGACCCATTAATATATAGGGCACAATTATCATTGATTGATTGTACATTATTAGCCACAGGTCAAAATAACCGTAGTGTAAAAAAAGTCTATGGTAGTTAAATTTAATTCCAGTAAATAACTCAAGAATTGTTGGTGGCTTAGCATAGTTTTTCCTGTCATCCTCCCCGTAAACAAGTTCTTTTCGAAAAGCAGCTTCAACTTTTTGATTGTTATATTCAAGGCCAGGCAGTTTAATTCCAACCAACCAACTAATTATCAATCCTCCTAAGCTAGCTGTTAAAGAAACCCAAACCAAAGAGCCTGATATATCTTTAAAAAATGGTATGACAACATTCGAAGATAACCCCCAGAGAATAGGTATAAATGCAATTAATAACATAAGTGCCCTAACGACTTGTAGGCCTAGACTCTCTACAATTTTTGCAAAATTCATACAATCTTCTTGGATTCTCTGTGAAGCACCTTCTACTTTTGCATCAATTTTTTTCCAATAAGGCATGTATGAAAAAGTCATAGCTTCTCTCCATCTAAATGCCCAAAGCCTAGTAAAATAGTTAGTTATTGTATAAATAATTACGTAAGGAATGGCCAATTTCATAAACAAAAGAAGTCCATCATAAAATTCGGATATTTCTCTTTCGGTAGCTTTTTGAAGAAGGTCGTAAAAACCTTTGTACCATTCATTAATCTTTACATCTATCCAGGTTTGCGAAAGCAAGGAGAAGAAGATAAAAAGAGCCCCTCCCCATGACCACAAAAGCCATTTTCTTTCAGTAAAAAAACTTCTCCACATATTATTCTTTCAAAAAATTATCGCTATATGACTTAATAATGAAATTTGATTTTTTAGGCTCTATAACTTGATAAACAATATTGTTTTTTTTTGCATACTCAATTGCTTTTTCTTTAGATGAAAATTTTAAGACTACTTCACTCAAAGTATCTTCTCCAGATTCCCAGCCCATTAAAGGATTGGTTTTTGTACTTTTAGTTTCAAAAGCAAGAATCCATTTTTTTATTTTGCCCCTGCCCGATTGCATCGCTGTTTTGCTAGGAATGTAGATTTTTGCTCTTTTCATAATTTAGGCAAAAGGTAATTTGCAGATTTTTCCATGTTTTACCTTTCCCTCTATATCTATTTTAAAATTTTCTGACATATTCCAAAAAGCTTTGTTAATCATAGCAATACCTACGATTTTCTTAAATTTAGGTGAGAAAGCTGCTGATCGTAACATTCCAATATTATTGTTTTTTTCATCATACAGTCTTTCTTCTTTTGCAAGGTTGATTTTATCTGATTCTATCAAAACACCCATTAATTTTTTATTAACGCCTTTAAGCTTTATTTCTTTTAATTTGTCTTTTCCTAGAAAAACTGCGTCTGAATCAACGTTTATATACTTATCAAATCCACACTCATATGGATTGTCTCTATTGTCCATATCATTGCCATATGACAATAAACCTCCCTCTATTCTCTCTATTAAATTTGGTGCTCCTGGCTTTAAATTAAAATCTTTACCAATTTTAAAAAAATGATCGTAAAGCTCTAACCCAGAAACAGTGTTTTCCATATGTATTTCATATCCTCCTTGTTTTGAATAACCTGTTTTTGAGATTAGATGTTTAACCCCTTTAAAATCATAATACTTGTAATTAAAAAATTTTAATTCTTTAATTTCATCACCAAAAACTTTTTGCATTAAACTTTCAGACTTAAGTCCTTGAACCGCAATTGTATTTACATTTGCTTCGTAAATATTGACATTAAAATTTTTTCCAGAAGCCAAACCTTTAGCAAAAAACATCACATCAGAGTCAGCTATACACACTCTCCATTTTCTTTCCTCTAATTTAAAAATAAGAGGATCATTAACTAAATTTCCATTACCGTCGATCAAAGGAGCATAATAACATTTTCCAAGTTCTGCATTTGATAAATCTCTACAAGTCATAAACTGCACAAGTTTATCAGAGTCTCCTCCGGTTATTTCGATTTCTCTTTGAACTGATACATCCCAAATTTGAACATGTTCTTTTAAATGAATATATTCATCCTCAATCGATCCAAAACTTACGGGAAGAAGCATATGATTATAAACTGAATAATCCGACACTCCTTGATTTTCAATTCTTGAAGTAAAAGGTGTGCTTCTTACTCTTCTGCTTTTTATTAGTGGAATTTTTTTCATTAATCTTAGCTTAACTTTTGAAGAATTTTCGTGACATTAATATTTAAACTATCAAACATGCTTTCTTCTTTTTTACGAATTGTTCTATAAATATAACCAACCAAATTGGAGAGAGGCTCACTCAAATCAATGTCGGGTATTTCAATATTATATTTTAAATGATTATTTTTTTTAGAATATATTTTTATTTTATACATGGATTCATTTTCATCACAGTAGACAATGGCTTTTTTAAATTTAAATTTCATTATTCTAATTTTTGTTGGTGATATCCATGAGTTTTTTATGAAAACATTTAACTTATTTTTATAAACAAGATTTATATACGCTGTATCAGCTTTAGGAGTATTCACGGTGTTAATTTTTAATGATTTCATATTTTTAGGATTTTGTTTAAGCAGGTAAGTAAGAATTGATATGTCATGAACCGCTAGATCCCAAACCACATTAACATCTTTTCTTGTAGGAGCTTGTTCCCTGTAAGATTCGACTTCTAGAAGCTTTCCAAATTTCTTGTTCTCTAATATTTTTTTTATATAATTTATTGAGCCAGAAAATAAAAATGGATAATCAACAAAAATAAGTTTTTTATTTTTTCTAGAGATTTTTTGTAGTTTTATAACATCGGTACTAGAAAGGGAAATTGGTTTTTCGACCAAGATATGTTTTTTCTTCTCTAAAGAAAATTTTGAAATTTTAAAATGAGTTTCGGTAGGTGTTGCAATTACAACAAGATCTATATTGTTTGTTATAAGTTTTTTAAAATCTGTTGAAATGTTAATTAATGGAAAATCTTTTTTTGCTTTAGCTAGGTTTGACCTAGATTTATCCGAGACAGATGTTAGATCAAAAAAATTTGAATTTTGAAAATTTCTTGCTAATTTGGGTCCCCAATAACCATATCCAACTAAACAAACTTTTAATTTATTAATCATTTTTTAAAAATTCAGCCACCTTTTCTCTCATTTCAAAAGCATTTTCAAGTATTATCATGTGCCCACAATTTTTTATTACATGAGTTTTAGAGCCAGAAATTAGTTCTGCAAATTTTTTTCCATTCTCAAGTTTAATCATTTTATCAAGTTCTCCAAAAACAAAAAATGTTGGGCATCTAACAGTTTTAACTGCTTTCATTCCATTTTTATAATTATTGCAGGCTATTAGATCAACTGCCAAAACTTCTCTCACTTCTCTTGTTGAATTTAAAATTTTTTGAAGCGGATTTCCTCCAATAAATTGTTTTGAGTGACCGTATCCCCATTTCATCATCAAGTTCAGCGATTCCATATCTCCTGATAGAGATAGATCGATTAAATTTTTATTAACTGGTATTTCATAAGCTCCAGCAACAAAAACTAATTTTTTAATTTTTTTGGGAAATTTTAAATAGTACTCCAGTGATACAAGGCAGCCTTGGGAGTGACCAACAATTGTTAATTGACTAACCCCAACCTTTCTAACAACTTTATCCAACCAATCTGCTATTTCTTCAATAGATTTTAAACTCTCCCCTTCAGAATTGCCATGACCAGGTAGATCAATAGTTAAAATATTATAACCTTGAGAGGATAAATATTGTTCTGTTAAAGACCACACAACATGAGATTGTCCACTACCATGAAGCAATACAATGGTTTCTTTATTTTTATCAAATAATTGTCCAGCATCTGAAGCAAAAACTTTTTTCTTTTCTACATCAATGATCAACTTAATTCCTTAGCTTTTTTTCTTAATTCAAATTTTTTAATTTTTCCAGTAGAGGTTTTTGGAAGTTCTCCAAAAATTATTTTTTTAGGTATTTTAAATCCAGCCAATGTTTCTCTGCAAAATTTAATTATTTCTTCCTCTGTAGCTTTTTTTTGAGGTGATAATTCAACAAAAGCACAAGGAGTTTCACCCCATTTTTCATCTGGTTTAGCAACTACTGCTGATAATGAGACCGACGGGTGTTTTGATATAGTATTTTCAATTTCTATTGATGAAATATTCTCTCCGCCAGAAATAATAATGTCTTTAGATCGATCCTTAATTTGAATATATCCGTTAGAATAGATCACTGCTAAATCACCAGAATGGAACCACCCACCTTTCATAGCTTTTTCAGTGGCATCTTTATCTTTAAAATAACCCTTCATAACAACATTTCCTCTTATCATTATTTCGCCTATTGTTTTTCCATCACGAGGAACAGGATTCATGGTTTTTGGATCCATTACTTTCACGTCTTCTGTATTTGGGTAACGCACGCCCTGACGAGCACTTATATCTGCTTTTTCATCTTCATTTAATTTATCCCATTCACTATTCCAAGCACACTGTAGAATATGGCCGTAGGTTTCTGTCAGACCATAAACATGCATTACTTCAAAACCTAACTCTTTCATTTTTTTAAATATTATACTTGGCGGAGGAGCTGCTGCTGTTAAAACATATACTTTGTGATTAAGTTTTTTTTGTTCTTCCTTAGGAGCGTTTGCTAGCATATTTAATATAATTGGAGCTCCTCCAAAATGAGTAACCTTGTGTTCTGCTACCAATTCAAAAATTTCTTTTGCTCTAATATTTCTAATGCAAATTACTCGAGCATGAATCATTGCAAGGGTCCATGGGTAACACCAGCCGTTACAGTGAAACATTGGAACAGTATAAAGAAAGTTTAAATGATTTGGCATATTCCAAGCAGTAACACTACCTGTCGACATTAAATAGGCACCTCTGTGATGATAAACAACTCCCTTGGGGTTTCCTGTTGTTCCAGATGTATAATTTAGAGAAATAGCTTGCCACTCATCTTTAGGTCTTTTCCAAATGTAATTAACATCGCCTTTATTTAAGAAGTTTTCGTATTCAAATTCTCCTATTTTTTTACTATCTTTTAAATCTGCTTGTTTATCAACTATATCTATAACTAATATTTTTTTTCCAATATCATCTAAAGCTTGTTTTACTACTCCATGAAATTGGCGATCCACAATAAGAACTTTGGTGTCAGCATGTTTGAATATATAAGCAACTGTTTTTGAATCTAATCTGGTGTTTATTGCGTTCAGAACAGCACCTGTCATTGGCACAGAGTAATGAGCTTCAAATAATTCAGGGGTGTTAGCAGCCATTATAGAAACTGTATCTCCCGGTTTAATACCATTTTTTTCTAAAGCGCTAGCAAACTTAATGGATCTCTCGTAAACTTCTTTCCAAGTATAAGTTCTTTTTTTATAAATAAGGGCCTCGTAATTTGGGTAAATGTCTTTAGTTCTTTCTAAAAAAGTTACAGGGGTCAACGGAACATAGTTGGCATTATTTTTTTCAAGATTTGTATTATAATGATTCATAACTAATTAAAATTTGTTTTCATCATAGTTTCACTTCCACTAATAGCAGAGATATAATGAGCTTGTACCCTTGGTAATATTTTTTCAAAATAATACGTAGCTGTATTTATTTTGTCATTAAAAAAATTTTTATTACTTTCAAATTTTTCATGGCTAACTCTTAATATTTTTAACCATGAATAAGCTAAAGAAACATAGCCAAATACTTTTAGATAATCATTGCAGGCTGAACTTACATCGTCTTTGGATGAGGTACTTTTCTTTCCAAGCCACAAAGTAAAATTAACTAAAAGCTCCATATATTTTTTAAGTTTCTCTACAAAAGAAGATAGATTTTTATTTTTTTTACAAATTTCAATTTCTTCATTAATTTGTGAAATAAAATTATCAAAAATTTTATTATTTAAAATTTTTCTTTGAACAAGATCTATGGCCTGAATAGAATTTGTTCCTTCATAAATTGGTGTTATTCTATTATCTCTAAATAATTGTTCTATACCCTGATCTCTGGTGTAACCATAACCTCCAAAAACCTGTATTGCGTCATTTGTAATTTCCATTCCCATGTCTGTAAAAAAAGATTTTATAATAGGTGTCATTAAAGAAACTGTTTCAGCTGCTGATTTTTTAATTGTATTATCTTGATGATTTAAGCTCACGTCAATTTGTTGTGAAACCCAAAATGCAAGTGATCTCTGACCTTCAATTATGGACTTCATGTTCATGAGAGTTCTTCTAATATCCGCATGCTGTATTATTAGGTCTGTTTCTTTATTTTTGCTGTTGTTAGCTCTTCCCTGTTTTCTTTCCTTTGCATAAGCTAGTGCGTTTTGATAAGCCGTTTCAGAAATTCCTAAGCCTTGTATTCCAACAACAATTCTTTCTAAGTTCATCATTGTAAACATAGAGTTTAAACCTTTATTTTCTGTTCCAACCATGTATCCTGTTGCATTATCAAAATTTAAAACACACGTCGGCGAACCTTTTATTCCCATCTTAGATTCTATTGATGTGGTATTAACCCCATTTCTAGGTCCAATTGATCCATCTTCATTAACAATAAACTTTGGAACTAAAAACAAACTAATCCCCTTAGTGCCTTCTGGTGAACCAGGCACTCTTGCTAAAACTAAATGAATTATATTTTCTGTTAAATCATGATCACCAGAGGTAATAAATATTTTTTGACCAGATACTTTATAGGAACTATCTTTTTGTTTTATAGCTTTTGTTTTTAGCAATCCAAGATCAGTACCACATTGAGATTCTGTTAAACACATTGTTCCACTCCACTTACCCTGAACAATTTTTGGAAGGAATTTATTTTTTAATTTTTGATCACCATGATGGAGAATACAATTATACGCACCTATACTTAATTCACTATATAACTTAAATGCCAGGCTTGAAGAAGAGAGCATTTCCTCAAAGAAAGTACTAACTGTTTTTGGCATCCCTTGACCACCATACTTAGGATCGCAGGACAAGGATGTCCATCCATCTTCTATAAATTTTTTATAAGTTTCTTTATAACCAGGCGGCGATCTTACAACTCCATTTTCATAGACACATGGTTGTTCATCACCTATTTTTGCCAAAGGTAAAATAAGTTCTTGGTTAATTTTTGCGGCCTGTTGCAATATATCTTTAACCAATTCAGAATTAATTTCTTTGTATTTTTCAATCTCATTATAGTTTTTATTATCTTTTAAATTATCAAAGAGAAACATCATTTCTTCTACTGGCGCTGTATATATTGGCATAATTAATTTACTAAAGGTTTTCCAGTTGCCAGGGTGTGTAAAATTCTTTCTTGCGTTTTATTTTTTTTAATAAGTTTCATAAAAGCATCTAATTCTAGATTAAACAAATCGTTTTCTTTTAGTTCTTTTTTTAAATTAGTTTTTCCTCCACTTAAAACATATGCCAATTCTTTTCCGACTTCCAGACCGTGATCTAATATTTTTTTCTCATTATATAATTTTTCAAGTAATTTATGCATTTTCTCCCTTACCTTTTCTCCGGAGAATTTAAATTTACATTCATCTGGAACGGTAAATTTTTTATTCTTCTTCAACAATGCTTTTGCTTCTAAAAAAAGACCGTTTCTATTCACTATTTTTTTATCTTGAGGTCTAAGAAACATTAATGGTATAGCTTCAATAGGAGAAGTTGCTGTTTTAGCATAACCTATAATTTCAAAAACTTTAATAGGAGCATAATCAGGATCTTTTTTCCCCTCTTCTGTTTGAGACCATCTCCAAAGCAATTCTTTACAGCCTCCACCCGCTGGTATTAGACCAACAATAGTTTCTACCAGCCCCATTACAATATTATTATGAGATGCAACAAAATTGCTTTGCAAAACTACTTCGAGCCCCCCTCCCAAAGCAAGTCCTGAAGGAGCTGATACAACTGGATTTTTACAATATTTAAGATGTTTGCATGTCTCTTGAAAATACTTAATAAATTTTTCTATAGATTTAAAATCTTTTTTTTGCGCAAAATCCATAATGTAATTTAAATTTACACCAGCTGAAAATTGCATACTTTCGTTAATAATTATTAGAGGCTTGTTAGTTGCTTTTTTTAAAGCATCCATTGATTTGTAGTCTAGTGCGTTTGCTTTCGTTGTAAATTCAACAATATTAAAATCTTTAAACCTAAATATTTCTGCTGAATCGTTTTTTTCAATTTTAATTGGATTTTGTTTAACTTTTCCAAGAGTTTCGATTTCAGTGTACTTTTGTCTCTTTCCATAAAAATTTTCTTTTTTGTGCTTGTGCAAGTTTTCTAAAAATTTGTTATTTTTAAAATTATCTATTCTATTAAAGAAATTTTTTAATCCTATTTCCTCTAACATTTCAAAAGGACCTTTTGACCAATTAAATCCTAATCTTAACGCTTCATCGATATCATTAAACTCTTTGGTGACTTCTGGTATCAGGGAAGAAGAATATCTAATTATTTTTGATAATACTGACCAAGCATATTTGCCATACTTATCGTCACGATTTATTAATTGTTTTAAATCAAGTTTTTCTATTTTAATATCTATTTTTTTTACTTCCAAATATTCTTCTGTTTCAAAATTTAAAGATTCTAATATTTTTTTTCCTGTAGATTTGTTTATTCTATAAAAGCCTCCCTTACCTTTTCTTCCCGTATATCCTTTGGATATTAATTTTTCTATTACAGAAAGATCTTTGGTCACAAGATGAAAAGGATCAGTTTTTGGCAACTCTTTTGTAAAGCTTTTTAAAACATCGGCCATTAAATCTATTCCTATTAGATCGTATAAACCAAAAACACCAGTTTTGGGAATTCCCATCGGGCGTCCAAAGATTGAATCTGCCTCTTCTACAGAAAGTTTCATTCTGAAAGCTTCCGTCATGGCAACTTGCATTGCGTATACTCCCACTCTGTTTCCCAAAAAACCCGGCGTGTCGTTGCAAATAATTACTCCCTTGCCTAAAGATAACTCACAAAAAGACTTTAAGAATTTAATTTTTTCTTTATTGCTAAAATCATTTTTAACTATTTCTAGCAAACCCATATATCTAACTGGATTAAAAAAATGAGTTATGCAAAAATCACTTTTGTCTTTATCTGACAAATTTTTTGATAAAACTTTAAGGGGTATCGTAGAAGTATTAGACGAAACAATTGAATCTTTTTTTTTTATTTTAAAAATTTTTTTATATAATTGATGTTTAATATCAATTTTTTCTACAACGGCTTCCACAATCCAGTCTGCATTCTTAACAACATCAAAATTATCCTGGATATTCCCTGCTGTTATCTTGTTAATTTTTGATTTATCTACCAACAAAGGAGGTCTAGAATTAAGAATTCTTTTTTTTGCACCTTCGGTAATTTCAGTTTTAAGATCAAGCAAAGTAACCGGTATATCCATATTAGATAAATGGGCGGCTATACCACTTCCCATAGTTCCTGAGCCAATTACAACTACCTTATTAATTCTCATAAATGGTCGGGGCGGCAGGATTTGAACCTGCGACCCTCTGGTCCCAAACCAGATGCGCTACCAGGCTGCGCTACGCCCCGAAAGGTTATTTATATAGATGAATTAGTCAATTTTATCAATTGAAAC
>Ga0163108_10003605_pt1 | contig 10995 bp, 9 predicted proteins | sample Fk1155metaG_FD_109644 | JGI IMG/M metagenome (GOLD analysis project Ga0163108, IMG submission 109644) | Marine microbial communities from the Central Pacific Ocean - Fk160115 155m metaG | ecosystem: Environmental > Aquatic > Marine > Oceanic > Photic zone | place: The Central Pacific Ocean...
AAGATAATTGATTAATTCATCTTTTTCTTTTGCGTCACTTTGTAATGCAGCCAGAGCTAAACCAAATGCCCCAGATACACCAATTGCAGGAGCACCTCTAACTACTAAAGTTCGTATTGCATTCGCAATTTGATTGAAGTCTGTATAAGTAACAAATTCTAAGGTATTTGGTAATTTAGTCTGATCTATCATTATTACAGAATTATTTTTCCATTCTAGTGTTTTCAATGTCAATGATTACACTATACGTAGTTGTTATATTATCTATTCTACAACTTTTTGTTATCTAAGTTTTAATAATTAGCCAGAGAAAAGTTAATCCTATTTTAATTGCGCGTATCCTTCTATTACTGCCAATTTTAGATTCACCTCTTCTTTTATTGAAAGTAATTGGTATTTCTATAATTCGTAAATCCTTTTCAATTCCCAACATGGTCAAGTGGATTGCTACTCCAATTCCAGCTTTCACTTCATCAGTACCAGGGTAAGTTAGTTCATCAACTATTTTTTTTAATGATTCAGCCCTAAAAAATCTAAAATTACATCCGACATCGGTCAAATTTACAACGCCAGCATGTAATAGACTAAAATATTTTATTTGGATTAGTTTTGCTAAGAAAAAATTTCCTAATACATGCAATAAACTGTTTTGGTTACCTTTTTCGACCAACACCTGATTTTGTCTTGTACCAATAGCAATATCACAATTATCTAAGTACGGCAACATTTTTGGAATATCATATGCATTGAAACTGTAATCAGATTCTGATGTTACAATAACACTAGCATCAGTTTTCAAACCTTCTTTAAGTCCTAGTGCATATGAATGACCAAATCCCATATTCCTATCTTTTCTAATAACTTTGGCTCCACATTTTTCAGCGATATTATCTGTGCCATCTGAACTATGATTATCGATCACAATAATATGTTTGATCAATTTATTTTTTTGAAAATTTTTGATTACATCTTCTATAACTCCCGCTTCATTATATGTGGGCAGTACGACACATATTTTTGGATCCAAAATTGGTTTATAGCTTAAGTAGTGCAGATCTGCATCAGTTTTGAAATTTTTTCTCTGTATCATGAAAAATAGTGCAATAAGCAACCAAAGTCCATCTATTAGAAGTATCCATTTCAAATATAACGAATAATATACGTTTTCTATAGGATTAGTTCCTTTAAAAAATGATTCAATTTCTCCAGTAATTGTAAGATAAAGATTTGACGTCAACCATCCAACATTGATAAAAAATAAAACAACAAAGCTGATTGCAGCCAAAATATATAGAATTCCCAAAATCTAAACCTCTTCTGATAAATTAAACTAAATGTCTATTAATACAATACCACAGTTTCATCATTATGAAGGCAGTTATTCTTGCTGGTGGCTATGGTACTAGAATTTCAGAGGAATCTCATCTAAAACCAAAGCCTATGATTGAAATTGGCGGAAAGCCAATTCTTTGGCATATTTTAAAAATTTATTCAAATTATGGTATTAACGAATTTGCTATTTGTTGTGGATATAAGAAGGAGAAAATCAAAGAATATTTCGCCAATTGGGAGTTAGAAGAGTCAGAGCCATGGGATATTCGATTATTTGATACGGGTTTGGACACAATGACTGGTGGCAGATTAAAAAGAATTCAAGATTATGTAGATGATACTTTTTGTGTAACATATGGTGACGGTCTTAGTGATATTGATATCAATCGTTTAATATCATTTCATAAGGAAAAAAAATCTTTAGCTACATTAACAGCCATACATCCCCCAGAAAGATTTGGTGTGCTAAACCTATCAGGAGATTATGTTATGGAATTCCATGAAAAACATGGGGGTCAGACTTCTTGGATAAATGGTGGATTTTTTGTCTTTGAGCCAGAAATTTTTGATTATTTACGGGATGATTCAACTGTTTTGGAGAAAACACCATTAGAGACTTTAGCGAAAGAAAAAAAATTAACTGCATTTCAACACAATGGATTTTGGTACCCAATGGATACTCTAAGAGATAAAAAACATTTAGAAAATTTATGGTCTTCTGATAAAGCTCCATGGAAAATTTGGTAAATTGTCATCGAAAAATCTACTTAAAAAAATTTACAATGGCAAAACCGTTCTTGTTACAGGACATACTGGATTTATAGGTAGTTGGTTAACATTATGGCTACAATCCTTAGGTGCGAAAATTGTTGGTTACTCTTTGAAACCTCCAACAAAACCATCTCTTTTTGAAATACTTGGTTTAGAGAACGAAATTACTCACATAATAGGTGACGTACAAGATAAACAAAACTTGTCTGACAATATAGAAGAATATAAACCAGAAATAGCAATTCATTTGGCTGCACAACCACTTGTTAGATCTTCATATGAAGATCCAGTTGAAACATTTCAGACTAATATTCTAGGTACTGTAAATATTTTAGATTCTATTAGAAAATCAGATTCAGTATCGTCCTGTGTTGTTATGACCAGTGATAAATGCTATCAAAATCTTGATCCTAATTGCTTACATACAGAGACAGATCCTTTAGGTGGTGATGATCCTTATAGTGCTAGTAAGGGAGCAGCAGAAATTATAACAAATTCATTCAGGAATTCATTTTTCAATGGAGAGAGTATCGCCACTGTAAGAGCTGGAAATGTGATTGGAGGTGGAGATTGGGCTAAGGATAGAATTATTCCAGATTGTATAAGGGCATTAACTATTGGGGAAAAAATTATGGTGAGGAACCCATCATCAATCAGACCTTGGCAATTTGTTCTAGAACCAATTTCTGGAATACTTTGGTTAGGTTCTAAATTATATACAAAACCAGGAAAATATTCAGAGGCGTGGAATTTAGGCCCAAACCAAACTAGTAATATGACAGTTGAAAAAGTAGTTCAAAACACCATTAGAATTTGGGATAAAGATGGATCAGGAAAAGGTGGATGGATTGATACATCAAAAGAATCTAAAGATCAACCTAACGAATCAGCTTCTTTACTACTAAATTCTACAAAAGCTCTCAACTCTTTAGAGTGGAAAACAATCTATTCACTCGAAACTGCAATTAATGAAACAATTTCGTGGTACAAATCATACTATAATAATAACACTTCAATGAAAGATCTATCTCTTGATCAAATTAAACAGTATTCTAAAATTGCTGCCCAAATGAATATTACATGGGCTGGAAATTAAATTCATAATTATGTATCCAGAACATCATATAATAAAAAATGGGCATATAGACAAATGTCAAATATGCAATTCTAATAAACTAAATTTAATACTTGATTTGGGGCAACAGCCGCTCTGTGATACATTATTAACCAAAGAAATGCTAGATCAACAAGAAGCAAAATATCCACTTAGGATGGTTTGGTGTGAAGAATGTTCACTTGCACAAATAGATTATTGTGTTGATGGTAGTTTAGTTTACCACCCTGATTATCCATACAGAACTGGTATTACGAAAGAACTTGTAGAATATCAGAATAGCATAAGTAAGTCACTTGTATCAAAATACAATTTGAAGCAAGGTGATTTTGTAGTAGATTTGGGGTCTAACGATGGTACACTTTTAACCGGATTCAAAGAGCATGGAATGAAAGTGCTTGGTGTCGAACCTACGAATATAGCAAGAATAGCTAATCAAAATGGAGTTGAAACAGCACAAAAATTTTTTACTGTAAAAACAGCCAACGAGATTAAAAACGAACACGGTCAAGCATCCCTCATACTTGCCACCAACATGTTTGCGCATATGTCTACAATAGGTGAAGTGGTGTCTGGAATTGAAATTCTTCTAAAAGATGATGGTGTATTTGTATTTGAGAATCATTATTTGTTGGATGTTATACAAGGTGGGCAATTTGACACAACATATCATGAACATCTAAGAACCTATTCTCTAAAATCACTAGTCAAACTTTTCAGCTATTACAATTTCACTATTACTGACGTTGAACGTGGTAGTAGATATGGTGGCAATATACGTGTGCACATTACCAAAGGTAAAAACAGAAATATTTCTGAAAACGTTACCGCAATGCTAAATCTTGAAGATAAAGCAGGTCTCCATAAATTAGAAACTTATAGGAAATTTGCAGATAGAGTAAAAAAAGCCAAGAAAGATTTTATGAGCTTTATTCTCAAGATAAACAAAGATGGTAAAACCATTGTAGCAAATTCATGTCCTGGACGTTGTGTTACATTATTGAATTATTATGGTGTAGATGCTAGCTTGATACCATACATTGCAGAACAATCAACATCATTGAAGCTTGGCATGTTTTTACCTGGAAAACATATACCAATAGTGAATAATGAGATACTCATAAAAGAACAACCTGATTATGTTATACTTTTGGCATGGCATTATGCGGAATCTATCATGGAACAATTAAAAGCTAAAGGACTAAAATCAACCTTCGTTATACCACTTCCAGATCTCACGGTTATAGAAAATTAGCATGGACATAAAAGTAGCAATTATAGGTTCTGGATTTGGAATGTATGGGCTACTTCCGGCATTTAGTGGGATCAAAGGATGCCAAGTGGTAAGCATTTGTGGTAAAAATTCTGAAAGAATGCTAAACTATTGTAAAAAACTAGGCCTTGCTAGATATACAAATTGGAGAGAAATGCTACAAAAGGAAAAACCTAACGCAGTCGCTATAGCTGTGATACCTAGTCATCAGTATGAAATAGCAAAATATGCGTTGGAAAATGGAATTGCAGTTTTTGCAGAGAAACCTTTGACTAGTGACTATGATGCTTCTTTAGAGCTAAGTGAATTAGCGAAAGAAAAAGGATTACCTAATATGCTAGATTTTATTTTTCCAGAAATTCCTGAATGGCAAGCAACAAAAAAAATGATTGAAAGTGGGTTGATGGGCAAAATTCACAAAATCAATGTTGATTGGGCATTTTTGAGTTATGATTTAAGAAATAGTATTAAATCTTGGAAAACAGACGTGCGACAAGGAGGTGGCGCACTTTCTTTTTATTTCTCTCATGCATTTTATTACTTGGAATATTTCTTGGGTAGTATTAAAAATATACAATGCCAGTTATTCTCATCAGAAAAAAGTCTGAATAAAGGAGAGACTAGTATAAACATGACTATATTGTTTGAAAACGGATGTATGGGAAATGTAAATATGGATATTTCCTATTCTAGTCAGCAAAAACATACAATTGAGTTTTTTGCAGAAGGCGGTAAAATAATATTGAAAAATATTAGCGACAGTTTTGTTGACAACTTTGAATTGACTGTTGATACTGGACAAAAAATACAAAAAATTAAGCCCGATAACGCACTTGACACTTCACACGATGAATCAGAAGATCCAAGGGTAAAAGTAATCAAGCCTATTACTGAAAGATTTCTCAATTGGTGCAATACAGGTGTTAATGCAAAACCTGATTTCGAAGATGGTGCGCGAGTTCAGGAACTGATTAAAATGGCAAGATCTTCCAATTCAAAATTTCTCGCATAGACTTAGATTTTTAAATTCATTATTTTATCCATGTCCATGATTGATTTTATAGACTAGTGTACCAGATTTGGATTCATAGAGTAATTCCATAAACGATTTAACTTTAGGATCGTTTGGGTTTTTTAATATCTTCAAATATTCAGGTGATTCTATTAAGACATTTGGAGTATAAACCAAATAATCTGGAATTGGTTTGTAAATACCATTTCTGTCCAAAGGAATACTTAGAATGTTCGAAATGTAAATATCAGTTTCAGACCAGTTTTCTCTTGTAATGTATGAAGCAAGACTTTCATTTTTTTCTCCCTCATCGGCATTAGCATGCAATAATTTGCAATTGCAATAATAAACCAAAGCCCAATCACCACCCATCACATAACTATTTTCAATATTAGGTTGCTGAGATAACACTTCACCAATTTGTTTAATTTCCATCCCTAAATGTAAACCCGGTTTTTTATAATCAAATATTTTTTTAATTTCACCAATTATCCCTTCATAGGATTTATCTCCGTATTCAATCATACTCATCAACTTGTAGGAAAAAGCTAAGTTAACACAAAGAAGTAAAATAATAGAAATAATGATTATAGTTTTTACAAATGATAAACATTTTAGGTTTATTTGCTTAGATTCATTATTTCGTATAGCTATTCGTGGTAGCAATTCCAGAAAAAATAAAGAAGTTAAAACTGGGAAAATTATCCATGCAGAAAAGAAATTTTCTGCACGGCCAACAGGAATTATTGCCATTATTAAGAAGTATGTGACTGCTGCAATGAATAATGGCAAAAAATTTTTTTGAATTTTTTTAAATGAAAAAATTCCAAGTGCTAATATAGGTATGATTAAGATTACAAAAAAATATGTTTCAAGAATTCCTAATAACAAAATTATTATCGTAATAGTTATTGCAGATAAAATTAAAGAAAATAAAAGTTTTTTATTATAATCAGGTTTTAGATAATATATTATTCCTCCAAAGATTAGAATAATGCCAATATATGGTACAGCAGGAATTGGCGAAATATTATCTATTCCTCCACTGAAGTTAAAAATTCTATCTGGATTATGATAAAACAGATTAAATAAATAGTTTTTTAAGAATAAATCAAAGTCTACAGTTATTCCAGAAAGAAAAGATCCTCCTTGAATCTGAACCTGTTTTTTCCATTCTTCAGTATGTACAAATGCAGATGTTGTAAGCATGTAATAATTTGGATCACTGTCAATCAAGCTACCAAACGTAGTGTAATTATAAATAATCAATGGGCTACAACCAACCAAAAATGAACTAACTAACAGTAAAGCCAAAGGAAGATTTTTTCTAAGTTTCTTATCACGTATGAGTAGATAAATTATAAAACCAATTACTATTGGGAACGTCTGATAACGGATCATGAAAGAAATTCCTAATAATATTCCTGCTAAAATTAGATGATTGTAAAGAATCCGAGTTTTAGTAATATAATAAAAAGATAAAAAAACTAAAAAAACTGGAAATATTTCATTAAAAGGAAATGTTGTTTGTAGATGTAATTTGGGATTTACTGCAACTATTAATTGTGTCAAAAAGGCAATTTTGAAATTAAAAATATTTTTTATAATAAAAAATGATAAGAATACAATTCCAGTTCCACTAATAATGGAAATAATTTTAATAGTTAGGTAGGGATCATTGAAAACTGTATTTAAAGAAGAAAACAAAACTGGACCGCCTATTGGCGCATTTGGAACTCTTACATTTTCATTGTCACCAAATAGAATTTGTTCTCCTGCAAAAAAGTAAAACATTGCATCAGAACCACGAGCAGGATCATCAATAAAAAACGATACGTATGAAGTAAATAAAAAAAATATTACTGTAACAAGTATTGGAAGTTTATTAGTCTTTAAAAATTTTTTTGAGTTCAACTTTCCATATTTTTGACTATCTTTTGAATTACTTGTATTGCTCATGATAATAAAACCAAAAACACTCTAGTTAATGTATGATTCTTAGTTTAAAGCAGTGTGATGCAAAAAACCATGTTAGGAATATCTTTGATGGTATTAAATATAAACTTCTTATGAGATTGATATGAGATTGAAGAAAAAAGTTGCGCTAATTACAGGTGGAAGCCGTGGCATAGGAAAGGCGATTGCTGAATTATTTATGAAAGAAGGTGTAGAAGTAGTAATAACTTCAAAAAATCAAAAAAAGTTACAACAAACATCAAAGGAAATAGGAAATCCATTTTTTGTTGTGGGTGATGTTAGAAATGAAAATGATGTGAAAAACGTCATACATAAAACAATTAAGAAATTTGGCAGAATTGATATTTTGGTAAATAACGCGGGGATATTTCCAAAAATGAAGCCTTTAGATAAAATTACTGAAAAGGAATGGAATGAAATTATAGATGTTAATCTAAACGGTTGTTTTAGATTTGCAAAGCATGTGATCCCACAAATGAAAAAAAACGGTGGTTCAATCATCAATATCTCCTCAGATGCAGGTCTAAAAGCATTCGAAAATTTTTATGCTGATGCATATGTTGCTGCAAAATCAGCTATGATATTACTTACAAAATCTTGGGCTTTAGAATATGCTAAAAACAATATACGTGTAAATTGTGTTTGTGCTGCTGTTGTAGATACCGATATGACTAGGAATCTTTGGTTGAATACAAAAGCAAAAAGAAAGATTACATCTGCGGAGCATCCATTAGGACGACTTGGTAAACCTATAGACGTTGCTAAAGCAGTATTATATTTTGCGTCAGATGATTCATCTTGGACTACTGGTGCTATTTTGCCAGTAGATGGTGGTGTATCAATAAAGTAATTTTATAAAATTCTTAAGTATTTTCTATTTCTACAATATCTAAACCAAATCCCATCGTAATTCCTACAAGTAGACTTTTTCCAATCATTGGGTTTTTTTGTGTCATTGCTTTACCAAGTACTGTAGGTAAACTGACTCCAGTTAAATTACCATATTCCTTAAGAGTTTGATATGATTCTTGTATTTGACTGTAATCTAAATTATAGGTATTTTTAAATCCATCAAGAATTTTCAAACTTCCAGTGTGAATCATTACTTTTTTTTGTTCAGATAAAAAAGATTTTGCTTGCTGCTCGTCAAACACATCGGCATTATTTCCAAACGATCTAGCCAGAACTTTTTTTGAATATTCTAATGATCTTTTTAAAATATCACTGCTTGCCGATAATTCATATTCATACATATGAGTTGATGTATTTCCAACTAACCTTACACATGCTTTACGATAATCATAATCATCAAAATTTACTGCGTGAGTAATTTTTCCAATTTTCACAGCATGATCCCCAGGATTACTTTTACCTATAACAAAAGCTGCAACTCCATCTCCAAACAAAAATGAAAACATTGTTGAAACCCATTTGGATATTTGGTGTTTTCGATCATATTGATCTTTATCAACTTCATGTGGATTTTTCACAGTCTTGTTATCTTTAAGATGTGGAAGATACCAACCTGAATTACATCCTGAAATAACAAATAATATCTTATCATTTTCATTATGAATCAATTTTTTTCCAAGTTCTAACAATTTTGGAAGCGTGGAACATGCCATTCCTTGTATATTATAATGTGGAAGAAATTTGGAAAATCCCATTTTTGTTAAAATAATTGAGGATAGTCCTGGACTCAAAAAATCATTATCTTCGAATGCAGCTACTATACATGTTACATCATTTTTTTTTAGTCCTAAATTTGATAAACATTTTTCTGCAACATTTTTACAAAGATCTGAGATTGGTTCTAGGTCATGAATCAATTTAATTGGTTCACCTGATTTGCTAACGTAGTGATCAAGTGATCTTATGAAATGTCTATTTTCTACACCCAATTGTAATACATTCTCTTTTACTTTTTCTGATAGTTTATTTCCCAAAATATCCATCATTTCCTTAGTGCTGTACTTGAATTCAGGATATTCTCTTACTAATCCAAAAATACCTATATTTTCACCATTCATATTCCATACAGCTCAGTTTGGTCATAATTAGTTTATGCTCTAATTATTTTTGATCGAATTTGAATGTTTCAATGTAGTTCTTATGATAAATTCATTCCTTTTCTTGAGATATGATTTTGCATAGTATATGCGGATTTTTTTTTATTGCATTTGCAGTAACTCTATACAGGTCTTCAGCTTTCATGTACCAAGTTTTTGCATTCCCTATTCTATCAATTTTCATAACTCCTTCTTCTTCCAAAATTTTTCCTATTGGTAAGACCACAGTAACAAAACCTCTTTCAACATCACGCACATAAATATTAAATGTATCTTCATAGCTCTTACCATTTTCATCCGTTACAATACCTGTAAAATCTTTGAAGAATCTGTAATCAACTCCTAACATTTCTTCAACGTAGTGAAACATTGTAGTTCCCTTGTAGACTCTATCTATTTGAAGAATTTTTGCGTCCAATATTCGTAATTTATGAAAGATCGAATCTTTGCTATAACTGCCTTTGTATCGATGTTTCACTAATTCTTTTCCATGTTTTCCAATTATTGAAAATGAATAGATTGGATGAAATACACTAAGACTTCTTGGATCTTTTCTGGCAAACTCAGAAATGATTCCAGTTTGTGATGGTGTGGTCCTAATATCCCATGGAGTATTATGTGTAGAAAAATCAAAATTAAACCTAGGCACAATTAATGTTCCTCCGTTTCCTAAAGTAGAAATTAACGCATCAATAATTGTCTGTGGTCCTCCTTCTATACCACCAAAAGATTTGAATGAACTATGAATTAAAACAACATCATTTTCAACCAATCCAATTCTTTTAAATTCTGCAACTAATTTTTTATAATCAAGCATCTTCTTTATTTCCTTTAATAATCATTTTATTGCCTATTATAATATGCGTTTTAATAATTTCTTCACACGTAATAATTCTGCTGTTTGTTTTATTTCTTTAAAATCAATTCCAGATCTTAATGTGATATCATGGAGTGAATGTTTACCATCTGAATAATTTAACAGCCACATGATTGTTAAAGCATTGTTAGAATTTTGCCCCCCAATTTTCCTATACACTCCAGTTTTATCTAACTTAGGTTCACATTTTGGATTAAGATTAAGAAAAACTTGGTCATTTTTACTAGCCAATTTCGGCAATTTTTCCTCATTATTTTTTGGATAAAAATTTCCAAAATTCTCTTCGAGTTTCAAAATCACTTTCATATATTTAGAAAATGAATCAGCAAGATATTTTGCTTTAACAAATTCTGTATTGTCTGCAGATGTATGATACTCAGGAAAATTAGGTGGGCTTGATCTTCGTAATGATCCTACAGGAAGATTAAATCCAGGCGAGCAGAATTGTCTCTCATCACTACCCAGTGGATCAAAACTAGTAATTTTATAATCATCGCCAGATTTTTTTAATACATCAATAACTATTTGATCAATTTCTGCATCACCTTGTCTACTTTTTTTGTAAGTTGA
>Ga0163108_10003607_pt1 | contig 10994 bp, 5 predicted proteins | sample Fk1155metaG_FD_109644 | JGI IMG/M metagenome (GOLD analysis project Ga0163108, IMG submission 109644) | Marine microbial communities from the Central Pacific Ocean - Fk160115 155m metaG | ecosystem: Environmental > Aquatic > Marine > Oceanic > Photic zone | place: The Central Pacific Ocean...
CCCGGGCTTCTACGATAAACCGTTCACGGTAGAGCTCAGCTGCGAGACGCCGGGCGCCCTGATCCGTTTCACCACCAATGGAAGCGCCCCCAGCCTCGACACCGGAAGGACCTACAGCGGTCCTCTCCTGGTAGATGACACGACGACCCTGCGATTCGGGGCCTTCAGGGAAGATTTCGAGCCATCCTATATCGACACCAGGACCTATCTCTTCCTCGACACTCCCACCGATGGCGGCATCCTGAACCAGGCCGCGATCCATCCGGGCTATCCCGGCTCCTGGGGTAGCCTCCGGGCGGACTACGAGATGGACCAGCGGGTGGTCAGCGACACCAACTCGCCACACTACGATGAACGCGTCAGAGATTCCCTGCTCGCCATGCCAACGCTCTCGATCGTGATGAACATCGACGACCTCTTTGACCGAAGCACCGGTATCTATACGAACTCTCAACGCGCCGGCGTCGAATGGGAAAGGCCGGCATCGATGGAGCTCATCTACCCGGATGGCAGAGAGGGAACCCAGATCAACTGCGGCCTGCGCATGCAGGGCGGCGCCAGCCGCCAGCCCACTCGCCCCAAGCACAATATGCGCCTGATGTTCAAGAAGCTCTACGGACCCGGCAAGCTCAAGTTCCCCGTCTTTGAGGACTCGCCGGTCGAGAGCTTTGACACAATTGTCCTGCGCGGAGGCAACGGCGACTCCTGGTTCCACCCCTCCGCCACCCAGCGCGCCAGGGCCCAGTACATCCGCGACCAGTGGTGCCGCGACGCCCAACTGGCCATGGGACAACTGAGCGCCCACCAGAACTACATGCATCTCTATATCAATGGCCTCTATTGGGGACTCTACCACCTCATCGAACGCCCGAGCGCCCCCTTCCTCGCCGCCCACCTCGGCGGGGACCGCGAAGAATACGATTCTCTCAATGTCGGCGAGCCTGTCGATGGCGACCTGCGCGCCTGGAACTCCATGATGCAGATCGCCGAAGGGGGCCTGAGCAGCCCCGAGGCCTGGGAAGAGATCCAGGAATATCTCGACGTACCAAACCTCGTCGACTGGATGATCCTGAACTTCTATGTCGGCAATGTAGATTGGGATCATAATAATTGGTACGCAGGCCGCAGGAGACTACCTGGAGAAGGCTACAAATTCTTCGTCTGGGATGCGGAGCGCACCTTCTGGAACCTGAATGAAAATCGCACGGGTCTCAGCAACGCCAACCGCCCATCCCGCCTGCACCAGCGCCTGACGGATAACGAGGAGTATCAAGTCCTCTTCCGTGACCGAGTGCAGCGTCATTTCTTTGACGATGGGGTGCTTACCACGGAAGCAGCCCGGGCGAGGTGGGATGCCTTCGCCGAACATATCGAGCTGGCGCTGGCTGCTGAAACAGCTCGCTGGGGCGATGATAAGCGCGCGAACGACCCCTACAACACCAGGCAGGAATGGACCACGGAGCTGAACTGGTTCCGCCGCACCTACTTCCCAAGAAGAACCGGCCTCGTCTACGCACAGCTTGCCCAGCGGGGCCTCGCACGCAGTACGATCGATCCCCCGGCTATAGAGCCGGCAACCGGAAGAATTCCTCCAGGAGGAGCCGGCCTCGAGATCAACATGACAACCGAAGCGGGCAGCATCTACTACACCCTCGATGGAAGCGATCCCAGGCTCGAAGGTAACCGGGTGGCGGCTTCTGCCACGCGGTTCACCGAACCGTTCAATCTGCCGAGAAGCTCGGAGATACGGGCGCGCACATTACGAAGAGGAGTCTGGAGCAATCTCATCGAGAGGTCGTTCGCCACAGATGTCTCGGACCTGCGGGTCAGCGAGATCATGTACAATCCCCGCCCCCCTGCTGAAGACAGCCCCGTGAACCAACAGGATCTCGAGTTCATCGAGCTGGCCAACCCCTCAGATGAAACGATTGACCTGACCGGGGTACGCCTTGCAGGCGGAATCGAATTTGATTTCAGTTCAGCGGGAGTGTTCGACCTGCTGCCGGGAGAGTTCGCCGTGATTGTCCGCGATATAGAGGCCTTCGCCACACGTTACGATATCGCCCGGATTCTCGTAGCGGGAGAATACCGGGGCAACCTGGCCAATGCCGGTGAGAAAATCGAGCTTCGGGACGCCCTTGGCAACATCATCGCGGACTTCAGCTACAACGACAGCTGGCAGCCTGGCACCGATGGCCAGGGGTTCTCGCTCGTGCTGAGGAACCTCGCCCTCCCACCCGAGGACCTGGGCTTGGCCGAAAGCTGGCAGGAAGGCCAGGTCATCGACGGGACTCCAGGTTTCGCTGAAGCGCCGGCGGCAGCGGGCGGCCTTCAGAAGCCTGGCGACACGAACCAGGATGGACAGGTCGATCTCTCCGATGCCGTCAGTCTTCTCGGACATCTCTTCCTTGGAACACCAGGACGGCTTCCCTGCCAGGATGGCGCTGTCGGCGACCCTGGGAACAGGGTTCTGCTGGACCTCAACGGCGATAGCGGTGTCGACCTCGCGGATGGGATCCACCTTCTCATCTACCTCTTCCAGGGAGGACCGCAGCCAGCCGCAGGCACCGAATGCATCCGCATCGAAACCTGCCCTGAAAGCTGCGGAGAATAAAGTTCGCGAAACAACAGCAGGCTCGGCCTAGGATGCCGCTGTTTCAAAGCTAATGGTTGCTTTAGGCTTTCCGCGTCTGCATGATGTATAGAGCTTTGAGGTTGTGGGCAGAGAACTCTAAACAGAGTTACCCTCAAGGCTTAGAATGCAGGATTCCGGGATCATTTGTAGGAACGCTGGAGCAGAAGATGAGCGGTACTGGAGCTCGGAAAAGATACTGGCGACCGATAGTTCTCGGTCTCATGGGTACTGCCCTTTTAGCGGTCCTCTCTCCCGTTCCCAGCTCCCGTCTTCAAGCCCAGGGGATTCCCGGCCTGGAGCTCGACATCCCGACTCCCCAGGGATTCTCGCGTTACTTTCGCGAGGTACCCTTTCGCCGCGGAGATTTCAACACCGATGGTTCGGTCGACATCTCAGACGCCATCGCCACCTTCGTCTGGTTGTTTGCCGGCGGTGAGGCGAGCACCTGCACGATCACCGGCGACACCAACAACGATTCCACCGTCGATCTGAGCGATGGCGTCTTCAGCCTCGCCTACCTGTTCCGTGCCGGGGCCGAGCCTGCCGCGCCCGGCCCCTTTGAATGCGGACTTCCACCGGAGACCGGAAAGCTCTCCTGCGACACCTACCCGCAATGCTCGAACGACCTGCCCCTCATCTCTCATGTGCTCAACCGCATCACCTTCGGACCGACCGAGGAACTCCTGACGCGAATCCAGACCCGCGCCGACCTGCTGGCCTACATCGAGGAACAGCTCAACCCTCCGAACAACTTTGACCAGAACGAAAATGAGCCCGAGCTCGCCGCGGTTGCCGAAAGCCTCGACCTTGGATTCGATCCGGACTACCTGGTACCCAACAACCAGATCCCGCGAATGAACGCCCTGCTCCTCAACGATGCGATCAACAGCCGCTGGCAGTTGCAGCAGGTGCTCTCGCTGTTCTGGAACAACCACTTCCACACCCAGGCCTCGGCCCTGCGCGACAGCTTTTTTTCAAGAGGTCAGCGCGGCGGCAGCGCCGGGGTACCTCCCACCAGACAGATGTTCAACGCGGCCGACTCGGATGACTCCAACACCGTAACCGAGGCGGAATGGAACTCCTTCCGCAGACCCAACAGGCATCCGGGAGCCATCCACTGGGAGCGCTTCCCGGCTCGACTGCGAACTGACGGATTCCTGACCTACGAGGAATTCATCACCAAGAACCAGCTAGGCTACTGGAAGTACTACGGCCAGCGCGAGCAGAGAGCTGTGGCTGTCGACATGGAATTGAGAGAGTACAAGTTCTTCAGAAGAAACGCCTTCGGCACCTTCCGAGGCCTCCTCGAAGGCTCAGCCAAGAGCGTCGCCCAGGTGATCTACCTCAACAATTTCGAGAACATCAACACCGCTCCGAACGAGAACTACGCGAGGGAGTACTTCGAGCTCTTTGCCCTCGGCGCTGACCATGTCTACACCCAACGCGACATCGAAGAACTGGCCAAGGTTTTCACCGGCTGGACAGCCGGCTGGGTCACTCGAAATACCTTCCCGGCCAATGACATTCTCTTCATCCGGCGGCCAGGAAAACTTCTACGCTCACTCAACGACCGGGAAACCGGTACAAACTACCGCTTCGCCACGACCGAGAACTGGGACGATGACGTCTACACCTGGGCTTTTAACTTCGGTAGCGAAAACCATACGTGGGGACGCAAGGACATCTTCCTTCCGCGCTACGGCGGGGTAGATTCGCTCGGGAACCCGGTGACGCCATTCGCCACACTGCAAATCGCCAACAACCCCAACAACCGCACCAACGCCGCGGCCATGAACGAGTTTTACCAGGTCCTCGACAAGACCGTCGGCCTCCGGGACTGCGCAAAGTATATCTGCACCAAGCTCATCCAGTTGCTGGTGACCGACGAAATCTCCGACCTGCCAAAAACAGGCGGCATGCCGGAAGACCTGGCGGCGCTTTTCAACTCGGTAGATCGAAACTCCGATGGCAGGCTCTCACCGAGTGAATGGGCCGAAGCTACTCCGGACCTTCCCAACGGCCGGCCGCCGCAGATCTTCGAGGAACTCGATTCCGCCGGCAACGGAACCGTCAGCCGACTCGAGTTCCGCGAGCCCGACCTTCTGCTGGCCGCGATCGATGCCTGGAGAAGCTCTGAAGGAGATATCAAAGAGGTCCTCCGTGTGATCCTCTTTTCAGATGAATTCCTGAGCCTGCGATTCTACAGGGCGAAGGTCAAGACCCCCATCGAGCTCGTGGCAAGCGCCGTCCGCGCGCTCAACGCCAGCCTGACGACAGCGGAGCTCATCGATGCCAGCGACACCGTCCAGAGAGCCGGCATGCAGATGGTCGACTTCCCCGACCCGACCGGAGAATCGGAGCTGGGCTTTGACTGGATGCACACCGTCGGACTTCTCGAACGGTTGAGATTCATCAACGACCTCGCCAACCCGGTCCAGGGAGAGTCCGCGGGAACCTGGGATCCGGATGCCCTCCGTCGGCGCTGGCAATTGTTCACCCCGGAAAGAACCGTCAACTTCTTCAAGCTCCTGTTCCTCAACGGCGATACGCTTGAAAACCATCATCAGCTCTGCGAGGAAGCCTTCAACAGCCAGCGCGAACGGAATCGGCGCGTCTCGGCGACCGCGGCTTTCATGCTCTCCCTGCCTCAATTCCAGAAGCAGTAGGGTTCCGTACGAAGGCTATTTCCTGGAAGAGGCCGCCCGTCTCTTCAGCGCGGCGTTGATCGCCGCTACGGCCCGCCCCGCGAGCGCCTTCGAACCAGCCGGGGTAAAGTGGACGTTCGCTGGTCGCATGATCTCCTTCAGGCGCGGCATGCAGAAGGTGTACATGTCATCGATGGCGATCTTGCGCTCCTTCATGATTTTCGCGGCGGCCTGGTTGTACTTCACCGAGTCGCCAACAACCCTTCCCCTGGCACCCGGGGGAACCGGCGTCGTCGTTCGCCAGACAAGCTCCGCCCCGGTCTTCTCCAGGCGGGCGACCATGGTCCTGAGATTCTTTTCATAGTCGGTGATCGGCACCTGCTGATGGCTCCCCTCTCCTTTCGGATCGGCAAGGTTCTGGCCCTTCGGGCCGAGATACTTGAGGTCGTGCAACCCGAAGTTGAAGTGGATCACATCCCATGGCTTATCCCCGAGCCACTTGTTGAGCTCCTTGACGCCCTTGGTGGTCGGGCCGCAATTGGTCAGAGGACGATGCACGTTGGCCTTGCCCGAAAGCAATTCGCGTACACCCACCGTGTAACCGATCGAGATCGAGTCGCCGATCAAGAGCACCCTTGGCAAACCCGGCACGTCCTTCACCGACTTCATGGCCGCGGGCACCTTCTTCTTCTGCGCCTTCTTTTTCGGCTTATCCTGCGCCGCGAGTCCGGCCATGAGCAGGCTGGACAAAAGCAGCGCCGCCAATCCAACACCGCCCGTAAGTCTCGAAACAGCTCGATTCATCAGCTTCCTGTTCATAGCTACCTTTCCTGGACTGGATCCTTCAGTTGAATACGGACATTCGCCGAGATGACTATGATAAGATCGTACGCTGGTTATTGGAATACGCTTCACCCATCAAACGGAATCCTGACAGGAAGGAACCTTCTGGACATGACCAAGCTCCATCGCAACACCCACACTCCCCACGCATACCGACTCGTCTCCGCGGTCTGCATTATCGCCGCGACGTTCATCTGCACCTCGAATCTCCTCGCGGAAGAAAAGGGCACCTGGACCGATGTGCTCAAATCAGGCGACCTCACCAAGCACTGCCACACCAAGGGCAACTGGATCCTCGGTAAGGATGGCGTTGTGACCCTTACACCAAGACCGGGCGAGAGGGGCTGGCAGCGCTACGATGCCTACCTCTGGCTCAAGGGAGAATACAAAGACTTCGAGGTCGAGTTTGATTACAAGGTTCAGAAGCGCGGTAACAGCGGCTTCTATTTTCATGTCGGAGACAAGAAGAGCCCCGTAGCGAAAGGCATCGAGGTCCAGATCTATGACTCCTCCGGCAAGAAGAAGGGCGCGCGGCTGACCGACCACGACTCGGGCGGAGTCATCCCGGGAATACCTCCGACCAAGAACACGGCGAAGGCGGCGGGTGAATGGAACCGCTTCCACATCACCTGCAAGGGACGCAAGGTCACCATCAAGCTCAACGGCGCGGTCGTCAACGAGATCAGCCTCGACCATGCGCGGCTGAAGGATCGCCCCGACAAAGGAGGCATCGGCTTCCAGGATCACGGCCTGCCGCTGTCCTTGCGCAAGTTCCGCATCCGCTCCATCTGAAAAAAGCCGCCCGGGTGGGCTCAGGAGGCCTGCCCGGAACTTTATTCCCCGGCCTTTGGCAGAGTGACGGAAATGGTGCCGCGCACCTTCTGGATGTTGCCGGTAACGGCGTCTACCACAATTCCCGGGACCCATAGAACGTTGGCTATCGTCCAGGTGTTCCAGTCCTTCGGAATGGGGATGGTCACCGCGCTGTATCCGTCCTTGGCGAAGGTCATGGTCCTCGCCCGGGGGCTGACGGTTACCGTAAGGGGAGTCACACCGATCTCTACCCCATCGACATGTACGGTTGCTCCCGGCGGCTTGGAATTGATCGACACCAGGTCAGAACCTGCGGATTGTCCGATGCTGGTGGATTGCGCAATGGTGGCGCAGCCGGACCCAGCGCAAAGAACCGCCACGGCGACGGCAACAAACGTAATGGAACGTCTCATCGGTTCCCTCCTCTTCTTCACTGCAATAACCGGTCGCTCACTTTGAGCTTTCAACACTTCCTTCAGGGCGGCCGCCGGAAGCGGCCGGGCCCTATTCCTTCTTCGCCTTCTTTTCCTTCTTCTGCTTTTGCTTCTGCTTCTTCTCTGCGTTCTTATTCTTACCCTGCTTCTTCGTGGCGCCACCAAAACCTCGTTTTTTCAGCGCCTCGGTAGATTTGCGTGTCGTCTCGAGCTGGACATCAAGGGCGGTTTTCAGCGCCTTGTAGGCCTCAAGCCCGCTACCGGTAAGCGAGCCGATTTTTATCGGCTTTTTCTCCAGCAGATCTCCCGCGACCTTAAAATAGCGGCCGGTCGAGTAGAGCTTGAAGTCCTGGTTGCGCGAATGCTGGCTCTCCTTACCCCGCAGGCCATTGCGATGGTACCAGCAGTAGATCGACTCGCGACCCTTGAAAGGCTTACCCCGCAGCAGGGGAGCAAGGCTGATCCCCTCGTAGAGCTCTCCGGCGGGAAGCTTTGCGCCAGTAGTCTCGGCAAGCGTCGGCAGGATGTCACTGAAATCAACAAGCGCATCGGAGACCTTGCCCGCCGGCGCGGTACCGGGCCAACTGGCCACCAGCGGCACATGCGTTCCGTTGTCCCGGGTTGAGCCCTTGCCACCCGGGTACTTCGCTCCATTCAGGTTGGAGACAATCTTAACGTAGGTTCCGTTGTCTCCCGTAAAAATCACCAGGGTCTTCTCTCGAAGGCCGAGGGAATCGAGCTTGTCGACGATCTTGCCGACCAGCTTGTCGGTATAGGAGACCATATCCTTGAAGTACTTCATCTGACCGACTCCCTTCGCTCCGGGGAAGGTCTTGTCATAGTCAGGACTGTCAGGTGTTGGCTCAAAGGGCCAATGCGGCAGGATCATCGGATAGTAAGCGAAAAAGGGGCCATCCTTGTTCCTCTCGATAAAATCACAGAGGTAGTCGCTCACCAGATCCGGGCCATACTCACCATTCTTATAGTCCAGGAGCTTGCCGTTGACCTCGAGCCCGGGATTGGCGTAGCGGCTTGGACGGCGGGTGAGCTGCCAGAGGCAATACTCGTCAAACCCGAAATGGCGAGGGCCATCCAGCCCTCCTTCGAGCTGCCATTTCCCCGCGATACAGGTCTTGTAGCCAGCGGCCTTAAGAACATGCCCGAAGGTCCTGGCCTTGGGATCAAGAAAACCGAAACGGATGTAGTTCCTGTTGTTATAGAGGCCCGTCATGATCTGTACGCGCGATGGAGTGCAGATCGGCTGGGAGTGACCATTCAGAAACCGAATGCCGCTCTTTGCCAGGGAGTCGATCCGAGGCGTTCTGTAGGTCGAACCGCCATTAGCTGAGACGCATTCATAGCCCATGTCATCGGCCATGATGAGAACGATGTTGGGACGCATCGCGGCCTCGAGCAGAGCTGCCGGGGTGAGCAGCGTCCCGAAAAGAAAAAGACCGAACGAAACCACGAAAAGGAGGCGGGAGATGTTACGAATCGAAAATGGCATGGCTTCCTCTCAAAAACAATCAGGACGCACTTGGCGACGAACCAGTTGAGCTGAACCACATTGTACTCCCCTGCCGTCCGCCTGAAAACGACAACAGCCGCGATTCGCAGGATGCGGGAAACTTCGGTAAAGACGCTGTAGAATGAAAACCGTCGATAAGGCAAAATACCTCTTACCGTTCGGATCGACACGATATGAAACGCCTTATTGAAAGCGAACGGAGGACCATGAAAAACCCTGCCAGGAAGATTCTCGGCGGCATCTGTGTTTTAGCCGCATCGATGACTTCGCCTCGTATCGAGGCCGAAGAACCGACAGCCGAACAGCTCACCTTCTTCGAAGAGAAGATTCGCCCGGTCCTCGCCGAGCATTGCTACAAGTGTCACAGCTCCCGCTCGAAGAAGCTGAAGGCGGAGCTCTATCTCGACAGCAGGGAAGGCATCCTCAAGGGAGGAGAAACCGGCCCCGTGGTGGTGGCCGGCAAGCCGGAAGAGAGTCTCCTGATCCGGGCCGTCGTCTACCTCGACAACGAACTCGAGATGCCACCCAATAAAAAACTGCCCGACAGGGCCATCGCTGACCTGCAGGAATGGATCCGCATGGGCGTACCGTGGCCCAGGGAAGAGCCCTCCGCCAGGAAGGAGGAGAATGGCGGCGATCGAGACTGGAAGAAGCTGCGAATGGAACACTGGGCGTTCCGCCCGATGAAAAAACCCGCCGCTCCCGAGGTGAAGACCCAGGAGTTGGTAAACAACCCGATCGACAACTTCATCCTGGCGAAGCTCGAATCGCAGGGCCTGAAACCTCTCGGAAAAGCCGCTCCCCGGCTCCTCCTTCGACGTGTCTACCTAGATCTGACAGGCCTCCCTCCCACCCCATCGCAGGTGGATGAGTTCCTCTCGGACAAGAGGCCCGATGCCCTCGACCACCTGGTCAATTCCCTGCTTGAATCCCCGCATTACGGCGAGCGCTGGGCGAGACACTGGCTTGATACAGCCCGCTACAGCGACGGCCTCGGGGGGTTTGGAGACAACGGGCCTCTGCCAGGCGCCTGGCGCTACAGGGACTGGGTGGTGGACGCCTTCAACAGGGATCTGCCCTACGACCAGTTCGTCAAGCAGCAGGTTGCCGGGGACCTGATCAACGAACCTCTCGCTTTCTACGGAACGGGCTTCTTCGCCATCGGGCCGAACTACAAATCCGATGGAGGCGACCCTGAAGCCAAGGCCCAGGCCGAGGCCGAGACCCTGGCGGACCGGATCGACACCTTCTCGCGAGCCTTCCTCGGACTGACCGTGCAATGCGCGCGCTGCCACGACCACAAGTTCGATCCGATTCCACAAAAGGACTATTACTCCATCGCGGGAGTCTTCAGGAATTCGAAGACCCACAAACGCCCGGCCGCGTCACCTGAAATCACGAAACGATTCAATGATCATCAGAACGCGGTCAAGGAAACTGAAAAGAACATCAAGGACTGGAATGACAGGAACAAGGCCGGCGAAGAGAACAAGCCGGATGAGGCCGAGCTCAAGAAGCTCCAGGACAAGCTGCAGGAGCTGAAGAAAACCGTACCGGTCAAGCCGGATGGCGAGGTTCACGTCCTGGGAGAAAACGGCAACAAGGATATGCACGTTGCCATCCGGGGCGACCTGCGGAAGAAGGGTGAGGTCGCGCCCCGACAGTTCCTGACGATCATGACAGACGGCTCCGGCCCGGTCTTCAAGCAGGGCAGCGGACGCAAGGAGCTCGCCGATTCGATCTTCGAGGCCGGCAAACCTCTCGCAAGCAGGGTCATGGTCAATCGGATCTGGCAATACCACTTTGGACATGGACTCGTCCGAACCCCGAGCAACTTCGGCAAGCTGGGTGAGACGCCTTCGCACCCGGAGTTGCTTGACTGGCTGGCCGCGTCCTTCGAAGAATCCGGCTGGTCCATCAAGCAGTTGCACCGGCTGATCCTCGCCTCCGCCACCTACCAGCAAAGCAGCCGCTTCAGCCAGGAAAACTTCGACAAGGATGGGGACAACCGGCTGCTGTGGAGAATGAGTCCCCGGAGAATGGAAATCGAGGTGTGGCGCGACAGCCTCCTGGCGGTAACAGGTGAGCTGGACAGG
>Ga0163108_10003608_pt1 | contig 10990 bp, 12 predicted proteins | sample Fk1155metaG_FD_109644 | JGI IMG/M metagenome (GOLD analysis project Ga0163108, IMG submission 109644) | Marine microbial communities from the Central Pacific Ocean - Fk160115 155m metaG | ecosystem: Environmental > Aquatic > Marine > Oceanic > Photic zone | place: The Central Pacific Ocean...
AGCATTGCTCGGAGAAAATGTGTGGCGTCCCAGTGCCCACGCCGAAGGCGAGTGAACGGATCAATGTTCGGGTGGAACGTTGCACTTCATCGCCCAAATACAGGCCGATGGAACTGGGGCCGCCTGCTGCTCGAACCGTTCTCAGTTCGCTGCCGATGTCCCTGATTGCTGTGTCCCAGTCAACGGGTGTAAGGGTGCCGTTGACCCTTTTCATGGGTTCTGTGATCCGCTCAGCGGACTGCATGGCTTTGATGGAGTGGTGTGCGGTTTCGCAGATGTAGCCAGCACTTACCGGGTCCGTTTCATCGGGTGAGAAACGGTGGATTTTATTGCCATCCGTGTGCGCGATGAGCCCGCATCGAGATTCACAGAGTCGACAATATGTTTGTTCGTCGTTCAAGCCCGCACCATGGCCCCAATGATTGTATTCATCAGAGAGGAGAATTGAGGATACCTGCTGCACTGTTTTGATAGAGCTTCCGCGGCATCTCGAGAGCGGAGGTGGGGAAGCATCTTGTGAAGAATCGGCGTTGGATCAGGTCCCCACACCGCTGTGAGCAAAGCCACGATCGGTGCATCTGGGGAATGTTCTGCTGCCCGGACCATGGCGATCGCGGCGGCTTCGAGGTGTCCGTGTGCAGCCAGGGCTGCTGCGGGTTCGGCTTTGCCCGTATGTGTGGCGAAGGTGATCAGCCCAGGCAGGTGTCCGGCAGCCGCATGTGCCCAGCAGTTTTGCGTGAATGATGGGTGGCCTGATGAAGCGGTCAAGTGCGTCACGCCGGCTTGCTGGCCCTCGATATGGCGCGAGAGTTCGATGAGCCAACTGGCAGCAGGGTGACGCCGAGCACCGAGTTCGAGAATCTCCATTTGGAGTGTGGGGCACAATTTGACCAGTTGTCGATACAGTCCATTGGGTGCGATGGCTTCTTCGAGTGCCTCGATGGATAGCAGGGCGCTTTTTACCCATCGGATATCCCGTGGTGCTCGGGGACCGATCACCAGGTCTGCCAGGGCGATGGGGTTGCGTTGGGCCAGGTCGCGGAGGGTTGGCGCAGGGTCTTCGTCGTTGGCCAGCTGTCGTTCGATTCGTTCTCGAATCAGATTCAAGTCTCGGCGGGGATCCAAATCAGCGATTGCACTCATGGGTTCACCCCACAGCGTTTTTTCCAGTCCGATGGGGCTGGGATTGGCGTGCGGTGTTCGTGGGGTACAGCGACGATTGTATGTGCGACCTTGTCCAGTGTGAGCACACCCGCCAAGCGCTCGGGTCGTCCGGGTCCAGACAACAAAGGGTGATTCCCTTGTACCAAAGGTTCGAATTGGTGGTCATCAAAGGTCCATACGCCGCCCAAACCCATGCCGGAAATTCCCGTGCCATCTTGATCGGCCGCGGCCAATAGGATGGTCAGATCGTCTCCATTGTTGGGGCCGAGGTCACAGCCGTCGATGCCATGAATCTCGTCCCACACTGCGGCCATGGCTTCGTGTCGATCGCTACCAGGTGCCACCGTGGCGGAGCGAATGGCTGTTTCGATAAGGCGTGCCGCTCGGAAAGCTTGCGTCGCATCGCTTCGAAGCCCGATTCTTCCGGCCACAGACACAGTCGTTGTGCCGATTGTACGCACAGCCCGGAAATGCCCAACAAAGGGCAGTCGGCCGGGGTCACCATGAAGGAATGCGTGTGGGCTCATTTATGAGCCCTAATCCACCTTTGCCCGACGGGCAGCAAGCCTTTTGCTATGCCTCGATATTGCGGTCGATAATGGTGGCGATTCCCTGACCGAAGCCGATGCACATGGTGGACAGTCCGTATCGTTCGTCCTTCTCTTCCATCACGTTGAGCAGGGTTGTCATCAAGCGTGCGCCCGAGGCACCCAACGGATGGCCCAATGCGATGGCGCCACCGTAAACATTGACTTTGTCCAAATTGAGGCCCAACTCGCGGCTGCAACCGAGTGCCACCGATGCAAAGGCTTCGTTGAGCTCCACAGCACCCAAATCACCAATGGACAAGCCCGCGCGCTCGAGCGCTTTGCGTGAGGCACCAATCGGTGCGGTCAGCATGATGGTTGGGTCGACCCCTGCGGTTGCCATCGACAAAATCTTGGCACGGGGCTTGAGGCCGTACTTTTCAACAGCCGCTTTGCTCGCCAGCAGAATGGCGGCTGAACCATCAGAGATTTGAGAGGAACTCGCAGCGGTGATGACACCATCTTCCCGGAAAGCTGGTTTCAGGCTGGCCAGCTTGTCCATGGTTGTGCTGCGTCGGATTCCTTCATCATTCGCAAAAGAGAAGTCGCCTTTTTCCTCGGTATGAACATCGAGGGCAATGGTTTCTTTGTCGAATTTTCCAGCATCGTCTGCGGCAGCCGCACGCTTGTGGCTCTCCAGAGAGTATGCGTCCAACTCTTCACGGCTCAACTGGAAGCGTTCTGCGACCAACTCAGCGGACAGGCCCTGAGGAATGATGTTGTATTTCCAGCTCATCTTGGGACTGGGTGTCACCATTTCGCCTTGCAGAAACATATCGGAGCCCATGGTGATCCGGGTCATGTGTTCTACACCCGCCGCGATCACCAAATCCTGGTGCCCACTGGAGACGCCCATGGCGGCGAAATTGAGAGCTTGTTGCGAGGAACCACAGAGACGGTTGACCGTGGTGCCTGTGACGTCGACGGGAAAACCTGCGATGAGTGCCGCGTTGCGCGCGACATTGATGCCTTGCTCATGAACCTGCGTCACACACCCCATGACCACATCGTCAATGGTATTGGGATCGATTCCGGTTCGATGGACGATCTCGCTCAAGGTAGAAGCGGCCAGTTCGTCTGCACGAACATTTGAAAGTGCGCCATTGCGGCGTCCGACGGGGGTTCGGATGGCATCGATGATGTAGGCTTCGCCCATGAGATTCTCCTAAATGAATAGCGGTTCAGTGATACCCTGCGTGCCCGAGTCCTGCCAGTCGTTTGTGGAGAGGCCACTAGGACGTTAGAAGGGCGGCAATGCGGCGCGAATCGCGCTGTGCGGAGTATATATGCGGACGATTTTGTGGCTTGCAGGTGGAATAAGCGTGGGTCTGGGCGTTGTGTCTTTGGCGGCCTATGGTTTTGATCAGCCTGGCGGTGAGGTGGCCACGAACTTCTCTCGTTATGGCTACGACGCACTGCCTGACTTGACCATCACTTCGGCCGGATATTCGGGCCTTTTGATGGTGCTTGTGGGTGCTGTTTTGATGGTTCGTGCAAACGCCACCGCCTGGAAACAGACGGGCGGCTACTGAGGTTTCTCATGGGTGTTCGCAGTCGACTTGGGCCTCATCTGGAATTGGATGGCCTCGGCTTGGATATACGAGAGCGCCTGCAGCGCTTGGATTCTGCGCTTACCGATTTGGCGGGTGGCGAGGGTGCGCCTGAGGGTTTTGATCCGCATTTGTACTTGGCCCCAGGCATTCCACGTGTTCGTCCCGTGCTGGTGTTGCTCAGTGAGCGTGCGGCCCGCGCCCACGTTTCAGAGATTGAAGAAGTGGCCCCCAGCGATGATGCGACGGAAGACGTAGCTGTCGCAGCGGAGTTGTTGCATTTGGCCATTTTGGTGCATGACCGGGCCCTCGGGTTGCCGGGTGGTCGCCGTCGGCGCGCTGCCCGAAAGCTGTTGGGTGCTGTTGGATGGCTTGGTGCCAACCACATGACTTTGCGGGCCTTGGAGTTGTCTCGGCATGCGCCAGCACCGGAGATTGTTGGGGATGTCCTCGATACGCTTCGGGAGATCGCGGAAGGTCACGCATTGAGTGAGTCGATCCGCGATCGGGTTGCATCCACATCAGAAGTGACCGAGTTGGCCGAGGGCTACACGGGTGCGGTGTTCGATTTTGCTTGCCGCTCCGGTGGACGCATTGCCGGTGCCGATCGTTTGGTGATTGGCGGCTTGGGTCGTTTTGGTCGCCACGCAGGCGTTGCGTGGCACATGGCTGACGATCTCGCGATGATGGGCGTGGACGATGACCAACTTGTGGATGCATTCGATGAACGCCTTCACAAACGGAGCCCCAATTATGCCGTCAGCTTGGGTGCGGAGCTGGATCCCCGAATCGGTGAACTTTGGATGCAGTTCCGGAGTGGCCCCATGGAAGAGAACGAGGTTTTCGAATTGCGGGACCGTGCGGTCAAGGCAGGGGTTTTGGTCGAAGGACGGAAACGTTTGGCGGAGCAGTCATGGCGTGCCCGAAAGGCGCTCCAAGCACTCACGCCCTCGCCGGATCGCGATGCGCTTGATCAGCTTGCCGCAGGAATCGCCAAGTAGGCTCTACGGGCAGGAATAGCCCCCATCCTCGTACGCCGAGATGGGAAAACTCGCGATGAATGCCCGGAGTCTGTACCACTCGTCGGGACCGGCCAAACTGTCCTCTCCGGGGTCGACGGTGAGCGTGAGGGTTTCACCGGGTGTGATTCGGATGTTCTCAATACTCAAATTGGGATCGCCCTCCGGATCGGTTGCGACCGCTTCAGTGCTGGCCTCGTCTCCATCGCTGAGGAAGTTGCCTTCTGTATCCGTGATGCTCAGGGTGGGTGCGATGGCTGATCCTTGGTTGCTGCTTGTGATGCAGACCACGACCCATTGAGATTCTTCAGTGATCTCCTCGGTGGTGCCGGCGATCGTCTCGGGCGCCATGATCGAAAAGTGATCGATGTCTCCAGGCGAATCGACGCGGCCTTGGATGGTGCCGGAGGCAAAGGGTTTGTCGCTGCTGTTTCGTGCCTCGGTCATCTCGATGCTGTTGGCGGCTGTCGCTGCGTCATTGCTTTCGCTCTCCCAAGCGTAGTTGTTGCCCCGGTGTTCGGTGTTGATCAAGACCGCATACCAATGGTTGGGCCCACCTCCGCCATCTGCATCGCTGACTGCCAAGACCCAACCGCCTTCGCGCATTGCTGGATATTTTAGGGAGCCATCCGGGCCGACCCCTGTACGGGACGCGCTGACCAAGTCTTCCGGATCATGCAATGTGACCAGCGGTGTGGCATCGGAACCCGAGAGGTCGAGCAATCCATCCACGGTCAATTCACCGTTGTACCAACCATACGGTTCACCGTCGTCATCCAACAGCTGGACGCCGTCGCTTCCCACCACCTCGGTGTCCTGAAAGTCCAAGGCGATGTAATCCACATCCCCTTCTTCTTCGATCAGAATACCCACAGCCGTCCAACTGTTGGGGGTCATGATCAAGCCGTTGCTTTCCTCTCCACCAAAAATCATGGGCTCGTCTAAGGTTGAGTCGCTCCCAAAGGTGGCTTGGTTCCATGCGTACATGCGCAGCTTGTAGGTGTAGTCCTGGCCGCCCCATGCTGTGCCACCAAAGTCTGCATTGACGTCTTCGATCATAAAGGTGTAGTCGCCAGCGTATGCCAGATATGCGTACACCACCGAGTCATAATTTCCGACGCGTTCGCCGTTCGGGTAATCATCCGCACTGGTCAGTAGTTCACCCGTGTTGGAGAAAATGGTGAGTTTGAGGTCGGCCTCCATGGCGCTGTCGCCCATGTCGAGCTTGTCGAGCGATGCGCGGATGAATTCCCCACCTGGAGAGGTGTAGCGCCAATAGTCCACGTCGTTGGGCACGTTGATGTATCCGCCAACCCCATCTTCGGTTTGCGTGAAATTGGTTGCTTCCGAGAAGCTGTTGTCGCGATCTCCATCAATGCATGCGCTTGCATCGCAGATTTGCCAAGGGGAACATTCGGTGTCTTCCGCACAGCTATTGTCTTCGATCGTACCGCCGCCAAGGCCGTCATCTCCCTCGCCTTCGATCGCCACATCCTTCCCACTACAAGCCATCGTGATGGCAGAAATCCAAATGAATCGCATCGGAAACCTCCGTTTTCAATTTGCCGATGCTACCACCTCATGACAAAGAGGTGGTCCGGAGGAATAGATGACGCAACGTGTCCTCACAGGAATCAAGCCAACGGGAATGCCTCATATTGGCAACCTATTGGCCATGTACCGACCCGCCTTGGCCAAACAAGATGGGGCAGAGTGCTTCTTTTTTGTGGCGAGCTACCACGCGCTCACGACCATGCGCGATCCTGCACTGCTTCGAGCTCAAACCTTGGATGTGGCGGCAAACTGGTTGGCCTTGGGTCTCGACCCCAGCAAGTCCGTGATTTGGGCGCAACACGATGTGCCTGAAGTCACAGAACTGGCTTGGATTCTTTCTTGCATCACATCAAAAGGGATGACGGACAAAGCGCATGCGTTCAAAGATGCTTTGTCCAAACACAAGGATGTAAATGTCGGGCTGTACACGTATCCGATCCTGATGGCCGCCGATATTTTGGCTTTTGATTCCCATGTGGTTCCGGTTGGTAAAGATCAAAAACAGCACGTGGAAATGACCCGTGACATGGCACAGCGATTCAACCACCTGTTTGGTGAAACACTTGTGGTGCCAGAACCACTCATTCAGGAGAATGTGGCGACGGTGCCGGGGACCGATGGGCAGAAGATGTCCAAGTCCTATGGCAATACCATCGAGATTTTCTTGCCGCCCAAAAAGCTGCGCAAGAAGTTCATGGGGATCGTCACCGACTCCAAGGGCGTTGACGAATCCAAAGATCCCGACACTTGCAATGTGTTCAATCTCTACAAGCTGTTCGCAACAAAGGATCAGCAGGAAGATTTGGCAGCGCGTTACCGCGCTGGGGGTCTTGGCTATGGCCACGCAAAGCAAGAACTATTTGAAGTGGTGGATGCCCAGTTGGCCGAGCCAAGGGAGCGGTACGAGTACCTCAAGGCACACCCAGAAGAGGTCCGTGCGGTTCTCGATGATGGCGCATCAAGGGCGCGAAAAACCGCTCGTTCGACCATGGATCGGGTCCGATCAGCCGTGGGCTTGTAGAACCGTAGGATCGTCGCAGAACCACAATTTTTGGGCTAAAAAGGCCAAAAATTGGGACGAAAGTGTGTCGAAAACGTGTTTGTCACATTTCCGTCGCAATTTTGTCTTGACATGGACCTCTGATTGCGCGAAAACCCGGACCACCGAGACACGCGTGTCCATGAAAACACAACGGGTCAATAGCACCCAACCAGTCATGGCACCACGCGCAATCGAAGCCACAGCAAAGTCTTCAACTCTCCAAAGGCCGATAGGAGAACCATATTATGTCTCTCGCACAACTTCGAAAACCAAAAATGTCCGATACCCAGCCTTTCTTCTCGGAGCGGTTGACCGCCGAAGAAGAAAAGCAAATGGCTCGCGAAATCCGCAAAGCCGAGCAAGAAGCTCGCGAAGCGGTTGCCGGTATCGACGAAGCAGACTCTATCCTTATGCGTCGCCCCGACCGGGCGGAGCGCACCCGTGCGGGTGCTGTGGACCGTCTGGAAGAGGCCGTCAAGGCCACGATCAAGGCGTCCCGCAAGGATCCTGAACTCAAGGAATACGCACACGTTGCGGCCCGTTCCTGGAACCAGGCAGAAAACCTTCGCTGGCGTTTGGCCATGTCCGGTCGTCGGATCGCACATGGTGAAGCTCGCAAGCTCGCTGGTCCTTTTATGGACGAAGAGGATTTGGTCCAAGAGGGCTACATTGGTTTGCTTCGTGCTGCCAAGCGTTTCGACCCGGACCGCGGTATCCGCTTCTCCACCTACGCCCGTTGGTGGGTTCGTGCACAAATGACCCGTGCCATCGACCACACTGGCCGTCCAGTTCGGTTGCCTGGTTGCGCTGTTGAGCAGACCCGGAACCTTCGGAAGGCCATGAAGCGCTTCGAATCGATCGGTGTCGAGTACACCACCGCAGATCTCGCACAAGAGGTCGGCATCGACAAGGAACGCGCCGAGTTGTTGCTCAGCCAAGGAAACACGATTTCTTTGGAGCAGCCTGTGGATGATGGTCCCCGTCCCCGTCCGCTGGACCGCTTCCTCTCCGATGAGGACGCACCCGCACCGGATCACGAGGCGATCAACACCCAAGAACTGCACCGCATGGAAGATGCCTTCCACGAACTGCTCACCGAACGTCAGCGCTTCGTCCTGACCCGTCGGTACGGCTTGGATGATGGCGAGTTCCGCACCCTCTCTGAGGTGGGCAAGGAAATGAGCCTCTCTCGTGAGCGTGTCCGTCAGATTGAGCGTGAAGCCCTCACACGGCTTCGGGACTGCTCAGGTATTCGCAGCGGTCTTACGCTCCCAGGAATGGGCGCCTAAGGCACGGGCAGCGCCCAAGAAAAGAGCCACCCTGCGGGGTGGCTTTTTTTGTGCGTCGGAATTGCCGATCAAGATTCGATGGTCAGATCATACAAGGCGTCCCTGCAGTCTGCATACTCCCAAGTCGTTGTAGGTAGAAGTGGTCATCGCTGCCATCGAACCAGCCGGTCACAGAGTCAACAAGCCAGTCGAACCAGCCGCCGCTGCTTTCTTCAACCGGGAAGTCTTCTTCGGTGATGATGATGTAGTCTGTACCGGTCATCGACTTTTCGACCAAGAGTTCGAGTGCGCTTACATCGCCTTCGTCACTGGCCCGCAAAGCATAGAGGGCAACACGCAGGTTCAATAAATCATCGGCTTCGATGGTGATCGCGATGGTCGGGTCGTCATACCAAGTGTCATTTGCACTCCAAGTAAACCAGTCCTCGTCTTCATCAAAATCGAAGTTGAGATTGGGGATGCTGATGCTGATGCCCATGTCCCCCAAGAACCAGCCGTCAATCTCACCCAGATTGATCGCTGTGTCGAAGTCGTCCTCTTCACCGCCGGTTTCTTCACCGCCGGTTTCTTCGCCGCCGGATTCTTCACCGCCGCCGGTTTCTTCGCCGCTGGACTCCCCGTCTACCGAGGTGCCGCCTTCGTCTTCGTAGTCTCAATCCACGTTGACCTTGTCCGAATCATCAGCGAATACACAGCCAGTGATGGTGAGCAAGGGGAGGACAGAAAAGAGGAAGCGGTTGGTGGTCATGCTGTTCTCACAGTGCTCAAAATGATGGATCCGGGTGGTGGTTTTTCTCGCGATAAATCGGGCTCACAAACCCCACAGATCGTCTCGATCGGTGTAGGTCCCGCCAGCAGTCTCGCATACGATCGCGCCTTCAATGCTTCCGTAGAAGTAGGACGTGGCCGGTCCGGTGTAGTCGCCGCCAGCGGGAAGATCGCATGTCCCGGTCCAGCCATCACCACAGGGCTCTGCGGCGTAGGTGCCACCGACCCCTGAACACCAGGCTTCATTGTCTGGTTCGTTGGGTTCGATGCAGATGGATGGGAACGAGCAGGAATCGCGGATGCCACCGTCATCTCCGCCGTCCGCGTCATCGGCTCCGCCATCATCGGCTCCGCCATCATCGGCTCCGCCATCATCCATCGGCCCATCATCGGCTCCGCCATCATCGGTCGGCCCATCATCGGCTCCACCATCATCGACCGGCCCATCATCGCCACCATCTGCAGCGGCGTACACCCCACCGGCCTCCGCGCACACCGCTTCTCCATCGTAGTCGTTGTAGTAGTGCGCAATTGCTTCTTCTGTGTAGTAGACACCGTCTACGGGCAGCACACAGGTGCCGTCAAAATCATCGGGACAAGCGTCGGCGGACGGTGTTCCATCGTATTCATTGCACCACGCCTCGTTGTCTGCTTCGTTGGTCTCCAAGCAGATGTCTGTGCTGAATGTACAAGAGCCATCCAGAGAATCCCCGCCGGTTTCCTCGCCGCCGGTTTCCTCTCCACCGGTTTCGTCGCCGCCGGTTTCCTCTCCGCCGGTTTCCTCTCCGCCGGTTTCCTCTCCGCCGGTTTCCTCTCCGCCACCATCTGTATCCCAGGCAGCAGTGTCCCAGTCATCATCGTCATCCTCATCGGAAGATTTGAAGACACCACATCCGGTGGATGCGATGAAGAGACTAGCGAGGATGAGCGATCGAAGTGGCATTGCGAACAGTCCGTGTTTCGGTCACGGTAGCTGATTTCTTTGACTTGTGCATGCGGTGTTGCGGCCGCGCGGGCCTACCAACCCGTGTCGGGGTCCTCTACCTCTCCGGTGTCCTCATCATCATCGTCACTGCCACCCCAAGCCGCAGTGTATGTGCCACCCGCATCGGTGCAAGCGGTCTCCCCGTCGAAGCCGTTGTAGTAGTAACCAGTTGCATCAGCACTGTAGGCACCACCAGCTGGGATCGCGCAGGTACCGTCAGCACCATCAGCGCAGACGACATCGGAAGGAGTTCCACCGTTGTCTGTGCACCATGTTTCGTTGTCGGCTTCGTTGGCTTCAATGCAGATGTCTGCACTGAATGAACAAGAAGCATCGAGAGAGTCACCACCGGTTTCTTCACCGCCGGTTACGTCACCACCGGTTTCTCCGCCGGTGGTTTCGCCTTCGGTGTCTCCGCCGCCGGTTTCGTCACCGCCGGTTTCATCCCCACCGGTTTCATCCCCACCGGTTTCATCCCCACCTTCTTCACCCCAGCCATCATCATTCCAACCCGCGGTGTCCCAGTCATCGTCGTCATCGTCGTCCGCAGACTTGAAGAAGTCACATCCGGTGGATGTGGAAAACAGGCTGGCGAATAGGAGAGATCGAAAAGTCATGTGGGTGCTCCGCATTTGAAAACGTGTCGGGTTCAAGGTCCGTAAGCATACATACTATCTCCTCACCGTGCACAGGGGAAGCTGCAGACCGTTGGCTGGTTTGCTGCCGATGACAAACGGATTCCCAGGGTTGGGTGGATGGCCCTTGGCGGCCGCGCATGGTTCGTGCTGTTGTTGTGGTCGTGGCCTGTGGCTGACCGGCAGGTTCGACCAGGAAACTGTGCCGGGTTTAGGTGGCTCCACCCCAGCTGTCGTCCCAGCCGGTTTCCTCGCCGCCTTCCTCGCCTTCGGTGTCTCCGCCGGTGGTTTCGCCATCGGTGTCTCCGCCGGTGGTTTCGCCAGTCTCGCCACCGGTTTCGCCAGTCTCGCCACCGGTTTCGCCAGTCTCGTCGCCAGTCTCTTCACCGGTTTCGCC
>Ga0163108_10003609_pt1 | contig 10987 bp, 6 predicted proteins | sample Fk1155metaG_FD_109644 | JGI IMG/M metagenome (GOLD analysis project Ga0163108, IMG submission 109644) | Marine microbial communities from the Central Pacific Ocean - Fk160115 155m metaG | ecosystem: Environmental > Aquatic > Marine > Oceanic > Photic zone | place: The Central Pacific Ocean...
CGCCGTGCCCGCTCGACTGATCATCGGACGGCCCCTGCTGTTGCACCTGCCGTCACGTCAATGGGAGTTGAGGATCGGGAATTCGTCCCGATACATCCGCATTCCCGACCTCGGTCGAATCCGGTATATTCGCTGATTCCTTCACCCGTGGTCTTGCCGCAGGCCCCCGTGCCCGGCGGAGACGCTTCATGGCCAACGCAGCCGACTCTCAGCCGAAGACCACCACCTCGGCAACCGATCTGCTGAGGGACAAGGAGCCTGAGCGGAAGGGGGGCTGGCGGGAGACGATCGAGTCGTTCGCGATCGCATTCATCCTGGCGTTCGTGTTCAAGACCTTTGAGGCCGAGGCGTTTGTGATTCCGACCGGGTCGATGGCACCGACCCTCTACGGGCGGCACAAGGACGTTGACTGCGAGAAGTGCGGCCACGGATTCTCGATTGGAGCCAGTGACGAACTCGAAGAGGACTGGCTGCAACCGGTCTACCGGATCGACTCGGCATACTGTCCCAATTGCCGGTTCGAAAACGACGTCCGCGAGCTGCCAGTCTTCAAGGGTGACCGAATCCTGGTCAACAAATTCCCTTACGAGTTTGGTGAGCCCAGCCGCTGGGACGTGGCGGTGTTCAAGTATCCCGAGGAACCCAATACGAATTACATCAAGCGGCTGGTCGGCCTGCCCGAGGAGACCCTGGTGATCCACCGCGGGAACCTCTACCGGGAACTCCCCGACGGCAGCCGCGAGATTCTCAGGAAGGATGACCCGGACAAACAGAACGTGTTGCAGATCATGGTTCACGACAACGACCACCTGGAGACCGAGTTGCACCAGCGAGGTTGGCCACGCCGCTGGGCCGCGGTCCGTCGAGACTTTGATGACCCGAAGGCGGTGGCTGGTTGGGTCGAGACTTCTGACGGCTGGGCAGAGACTGACAGCGGTCGCGCATTCACGCTGCCGGTCGGCGAAACGCCGGCCTGGTTGCGGTATCGACATTTCGTGCCGCGACCGGAGACCTGGGTTGCGACCGAGCCGCTGGGCACCTCCCGGCCTCGCCTGATCACCGATTTCTGCGGGTACAATGCCTACGAGGGTGGTCGCAGCAGCGGCGGTCGAGACCAGGACTTTTACTGGGTCGGTGACCTGACGATGAACTGCCGGGTGACGATCGGCGAGGTCGGCGATCAGGCACGACTGGTGCTGGAACTGATCGAGGGCCGTCGCCGCTTTCGCGTGATCCTGGACCCGGCCGGAACCGTCCAGGTGACATCGAAAATCGATTTGAACCGGGGTGCGGACGAGGAGGAACTGCTGGGCCAGGCCCGGATTCCTCGATTGGAGACGGGCTCGCACCAGTTCCGGTTTGCCAATGTCGATGATCGGCTCTGCCTGTGGATCGATGACGACCTGGTAGAGCTGGGATCAGCCACGAGCTACCGCTGCGATCCGACCGAGTTCCCCGGTCCCGGAATTGGCGACCTCTCGCCGGCCGGAATTGCCGCCAAGGGTATCGAGTTGACCGTCGATCGCCTGCGGATTTACCGCGACATTTACTACCGGAGCGAGAAAGCCAGGGAGCCGAGCATGGCGGCCGATCCCGATTACAGCAAGGAGAGTACGAATCAGCTGGAGTTGTTGGCGAGTGTCGACGATCCGAGAGCGTGGGAGGAAGTGTATTCTCAGACAGCCCACGAGGTCGTTTTCGAGCTCGGTCCCGACGAGTTCCTGATGCTCGGTGACAATTCTCCCAGGAGCAAGGACGGGCGACTGTGGGGGAATAGCCGCGGGGCCAAACATCGTCACGCGGTACCGCGATCGGCCCTGGTCGGCAAGGCCTTCTACATCTACTGGCCGCACGGGGTACCGTTCCTGAACAACGGCCGCGGATTTCCCGACGACGGGGACTCGATCCTGGGAAAGATCCCGGTCATGAACCGATGGTTCTTTCATGTCGAGCCGTCGGTCGAGACCGGCCGTACGAAATTGACAGACTATCCGAATGTTCGCATCCCATTTTATCCCCAGTTCAGTCGAATGAGACGGATCCGTTAGCTGCTGACTGGCGACCACGGGTCAGGGAGGACCCTCGCGATGCCCCTGCTGGAATGTCGAGGACTGGTCAAGGACTACCCGGGCAAGCGGGCCGTCGATGGTGTGGATTTCTCCGTCGAGCGAGGGGAAATCGTCGGGCTGCTGGGCCCCAACGGGGCCGGGAAGACCACGTCGTTTCGTATGACGTGCGGCCTGGTGACGCCCACCGAGGGTCGCGTGATTCTGGATGGTACCGATGTGACCGACTGGCCCCTGTACCGCCGCGCGCGGCAGGGCCTGGGTTACCTGCCCCAGGACGACAGCGTCTTCGGGAAACTGACCGTTGCCCAGAATCTGCAGGTCGTCCTGGAATTTCTCGGCGTCAAGCGGGCCGAGCGTCACAGGCGGATGGGTGAACTGCTCGAGCAATTCTCGTTGGCCGACCGCACCGATCAGGTCGCTTCGACACTTTCCGGGGGCGAACGTCGTCGGCTCGAGATTGCTCGTTGCCTGGCCAGTCAACCGCAACTGATCCTGCTGGATGAACCGTTTGCCGGTGTCGATCCGGTGACGATCAGCAGCATCCAGGAGATCATACACCGCCTCTGCGAGCAGGGAATTTCGATCCTGCTGACAGATCATCGTGAGCGCGAGACGCTGACCGTGACCGATCGGGCCTACGTGGTCTACCAGGGCAAGGTGCTTGTCAGCGGGTCACCCGCGGAAGTGCTGGCCGACGAACAGGCCCAGCGGATCTACTTCGGATCACAGGACGCGCTGCCGACCAGGGCTGCCTGACGCATCAGAGCCGGAAGGAAAGCGTGTTGAGCACGACGAAGAGGATTCCCAGGAAGATCATGATCGTCAGGAAAATCCGTCTGGCACGCGAGAAAATCCGCGATGTCAGCTCGTAACGGCTGGCGCTGTAGACCAGGCTGATCACGACGACCAGAGGCAGAATGTACCAGGTGTTGTGAGCGTCCACGATGTGAGTCTCCCGGATCGACGTCAGTCGGCCGCGGCTTGTTCGGAATCGTCTTCCTCGTCACCGTACCCGTAGGCCGGGCCCTCCAACGCGTCCCAGATTGCCAGCAGGTTCAGCAGGCCGGCAATCCAGGTGAAGACCTGGGCGAGTTCGAAACGTCGTCCGAGTCGTCCGTGGAGTTCCTGCAGGGCTTCTTCTTCAAGCGGGACCTGGAACCAGTTCCAGAAGTCTCTGGGGACGGTCCCTTCGACGATGCCTTCGCGATCGCCATTCTGGACGTCGCACCGCACGTATCGTGCTGTGCTCGAGAACAGGCGAACGGAAGTTTCCTTGTCACGCCGGAGGATCGACGGTGTGATTTCATCGTGGACAAACACCCTTCGCGTGGCCATCGGTTCGCGAATCAGTGTCAGCGACACGGCCTGGCCATTGTCGAGAGTTCCCTCGAGAGTGCCGGTAACGGCAGCGGCTTCACGCTGCCAGTGAATGGTCCCGGTGATCTCGTGGATCTTCGAAGTCGGTCGTGTGTCGGGATCGACGGGGTGAATCGTGAGCTGGTCCGGGTCCGGATCGTAACGGAGTCGCCCGCTGAAGGGGGCGTCCAGCGTTTCATCGATGGCCCTGCCCTGCTCGAGGTAGCGGCCGGCCTGCCAGCGGGCCGGCAGGGCCGGCAGGCCGACAAGAACCTGCGAGAAGTATCCGAACGAGCGGTGGCCCCCGGGTTCCCATCGCCAGTAGACGACTTTCCATTCCCCCAGGACCATGCCGCCGACAAACAGGCCGATAATGCCGACCGAGTAGATCGCGGCCTTGACGAGCCGGCCCTGGTAGAGGTGTCCGGCACCGGGGATCAGGAAGGCAAGCACGGCCGCCAGCCAACGATTCTTCAGGTCGACCTGTGGCGACGTCATCGAGGCGAACGGTTCCGGTGGGAAAGTGAAAGACCGGGTGACGAAACCCGGCAGCAAACGTCGGCGATCATTGTAGGTCGGTCCCGAAACGTCAACCAGCCCAACCACCGGCAGGGTGGATCATCCGCCCCTCGCCGTTGCCAGGGGCCAGGCCCAGGGAACCACGACGACGGTGACGGCCCAGACGATCACACTGAGCAGGCCGCCAAATCGCAGGTAGTCGCCGAACCGGTAACCGCCGGGTCCATAGACCATCAGGTTCGTCTGGAATCCGATCGGGGTGGCCAGGCTGGCAGCGGAGGTGACGGCGACCGCGATGACGAACGGGAACGCGCTGGCACCCACCGAATCAGCAGCGGCAATCGCGATCGGAAACATCAGCACCGCGGCCGCCTTGGCGGTGATGATGTTGGTCAAGACCAGCGACAGCGCGGCCACCAGGGCCAGCATTGCCCGGGGATGATTGACGATCGAATCGTCGATGAGTCCGTAGGCCGTTTCGGCGGCCCCGAACAGCAGGCTGGCCACCCGCTCGGCGGCATGGCTGTCGTGCATCGCCTGGCCGATTCCCAGTCCAGCGCCGATCGCCAGCACCACGCTCCAGTTGATCGATTGCCGGGCTTCGCTTCCGCTGAGGCAGCCGCTGGCGAGCATGGCGAACGAGGCGACCAGGGCGGCCAACAGCATGCTGACCCACTCCATCGCCACCGTCAAAACCATCGCCAACAGGATACCCCGGGCCACCCAGGTCCGGTGATGACGTGGTGGCGAGAAGTCATCGATGGCGCTGACCAGGTAGAAGTCGCGCCGGTTTCTCTGCTGCCGGAGAAATCTCGGGTGAGCCTCGAGCAACAGCGTGTCGCCGGGTCGCAGACGGATGTCTCCAATCTTGCTGTTGATCCGTTTTCCGTGACGGGCCACGGCGATCACCGCGGCCGCGTAGTGACTGCGGAATCGACCGTCTCGAATCGTCCGGTGGATCATCGGACAACTGGCGGAGACGACCGCTTCGACCAGGCAGCGCTCGGTTCGTGGACCGTCGAGCTGGAAAACCTGGTCGGTTGCCGGTTCCAGTCCGGAGATCTTCTGCAGGTCCACCACGCTTTCGACGATGCCGACAAAGACCAGCCGGTCCTCGGCCTCGAGAAGCTGGTCGGATGCCACCGCCGGCAGCACGCGGTCGCCACGAGAGATTTCCATCAGGTACATGCCCGGCAGGTTTCTCAGCCCGGCCGCCTCGATCGATCGCCCCACCAGGGGACTGCCGGCTGCAACGAGCATCTCGATGGTGTATTCCCGGGGGTCGTCGGCGGAGGCAATCGCCGGGCGGCGATCGGGCAGCCACCAACGCGAAAACACCAGGATGTAGACCATCCCCACCACCGCAACCGGGATGCCGACCCAGGCGATGTCGAACATTCCCAGTCCGTACCCCTTGCCGCCAAGATCCAGGCGGTGGGAGTCGATCATCAGTCCGTTGATCACCAGCGTGGTGCTGGTGCCGACGAGCGTGCAAAGTCCGCCGAGGATCGCCGAGTAGCTCAGCGGCAACAACAACCGTGAAATCGCCAGGCCGTGCTTGTGGGCCCAGTCCCTGACGACCGGCAGGGCCATCGCAACCACCGGTGTGTTGTTCAGGAAGGCGCTGGCCAGTGACACCGGGAGCATCATCCGGGCCTGGGCGAGTGGCAGGTTGCGGGACTGACCGAGCAGCGCCTGTCCTGTGCTCCCAAGTCCTCCGGTCTGTCGAAAACCCTCGACCACGACAAACAACGCCGCAATCGTCACCAGTCCCTCGTTGGCAAAACCCAGCAGGGCGTTCTTTGTTTCGGCAAAGGCACCACCGGCCATCAGCAGGACAAGTCCTCCCAGCAGGATCAGGTCCGGGGAGGTTCTCAGCCTCGCCAGGGCGACAATCACCAGGGCCACGATCAGCAGTGTCCAGCTGGCCGGGTCAATCATGATTACCATCACCGTGCTGGTCAGACGGGGTCGACGCGAGCACGGCGTCCAGCACCCGTTCATGCAGTGGACCGTTGGTGACGACCACGCCCCGGTTGGCCGACAGCGTACGGCCGAGCGAGAAATCCAACGGGCGGCCGTGGGTGTCGCTGACCTTCCCCCCGGCCTCACTGACGACCAACGCACCGGCCGCGTGATCCCAGATCTTCTCCCGGTACGTGTCGTTGACGGGAAGCCGCAGGTAGATCTCCGCTGCGCCATCGGCGACCGTGGCGTACTTGGCCTGGCTGTCGAGTCGGACGGGCTGGCCGCCGAGTCCCAGGTCTTCGGCGATCCGCGCCGAGCGATCGTGGGCGCTGTGGGCGGATTCGACCGATTCGCACAATCGCGCCAGCCGCATGTCCTGGCAGTCGCTGACCTGAACCGGGCGCGAGTCGTTGGGATTGCCGACCGGGGCAACCCGGGCACCCTGGTCCTTCACAGCCCAGTAAACCAGTCCTCCGGCGGCAGGATCGCCCAGCTGCGGACAGCCGAGCGCGGCGACTTCAACCCGGCCGTCGATGATCAGGGCCAGGGCGACGGCGTAGTGTCCCTTCCTGAGAAAACCCTTCGTGCCGTCGATCGGATCGAGTGTCCAGAACCGTTGACATGGTTGAGAGCTGCCTCGATCGATCCAGTCACAGATCGTCTTTCCCTCGGCCTCGACGCCCACCGAAGCCAGTTCACGGCCGACGCGTGCGAGAAAAGTGGACTGCTCCGGTCGCCGCAGTGCCCCGGCCTCTTCCTCGGCAACAACCGGATCCGACGGCCGGCTGGCGGCCAGCGATCGGCAGACCAGCGCCTGGCTGCCGTAGTCGGCAACCGTCACGGGACTGCGGTCGTCTTTTTCCAGTACCGCGTCATCAATCGAGCCCTGCACCGATCGGCACAGGGCCATCGCAGGCCGGATTGCCGCCAAGGCGGCGGCGAGTTCAGGTTCATGCTGCATGCCGCGCGGGAGTATAGCGAATCGGGTCGAATCGGGAAGGGAGCGGTCCCGGTTCCCTAGCGATCCAGGATCTTGATGGTGATCTCGTCGGAATTCGCTCTCAATTCCGGCGCGTACACCGCGGTCCCCCGTGTCGGCAGGGCGCTGAACCGACCGGGAGTCTCGGCACGCATTCGGTACGAGACGCTGTGACGACCCCGGTTGAGATGACGCAGAAAGAACGACACGCGATCGTCTCGCAGCTGACGATAGACCGAAGGAAAACCACCCGTGTAGCCGCTTTGCCGGTCAACCGGCTCGAAACCCGCCGCCTTGGGGTCCTCGAACACCAGGTACTCGTAGTCGTTCTTGCTCTCGATCTCCAACTCGATTTCGACCAGGTCACCGCTGGTGAGTTCAGCGAGGTGCTTGACCGGACGCCGGTCATATTTCTCGACGCGCTGCTTGAGTGACTGGCCCCGTGAGCCGGACACCTTGCTGGTGGCCCCCGGGCGAGGGACCAGCCGGTAGTACTTTCGCTGAACCTTGATTTCCAGACCGGCCTTGGTGATGAAGTCCTCGGTCGTGAAGTTGGTCAGATAGGAATTGAAGTAGAGCGGACCGCGGCCCTTGCGGCGGAGTTCGATCCGGTGTCGCCCATTGGTGACCGCCTTGCCGGTCAGGACCAGGGCGTTGTCGAAACTGAAGAGATTCTCGGCAGTCACGCGGACCTGCTTGTGCTGTTTGCCATCGACCAGCACGCTGATCGACAGGTCGGGTGTGCCCTCGCCGCTGTTTTGCAGGAACTCGGCCATCGCCTCGATGCACAGTGCCGTGTCACGGGTGTTTTGCCAGTAGGTCGCGTGGCGACGGTTGTTGAGCAGGTACTTGACCAGCCTCGAGGCCCGGATGTCCCGGGGGTTGGTCAGGGCCAGCAGTTTCAGGTACACCGCGTTGGCCTCGATCTCGTTCCCGTACCACCGCCACCAGTGTCCCCCGTCGGGCAGGTGCAGGTAGGCGGTCTGGTTCTGGTCGTCCTGCTGCAGGAACTGGTCGATGTTCTTCATGACGATCGCCAGGCGTTGGGGGTCCTGCATCCGGTGCAGTGCCAGGCCCAGCAGTCCCTTGCCGTAGGTCGACAGTCCGATCCGGTCGCGGAACAGAAAGTCGCCCATCGGCCGGTCGACGCTGCCAGTGTCGACGAGGACACGAAAGACGAGGGCATCGATGTTGTCGGCGCGGGACTTGAAAGGTTTTGTCTTGGTGGCCGCGTTGGTCAGGCGCGTCCGCTGCTCTTGCTGGTAGCGCTTCAACCAGCCCACCGCCTTCTGATAAACATCAGGCACAATCGCCACGTCGTTGGCCCTGGCCAGTGTCAGGCCATGGACGATCGTCGCGGTGGTGTGAGGCCCGGAGCGTTCCCCGTAGCCGGAGAACCAGCCCCAGCCGCCGTCGGCCAGCTGCATCTCGGTCAACGCCTTGACACCCGCCTTGACCAGCCGTGTGACCTCGACCGGGTCGAAGACCGGGTTGGGATTGATCCGTCGCCAGCGCTGACCTGCCTCGCCGATTTCCTGCGGATTGAGGTTCGTTCGCTGCCGCCGGACCGCTTCCAGGTCGATCTTCAGCTTCCGCAGCAGGTTGTGAGTGATCACCGTTGGCAGGAAGCGATTGAGTGTTTTTTCGGTCGACTTGTTCTTTGAGTTGACCAGATACGGCAGGGCATCGACGAGTGCTCCGGCAAGCGTGGGCGAGTAGCGGATCTCGAGCCGGGTCTGGTCGGGTTGACGGTCGGCGGGGACCGTCAGATCGAACGTGGCGGATTCCTGGTCAGCTCGAACCACCCCGGAGAGGGACTCGGTTTTGAGCATTCCGTGAACGTGGACGGGGAACCGGAGTTCCATCGCGTCGGATTCGCTGTCGGTCAGAGCGGCCATTCGCACCACGGCCTCACCCGGCTTCAGCACCTTCACCCGCCAATCGACACGGGCCTCGCCGCCGGCGGGAACCATGACGCGTCGCTCGGTGACACCGCCGGCATCCAGCGTGCCCCCGTCGAGTTCCAGGCGGACAAGGGCCGATTTGGCTTCCTCGAGGTAATTGTGGACGTTGGCCGAGAGTACGACCTCATCGGTGGTGGTAAAGAATCGCGGTGCCTGCAACCGGACCAGCACGTTCTTGGTCGTCAGCACCTCGGCGGTTTCCTCGCCGACGTTGGTTCCGTGGCCCATGGCCCACGCCCGCAGTTTCCAGGTCGTGAGGTTCTCGGGCATTTCCAGTTTGACGCGGGCTTTGCCGTCCTTGTCGGTGGTCACCGCGGCGGCCCACAACGCCGTGTCGGCAAATTCGCGGCGGACGGTGGGCTGGACGAGGTTCGCCCCCGCTCCCCCCCCCGGTGCTGCGTCGGCGACCGCCTCCGGAGCGGCTCGCATTGCGGACTTGGCCACCGCCCTGCGGGCGCCACCCAACCGCCCTCCTCCGGCCATCATCGAGTTCTCCATGGCGACCTGGTTGCCGAAGACTCCCAGGGGTTGCATCCGCTTTTCGCTCTTCTGCAGCAGGATGCCAAAGTAACGGTCGAGGCTGCTTTGGGTCTGTGGGGTGTGCCGCCGCCGCCATTTCCAGAAGAACTCGCGGATGCCGCTGACGTTGGATCCGCCGGAGATGTACTCGACGCTCTTGTCATACATGCTCAGCACCAGTGAAGCGGCCAACGGTTTGCCCTGGGCGTCGGTCAGCTTGAGATCGACGGATGCCGGTGCTCCGGGCCGGTACTCCTTGGCCGACGGCGTGACCTCGACGTTGACCACCCGGTCCTCCGGCGGGACGACGAGCTCGCGGACGACCGAGTGAACGCGACCGTCGGAAATCGTGACCACCTCGACGTGGAAGTTGGGCATGTCCTTGAGGCCGACGGGGACTTCGATCACCGTGCTCTTGCCCTTCAGTGTCAGGACTTGTGGCCGGTGGTAGACACCATTTTCCGGGCGCAGGAACAGCAGGACGGTGCTGTCGCGGCGATTGGTGTTGAGCATCAGCCTGGCCGTTTGTCCCGGCCGGTACTCGCGACGATCGGCGATCAGCTCGAGGTCGTTGAACCGGAAGTCTTTTCCGTCGAATTCGGGTCCACGGACAACGAACACCGATCCTCCCTCGACCTGGTGTTCGTCGGCGTCCTCGAGTTGGCAGACGAGCCGGTACTGGCCGGCGTCGGTGGCCTTCATCGTCAGCGACGCAAGTCCCTCGGCATCGGTCGTGATTTTCCAGGACCGCTCCTTTTTTTCCCTGGGTTCGCCTTGCTCATTGTAGGTCACGTGAAAGATCGTCGCGGTTCCCTTGGCCTTGACCGGGCGTCCGTCGGGCGTCCGCGCCTGGATACTGGCCCGGATTGTCTCGCCGGTGCGGTAATGCCCGCGATCGAGCCAGGTGACCACCTGGAAGGCCTTGCGGGCTGCCAGCACCTGGCCGGTGCCGACGATCGTCCGGCGTGACCGGTCAAGCACCTCGGCGGTGATCCGGTAGCGGTGATCGGTGTCTCCGTGGAACTGTTGGGCCACCGACGAGTCGATGCGAACCGTCAGTGTGCCGTCGGGTCCGATTGCCGCCTCGTTCTCCATCACCAGTTCCGGCGGCGCCTGTCTTCCACCCCACCACGGGGGGAGCGGACAGAGACAGCCCCAGCGACGCCAGCCGGGGTACCAGTCGTAGTCGGGCGTGAACCATCCGTAGCCGTTGCCGTAGAGCCAGTCCCAGCGGCCGACCGGGAACCAGCGCTTGGGGTGGGTTTCCCGGTGCACCCGGTAACGAACCGTGGCGTTGGTGACCGGGCCGCCGAAGTAGTACTTGGCCCGGATCGTCGCGTTGATGACCTCGCCGAGTCGAACGGGTCGCTCGGGAGCCTCGATGGTCACCTCGAATTCCGGTTTCTTGTATTCCTCGACCCGGAAGGATCCTCCACCGCCGACCCGCCGGCTGGTGAAGATGGGGTCGGACTTTTTCGGGTCGATGCTGACGCGGTAGCGGCCCAGCTCGGCATCCTCGGGCAGCGAGACCTCGCCGTCGAATCCGCCGAAGGCATCGGTCGTGAACTGTTTTTCCAGGACCGGCTTGCCCCGGGGACCGTTCACGCGAACAA
>Ga0163108_10003612_pt1 | contig 10977 bp, 10 predicted proteins | sample Fk1155metaG_FD_109644 | JGI IMG/M metagenome (GOLD analysis project Ga0163108, IMG submission 109644) | Marine microbial communities from the Central Pacific Ocean - Fk160115 155m metaG | ecosystem: Environmental > Aquatic > Marine > Oceanic > Photic zone | place: The Central Pacific Ocean...
AAAAGCTTCCCCCACCCGTTGCCTTGTTTTCAATTTCTACTACAACAGGGCCTGCCCCGCTTGATATCGAATGCATCTCTCATCACCAGGGTCTTGTCGAAAAGGTTGAATGGGATTTTGGAGATGGCGAACAAACATCTGGAGTTCATGTTAGCCATCAATATCGTCAACCGGGACTATATCGGCTTCGACTAACGGTTACGGGTCCGGGCGGGGTGGCAACCAAAGAAACGAAAATAGATGTTTTTCCCGCTCGTAACCCATGGGCTAAATTTGAAGTAGACCCTTCCAAGGGCCGCGCCCCACTGTCGATAAATTTGAACAACTTATCTCGAAATGGGGATACATATCTGTGGGATTTTGGAGAAGGGACGTCTTCTCACGAAAAGAATCCGAAACATCTATATTCTCAACCTGGGGCCTACAAGATTACCCTCACCACCTTCAATGAATGGGGAAAACATCATTCAGAAAAGACCGTTCTGGTATTAGGTGCCGAATCTCCGTTCTCTGATTTTCGAGCCTTTCCCCGTTCCGGAGAAGCACCATTATTGGTTTCTTTTGAAAACCTTTCTACGGGAGAAATTGAGGCTTCCGAATGGGATTTCGGAGATCTGTTCTCAGTAGGAAACGAAAGTGAAGCAGAAAGAAATCCGGAACATCTTTTCCGATTTCCCGGAACCTATACCGTAACATTAATCAGTCGTGGACCCGGGGGGAAAGACGTAGAAACAAAGAAAGCTTATATCCAGGTAGGGAATTCATCCGGGGGAGGGGTTGGAAAAGGGGAGACCCCCCACACCCCCACCAAACGAGGAGATACCAAATCGAAAAAACCAGGTGGAGAAGAAGGGGGCCTTTTTGGAGATCGGTCAAAACCAAACCAGATTAAAATAGACCCTATAACAGTTCCCTCTTCTTCTCGGGAGAATGAGAAGATCGATCGGGATCGGTGGGTTTGGTCGGGGAAAGAACGGGATATATCGAAAAAGGATGGCCGGGATTTGAAACAACTCTTTCCCGAATATCAAAGGGGCGTGGAAAAGACAATGGGAAAAGAAAAGGTACCTCCTGTTGTTCGGGATTATATAAAAAAATACTTTGAACAGATTCGTCCGAAATGAAGACCGCTTATTTTGATAATTCAGCCACAACGCGTATGGATCCTCGAGTTCAAGAGGTTCTGCTTACAACTCTTTCAACGGTGTATGGAAACCCTTCTAGCCCTCATGCGGCTGGCCGAGAAGCGCGAAAAATAATTGAAGACTCTCGGGAACAGGTTGCTCAAGCCCTTGGGGTCTCCGATCGTGAAATCCTTTTTACTTCCGGTGCGACAGAAGCGAACAATCTGATTTTGCGGGGAGTGGGGGAGAAAAACGGAAAGCATATAATTACCACCCAAATAGAACATCCCTCTGTTTTAGAAGTATGCTCTTTCTTAGAAAAAGAGGGGTGGTCTATAACACGCCTTCCCGTGAATGATCAGGGGGCTCTACTTCCTTCGGATGTTCAAAAATCCATTACGGAAGAAACGTCATTGGTTTCTGTGATGTGGGCCAACAATGAAGTCGGAACCGTTCAACCCGTAGAAAAATTAGGTAAAGATCGAACCTACCTCCTTCATTCTGATGCCGCACAAGCACTGGGAAAGGTTCCTGTGAATGTGAACGAGGTAGATTTCCTTACTCTTTCGGGCCATAAACTTCACGGTCCAAAAGGGATAGGGGCACTCTATTTTCGGAAAGGAGTTCCCTTGCACCCTCTCCTTTTCGGCGGAGGGCAAGAGTTTGAAAAGAGGGGGGGGACGGAAAACGTGGCTCTCATTGCGGGCTTTGCAACGGCGGTTTCCCTTGCTGTGGAGGAATTATCGGAGAATCGAACCGCCATGGAAGAAACTCGGCAACGCTTGATGGGGATGGTCACAACGATATCTAATTGTTTTGTTTTAGGGTCAGAAGCCGAACGACTCCCGAACATTTTGAATGTCTGTTTTGAAGGAGTGGATGCAGAAGCGCTCGTTTTAGCGTTGGATGCCGAGGGGGTTCATGTCTCCTCTGGGTCCGCTTGCTCCTCTTTAAGCACCGAACCCTCTCATGTCTTATTAGCGATGGGAATCCCGATGGACAAAGCCAAAACGTCTGTGCGGTTTTCTGTCGCCGTAGATACGACAAGGGAAGAGCTAGACCATCTAATCGAAGTTCTTCCTAAAACGGTCTCCCGGTTGCGCTCTTATTCGGAGAAGAAAGCCGATGGATGATGTGATGATCAGTTGGATTACCTGTGCCCATCGAGAAGAAGCAGAAAAGATCGCCGAAACACTTGTGCAAGAGAAGATTGTAGCGTGTGTAAATATCATCCCCGGGGTCACGTCTATCTTTTTCTGGGAAGGGAAAATATGCCGGGAAGAAGAAGTTCTTCTGATGGTGAAATCCGTTTCTACGAATCAGGAAGGTTTGATCGAGAAGGTAAAAGAGCTTCATAGTTATTCCACTCCTGAAGTAATTTCCGTTCCGGTTCAATCGGGAAACCCTGGTTACCTTCAATGGGTTATGGATGTTACCAAGTGACATTTTCAAGATCTGTCCTCTTGGTTTCTCTGGGAATACTGACGCTTACAGGAGGGGTTCTTTTTTTTGTCCTTCCGGAAGTTGATGCGGATTTAGAAAACGCGATCCGGGCGGTAGAATTCGCGATAGAGAGAGGGGATTCGGATGGGGTTATTCCCTATATTTCTCCTCACTTTGAAAGTGAAGGGAAAACGTATCAAGATGTTTCCGCCCGTATTCGTGAGAATCTAATTAAAGACCAGTATGAGTCGATTGTAATTATTGATCGAGAGATTGAAATGGTGGGAACGGTTGGAAGGGTGACCTGTCGAATTCGCTTTATTCGACCTCGGGCGCTTCCGGTTCCGTTTGTGGAATACAAAGTTCTCGCGGAGTGGCGGCAAGGGGAAAAAGGGTGGCGAATTGTTTCTGGGAAGGCGGAAGAGGCGACGATTCGGAAATGAGTACGCGGGCTTTTTTAATCATTCTTTTTGTTTTTGCCTTTTCTATTCGATTTGGCGCCACGCTTGTTCTCCCTGAGAAAGTACTTCTCTTGTCCGATTCGAGGGAATATCGAGATATCGCAATTAATATTGCGGCCGGCGACGGAGTCATTCTGCATGAAGGGGCGAAAGCAAAACGTCCTCCCGGGTATCCTCTATTTTTAAGCTTATCGGAGAAGCTTTTCCCGGGGAAACGGGAAGTCTTATTTCTATCGCAAGCTTTCCTTGGGGGGGGGCTCTGTGTTCTCGTCTTTTTGGTTGGCCGGATTACAGTGGGAAAAACCGTTTCGGTCTTCGCCGCTCTATTATGCGCTGTTTATCCTTTGTTGATCTATTCCGGTTCCTCCCTCCTTATTGAACCTCTTTATTCGATTCTCTTTATATTAGAAATCTTTTTCCTTATTCGCGCTCAGGGGGAATGGAAGTATGGTTGGTTAGCCGGATTAGCTGGAGGTTTAGCTTCTCTTGTTCAAGCGGGCCATATTCTGTTTTTTCTGCCGGTTCTCCTATACCGGCGCGGAAAATATGCGGTGCCTTATCTCCTCACTTTTTTATTCGTGATCAGTATATGGAGTTGGCGGAACCGAGAGGTTCTTGGAGAGTGGGTGCCAATAACAACGCAATCTGGTTATACCCTATATGAATCAATGGGCCCTGATGCGACAGGGGGGACGGTTGGGTCGATCATGCAACTTCCCCCCCAGAAGGAGTTGGGAGAGGTCGCTTATGATCGACTGTTGCGAGATTTGGCTTGGGAAAACGTGACGCCCAATCGATTTCTTTCTTTAGCTCTTCAGAAGCAGAAGAGGTTTTGGAGTGTGGTGCCAAATGCGGAAGGGATGAAAAGCGGGATGTTCTATTTCGCGACGCTCTGTTTTCTCCCAATCCTTTTTGGGTTTATGTTTGCTTTGTTGAAATGGCGTCGGATTCGGGAGGAGGCAGGGTGGCTGTTGTTACCGATTGTCTACACAGCTACGCTTCATCTAATATTTTTAGGGTCGATTAGGTACCGGCTTGCCGTAGAACCGTTTTTAATCTTGTTAGCTTGTTGGGGTGTCTCGCAATTTATACAAGCCGGTGCGCTTTCAGGACGCGGCGCAATGTGGTTATCCCCTTCGGGGTCATCGGACTAAGAGGCAAGCGGAATTCCGCCTGTATGTATCCCATCATTTTTAGAGCGGTTTTAACGGGGATCGGGTTTGTTTCGATAAAAAGGGTTTTAAATAAGTGGTAGTGCGCCAAATGAATTTTTCGCGCTTTTCGGAAATCCCCCTTTAAAGCGGCGGCACACATTTGTGAGATTTGTTTGGGAACGATATTCGCCGCTACACTAATGACGCCTTTGCCACCAAGAGCCAACATGGGGTAGGTAAGAGAATCTTCCCCACTTAAAATCGCAATGTCGCATAAATTCCTAATTTCGGAGATCTGATCAAGACTTCCCGAAGCTTCTTTGACGGCGACGACTTCCTTTTTTCGGAATAGTCGTGCGATGGTTTCGGGGGTCATGTGGACTCCTGTACGACTTGGAACGTTATATAGGATTTGAGGAAGGGGCGCTGCTTTGGCAATTGCAGAAAAGTGTCGATATAGCCCTTCTTGCGTCGGTTTGTTGTAATAAGGGGTAACGATCAACGCAGCATCAGCTCCGAGATCTTTTGCCATTCTGGTCATTTCAATCGATCCGGCGGTATTATTCGATCCTGTTCCGGGGGCGATAATCATCTTTCCGCGCGCCATCTTCACAACCGTTCGAATCACCTCGGCTTTTTCTTCCATGTTTAATACAGGCGACTCTCCCGTGGTGGCAACGGGGCAGATTCCATTTGTCCCAGAGCGAAGATGGAAATCAACGAGGTCCCGGACTGCGGGAAGGTCCACTTTTCCTCCCCGGTAAGGTGTGGCAACAGCGACGAAGGATCCTTGTATTTTAATCATGTGGACCTGAATGTACGCCCCGTAATGGATCCCGTCAAGGTTCCACCCCCGTTAGGGGGTGTTGTTATATTCGAAAGTCGTTGTCGGAACGCTTGAGTTTGCAACGTTCGTTCCTTGGTAACTCCAATTGGAGTAGTCAGCCGTAATCTGATCCCAACAGGAGTGGGGTTGTGCCCCTTGGGTTACGTGATTATCAGAGCCACACCAGCGGATGGAAGAAAACCCGAGGTCCATGATACAGGCATCGTCCTGCGTTCCATCTGCATATTCATCAACCAGTAAAGTTCCCAGTCCCCAACGTAGCCAAAAAACCATGTGAGAAGCTTCATGGAGATTGGTGAACCAGCTAGAGTTTTCCGGTACCGCACAAAAGTGACCTTGCCGTCCATTGTATTCTTGGACATATCCTCCCCAAGGAAGATCCCATGTGCTGCCAGTGAAGACCATCATGTCGTACGTTCCGGATTGATAGTAGGTGCTGGCGTTGGTTCCCGGGGCAACATTATCGGTAAAAACAACTCTATGAAGGTAAACTTGTTCTTCAGAAACGTTCCAAAGATCCAAGCTTGTAGCAGCAAGTTTCGCCGCCCAACTTTGCATGGTGGAGAGTGGAACGTTATTGTTCACCGCTACGTACCAGGTGAGGCCCACTGGGGGGGTCATGCTGTAAGGGATGATGGCGTCGTCCGTTGTGTTTTCGGAGCCACTCCCTGCTGCACTTCCACTTCCGCTCCAGGATGGAGCTCCGTACCCGTTTCCGCCTCCATGGCTACTTCCAGACCCTTCTCCACAAGCAACCAAACTACTTACTCCAACCAAGATTAAAATATATTTTATCATCGTTTATATCCCCTATTGTTCGTATTACCCTTATTTTATTCATGATCATCTGTTGTGGAGATTGCAGGGTCTTGTGAAACCTGTCAGAAAATTTCCTTCGAACCTTCATTTCCACTCCTTTGATGATTAACTCTACATACATTGTACAACTAGTACATATAATATGTCAAGTACGAATTAATTATTCACGAAAATAGGGTGGGTGGGTGTGTTGGTTTGTAACTCGTTGGTTTATAAGTGTTTAATCTTTAGTTGTGGGGTAGCGATAAGGTGATAAATGACTTTACCTCTAGAGGGTATGTCACGTGTTCCCCCTGAGAAATTAAATATCTTCGTAAAGTATTGGGGGATAGCATGTTGAGGAGTGGTTACTTTACTGTAATGGATAAGTTGGTTAGGTTTTTATGGAGGTCTATTTGACGGGAAGAAAGGATGTTTCGATCTTCAGATTCGATCAAGATTTTTATCGAACCACCGGATAGGTCAGAAAGGTGAAAAGATCCATCTGGAGCTATTGGCGTTCTGTATCGGGAGCCTCCATTTACAACAACGGCATACAACCCTGTCTGGGCCGGGATAATGTGGCCATCTATTGATTGAGCTTTATGTAGCTCGATTTGTAGGGAACCTTCTGTTCCAAAAACAGAGACGGATGTTGATACGAACCCAGGAAGTTTAGCAACGATCTGGGTTTCACCCTCTTTTAGGCCGGATATTTCAAATTCTCCAGTAGAGGAGGATTGTACTTCTACTAATACGCCATTCTTTTGGCGAGCGGTAAGTTGAACATTAGGAAGAGGGGTTCCATCAGAAGTTGCGATGGATCCGATAAGCCGCTTCCCCCTTTCAAATAGTAGAGAAAGAGGGTCTAAAGGGGCGCCTTCTTCAATGGTTACAGTTGTTCGGACAGAACAATATCCGGATGCTGTTCCTTCTAGTAATACGGAGGTTCCAGGAGCAATGGGGCCAATTTTGAAAGAACCATCTTTTTTAGAATGCGACTCCACGGCGCTCCCCATTTGGAGGGCGGCAGCACGGTTTGGGCGTACATAAGTCCGAAACGTAGCGTTTGTTACCAGATTCCCTTCCGAATCGTGAGCAACTCCCACCAGGAATTTTCCTTGTGGAAATGTAAGTATATGGGGACCAGCAGTTTCTACAACTCGAGAAATAAGAGAGCTCGCCCCTTTGAAGGCAACCAGTTCCACTCCCGGGTGGATATCCGAAAAAGAGAAGTCTCCGTTGTTATCCGATTTGGTCATTGGAGTTGTTGGTGCGGACATACAACAACGACGAAGAGAACGCGTTGCAGGAAAAGCGAGAACAGTAGCACCAGAAACTCCCTTTCCCCAGATATCAAGGATCCGGCCCGAAACAGAAGTTTTAATTTCGTGTGTTGGGGTGGTCGAAATGGAGCCCGTCGATGTGGGTTCGACGGGCTCCTGGACCACAGAGTGAGGGGAAGGAATATCTCTTTTTTGGAGAATAGAGCTGTTTTTCCGGCCTCCGAAGGCGATAAGGCCTAGAATTAGGGCGCCAAATATTATAATTAAAGTGTATATATGTTTTGTCATTATCTATTCTCCTCAACTGTCTTGGAGATTGCCTGTTTTCAAAAAACCTGTCAGAACTTTTCGTTTGAATTATTCGATTACTCATTGTTTTCTCTACATGAAATGTACAACTAGTACATATAATATGTCAAGGGTGAATTAAATATTCATTAAAATACATGAAAAGAATAGAGGGTTATTTAAACTGTTGCTACAGAGTAAGATGGGTGTAGATTTAACAGTGGTGGGATTTAAATTACATCAAGAAAAAGAGAATCCACCTCGTTTTGGGTAAATCTAAAGCGAAAAGGCCCGGGTGTTGCCTGCGTCAGGTAGTCAAGGGTTCCTTCTCGGGAACTAAAGGGAACTAAATTTAAGTGACTTTCTATGATCTCCCCCTTTTCAAAAATTACAGATGCGATCATAGAGTCCCATTGATCTCGAATCTCTAATAATCCTGTTTCCTGCCCCATTTCAAGAACTGTTTGGAGAAAGGGAAACCCGAATCGGTGGAATGAACCCTCTAACTGGTCATGACAGACCGGGTCTGCAGAAGGTTGTTCCGGATCTTGAAAAAGGCGCTGTAGATATGAAATAGTGGCAACATCGTGCTGGAACATAAGAACCCCCGTTCTCTCATACTCCCTCCCACAGGAGTATTTCCATTTGCCACCTTGCCCCCAGACAAGTGAGTGGAAGAGTACCCCCTTTGGGGTACGAATTCAAGTTTGATTTCGGTAGAAAACGGTATTTACAGGACTCTATGAGAGGGGAAGTAGGATTCTTTCGAAGAGGCGGTAACCCAATTTTTGTATGCGTCGAAGGAATAGGGTCTTTGGAGAAACGACTCTACCAGGTCCGCGGCGTCCCGAGATCCGCCCGGTTCCAGAACACGACTTCGATATTCTCGACAGACGGTCTCGTCAAAGATACCGGCATTTTCAAATCGACTGAAAAGATCTTTTGCGATGACAGCCGACCAGGCATAGGTGTAATAAATTGCCGAATAACCTTCTAAGTGGCCAAAACTAAGGTGAAAGTGCGTTCCTTTCATGTGGGGATAAGGGCTATGTTCCCGCTCGATTTCCTTCATACGCTCGTTCAAATTAAAACTCGAGGGGTCTTCGTTGTGATATTGAAGTGATAGTGTGGCATAGAACATTTGCTGACGAACAAAAATACCTTTTCCAAATTCGTCGGCCGCTTTCATACGACGGACAAAATCTTCTGGGATCTTTTCGCCAGTTTCATAATGAAATGCAAAGCGTTCCAATACTTGGGAATCCATTACCCACTCTTCAAGAAGTTGAGAGGGTGCTTCCACAAAATCCCATTCGGTTGCTACTCCGGAAAATCGAATCCATTTCTGATTTCCACCTAGAATATGATGGAGAAGGTGGCCGAACTCGTGAAAGAAGGTTTTTACCTGATCATGTTCCATTAATGCGGGTGATTTTTCTATTCCCGGATCTGGGAAATTACACATCAGAACCCCTTCAGGAAGTTGACGACCTCGAACGCCCTGTTTCAGTCCTGTTTGGGCGGCGTGCTTAAATTTCCCTTCCCGTGGGTGCATGTCTAGGTAGATGCGACCGAGGTGAGTGTCCATTTCTTGGTCAAAAACATTATAGACATCTACCGATTCATGCCATAAATCTAAATCCTGAACTTTTTCAAACCGGACGGAAAAGATTTCCGAAGAGAGGTTCATGATCCCATCTTTAACTTTTTCGTACTGGAAGTAAGGGCGAACTGAAAGTGGGTCGAAGAGAAATTTATCCACTTTCAATTTGTTCATGTAGTACGCCGCTTCCCAGTTTTCTACGAGATAAGCATTCTCCTCTTTCACCTCTTCTCTCTTAATTTCTTGAAGAAGGGCGTATTCCTGCTTCGCTTTGGTTTTTGAAATATCAGCAATATCCCGAATAAAGGAGGCTACGCTTTCTGGGTTTTTTACCATTTTGTCTTCGAGGATGTAGTGGGCCCAGGTTTGGTATCCGAGAAGGGTTGCCAATTTATGTCGAACCTTCAATAGATTGTGAAGAACCTCTTCGTTTTGGGGGTGGGCTCGATTACGGAAAGCGGTGCCGAGTGCTTTGCGTGCTTCCGGGCTTTTTGCGTACTTCATGAATGGGATATAATCAGGGTAGTCGGTCGTAATGGAAATTTTGTTTTCCGGCCCCACAGGATGGGCGTCAATGTAGTCTTTGGGTAGCCCTTCAAGGTCGTTATTCCTAGATAACTCTATCGTTCGTACGTCGTCTTTGATGTTGCGACTGAAGGTTTGACCAATTTTATGCATCTCTTCTTGAAGAACTTTAATTTCATTGCGAACAGATTCGTCCTTATCTACCCCTGATCTGTGAAAATCGAGCAAAGTTTTTTCTACCAGCCGCAGTTCCTCTTTTCCTAATTCCGAAGTGTCAAGGGTAAGGAACGCGCTATACAGTTCATGGTTGAGAGAAAGATCTGTTGCGAACCGTTGAACTTCTCTTTCCAATGTTTCCGCTGTTGTTCGCACGTTTTTTTCCGGATGTAAGTGTGCGTATACTCCCGCCAATGAGGCTGCATTGGAAAGGTGGATATTCATTTCGTTGAATGGAAGTAGTGTGTTTTCTTCGTTTCGAGGTTCGGTTACCGACAGGATCGTTTGGAGCTCTTTTTTGGCGTTGTCTAAATAATCCTGGCAGGTTGTTTCAATTTTCTCAGAAGTCAGGTTTTCAATTCCGCTGTTTTCGATCATCTTTGTCTATTCCTCAGATAATGGGGTTTGATAGGAGGGATGATTGTAGAGAGAGACTTCGTCAAAGTCCACTGCAGGAGAGGTTTCTTTACGCGGAAATGTCTAATAGAGTCCCTAAAACGCTACTAGAGATGATTTCAGCTGGAGAAGGGGTCAAAGAACCTGAGGAAGGGTTTGCGGTTAACCCAAAAACCTGAGTTCCATCCGGAAGATTGGTTGCGGTTACCGAAGTTTGAAGAGAAGTGCTTCCAGAAGAGAGGGCGAGAGCGGGGGCGTACAAAGATCCCAATGATCCGGGATTGTTCGCCAAAGCGGTCGCACCAACCATCTTCGCCTCTCCTTCTCTATCTATTATCGGACCTTTTCTGGGTTTCCTTTACTTCTCTTTTTGGGATAGATACTTCAATTTCCCGGTCCCAGATATAAGAAGGATCTCCCCGCTCTTCCAATGTTTTACAGAGGGTTTCTAAGGAAGCTTTGGGAATACCGGAATAGACACGTTTTCCATTGGCGGTGACGACGACTCTTTTGTTTTTTGGGAAGAAGTTGGCAGGAAGGCGAAGAGTAATTTTCTCTACATTCGTTGTCGTGAGGTCGATTCTGTTTTTCGAAACGGTAGCCAGTACATCCATCCCCTTCTTTGGGGATTCGATCCGAAGCCAGAAGAAGTTCTGAATGATGTTATCGGTCACTTTCCACCGGATGGTTTTGGGGGTGGGTTTTCGTCTCTCTTTGAACATCCCGACCGGGCGGGTCCAATCCCCAAGGTCGACATGCGCTTTTCCGGGCATATATTCGAATGTTACCGGATAAAAGCCGGGGTTCTCTTTCTTAAGCTTCTCGATCTCTGTATT
>Ga0163108_10003614_pt1 | contig 10976 bp, 10 predicted proteins | sample Fk1155metaG_FD_109644 | JGI IMG/M metagenome (GOLD analysis project Ga0163108, IMG submission 109644) | Marine microbial communities from the Central Pacific Ocean - Fk160115 155m metaG | ecosystem: Environmental > Aquatic > Marine > Oceanic > Photic zone | place: The Central Pacific Ocean...
GTTTACTTAAGGAGGAATCAGTTTTCTCCTCAGCTGGAACATCGAAAGCCTGCCCCATTGACCAGCCACCCATGTCAGCAGCCATTAGGATCCGTCCTTCAAGGTTCTCGGCCCCCAGTCGCCGCTCTGTAGAGCGTTGGTTGCTGTTACGGTTCCTGGCTCGTCTCTGGTTTCTCGTTTTCATCGAATCCACTCGTTTCATTTAAGGTGTTCGGTTCGTACCCGGGAAAACCATCTCCCGTACTTAGGAACTCGCAAACCGTTACCATTTCCCCTCCTCTTTTCCTCTATAAATCCGAAGATTTCAGGAAAGCCTATAAAACCAGGTCCTCATTCTCAAAACAAACCACGAAAAACGCGAGCGAGGAAACAGCGACGCCCGGACTAGCGACTCCGATTCATCGCTGGGACTCCGTAGCCTTCCCGCACCGTTAGCGGCCTGGTCTTGCAGACACTGGAAGGAGATACTAGCTATGTCCACCGCGTGGCTTTCAGTCCTGAGGGTAAGCGAATTATGGGGACGGGTGAGGATGGCACTGTGAAGATATGGGACACCAACTCCGGTCAAATGATGAAACCTATCACCGGATATAGGTATTGGGTCACGAGTGCATCCTTTAGTCCCGATGGGAAACAGATTGTCAGTGGTCATGAAAACGGGATTGTGAATATCCTGGATGCCACCACCGGCACTATACTGCAGACGCTCACTGGACATGAAAAGGGTGTCACGGACGTAACGTTCAGTCCCGATGGGAAGCGAATGATTAGTAGCAGTCATGATAAGACCATCAAGATCTGGGATGTTCGCAAATAAAGTAAACTGCGAACACTTTTCGCTAGCCGAGCAGGGAACCCTTCTCCCACTAACCGACCAGCAGCATGATCTGCTGCTGGACGGCCTTGCTCAGCGTCGGCCAGCGCTCGATGAGCAACTGTAGCTGTGGGTCGTGGAACTTGTTAGAATCCGCTGCGTCGTTACCAAAATCCGTGTTGCCAGCGCCAACCCTGGCGCAAAGTGGCGCGGAATCTATAATCCCAGCCGGCATTATTTCCAGGCCCCGGACACCCATGTCGATGCATCCCGAGCCATTAATGGTTTGCTCACACTAGATGCAAAACCACACTCTTTGCTCCTTTCCCCAGATTTGTAGGCGAATAATGCTGTAAAAACTAACCAAATTGCACCAAATTCAGGGCCCACCACGCTGCCGCTCTTGACCAGCAACACACCGCCAGTATTATTAATAACAGATATCTGGATATTAATATCTGATTTAGGACATGCTGGTAATCAGGATTGTTTTTTGGAGGTCGACTCCGATGCAACTTTGCCCGTGGCTGCCCTGTTCGATTCGCCAGTTCATCCGTAGCGCTGCGGTTGGTTCGTTACTTGCCATGTTGCTCTCCTGGTGCGCAACGGCTGCCGCACAGTACGACTTCGAGCAGCCGCCGATCAGCTACTTGCAAGCGCAACCGAATGATCAAGTCTCGAAACTCCAGGCGAAAATTAATGCCGGCGAGATTGAACTAACATACGACAAAAAGATCGGTTACTTGCCATCACTGCTAGCCGCCCTGCAGGTACCCAAGTCATCTCAGGCACTGGTTTTCTCCAAGACGAGTTTCCAACTTCGCCGCATCTCGCCACGCATGCCGCGGGCCATTTACTTCAACGACAACGTTTATATCGGTTGGGTTCGGGGCAGTACGGTAATGGAGTTGTCGGCTGCCGATCCGCAACTAGGCACAAACTTCTACACGCTCGTTAAGGACGAGTCCGGCCGCCCGCTATTCCAACGCAAGACGCTACAGTGTTTAACCTGTCACGGCTCTTCGATGACCGATGGGATACCGGGCCACGTGGTCCGCAGTGTTTACCCTGGTCAAGACGGTCAACCACTCCTCGGCTCCGGAGCTTACCTTTCGAACCACCAGAGTCCACTTGAACGGCGCTGGGGTGGTTGGTACGTGACAGGGAAGCACGGCGACCAACGTCACATGGGAAACCTGACGTTCAGTCGCCAGGATGACCCACGCAAGGCCAACCTTGACCTCGGTGCCAACGTGACCGATCTGTCGTCTTACTTTCGCACCGTTGATTACCTCACGCCCCACAGCGACATTGTTGCCTTGATGGTATTGGAGCACCAGTCAACGATGCACAACCTGATCACTCAAGCAAACTTCCTGGCTCAATATGCCATGCGTGACGAGGCGCTGATGAACAAGGTCCTGGAACGGCCGGCGGGATTCGTGTCCGATTCGCTAACCCGCAGGATTTGCAACGCGGCCGAACCGCTAGTCAAATACATGCTGTTCTCAGGTGAAACCTCGCTGACGGCCCCCATAGAGGGTTCCACGACTTTCGCGAACGAGTTCGCCAGTCGCGGGCCGCGAGACAACCAGGATCGTTCACTACGGGAACTCGATCTACAAGAACGCTTATTCAAATATCCCTGCAGTTATCTAATCTATTCTGACGGCTTCAAACAATTACCCCAACCTGTCAAGGTTCAAATTCACCAGCGACTCTGGGAAGTACTGACAGGTAAAGATACGAGTAAGGACTTCGAGCATCTGTCAGCAACACAACGCCGCGAGATACTCGAGATATTGCGAGCTACAAAACCTGATCTTCCTGACTATTGGAAAGGGCGTGAAGAGTGACTCACCCTGCACAACGGGCAACCAGTCCAATGAATTCGACGTCTGAAGGTACCACCCACCGCTGCGGACGGCAAACCAGGCCACGTTTCAACTTTCACGGGAGCCTAGCCAGCAGAGCGATTGGCTTACTCACTTTGCTCGCGACCACCCTCGCCTCTGCGCCAGGGTTCGCTCAACAGGTTGATGTAGATTTCGGTCGCCAGGTTCGTCCGTTGCTTGCTGAAAAATGCTTTGGTTGTCACGGCCTGGACGCAGAACGTCGCGAGTCCAAGCTGCGACTCGACACAAAGGAAGGCCTGTTCTCGATGGTGGAATCTGGAGACCTGGCGATAGTTCCGGGAAAATCAGGCGAGAGCGCCGTCTACCAGCGACTGATTAGCGACGACCCTGACCTCAAGATGCCACCGAAAGAAGCCAAGCAAATCACGGCAGATGAGATCGGTGAAATCCAACACTGGATCGACAAGGGAGCAAAATGGCAGCAACATTGGTCACTGATCAGCCCGGTGAGCCCACCACTACCTCCGGTCCGCAACGCCAAGTGGCCCCAAAACGCAATTGACTACTTCGTCCTGAATCGGCTCGAAAAGGCCAAACTGAGCCCCTCGACAGAAGCGGCCAAGACGGCATTACTACGTCGCGTGACCTTTGACTTGACCGGGTTACCGCCAACAGTCGCAGAGCTGGATAACTTCCTGGCCGACAAGTCCGGCAAGGCCTATGAAAAAGTGATCGACCGGTTGTTGCAATCGCCATCTTACGGCGAACACATGGCCCGTTACTGGCTCGACGCCGCGAGGTACGGTGACACCCACGGTTTACACCTGGACAACTTCCGTCAAATCTGGCCCTACCGCGATTGGGTGATTAAGGCATTCAACACCAATATGCCATTCGATCAGTTTACCGTGGAGCAACTGGCCGGAGACTTGCTTCCCGGGGCAACGAACGAGCAAAAGATCGCCACGGGGTTCAACCGCTGCAATGTCACCACTAGCGAGGGCGGTGTCATTCCCGAGGAGTATTTCGTGCATTACACGAATGACCGAGTGGCCACGATGTCGACCGTCTGGATGGGCATTTCGATGGGATGCGTAACTTGCCATGACCACAAATTTGACCCGTTCGAAATGAAAGACTTTTACCAGCTCTACGCATTTTTTAACAGCCTCGACGGGCCGGTCATGGACGGCAATCGACAAGATACGCCACCGGTCTTGAAAGTCTTCAACGCAAAACAGCGGAACGAAATCGACACCTTCAATCAACAGCTTGCCCAACTGGGCAAGCTGTTAACATCTCCTATCGACGATGTAGACCAGGCTCAACAGGCCTGGGAAACGACCGCCACCAGCAGGCTTACCGAGAAGCCGAAGTGGACCACGCTGCACCTGGACTCCTTCAGCTCCAGTGGCGGAGCCACCTTGACCAGGCTTGAGGACGAGTCAATCCTGGCCAGCGGCAAGGCAGCGGACCAGGAGATTTACGAGCTGCTGGCGGACGTTGAACCCGGTAACTGGCGAGCGATCCGACTGGAAGCACTGGTCCACAAATCGCTCACTGCTGGTGGTGCCGGACGTAGTATCAACAGCAACGTGGTATTGAGCGAATTCGAAACCGAGGTCAATACCGACGCAGAGCCCGACAAGTGGCTCGCCATCCCCTTCACGCTTGCCTGGGCCGACCATGAACAAACGGATGGGAACTTCAAGATCGCCAACGCTATCGACGGCAAGAAAGAGACCGGCTGGGCGATCGCCGGGCACCAGAAGAAAGGAAACCGGACCGCGATTTTTGTTGCCAGGCAACCGTTTGTAACTGGAAAAGTCGCTCGTCTCCGAATCCGCCTGCGGCACGAATCAATCTATGCGAAACATCAGTTTGGGCGTTTGCGATTATCCGTTTCCGAGTCGGAAAACATCCCCGAAACGAACAGTTCGATTCCTGCTGACATCGCAAAACTGCTGGCGGTCGAGGCCACCAAGCGAACCACTAAGCAGCACAGCGGTTTGCTAGATTACTACCGCAACAAGATTTCAAAGAACGAAAAGATCGTTCAATCGCGAAACCAGGTCGTTTCGTTGACGAAGCGCAGGGATGATCTTGAGAAAGGGATCCCCACGACACTGATCTGGAAGGAGTTGGCAAAGCCAAAACCCGCTTTCATCCTGCAACGCGGCGCGTACGATAAGCCTGGGGAACCGGTAACACGCAATACACCGGCGGCGCTACCGCCGCTGCCGGCCTTACCGGAACAAGAGATTCCCAATCGACTTCATCTAGCCCGCTGGCTAATGTCCGCTGAACATCCGCTGGTAGCACGGGTGACTGTAAATCGCATCTGGCAGCAGTATTTTGGTATCGGGATTGTCGAAACCTCGGAAGACTTCGGTTCCCAGGGAACTCCCCCCTCGCACCCACAACTGCTTGACTGGCTGGCCGTTGACTTTCGCGAGCATGGTTGGGACATCAAGCGGTTACACAAGCAGATCGTGATGTCGGCCACGTATCGCCAGTCTGCGAAGATTGCGCCTGGCATGGTAAAACGCGACCCTAAAAACCGTCTACTCGCCCGCGGTCCCCGCTTCCGATTGGACGCGGAGGTCATTCGGGACGCCGCTCTGTCATTGAGTGGCCTGCTCGTACCCAAGATCGGAGGCCCCAGTGTCAAACCGTATCAACCACCGGGCGTCTGGTACGCCGTTGGTTATACGGACAGTAACACGGCCCGTTTCAAACGCGATTCGTCCGATGCGCTCTACCGGCGCAGCCTGTATACCTTCTGGAAAAGAACCGCGCCACCACCGACGATGGCGACGCTGGACGCACCGTCACGAGAGACTTGCACCGTGCGCCGCTCACGCACCAACACACCTCTTGCCGCACTAGCCCTGATGAACGACGAACAGTTCGTCGAGGCCTCCCGCGCATTCGCCCAGCGGATCATGACCGAAGGCGGAACCACGGTGGCGGAGCGGGCGGCCTTTGCCTTCCGATCGGCAACAACCCGCTACGCGACCGCGGACGAACTGGCGGTGCTAACCGAATTGCACCAGGCACACCTGGCAAAGTTCCAGGGTGACAAGGAAGCGGCAGCCAAACTGATTCAAATCGGAGAATCCAAGCCCGATGATCGTCTCGATCCGAGCGAACTGGCCACGTGGACGATGATTGGCAACCTGCTCCTGAACCTGGACGAAACCGTCACCAAGAACTAAACCTGTAACCGCTGACAGACTCACGAGGACAATTCAATGGATCCACGTACTGAATTGCTGCTGCAACTGACGCGACGTCAACTGCTGGGCCGCGGAATGAACGCCGCCGGCGCTGCGGCGCTATCAACCATGCTAACCAAGGATACCACCGCGGCTTCCCAGCCCCAGGGAGGCCTGGCCGGCTTGCCCCACCATGCACCGACCGCCAAGCGGTTCATCTACCTGTTCATGGGCGGCGGTCCTGCCCAGCAGGACCTGTACGACTACAAACCGCAGATGACGGAGTTGTTTGACAAGGATCTACCAGACTCCGTTCGCCGTGGCCAACGTTTCACGACGATGACATCGAAGCAGAAACGATTCCCCCTGGCCCCCTCGATGTTCAAGTTCAAGCAACATGGAAAATGCGCTCGCTGGGTATCGGAGTTGCTTCCCCACACGGCAAAGATCGTTGATGACCTCTCCTTCATGTACAGTGTCAACACGAACGCCATCAACCATGATCCGGCCATCACCTTCATTCAAACAGGGCGTGAGCTTCCCGGCTGGCCCAGCCTGGGCGCATGGCTGGCATATGGCCTGGGCGCCGCCACCGAAAACCTACCGAACTACGTGGTGATGACACCGACCTGGACAGGCCGTAAGAGTGCGCAAGCCCTGTACAATCGCTTGTGGGGTACCGGATTCCTACCCTCGCGATTACAAGGCGTCTCCTTGCGCGGCCAGGGTGATCCGGTACTGTTCCTGTCTAACCCGGCGGGGGTGGATCGGGAAACTCGGGCCAAGATGCTGGCAGGACTCGGCAAGTTAAACGAGCTCCACTTTGCGCAGGCAGGAGATCCGGAAACGCAATCGCGCACCGCCCAGTATGAAATGGCATTCCGCATGCAAACATCGGTGCCGGAACTAACTGATTTTTCACAGGAACCTCAGCACGTACTCGACATGTATGGACCCGATGTGAAGAAACCCGGGACGTTTGCGGCCAGTTGCCTGCTCGCTCGACGTTTGTCCGAGCGCGGCGTACAGTGCATCCAGCTCTTTCATCGTGGGTGGGATCAACACAATAACCTACCGCGAGACATCCGCAACCAGTGTCGCGACATCGACCAGCCAACGCGTGGATTAATCGAGGACTTGAAGCAACGCGGAATGCTCGACGAAACGCTGGTTGCCTGGGGAGGCGAGTTTGGCAGAACCGCATATTGCCAGGGGAAGCTGGCTCGAGACAATTACGGCCGCGACCATCATCCCCGTTGTTTCACGATGTGGATGGCCGGTGGCGGTATCAAGGGCGGGCGGTCGATCGGAAAGACGGACGATTTCAGCTACAATATCATCGAAGATCCGGTCAAGATCTCCGATATCAACAATACCATTCTGCATACTCTCGGGATCGACGGCCGCCGCTTCTCCGTCAAGTTCCAGGGCCTCGACGCACGAGTCACCGGCGTGGAAACCTGCCGGGTGCTGCGTGAACTAATTGAATAGCCGAGCCAGTAAACAAGCAACCTCTTACACACACCTCGAGGAGGAAAAGATGAACCAGTTCAATCGTCGCAATTTCGTCTTCCTGTCGTCCGGCGCTGCCCTCGGTAACATGGTTGCTCCTGGCCTGGCTGCAGCTGCTGACGACGGCGACTCGCATGGACTCGATTTCTCGCACAGCGGCCTGGTCACCGGGAAACCCAAGCCGCTTAAACACGCCTCGATTCCAGGATTCTTGAGCAAGCAACAGGTTGCACCACATCACACGGCTCATTACGGGGGTGCGTTGCGGGGCTACTCAGCCGCGGATGCGAAGGTCGAAGCATCCATCAAGACCGGCAAGGCACTCGACGGTGCTGCCTATGGTGCACTCAAACGAGCGATCAACAAGAAAGGCAACAGCGTCTTGCTGCACGAGATGTACTTCGACGGCATGACCCCAAAGGCACCGAATCCTACCGCTGGCGCTCGTGCCGCCATCGAAAAGCGGTTTGGCTCCATCGACAAATGGGCCGCCGACTTTGTAGCCTCGGCCAAGTCAGCCGCAGGCTGGGCGATGCTGGTCAGACATCCGGCTAACGGTAAACTCTATAACGTCGTCAGTGACGAACACGCCATGGGCGTTGTATGGATGGCCACTCCATTGGTCGTGATCGACACCTACGAACATGCTTTCTACATTGACTACCAGAACCGCAAGGGCGATTACGTGGAAAAATTCATCGACCATGTCGACTGGAATGAAGTCAATACACGGTTTAGCTCGCATGCTTGAGATGGCGGCCTGTCGAGAGTACGCTGCCTGGGAGTGTCGTAAACCCGCTGGCAGATCAGGAGTGAGCCTCGCTGCAGAAGGCGTTGCCCAACTGCAAGATCCTCCACTAACCGACCAGCAGCATGATCTGCTGCTGGACGGCCTTGCTCAGCGTCGGCCAGCGCAGGAGGCTTCCCGGTTCACTCCGACGCTGACTCTGCTTTGCTGAGCAGAGTCAGCAGCAACTGTTCCAGTTCACCTGGCTTCCTTGTGTGTGCAAGTTGAAAAAAGTGTTGCACGCAGCAGAGGGGGTATCTATCTATGGGACCCAAAGACCCCCGGGGGGTGTGGTTCGGATTTTCGGCCCTCCCTGGACAACGTGCAAGCGACTTTTTTGTTCTACCCGATTGCTGCCCGAAAATCATACACAGTCTGCCAAAAGACTTGCACACGCCGACTCAGCGGGCGAAGATGGGGGCTGTGATTAATAGCATCCTGAGGGGAAACACCATGAAACGACTGCTTATGCTCTTACTGCTCATCGGAATCGCCGGGTGTGGCCCGGATACTGAAACGGAAAACACCAACACGCCAACAGCCAAGACGGATGCCCCCTATGAAAACACACCGACTGGCTTATTAAAGAAGATTTACGCACTCGCCCAAGCAGAAGATTACGAAAAGTTGCAGGAGTGCATCTTCCCGCATTCAGTACAAGATCTGCCCGACATGATGTTGCAAGGTATTAAAGATCAAAAAACCGGAGGCGATGCGGCATACAGTCACAAGGCCCTCAAACTCCTCATCGATAATCACCTGGATAAGCTGGCACCGGCCTCGGGAAAAGCTTTGGAATATTGCGAGAGAGAGAATCAGGGTGGTTTCGGCCAGGATAAACGAGTGAGGGAAATCGCCAAGACCCAGCCGCAAGATATTACCATGTTTACCTATGGGAGAGTTAACATCCTGATCATCAAGTTTGAAGGTGATCACAAGCTGCTCTTCTGGGAGAGTTTAACCAACCTGTCTGGAGAATCCCGTAGGGATAAATATCCTGAACCGACTGATAACGCGAGAGGGAATATCAAGCTTCCTGCGCCAGAGGATTATGAGGACCAGTCAATGCCCTGGGTTACGGCAGGAGTCATTAATCCCAAAACCGATCCAGCGGATACGGATAAGGTTCAACCCAACGAAAAAGTGATTGGTATCATTTTCAAGGATCAGCCGCGGGCCTACTTGCTTGCGGCACTCGATCACGTGGAGCGGACGGTTGTTAATGATGTGATTCATGGAACCCCGATCAGTATTACCTACTATCCGATGGAATCCAGGGAAAACGAACCACAAAAACGAGTCCGTGTTTTCGTGGATGTCCATGGCAGTGAGGCACTCGTCATGGGACTTGCTGGTACTGAAAAAGGCAAGATGATGATCTACTGTGGCGAAAAGCAGTACCTGCAGATGGGCAGCAAGATCCCTGTCTGGCATGATGCCAACGAAGATGGCAAAAAACAAAAGGATGAGATCCATGTCCTCGAGGATCTTGAATTCGAGGTGTTGACGTGGAGTGAGTGGCGTAAACAACACCCGGAGACAGACATCTTTCGTGGTATCGGTATGCGTGGGGAAACTCCCCCGAATCTCTAGGATTCCACGCGTCATTCCACCCCGTGTGCAGTCAATTAAACGGCCATCAAGGGATCGATTTGGTCGGCCAAGCGTCTCCGGGCCACATGCAGCCGTCGTTTGATGGTTCCTGCGGAGCTTCACACTCGTCACTCCTGGTCGCCAGGGACTAGTGGCGAAAATAAAACGCGACCAATTCGAGTCCAGCAACGACAGAAAACGAGTAATCACTAACGTACCAGCAGCATGATCTGCTGCTGGACGGCCTTGCTCAGCGTCGGCCAGCATCTGCTGTAGAAACCTGTACGTTGTTTCCATCAGTCTGCCAGAAGACTTGCACACGCCGCCGCAGGGGGCGAAGATGGGGGCTGTGTGGAATAATGTCCGGAGGGGAAACCATGAACAAAACACTTGCTGTCTTACTACTGCTATCGCTGGTTGTGGGGTGTGGCTCCGATGCCCAAAAGGCCCTGGAAGAAAACACCGTATCCCGAAATGCCAATACCGAGGCGATTAACGCAAAGAACGAAACCAATGAGTCCGGCGGTGACGACGAGAAAACCCTACCAGAAGCCGACCACCCTGCTAAAACGAAGGATTCCACTCCAAATGATTTGGCCGCTTCACTGCGAGGAAAGCGGGTCCACATCAAGGTTGGCGACCAAGGCGGATGGTTCGAATTCCACGATGATGGAAGTTCGTATCACGGCAGGGGTGACGAACGGCAATCGGGAAAGGCGCAATGGAGTGCACGTGAAAATCGGGTGACCTTTTTAGCCGGAAAACTCGAAAACCACATGGTTTTTACCGACCTCACTGCCAGTCCCAGAAGTGAGGTTATCTTCCTGAATTCCGCAAACGGAAAAACGAAAGGGAGTATCGTGCGAGTGGAGCCTATTCCTCCAGCATCGGAAACCCTCGACGCCACACCGCCAGAGGACGAGTAGTCACTAACCGACCAGCAGCATGATCTGCTGCTGGACGGCCTTGCTCAGCGTCGGCCAGCGTTCTTGGCTTCCCGGTTCACTCCGACGCTGACTCTGCTTTGCTGAGCAGAGTCAGCAGCAACTGTTCCAGTTCAGACCGGTCCAAACCACTCAGCATGGCCGCCAGTTGCTCTGGATTGAGGTCCTGCGCACCCGGAGGCGCACAATGATTTACCGGAAGTGTCGTTTTCCCCGAGGATTGTTGACCTTCTTCGAGTCCTAGTGGGGGCA
>Ga0163108_10003616_pt1 | contig 10974 bp, 9 predicted proteins | sample Fk1155metaG_FD_109644 | JGI IMG/M metagenome (GOLD analysis project Ga0163108, IMG submission 109644) | Marine microbial communities from the Central Pacific Ocean - Fk160115 155m metaG | ecosystem: Environmental > Aquatic > Marine > Oceanic > Photic zone | place: The Central Pacific Ocean...
CTTGTTGATAATTATTTGTAACTGCAACTGAGAAAAATTCTCCAATAGAATTATCTCCTTTCAAAATACAAGATGGATATTTCCAAGTAACTGCAGATCCTGTCTCTACTTGTGTCCAAGAAATTTTTGCATTTTTATGACAAATCCCTCTCTTGGTAACAAAATTAAAAACCCCACCAACACCTTCATCATTTCCAGGATACCAATTTTGAACAGTAGAATATTTAATATCTGCATCATCCATTGCAATAAGTTCCACAACTGCAGCATGTAACTGGTTTTCATCTCGCATTGGAGCTGTACATCCTTCTAAATAACTCACTTGACTTCCCTCATCTGCAATCAATAAGGTTCTTTCAAATTGACCTGTCCCAGCTTCATTTATTCTGAAATAAGTAGAAAGCTCCATTGGGCATTTTACTCCTTTTGGGATATAACAAAATGATCCATCAGAAAACACTGCAGAGTTTAAAGCTGAGAAGAAGTTATCTCTTATTGGGACAACAGAACTAAGATATTTTTTTACAAGATCAGGATGATCTTGAATTGCATCAGAAATAGAACAGAAAATAATGCCCTTTTCAGCAAGGGTTTCTTTAAATGAAGTAGCTACAGATACAGAATCCATTACAATATCAACAGCAACATTAGCAAGTCTTTTTTGTTCTTCTAATGAAATTCCAAGCTTGTCAAAAGTCTTTTTCATCTCAGGATCTAAATCATCTAAGCTATCTAAGACTGGCTTTTGCTTAGGTGCAGAATAATATATTACGTCCTGATATGTTGGTTTCTTATAGGTAACATTTGCCCAATCTGGCTCTTCCATTTCAAGCCAAGCCCTATAAGCATTTAAACGATATTCTAACATCCATTCTGGCTCGTTCTTTTTTGCAGAAATAATACGAACTACTTCTTCAGAAAGCCCTTTTGGAATAGTGTCTGACTCAATGTCAGTTGTAAACCCATATTTATATTCAGAAGTGGTTACCTCATTTAGCAACTCCTCTTCCGTTTGCCTTTTCTTTGAACTCATTTACTAAAATTTTTAAAGAGAAAAACTCTCTCCGCACCCACAAGTTCTACTTGCATTAGGGTTATTAAAAACAAATCCTTTTCCATTTAATCCATCAGAAAACTCCAAAGTAGTTCCTACAAGATACAAAAAGCTTTTTTTATTTACTAAAAGACTAATTCCGTTATTTTGAACGAGCTCATCATCATCATTTTTTATGTTGTCAAAGTCCAATTTATAACTTAATCCAGAACAACCACCACTTTCAACTCCAACCCTAACAAAGGCATTTTTTTTACCGTTACTATCTAGTAGATGGAGTAGCCTTTTCTTCGCAGTATCACTGATTTTTATCATCTTATTTTTATTTAATCTAAATGAATGCAAAGCTACAAAATTCTTCTGATTTAATAACTATCTTTGTTTTATGAGTTTATTTGAAGAAAAAGATATAAAAACTACCTCAATTTCAGAGTTAGGGGAATTTGCATTGATTGAGCATTTAACAAAGAATGTCAAAATTAAAAACGATAATATCATAAAAGGGATAGGAGATGATTCCGCTGTTATTGATATAGGCGATAAATATCAGTTAGTAAGTACAGACCTATTAGTCGAAGGGGTTCATTTTGATTTGGCTTATACTCCGCTGAAACATTTAGGGTATAAGGCAATTGCAGTAAATATATCAGATATTTGCGCTATGAATGGAGAAGCGAAACAAATTACTATTGGGTTAGCACTTTCTAATCGTTTTTCTGTTGAGGCCTTGGAAGAATTATATATAGGAATAAATTTAGCCTGTAAGAAATATGGCGTAGATTTAGTAGGAGGAGACACCACCTCATCAACTTCAGGATTAATGATAAGTATTACCGCAATTGGAGAAGTAGAAAAAGACGGCGTTACTTATAGAAGTGGTGCAAAAGTGAATGATTTGCTTGTTGTAAGCGGAGATTTGGGAGCAGCTTATTTGGGACTTCAACTTTTAAAAAGAGAAAAAGAAATATTTGTTGAAAACCCAAAAATGCAACCAGATTTAGGAGGAAATGATTATGTGCTTAAAAGGCAATTAAGGCCAGAAGCAAGGGTGGATGTTATTAAAAAATTAAAAGAACTTAATGTTTCTCCCACTTCGATGATTGATGTTTCTGATGGGCTATCTTCTGATGGGCTACACATTTCCAAATTATCCAAAGTTAGTATTCAGATTTATGAAGATAAAATACCATTAGATATTTCAGCTATTAATCTGGCGGAAGAATTAAATCTCAACCCTATGCTTTGTGCATTAAATGGCGGAGAAGATTATGAGTTGCTTTTAACAATTAAACAACAAGATTATAAAAAGTTAAAATCGGATGTAGATTTTACAATTATTGGTCATATTTCAGATAAATCAGAAGGAAATAATTTTATTGCAAAAGATGGAAGTTCTCATCCTTTAACTGCACAAGGTTGGGATGCTACAAAAACAGGATGAACGCATAATAATTAAATGGTAAATCCTAAATATATATTACTAGGTTAAAAATTTCAAATAAAGAGGGAAGGCTACTGAATAAAAAATTATAAAATGAATAAGTAAGATTTATAAGCTACTTGCTTTTTTTATTGTAACATCCGCCTCAAATTTGCACTATTATTAATCAAATTAAAATTATGAAAAAATTATTATTAACAGTAACAGCAATTTTGACAATCTTATTTACTCAGGCGCAGTGTCAAGCAGATTTTAGTTACATGCAAAATGGACCAACAACTATTTTTACAGATTTATCTACTATAAATCCTGGTTGGTCAACTAATTATTCTGTTTCTTGGCAATGGGATTTTGGAGATGGAACTACTTCAACTTTGCAAAATCCTATTCATACTTATAGCAATGGAATTTATACACCTTGTTTGATAGTTACTTACTTTGACTCAACAATTATTAATGGATGTACATCTGTTTATTGTGATTCTATACCTGTTGGGAATGCGCCTCCTACCTCTTGGGATTGCAATCCAGCTAATGGGGGGTGTTATGACCCTGGAACAGGTAATGGACAATATACCACATTAGCAGCTTGTCAGGCTGTCTGTGGAACACCGACGCCTTCTTGGGATTGCCCTATTAATATGCCGGGAGGCTGTTATGATCCTGGAACAGGTTTGGGGCAGTATGCGTCTTTAGCAGCTTGTCAGGCTGTTTGCGGGACACCAACACCTTCTTGGGATTGTGGTCCTTGGGGTTGCTATGATCCAGGTACCGGAATGGGTCAATACACATCATTATCATCATGTCAAGCGGTTTGCGTTGTAGGTCCTGCTATATTATGCGATTCTATAACTGCTTCAGGTTCACAATTTCAGATGACATTACAGTTGAATAATGTCAATACATTTGTTGATTATTGGGTAACTACTGCAAATGACGGTACAATTTTAGCAGAGGATAGCATGAGTACAACTCATAATGTTTTCAATTATAATCCAATTACAAGTTTGCCTTATGATACAATAAATGTTTGTATTACTTACACAGATGCTAATGGATTAAATACTTGTTGTGAAACTTGGATTTGGGATGCAAACTCAGGCCTTTGGGCTAAGATAGGTAGTATTACTTCCATAGGAGAAATAGGCTCATTTGATAAAAAACTAATTAAAGTAGTTGATATCTTAGGAAGAGAAACATCAATAAATAGTAACCAAACCTTATTCTTTATTTATGAAGACGGTACGATTGAGAAAAGGTATATTAATAGATAGAAAGTAATGTATAAGAAGATACTTGTTTTCATATGTTGTGTAGTTTTAGTTTCTAAAACTATAAAATCACAAGTTGTTAGTGTAGAAGGAGTGTGGCATGCTGATACAGTTCAGTATGCTGCTCCTTTTTCATTAGGCTTCTGGTTTGTCAATACAGGGAATACATCATTATTAGATTCTGTTATTACTGCTAACATAGCTATTACTCCGGTTAATGCAGCACCACAAAATTGGCAGATATTAACTTTTACACAAAATATACCTCAAGGCATTTTTGCTCCTGGGGACAGTATCTCTATGTTAAATACTGTTCTTAATGGTGGCCCACAATTGTATCAACAAGCAGGAGATAATATAGTGGTAATATGGCCTTCTTTTGTAACTCCGGTTACTATAGACACAAGCTTTACTCCATTATACGTTCTTCCAAATCCTTCATCAATTCAAGAACATACTATAAAAAAAGAACTTTTACACACAATAGATGTATTAGGACGAGAAACAAAGGGAACTAAAAACGAACCATTATTCTATATCTATGATAATGGAACAGTAGAGAAACGAATTATTATTGAGTAAAAAACAGAAATAGATTTTACAACTTTGAGCTAAGCCAAGTATTATAATTTATCACATCTATATCATCAGCTATATCATCATCAATTTTTGAAATAAGGACATTTATTTTTTTTATTAGTTTTTTATCTTGTTGCAAATTATTGCAATAGATTAGTCCTGAAATAATTTCAATCAACTGCTTATCTCTACTAAAATCTTCACTCGCCAAAATTTTGTTATAAATTCGTTGAATGTATTTTAATCTACTTTCAATGGTATCAAAATCTCCCAATTCAAAGCGGATAATAAGTGAAGCAATATAAATTTTGAGCTGAAAAGATTTACCGATATCCACAAAATCGTTATGTAATAAAAGTCTAGATAAATTTTTAATAGCCATTTTATACTTTTCTTGGTCAAAATAAACAAGAGCCGTATTTAAATAAATAAAAACAGTATAAGTTGGCAACTGTTTTATAATAGAGTTGTTTCTTGCTTCTTGTAAGATTCTTAAAGCTTCTTTTTTGTCTAAAACAGAATAATTGATAATCAATGCATTGTAATAGTAAAATAGGAATTTATCATGTAAAAAGCCGCCATATTCATTCATTTCTTTTTTTAAAATTTCAGCAAATTCTAAAGATTTTTTTAATTTATGTGTTTTGTAAAAGCAATTGGTGAGATAAATAAGCATCATCAATTTATGTTCATGATTGGTTTTGTTAAAAATCTTATCCTCTGAAAATTCCTTATAAGTATGTAATAAATAATCTTCTAATGCTACAAAATCGTGTTTTTGCAATAGAATTCGACTAATAGTTAGGTATACTTTAAACCTAAATTTTGGGCTTTTTGGGATGTCCTTATTTTTTGCAAATTCTGTTACAGCCTTCTCCAACACATTTAGGACAGCATCATTTTTACCAGAAAAATTTTGCGCCGTTTTTATCCTATAACTTGCTGCAGCTAAAATTTGATCAATTTCTTGTATTTGGTCTAACTTTGTTTTATTTTCTTTTTGTTTCGCAATATATTCCTCTACATCAATAGAAACCATATCATAAGAAAACTTAATGATTTCCGAATAAATAATAGATAGCAATTCAAAGGCTTCAATTTCTAGCGCTTTACCTTCCGCTTTTTTTAAATAATAAAAAGACAATTCCACATCTCCTTTTCTTTTGTACACTCTAGATAATAATACTGCTTGCAGTATGTAAATGTCTTTTTCTTTTGGTAGATGCTGCAACATCATACTTTTATTCAAATCCTTAAAAAGTCGATTTTTCAGTTGATAGAATGCATTTTTATTATCTTTATATAGCTTTTTGGAAATATAGCTTTCGTCGTAGTTTTCATTATATCGTTTTATATAATCGAAAAGCAAAACATCTTTCCGTTCTCTATTACTATTGGTTCTGGAAGCAAAAAGTTTGTAAAACCTACTTTCTTCTTTATTTAATGTGGCTATTATTTTTTGTAGAATATTCATAAAAGAAGAAGTTGAACAGCTAAGATATATATAATTTTATTTATAAAATCGTGACTTTATGATTAATTTGTTCGTAAACTTGTAAGGTGAAAGCAAAAGCACTCATATTATTCTTTATTACTTTTCTTTTTGCCTTTAATTCAAATTCGCAAAATAGTGCAATAGATATATCTTTTGGGCAAAATGGAATAAGTATCCCCGATACAGTAGTAATGGGAGATAGTATCTGGTTTTCCTGTTGGGTAGTAAATAGTGGAGGAGATGTTTTAGCAGAAAACATTTTGTTAAAAGCTGCTAGGCATGATGCTAATTTAGGGTTTGTAAATACTAGAACTATTGGAGGACAAGGGCCAAACTTTATGTTCCCTGATGACAGCATTCAGTTTGTTCCTGGGTTTTTATTTGAAGTTGTAACAAACCAAAATTATTTGGTAGGAGATAATATTGTGGTTATATGGCCAAAGGCAGATGTGCCTAATACTATTAGCCAAACGAATCAATATATTTATACTAATGTGCATGTGCTATCTAGCTCTATTTTGTCTATTTCTGAGGAAACTAGTAGTAAAGCACACTATTTCTATCCTCAACCAGCTAAGGATAAAATTTACTTTAATTCTTCTTTGGATCTAATAACATCTCTAAAAATATTTAATATTTTAGGCAAGGAAGTAGCATGTCATAATATTTCAGGCTCTTCTATTATTTCTATTTCTCATCTTCCGCAAGGACTTTATGTACTAAGAATGCAAACAGAGAAAGGAGAGGAAAAGATACAAAAACTAATAATTAAGCGATAATTCATATTTAAAAAAAGCTTTAAACACATAAGAATTATTCATTCATTAATTCCTCAATTTCATCTACTTCAATTGGAATATTTTTCATTAAATCATTTGGACCATTTGTTGTAATTAGAATATCATTCTCCAAACGAATTCCTAGTTTCTCTTCCAAAATATAGATTCCAGGCTCACAAGTAAATACCATCCCATCTTTCATAGGCGTTTCAAAACTACCAACATCATGTACGTCCAAGCCGATAGAATGGGAAGTCCCATGCATAAAATACTTTTTAAAAAGAGGGTTTTTAGAATCTTGCTTCTTAACATCATGTTTGTCTAGTAGTCCTAATTTTAGTAATTCTGCTTCCATAATCCTACCAACTTCTTTGTTATAATCTTTAAAATTTGTTCCTGGAACAAGCATTTTTGTCGCTTCTTTCATCACATGTAAAACAGAATTATAAACTGCTTTTTGTCTTGCAGAGAACTTTCCATTTACAGGAATAGTTCTAGTTAAATCGGAAGCGTAATTAGCATATTCTGCTCCAAAATCCATAAGCAAAACATCTCCATCTTTGCATGGTTTATTATTATCAATGTAATGCAAAACACATGAATTAATACCAGAAGCAAGAATAGGCTGATAGGCAAAACCTGCAGAACGATTAATTAAAAATTCATGCATTAATTCTGCCTCAATTTCATACTCCATTACACCTGCTTTTATAAAAGGTAAAATTCGTTTTAGTCCCCTTTCAGTTATATTGCAGGCTGTTTGCATTAGTGCAATTTCAATTTTAGATTTTATATACCTGAGCTCGTGCATAATTGGAGCGACTTCTATTATATTCTTCGATGAGAATTTCTCCTTAATCATTATTCTAAATCTATCATCTCTTGTTTGAACTTCAGAGGTAGAGCGAGAGTGCATATTTTTATTAAGGTAAATTTCATCGGCTTTTGTAATTAATTCCGCAAGTTTATTCTCTAATTCACTAAGCCAAAAGACGGTTGGTATTCCTGAAGTGCTGTATGCTTCTTCTTTGGTAAGTTTTGCCCCCTCCCAAATGGCAATTTCTTCATTAGTTTCTTTTAAAAATAAAATTTCACGTAGATTTTTATCTGGATGATCTGGGAAAATAACCAAAATAGTCTCTTCTTGATCTACTCCACAAAGCCAAAATAAATCATTATTTTGTCTGAAGGGGACTGTGCCGTCCGCATTAGTTGGCATAATATCATTAGCATTGAAAATTGCTAAAGTATTTTCTTTTAGTTTTATAGAAAATAACTCCCTATTTTCAACAAATAACTTTTTGTCTATTTGTTCGTATTTCATTTGTTTTTAAAATATTTTTCAAAGATAGAAATAAGTTATTGCCCTATTGAAATTAATGAGATTTTATTTCCTTAAAGATTGAAAAATAAAGATAAACCTATTACATTTGCTCGAAATTTAAATTTATGTCAAACCCTATTGGAAGAGAGCAAAAATTGCTTAGTAATTTAAGAGAAGACAATTGGTGGATTTCTCCAATGCTGGTCTTATTTGGACTTCTTAGTTTTATTTTTTATTCTACTTGGGCTGCTTGGCAAGGTGAATATTTTTGGTGGAGTGGAGTTGTAAATTCGGAGGGATTTGGCGGCTATTTATCTCCTTTTTATTCCCCACCAATTTTTATTAAAGAAGGTATGGCAGGTATTCCGCCTATAAGCCATGCATTGCTTGGAAGTTGGCCAGAATGGCTCAATTGGCTTCCAGGATATTCGCCTGCTTGGCTTATTTTGGTATTTCCACTTTCTTTTCGATTTACTTGTTATTACTATCGAAAAGCATATTATAGAGCATTTACTTTTACCCCACCAGCATGTGCTGTTGGGGGAATTCCACAAAAAGATTACAAGGGAGAAACAGGGATTTTATTATTTCAAAATCTACACAGATACGCACTATATTTTGCTATTATTTTTATTTTTATACTTTCTTATGATGCAGTGATGTCTTTTTTTAGAAATGGAGAATTTGGAATTGGAGTTGGGAGCATTGTTTTACTGATTAATCCTCTTTTGTTGGGGGCCTATACTTTTGGTTGCCATTCTTTTCGTCATTTAGTTGGAGGAAGAATGGATTGTTTTTCTTGTTCACATGGAGCAGAACATGCATATAGTAGATGGAAAATTGTAACTTTCCTTAACAGACGACATCAAATTTTTGCATGGTTTTCTTTAGTATGGGTTGGCTTTTCGGATGTATATGTACGTTTGGTTTCTATGGGAATGATTACAGATTTTAATACTTGGGGATAAAAAAATAACTATGTTAGATATTTCAGAAATAAGACAGATAGAATTTGATGTGCTTGTAATAGGGGCAGGAGGAGCTGGACTTTGTGCGGCAATAACAGCTGCTAAAGAATCAGAAAAAGTTGGTTTGATATGTAAATCTTTATTAGGGAAGGCACATACAGTAATGGCTGAAGGAGGTATGGCTGCTGCACTTGGGAATGTGGATAATAGAGACCATTGGAAAATTCATTTTCGTGACACGATGCGTGGAGGGAAAATGCTAAATGTTTGGAGAATGGCAGAATTGCATGCTAAAAATGCACCTGATAGAGTAAGAGAATTAGAACAATGGGGAGCTGTTTTTGATAGAACAAAAGAAGGGCTAATTAACCAAAGAAATTTTGGAGGGCATAGATATCCCCGGCTAGCCCATGTAGGTGATAGAACTGGATTAGAAATGATTAGAACTCTTCAAGATTATGGAATTCACAAAGGGATTGACATACATATGGAGTGCACTGCATTAGATATTTTGAAAGATAAAAATGGAAAAGTTGCTGGAGTGGTTTGTATGTATCGTGAGACGGGAGAATTTATTATTTTTAAAACAAAATCTTTAATTCTTGCAACAGGAGGTGGAGGCAAGGCATGGGAAATAACTTCAAATAGTTGGGAATATACAGGAGATGGCTATGCTATGGCTTATGAGGCAGGAGCAGAATTAATGGATTTAGAATTCAATCAATTTCATCCAACTGGCATGGTTTGGCCACCATCAGTTAGAGGAATATTGGTGACAGAAGGAGTAAGAGGGGAAGGAGGAATTTTAAAAAATAGTGAAGGCACACGATTTATGTTTGACTATATTCCTGAAAAGTTTAAAAACGAAACAGCTGATACAGAAGAAGAGGCTTCTAGGTGGTTGGCTGGTGACAAAGACGCAAGAAGGCCACCAGAGCTTCTTACAAGGGACGTTGTAGCTAGAGCAATTAATGCTGAGGTAAAAGCTGGTAGAGGCTCTAAACACGGAGGGGCATATTTGGATATTGCAAACGAAAGAAATGCAGAAGATATCAAAACTAAACTACCTTCCATGTACCATCAGTTTAAGGTATTAGCTGAATTAGATATTACTAAAGAACCAATGGAAGTTGGTCCAACTTGTCATTATTTTATGGGAGGAATTCGAGTAGAAGCTGATACAGCTATGTCTACAGTTGATGGACTTTTTGCTTGTGGAGAGTGTGCAGCAGGGATGCATGGAGCCAATCGACTAGGAGGAAATTCTTTGTCTGATTTATTAGTGTTTGGAAGTCTGTCTGGCACGGGAGCTTCAAATTATGCTAAAAAACTAGAGAGTGTTCCAAAATTTAAAGAGGATGATGCAAAGAGAATAATCAGAAATGCAACAAGTGTTTTAAATAGAGAAGAAGGAGAGAATCCTTATTTGATGCATGAATCTTTACAAAATAATATGCAGAATAATGTAGGGATTATCCGAACAGATTCCCAATTACAAGAAGGTATCCAAAATATTGAAAACTTAAAAGAAAAATATAAAAATGTAAAGGCAAATGGCTCTTCTCAGTTTAATCCTGGGTGGCATGAAGCACTTGCTATGCGAAATCTTTTAATTACTGCTGAGGCAGTTGCAAGAGCAGCTCATATGAGAGAAGAAAGTAGAGGAGCACATACAAGGGATGATTTTACTACAGAAAGTGATGAATGGTATCAGTATAATATCATCTGCAAAAAAGGAGAGGATGGGAATATGGATATAATAAAGGAAAAAAGAAAAGAACCAAATGCGGAACTTATAAGAATTGCCAATGCAAAATTAGAAGATATAGAAACAGAAGTTGCAGCAGAAAGAAAGTCATAATTATGGGAAATCGTAAATTCAAAATATATAGGGGAAACAATACTGAGGGCAATCTGGTAGATTATAACTGTAATGTGACTGAGGGGATGGTGGTACTGGATGTAATGCACAGGATTCAAGCAGATGATGCAAACGATATGGCCTGCCGCTGGAATTGTAAAGCAGGAAAATGCGGATCGTGCAGTGTAGAAATAAACGGAAA
>Ga0163108_10003617_pt1 | contig 10974 bp, 3 predicted proteins | sample Fk1155metaG_FD_109644 | JGI IMG/M metagenome (GOLD analysis project Ga0163108, IMG submission 109644) | Marine microbial communities from the Central Pacific Ocean - Fk160115 155m metaG | ecosystem: Environmental > Aquatic > Marine > Oceanic > Photic zone | place: The Central Pacific Ocean...
GAAATTCCGGGACTCGTTCCCTCATTTTCATGGTCAGCTGTGGAAGGGATTACAAAATATCTTATAAATATGGCAGAGGATGAAGATATTTCAACCATTATCTGGACCACTACTGTGGAGGGTTCCAACGCTGACTATCCCGATAATGCCATCAGTTTGAACTATGCAACAACCTATTACTGGAATGTATCTCCTCTGAACGAGGAGGATCTACCATATTCTGATGCCCAAAGTATTTCAGCAAGTTTTTCAACTACATCTTTGGCTCCCATAGATTTATTGGAACCTGTCAATACATCTATAGGATCTCTGTTACCGGTCTTCAAGTGGGCGGCATCGGAAAATGCATCAAATTATAGATTGGTTATAGGTACATCTGATGATATAGTAGTTTCTGAAATTGTCAGTGGAACGGAATACAGTTCTTTTGTAGGCAGCTACGATATGACCTATTTTTGGCGAGTCACTCCTCTTGATGATAATGGAGCTGAACTAGCTAATGCGAGTGATATTGTGACGTTTAGCACACCGGGACTAAACGAATTATCGCTAACTTCCCCTATGAGTGTCACTGTCTCAAATATAACACCTGTTTTAAAGTGGGGTGCTTTAGAAGGTGCCTCTGGATATTTAGTGGCAGTATCACTTGATGGTAATATAATTTGGAGTGATTTGGTTGATGCAAATGAGGTAACCTATCCTACTGAACCTTCCTTAAGCTATGGGTCTACCTATTCATGGAGTGTTCAGGCTGTGGATGGAAGTGTGAGTCCAATGAGCAATAAACCGGAATCAGCATTCACAACCCCTGCATTTACCCAGGTTGAGCTTGGTTCTCCTGTAGATGCCGAAGTAGGAGTAGTCAATGTTCAATTTAGCTGGTCTGAAGCTGAGGGTGCTGCAGGGTATCTTGTTGAGATAAGTCCAAATGATGATATGTCAAGTGCATGGGGCTCCACGGTCAGTATGACAAATCTTACCTATCCGGATGACCCACCTTTTCAAAGCGGGCAGTTATATTATTGGAGAGTGATTGTTGTAGATCAGGATGGAAATTCAGTTGGAGCATGGAGTGACATTGGTTCGTTTCAAATAGAACAACCACCGCCTCTGATTTTAAGCGAGCCCAGTGGAGAGATATCTACCACCTCACCTTCTTTTATCTGGCAGGAAGTGGAAGGAGCTTCTGGATATAAAGTCCGGGTGAGTTCAAATGAGGATTTTTCAGATGGTTGGGAATCTACATCAGGAGTGACAAGCGTTCAGTACGCTGGTGATGCATTAGAATTTAATGTCGCATATTATTGGCAAGCAGTTGTCACGGACCAAAATGGTAATATTACAGGGTTATGGAGCGATGTATCATCTTTTCAGTTATCAACTATATTTATTGTCAATCTTATTTCCCCAATGAATGAAGAAGTTTTTTCACAGACACCTCAATTTTCTTGGGAAGCGGTGGAGGGTGTAGGTAAATATGAGATAATTGTTTCTTCTTCGGACGACATGTCAGAAATTATGTGGTCAATAGCAGAGTTACAGGATGCTGGAACACAGTATCCAAGTGCAGGAGCTGAACCCCTTGTTTTTGGAAACACTTATTATTGGTATGTCCGGTCACTGGACGGAGATGGGAATCCATTAGCTGACCCCAGTTCTATTGCATCGTTTACTCTCTCAGGTGATTTAACGCCGGAGCTGTTAGTACCACTTGATACTCAAATCGAAAACTTAACTCCTGTATTTTCCTGGTCAGAAGTGAGTGGTGCAGATAAATTTTTTATTCTTGTTTCTTCAACGGATAATTTTTCTGAAATAGTATATCAAAATGAGAACATTGATGGAACAGGACTTACATATCCCACCTCCGGTGCGGCACCTCTTGAATATGAGACTACATATTACTGGAAAATCCAAGCTCTGTCAGCTGATGGGAGCAGCTTGGGAGATTCAAGTCCAACAGGTCTATTTATGACACCCACAGGTGAGATTGAAATTATCGTGGAGTTTGAGAACTAAAAATGAACACGATATCTAAAAAATGTTTGTTGATCCAATTAATTTTCTTTAGTATTACTCTCAATATAATATTTGGAGTTACACGACCTGTTGCTGTTTTAAATAAGGTGGTAGGAGAAGTTAAAATTGATATGGTTTCGGAACCAGGATGGCAGGCAGCATCTCTTGGAGGAAAATTAGCCAACGGAGATAAACTGGAAACAGGGTCGGCATCATTTGGTTCAATCATGTTTCTTGATCGTAGTATGATAAAGGTCAGAGAAAATACCAAGTTCACAGTAAAATCAAAACGAACTGTAAAACGGGAATTGGAAACGGATATTACCGTAGCTATTGGTGAGATGAACGTTAAAACTACAACAGGGTCAAAATTTAAAATTCAGACTCCTACTAGTGTAGCATCGGTGAAAGGAACAGAGTTTAATCTTATGGTTGAAAAGGATGGCACTACCCACTTAACCGTTCTGGAAGGAACTGTTGAGTTTATGAATGAACTTGGTGTGATCTTGGCAACCGAAATGACGACAAGTGTTTCCCGTTCTGGAGAGAGCCCCAGCCAACCCATTTCTGTTCCTCAAAAAGCGGTGCCCAGCTGGCAGAAGAAAACCAAAGAAGAGTGGAAGTTAAAACTGAGCCCTGATAAACCGGGAGGCAAAGATATTGGGGAACCCTTTAACATTCAAATAAATGCTAAAGATGAGGATGGAAATAACGCCTTGAATTACAGTGAAGAGGTAGTCGTTGCAGGAAAAGATGGAGTTCAAGTATCCAGTGATGGAGGACAGTCATGGTCATCAGAAGTTTCTGTAAAAATAAATAAGGGTAAAGGAGTTCTGAAAGCAAAAGGAGTAGAGGTAGGAAAAAGAGTTGTTGTAGTTACCGGTAAAAATGCATCCCCTGGAAAATTAGTTGTCAATATGAAGAGATCTAAGGAAGCCATGAATAAAATAAATAGTAAGGCTTCAAAGGCACTGGGGAAGATTGCTCCGGGTTTGGTAGATAAAATTTCAGGGAAAACATTAAAGGGGAGTTCTATCAGTAAAGGTTCAGGAAATACAGAAGATGTGTTTGACCAATTGCTTAACGGACTGATGCAGCTATCCGGTGATCCTCAGATTGTAGAAAACCCCGATGGCTCTGTAAAAGTGATTCTGAAGGTAAAACCAAGTGAAGGTAGCGGAGATTAGATAATGGTTAAAATGTTGAAGAAATATTTGTCTCTCTTGTTCCTTTTGATAGGTACATTGGTTTATTCAGCTAATGATTATATAAAGCCGAATATACTTCACCAAATTATTGAAGAGGTATATGAGGGACAACCGCTTGTCATTCAAGCTATTGTGATGGATAATGTAGCTGTGAGAGATGTTCTGGTGTACTATCGTGTAAAAGGTGAAAAGGTTTTTAAATATGAGCCAATGTCTCTGGAGTTTAATGGTTATCAATTTGAAATACCATCTGAGGATGTAGGCCCATATGGCGTCGAGTACTATCTATTGGCGACGGACGATGCCAATAATATTGCATCTGTTCCGGACTTCAATCCCGAGAACAATGCTAATTTTATAGAATATATTCGTTTTTCAGAAACATCTGCCCCGGATGTTCTTCTGATGCAGCCCGATGATGGTGGTGTCTATAAAGATGGAAATCAAATGGTGGTGATCTCTATTTATGATGAAGAAGATGATGTAGATATATCGACAATCTCACTTGTTATTGATGGGGAGGATTTTACCAGTGAAGCTTCAGTGGACCAGGATTTTATTTCATTTGTTCCTCCGGGGGCTTTTGAATTTGGAACCCACACTATTCAATTTTCAGTTATGGATAAATTGGGCAATGCGGCTCCTACCAGTGAGTGGACTTTTTCGGTCAAACAGGAGGAGGTCAAAAAGACATTTTTATCTGATGCAAAAATTAAAGGAACTGTGGACTATGAATCTGAATATGATACGTTTTCAGGGAAGGATCAACCGGATAATCGTCCACTTGATAATCAAAAACCAAAATTTAAACTCACTTTCAGTAAAGGATTACTTAAAGCAACATTTAGCATGGCATTGAGTGAACATTTTGATCCGCTTGCAAGGGAAATTGATTCCAGGAGACAGCCTTTAGATAGATTCAAATTTAGTATTGAAACTCCTTACGCTTCATTAAAGGGTGGAGATCATAATCCTAGTTTTTCCGAATTAACATTAAAAGGCGCACGTATAAGAGGACTGATCGCAGACGCTAATTTTAAAGGAATTAAAACTACCTTGGTTTATGGTAACACCAAGGAAATGCTTCCTGCAATTCTTCAGAATAATGATGAAGGAATTCCAGAATATGTAAAAGGTACCTTTGCCCAAAAATTAGTTGGTGTCAATACTTCATACTCGTGGGAGGGTGAACCAAAACTTTTTATTCCAATACCGCTGGGATTTGAATTGGGAATGAACTATTTACAGGTTGAAGACGATACGTCCTCCATGGAAGATGAGTTGTATGGATCATTCATGAATATCCCCACAGACAGTACTGAAAAAACAAAATATAGTCACCAAAACAATTCAGTGATTGGAATGAATTCATCTCTTTCCCTATTTAATAATACCCAGGTGGTTGCTTACTGGGCCGCATCTACCATCACGGAGAACAATTTTGATCCAACAATCGATGATGTAACTCTAACCGCTACGGATGCTTATATGCTTGAATTTAGCACCCAGTTAGCCTTGTTTGATGTTAAGGGTGCTTTCAAAAGTATTCCCCGAAATTTTTCCTCTCTTGGTAATTCATCTGTACAAACAGATATACAGGGATTAAAGCTAGATGGACGTACTAAATTTTTAGATAACCAAATTATGTTAGCTATGGGATTTGAAAATAACAGGAATAACCTTGATTTATTTGATGTTCAGACCACACATAGTACAACCTATGCAACAAATGCCAATTTCAGTTTTAAGGGATATCCAGGAATTAGTGTAGGATATCGCCTAATGACAAGGAACGGAGAAGCAGTCAATCCGAATACTGAAGGGGTTCAATTGAGTGATGATCATACTACAACGTTTACCCTTGGCCCTTCCTATGCTTTTGCGTTAAAGGATATTGAATTTGGGCTTTCAGGAAATGTAATGCTTATGGATTTTAAGGATAATACAAATCCAGAGGGAGCGTTCAAAAGTAATTCATATATGCTGGCAGTGACCCAGACATTCCCGTCCAGGCTGTCTCTCAATTTAGGTATGGGACTGTCACAGAACATTCCGGTTACGGAAACGGTAACGACCTTTTCACTTATAAACACTAAAGCATCTTATATTTTTGCAAATAATTTATTAAAAGTGTATGCTGGATTAGGTCTGGTTGAAGGTGATAAACCTGCTTCAACAGACGCTCAATGTTCAGATGTCCCCGATATCTCTAACCGGAAAATTACTTTTAATGTGGGAACACAGTATAAAATATCACAGAATCAAATGGTTGGGTTTGATGTTGGAACTATTACTGTCAATGATTTTGTTGCCTATCCACGAACTGATTACACAGAGTTTCGGATGAAACTCAAATATAAATACTCTTTTTAGTATACCATTCACTCCAATAGATATTTATAAATACCGTTGAGAGTACTATATTCTTTCCTGATTAGTCGTCAATTTAGATAGAATAATATTTTATAATATTATCTAATAATAGTATTTCAGTTCACAATAATCAAAAGAATAGGAGTTGTTAATGTCCGGATTTAAGAAGGTATTTATCTTTACTGTCCTTTCGCAAATAATCTTTACTCAAGACTTTTCCATCAATCTGAATGTTTCCGGCGGCTCAAGTAATTATGATCTGGTAGTGGGATTTTCACCTTATGCTACTGATGATTATGATTCTAACTTTGATATTTTCGCGCCTCCATCACCACCGCCACCTAGTTTTGATGCTGCCTTATTCTGGAATGGAGATAGATATTACACCCAAGTCTTAGATGGGGATGGTGATTTGAGTGAGCACAGCGTAACCTTGCAGCTCCAATATCCTGAAGACAATATCATTAATTTTAGTTGGGACAATAGCGGATGGTCAGAATTAGGAACAATAGTACTTATGGATTCTTTTGGTGGCGAATTATTGTGGATTGATATGACAAATAGCACAGATACAACTATTGATAATCCAGCATTTACGCAAATAATATTATGTATTACTCCAAATATCGAACCTAGCCAAAACCCGTTTGAAGGAAATGTAACTCCTACCCCAATGTCAGGGATATTCCAGGGTCAAATAATAATCAATGAGGAAACAGGTTCGTCTGATGATTGGATCGCTGCATTTGATAGTGATGGAAATATCTCTGGTGCCTCAGCCTTAGTTATCGATGAGGGTAATTCTTATGCAAATCTTACTATTTATGGTGACGATTCGCTCACGGAAATTGATGAAGGAATTAATGATGGTGAAAATTTCCATTTAAAAATATGGGTGGCATCAGAAAATATAATATTGGATTATCCTGAATCTTTCGATTGCTGGTACAATAACAATGGTGCTCCTATGATCGGATGTGGTGAAATAGAGCAAATATATTATTTTGGGGACGAAATTGAACCACCACCAGTGGTCGGTCTTGTTATCAATGAAATTCATTACAATCCAAGCAGTGAACTTCAGGGAAGTGATGGTGATTTTGAATTTCTTGAAATTTATAACAAGGAAGAGTTTTCTGTCGACCTAAGTGGTTATAGGATTACTCTTGGTATAGATTCTGAGTTTCCTATTGGTAGTCAGATTAATGCCTACGAATATATAATTGTCGCTAAGAATCCAGATACTTATTCAGGAAATGGATATCAAGTTTTCCAGTACGAGGGATATATTTACAATGGAGGTGAGGAACTTGAGCTGTTGGATAATTACGGAAGACAAGTAGATTATGTCAACTATGATGACGAGGGCGAATGGCCTACAGAACCAGATGGTAATGGGCCATCGCTAGAATTGGTTCATCCTTTTGAAGGGAATGAATTTCCTGGGAATTGGGGCTCAAGTTTGGTTCTTGGTGGAACTCCTGGTAATGAAAATTCAATACTTATCCAGGATGAAAATATTGTTGTTACAGTAGATAACGTTGAGGCGTATGAAGGATACGTTGTTTCTGTTCCTATTTACATTCATTTTCCTGATGGATTATCAGCAAACTCATCGGATGTTGAAGTATATGGATTCAGTCAATATGCGGATTTTGTGGAAATAAATTTAGACGAGTCTTTACCCTATAATTCAAATTGGACCGTAACGAGCAATGAAGTGGAGAATTCGATTTTAATAGCTATGGCCGGGGCAAACAGTATATCCGGTGATGGTTTATTCTTTTCACTAGATCTTGAATTGAATGATGATATTGATGTGGATTTTGTCTCAATCATTATCTCTTCGGCAGTGTTTGATAGTGGTGAGGAGGTCCCAACATTTGAGAATGGTGGAATATATATCCTTGAACCTGTTCCACCCTCATCTTCATTTTTGGTTGAGCCATCTACCGGTTTATTCCCTCTAACTACTACTTTTGCTAATACATCTGACATTGGTTCAGGCAATTCAATTCAATATGAATGGAATTTTGGTAATGGAGATATCTCCGATGATGAAAATCCTGTATATGTGTATGAAGTTCCGGGTATTTATCAGGTTACCCTAACTGTTAGTACCAATCATGGTATGGATACGTCTGAACAAACAGAGATCGAGGTTCTTGCGCTATATGGGGATGTAGATATGAATGATATTGTTCAATCTTATGATGCATCAGTAATCCTTCAATATCTTGTGGGTTATATTGAATTAGAACCAATTCAGATACTCATAGGAGACGTTAACGTAAGTGAAGAATTATCAGCATTGGATGCATCATATATTCTCCAGTACATGGTTGGACTTGTTGAAGAATTACCTGTGAGCTCAGATATTATTGCTAGTGGAGATATTGCTATAGAGGATCAAACAGTTATGTCTGGAGAGTTAGCTGTTATTCCGTTTCAAGTATCAAACAGTCAAAATATTTTATCCTTTGAAGCAAATATATCTTATGATATTTCTCGGTTATCCTTTGAAGGTATTCAGGAAAATAGTAATTCCGGATTTTCGTACCAGTACTTTAATGAGAACGGATCATTAATTTTGGTTGGCTCTTCTGTAGAGAGCGAACCGTCAGAATTTGAACTTGTGAATCTGTTATTTACAGTAAATAATATTAATTCGGATCCTGCATTTATTATGGTTGATGAAATTAAATGGAATGAGAACGAAAGCATTACAAACGCTGCATCAGGACAGATATTTATAATGTCATCTGATGATCATGTGGTGGCCGAAGGTTGGAATTTGATTTCTTTTGATATTTTTCTAATGGAGAATCAGCCTGATATTGTATTCAGTGATTTATTAACAAATGATAATCTAGTTAACATCACTGGTTACGATGAAAATGGGTCAAATTTTTATGATCCTTTTGGATATGATTTTCTTAATACTCTTACCGCTATTGAAGATGGTAGAGGATATTGGGTAAAGGTAAACGAAGCAGACATATTCGGCCACAATGGCGTTTCCCTCTCAAGTGAATATTCAATATTCATGTGGGAGAATTGGAATTTAATTGGGTATTGGCTATTGGAAAACAGTCTCCCAGAGGAAGCATTTTCTGAATTAATTGAGAATAATAATTTAGTTTATGTAACTGGTTTTAGTGAAAATGGTTTTGCCTTCTTTGATCCAAATGGGATGAACTTTTTAAATACCTTGACCACACTAGAAAATGGTACCGCATATTGGATTAAGCTCAATGAATCAGTTGGTGACTTTCAGTATCCCCTCCCATCAGGAAATGGAGGAAGACAGATTGTTCGAAATATTAACCCTGCCATTATAAAAACAAATTCATGTATGTTTGTTAATGGAACTATTTCATCCCACGATATTGAGCTAGGCTATGAGTCAAAAGTGAATATTTTTTCGGAAAACGGACTCATCGTGGGTGAAATGGAAATTCTTGAGGGTGGATATTTATTGACAGGAGCAGTATATGGTGATGATAAAACTACAGAGGAGATTGACGGTGCGATAGAGGGGGAACGACTAATTTTTAAATTAGGCAATGTTGTGTTAAGCTCTACTGATATCACATTCAGTGGGGATATGAATCTTCAGAAAGTCGATTTAGTTTTTTCCGAAATTCCATTGGAGTTTACAGTTATTGGAAATTTCCCAAATCCATTTAATCCATCTACTACAATTAGATATGGAACATCACAAGAAAGACAAGTTAATATTATTATATCTGACCTATTGGGAAAAGAAGTTAAATCCTTTTCGGTTTCTAAAAATATGCCAGGATATCATTCTGTTGTGTGGAATGGAAAGGACAATCAGGATCGGAGTGTAAGTACAGGTGTGTATCTATATAGAATAGAATCTGAGGATTTTGTACAGACAAAAAAAATGGTATTGTTGCGGTAGTATCATAAATATGTTTAATGGATAGTTTATTTATAGTATAAAAAATAAGTTATTTTTTTCGTTGATTATTATCGAAAAACAACTCATTTTCCATTCCGCTTTTGTAACAGTTAACGATAATAAAGTTAGAACTGAGTTTAAAATCTGAGTATCGATGTTTTAAGGAATATTTCGTCGATAAACTTTGTCTAATTATCAAATGTTTCGTGCGGGTGTTTACTTGAAAATTTGAATGAAATTATTTTTATCTGATATTGATTATAAAAAATTAAATGGATGGCCATAATCATTTTTTAGAAGATCTAACGGTGTATTTCAGGAAAAATAATTCATTTCTACAGGAAAAAGGCTAAGATGACTAAGTCAATTTTAAAAATTTTTATTTTATTAACTGGGTTAATTTTTGGACAGAATCCGTTTGAGGCCTTGGTTAATCCCACAAATTTATCAGGTGTGTTCCAAGGGCAGGCAACCATTGATAGTAATCCCGCTGATAATGGAGATTGGGTAGCGGCCTTTGATGAAGATGGTAACTGTGCGGGTGCCTCTGAGTTAATATTAGATAGCGGAACAGCGTATATAAATTTATCAATTTATGGTGATGATGGAACAACCCCAGATATTGACGAGGGAATGAATGCAGGGGAGAATTTTTATTTAAAACTGTGGGACTCATCCAATGATGTAATTATAGATTATCCCGACGGTTTTGATTGCTGGATCAATAACAATGGTGCACCCATGGCTGGATGTGGTGATGTGGATACGGTTTATGATTTCCCTCCCATCATGGAAGACACCGACCCTGATTTTTCCTTTTTATTGGCAGCTTCAGGTGGCGGGAGTACTTATGACCTTACCTTTGGTTTTTCTCCTGATGCTACAGATGATTTTGATTCTGGCATTGATTTATATGCACCGCCCGCGCCACCTCCACCTGCATTTGATGCCGCACTAGGGTGGGAAGGAGATCGTTACTATAAACAGATATTAAATGGATCATATGCTGATCTCAACGAACACGTATATGATATCAGTTTAGCCTATGATACCGATAATCTTATTACTATAGATTGGTATAATGATGGATATTCAGATGCTATGTCCTCTGTTATTCTTCAGGATGCATTTGGAGGAATATTTATCAATATTGATATGGTTGATGGATCGGGAACTATCGATGAAGCTTTTGCTTCTATTGATATCTCTGACCCCTCGCATCTAATTCTTTCTGTTTATAATCCTGCTGTTACCACGCTGAAATTAAAAGTAACTCCCAACGCATATGATGCTGAGCCCACAGATGATACAGCTCCGGAAGTAGGAGATATCCCAGATCAAGTTGTTAATTTGGGGGATGAGTTCACCCCGTTTGATCTGGATGATTATTTAACAGAATTGGATGGAGATGAGATTTCTTGGTCCTATGTTATCGAGGGGCAGGAA
>Ga0163108_10003619_pt1 | contig 10973 bp, 10 predicted proteins | sample Fk1155metaG_FD_109644 | JGI IMG/M metagenome (GOLD analysis project Ga0163108, IMG submission 109644) | Marine microbial communities from the Central Pacific Ocean - Fk160115 155m metaG | ecosystem: Environmental > Aquatic > Marine > Oceanic > Photic zone | place: The Central Pacific Ocean...
ATATAATGGATGGGAAGTCCAAAATCTAGAATCAGAAACAAGAAATTCAATGGCACAGATAGGAGGATAGATGAATAAATTTAGTCATATTGATGAGGATGGTAATGTTAAAATGGTGGATATTACAAAAAAAATACCATCTGTTCGTATAGCCCGGGCAGAAGGCAAAATAACTCTATGTGAAAATACTATTTATAGTATACAAAACAAGAAACTACCAAAAGGAAATGTTCTTACTACAGCAAAGATTGCTGGTATTCATGCAGCTAAAAAAACTGGGGATATAATCCCTATGTGTCACCAACTGAATCTTTCGTTTATAGATATAAAATTTAAAATAAATAAAGATGAAATTATTATTCAATCTATTGTTAAAACACGCGAAACAACGGGCGTAGAGATGGAAGCACTTACAGCTGTTTCTGCAGCTGCCTTGACAATTTATGATATGTGCAAAGCAGTGGATAAGAGTATGATTATCAAATCGATTAAATTATTGGAAAAAATTGGTGGAAAATCGGATTTTGCTCTTAAATATAGACCTAGTGTTGGTATTATCACAATGAGTGATAGCATATATACAGGGAATAGTAAGGATGAATCAGGGCCTATACTTCTTAAAGGTTTTAATGATTCAGGATGTAAAGTGGATCACCAGAAGATATTGCCAGATGGTTCTGAAGAGCTTATGTCGACAATTGAATTTTGGATTAAAGATAATGTGGATTTAATTATAACTACAGGTGGAACGGGTTTATCACCCCGTGATTTAACCATTCAAGTTTTAGAAAATAACTTTGATTCTAAATTACCGGGTATTGAACAGGCCCTTCATGCATATGGTAGAAAAAATGTAAAAACCTCTATACTTTCGCGACTTACTGCAGGAGTTATTAAAGGAACAATCGTGATTTGTTTGCCTGGTAGTACAGGCGCAGTAAAAGATGCCTTGCGATTATTGATTCCAACTATTTTTCATTCATTCCATATGATGAAAGGAGAAAAACATTAATGGAATATTTACTCCCTATTCTATTTTTTTTCATTGCCTTCATTTATTCAAGTGTTGGTATGGGAGGAGGATCATCATACACATCTCTTATGGTCGTTTTTGGAATCAATTATATTGTTATTCCCACTGCATCATTAAGCTTAAATTTAATTGTCACCTCTATTGGTATGGTAAATTTTTGGCGCAATGGTCATGGACGGTTGAGCTTAATTCTTCCTTTTTTGGTTACTTCGATTCCTATGGCCTATTTTGCAGGATTACTTGACCTCCCAAAGGGAATATTCCAATTAATTTTACTAATTACGCTCATTTTAGTAGTGGCTAGAATATATTTTTTGGAAGAGTTTAAATTTTCATTTCATTTATTTGGTGCAAAAAAATGGGTTTTTATATATAGCCTTGGTGCATTATTAGGTTTTGTAGCTGGATCAGTAGGAATAGGAGGAGGGATATATTTAGTACCATTGATTGTTATTTTTGGTTTGGGAAGCGAAAAAGAGGCCGCCGCTGCCGGAACTATATTTATATGGGCAAATTCCATGACGGGTCTTATTGCTAGAGTACAAAAAAGTCCCCTTGATTTTGATTTTATTCTTCCTCTTATTGGAGCAGTGATAGCAGGAGGATATGTTGGATCATATTTAGGTTCTTTTAAATTTCGGGCCAAAACTATTCAGAAAATCATGGGGATGGTTATTATTTTCACTATTTTATTTTTATTCAAAGGAATTCTATGATATCTGTTAAAAAAGCTCAATCAATTATTAATGATAATATTCGCCCTCTTGGTTCAGAGACTATTTTACTTAAAAATGTTGGAAATCGTATTAATTGTCAGGATATTATAGCTCCCTTTTCTGTGCCATCATTTGATAATTCAGCTATGGATGGGTTTGCAGTGCGTGCAGTTGATACAGAAGGCGCAAAAAAGTACTCGCCCATCACATTTATGATGGTAGGTGTTAGTTCAGCAGGGGTACCTAGTAATATTATCCTTCAACCTGGTGAATGTGTTCAATGCATGACTGGTGGAAAAATTCCAGAAGGAGCCGATTCAATCGTAATTGTTGAGAATTCTAGTGGTTTCTCAGATTCTAAAACGGTTGAAATATATAAAGAAGCTAACATCGGAGATCATATACGAAGACAGGGAGAAGAAATTAAAGAGGGCAATGTAATTATATCTAAGGGAACATGTATTACACCAGGAGAAATAGGGGTTTTAGCTACATTTGGATATGAAAAAGTTTCGGTTATGATAAAACCAAAGATAGCAATTTTTGTTACTGGTAATGAGTTGGTAGAACCAGGAAATAAAATAAAATCAGGCCAAATATATAATTCAAATCTCTATATGCTTTCAGGGTTAGCTGAAAAATCTGGAGTAGAAATTGTTATGAGTGAAGTAGTTAAGGATGACAAAAATTCTCTTCGAAAATTATTATCTAATGCATTGCAAATATGTGATATAATTATCTCTTCTGGAGGTGTCTCAATGGGACGTTTTGATTATGTGCGTGAAGTATATAATGAATTAGGAGTACAAGAACATTTTTGGAAAGTGGCCCAGAAACCAGGGAAACCTCTATTTTTTGGAACAATAGGGACCTCTCTTATTTTTGGTTTGCCTGGAAATCCTATATCTTCATTGATTTGTTATGTGGAATATATTCATCCTACGATATATGATCTTCAGAATAGAAAAAGGGATTCTAAACATCGGGCCATATTAGTAGAAGATTTTGCTATAGATAACAAAAAACATCGATATTTATTTGGCCAATCATGGATTGATTCTAGTAGTGGAAAGCTTTTATGCTCTCCGTCATCAAAAAGAGGATCTCATATGCTTACAGCAACCCTTGAATCCAACTGTATTTTGGAATCTCCTCCCTGCAAGCAAGGACTGAAAGCAGGAGATGAAATTACGATAAATCTACTTAATTGGAGGAATTTTTAATGATAAAACTACACATAGTAAACTTCTCACTTGTTAAAGATGCCTTAGGGCAGAAAAATATGGTAATAAAAATGGATAATGGTGCAACGGTAGGACAATTACTTGAAAAAATCAGAACTATGAATAAACAAAAATTATATGATCTTCCTATACGAGCTGCAGTAAATCAGTCATATGTAGATGAAAGCTATAGGCTTCACAATGAGGACTTAGTTGCGCTCATTCCCCCCGTTTCTGGAGGTTAAATGGTAACAATAAGTATCATAAAAAATATAATTCCTACTTTGCCATCAGATGAATCCCATACAGACAATGGAGCAGAATTACAGTTCTATGGTAGAGTAAGAAATATCGAAAAAGGTCAACTTGTCATTGCTATTGATTATGAATATTATCAAGGTATGGCAGAAAAAGAACTCCAGGAATTAGGAGAAAAAACAATACGTAAATTTTCTATTAATAAGGTAGATTGTATTCATCGGGTTGGAAGAATTTCAGTTGGGGAGTCTTCTCTAAGGGTTGTTATATGGTCAAAGCATAGAAGAGAGGGACTAGATGCTATGGAATGGTTTATATCACAAATGAAGGAAGATGTTCCTATATGGAAAAATGTTATTTTTAAAGATGGTAAGAATAAATGTCAATATTAATAAAAAGTAAAATAAATGCGTATATACTAGCGGGAGGATTAAGTAAGCGATTTGGATCTAATAAAGCTATTTACAAGATTAATGGAGTTACATTTTTGGATAGAATATTTACAACACTTCAATCTGATTTTACTAAAATATTCTCTATTGGGAAAGAATCATATTCAGAAAAAATGGAGTTTGTTTCTGACTTTAGTGATTGTCAAGCGCCCATAGTAGGGATAATTACAGCTCTTAGACATACAACTTCTTTATGGAACTTTATTATTAGTGTAGATATGCCCTATATCACTTCGGATATAGTATATAAACTTAAAAAAGAAATTATTGGTATTGATAATAACATTGTTATTCCTTCAGTAAAAGGACGTATACTTCCTCTGTCTGGTTTATATCATAAAAATTGTTTAATTTATTTTGAAAGGGCATATTTAGCTAGAAACTATACATTAATGAATGTAATCTCATCATTAAGACCAACTGTTGTGGATTTATCCCAATATAGTATGAAGTTAAAGAATATAAATACTTTTGAGCAGTTGAGAGAATTAGATAAAAATAGTTATTAAATAAAGAGAATTAATTAAATAAATTATTAATTATAGCTCATAAAGTTACATTGAAAGAGTGCCAAATTTGTATTGCATTGTAATATAAAATGTGCGATTACTATATTTTTTGTAACTATGGATATTATAGATATCACCATTGTTGTCAGTGATTCCAATATTTTGATCATATATGTCATTATCTAGAATATTAATGGCTTTGCAAGTCAACTTCAATCGATCATCATAGAGAGAAATCTGATAAGCTATATCCAAAGTAAATTTATCTTCAACCGTTCCGGTGATAATTTTTTTTGATAGTAGGTGAGTGCTACTAAATTCTAAATCTCCTCCATTGGGCATTTTAAACATACTGATGCCACGTATTATGCCTCCGGATGTATTCCCATTGAGGCCATCTATTATATCGTCACTAATATTTGAGCTATAGTAATTGCCTGTAAATGTGAAATCCCAAAAGGTTAGCGGTGAAATTTTCAGCATAATGTCAATGCCCTTCAAACTTTCTTTTCCTGAGTTATTATATGTAACAATATCAATATCATTATACCACTGAATTACATTTTTAATATTGTGATGATAAAGGCTTAAATCAGCTTTATATTTATCCTGCGTTAACGTATAACTTATTTCAAATGCATCTACAAATTCTGGTTTTAGATTTGGATTGCCAATGGTATCAACTAAGCTAGAAAATTGATTTTGCGGGAATAGGTCTAGCATTTTGATTTCGGGCCTGTTTACTCTACTACTATAAGCAAACTTTAAATTAGAATAAGGGCTGAATACATATGCTAGATATGCTGAAGGATAAATATGATTATAATTATTAGGTGTTTCTATTGCTGTCCCAGTGGTATCAAGGATTATGCTCGCTAATGTCTGTTCAAAGCGAGCACCTGTTTTTAATTGAAGTTTTTCTGTTAAGGCAAATGTTGCTGTGCCATATAGAGCATGAATATTTTCATTATATTGAAATATATTAGTATTATCGTTTGCGCCATAATTTTTATTATGAGTATTAAAACGTCCCTTATATCCTGTTTCGTACTTAATTTTATTATTGAGTTTATGATGATAATCAGCTTTTAAAATCATTTTTCTTAAATCTAATTTGTATTCAGAAGAACCTATATTGGTGGTATCACGATTCTCACCTTTTTCTTGTTCGTCATAGCTGAACTCTAGAACCATTTTAGAATCATTTAAAAAGTTGGTATAAAAGCCTAGATCATAGGCTTGAGCAAAATTATTGTTTTGAGAATTAATTTGAAATGCATCTGTTTCATACCCATCATAATGAATAGTGTTATTATTAAGATTATTTTGAAAGTATTGGGTGAATTTGGCCTCACTCGTAAAGAGTGTTCTCTCTGATATATCATATTTTGCACCTAGATTCATAAAATAAAGTTCATTATCTTCAAAGTGTTTAGAATCTAAGCTATCTATAACATTGGTAACATAATATCCATTATTGCGTTGTTCCCTTATTTCAGTACTAAACTTTGAAAAAAGATGGAGTTTATTAGTTCTGTAACTAAGTATTGCCCCTAGATTAAATTTATTAGTATTTCCTGCATTAATAGACACTTCTCCATTATATCCAGATACTTTTTCATCTTTTAAAATAATATTTATAATACCAGTTATCCCATCAGGATCATATTCAGCAGAAGGACTAGTGATAATTTCTATTCGGTCAATCATAGTAGCGGGTATAGGGATTGCAACAGCGCAAGATTTTCGTTCATCGCCTAATATTCCAGTTCGTTTTCCATTTACTAGTACAGATACATTATCAGAACCTCTAAGTGATATTTCCCCATTGGGACCCAAATCCAAAGAAGGAACTTTCTTCATTACATCGCAGCAGGTTCCTCCGGAAGCTGTTTTTAGCTGATCGATTACATATATTTTTTTATCTACAGTTACTTGATATAGAGGTCTTTCTGTATTGATTTCAATATCAGGAAATTCTAATGGTTTTGGTTGAATAGATATGGTTCCAAGATTTAATATGGGATATAAATCTGGATCAAATATAAAATTATTTTTTCTTGAAGATAAGAATCCAATAAATTCAACTTCAATTCGATAATTCCCTTTTCCGGGATTACTTAAAGTAAAATATCCATTATTGTCAGTTAATTGTCCTGATATAATTTTATTTGATTCATTATTAATCAATGTTACTGATGAATATTGAATCGGTAATTTTGTTTCGCTGTTAATAACAGTTCCAATTATTTTTGTATTGTTTGTGACTAAAGGTTCAGTTTTAGCGAAAATAAAACTTAATATAATTAGTTGGAACATAATCAATGTTTTTGTTGGTTTTTCTAGTAAATTTTTCATAAATACTACGATTCTTTAATTTCTATCATTGGGTAGGCGGCAACATATGTGAAGATTTCTATAAGCTATTGAATCTGCTTCTACTTGATTTGCATGATAACCACTTTTTGAAATAACAAGTTCCAAATCTGTTAGGCTAATTCTATTAGGATTATATTTAATTACAGTTTGATAATTTATTAAATCAACTGTTACAGAGTTTACTCCTTTAATACATGATAAGCTCGATTCAATGGTTTGTTTACACATACCACATTGCGTTGTAGGTGTTTTGATTGTAGCTGCATGGAATGTTGGAGCAGTAGAACAGGCGATAATTAAAAAAGTAAATAAAATGATTAATAACTTTTTCATTTCTTACTTTTTCCATCTCTTCTCATCTATTATATCTGATATCCATTGTATAAAGACGAGTAGTAAATAGAAAGACATCATTATAGTGAATAACCCTCCTACTATATATCCTGTTGTTAGTATTATATCCATAACTTATTTATTGTCTTTAAAAATTATCTTGAATTCTGTTATTGGCATCGTAGCTTTTGCTGACACTCGCAAATTGGAGGAGACTTGCATTAGCAATAATGCCAATAACAGAAACTCGTGTTTTGAAAACTGTCTTTTCATTTACCATCTATTTTAGCAGATTCTTAGTGTTGTTATTTCTCTATTAAATATAGTATATTAAGATATTAATATCCTAATATAAATATAAAATGAAAAAGAAGCATACAACGAAATCTATTGAAAAATTTAATTATGAACTTACACAAGAAGAATTAATTAGATATAGTCGTCATCTTTCTCTTGATGAAATTGGCCTTGAAGGACAAAGAAAAATAAAAGCTTCAAAAGTATTGATTGTAGGTATGGGTGGACTAGGTAGTCCTATCTCATTATATTTAGCTGCTGCAGGCGTAGGAATTATAGGTTTAGTTGATTTTGATGTAGTAGATGTATCTAATTTACAACGTCAAATACTTTTTGGAATAGGCCAAAAGGATAAATCAAAACTTCAGTTTGCGAAAGAAAGATTAGAGGAGTTGAACCCAAATACAAAATATAATTTACATGAAGTAGTGCTTTCATCAAAAAATGCATTAGATATTATTAGAGATTATGATATTGTAATAGATGCTACTGACAATTTCCCAACACGATATCTAATAAATGATGCATGTGTTCTTTTAGGAAAACCCAATGTTTATGGTAGTATTTATCGTTTTGATGGCCAAATGTCTGTATTTAATTATAATGGGGGTCCTTGTTATCGCTGTTTATATCCATCTCCTCCACCCACTGGTTTGGTTCCTTCATGCTCTGAGGGAGGTGTATTAAGTATTTTACCAGGAATTATAGGTACTTTACAAGTTAATGAAGCTTTAAAAATTATTTTAAATATTGGAGATTTAATGGTAAAGCGTTTTTTATTATTTGATGCTTTATCTATGGAGTTTAATGAATGGCAAATAGCTAAAAATGATAACTGTATTATATGTGGACCCAATCCTTCTATTACGAACCTAATTGACTATAAACTTTTTTGTAATGATTTAAATACTGATAATAAATATGAAGATTATGGTGAAATTACTGTTCATGAACTAAATAATAGGTTGCATAGTAGCCAGAAGATACCTATAATGCTTGATGTGCGTGAAAGTTATGAATTAAAAATTTCAAAAATACAAGGAGCTATTCATATACCAATGAAAGAAGTAATGAATAGAATTGTTGAATTAAATATAAATGAAGAAATTATAGTATTTTGTAAATCAGGTCAGCGATCAACAAAAGTTTGTCAAATATTAATTGAAAATAATTTTGAAAATGTAAAAAAATTAAAGGGTGGTGTTATTGCTTGGTCTAAAGAAATTGATTCATCAATACCTATTTATTAAAAAAATTACTAATTGAAATGTTTAAAAAAAATATTGATAAACTAATTACGAAAGTTATAAAATATCCTAAGATTGTTATAATCTTAACTACATTGCTATCTATACTACTAATAAGTGGTATTGGATTCATTAAGTCAGATGATGATTTGAAAAGACTGTTGCCTCAGGATATGCCTTCCATAGTTACCTTTAATCAAATTGAAGATGAATTCGGAAATTTTGAATTTATGTATGTTGCAATTGGGAATAGTGGAGAATCTATTTTTAAACCAGATCTTTTAAATGTTGCATGGAATCTATCAAATGATATTGAACAATTAGATGAGTGTGATATGGTTGTATCTATTAGCACATCGACTAAAATGTATTTTGATGAGAGTGATAGTTCCATGCTTGTTGTTGATTTAGTTCCAAAAGCAAATTTAACTCAGAAAGAGATTGATGAAATAAAAGAATATTTAAATGAAAATAATATAATTAAAGATAGATTAGTCAGTAAAAATAATGATTATTTAAATTTTTTAATAAGACCTGCAAATAGTGACATTGGGACATATGCAGCCCTTTCAGATTCAGTAGAACAGATAGCAAGTAGATATACAAATGGTGGTGATAAATATGAAACTCATATTGGTGGGCAATCTTATTTTGTAGGGATTCTCCCAAATATTATAACGAATGAGATTAAAATATTAATTTTATCTGGGTTTTTAATTATGATGCTTATTTTATTAATCAATTTAAAAAATATTTATGCAGTATCATCTATTCTTATAACTACAATACTTTCGCTACTCTCTATGTTAGGTTTTATGGGGTGGATATACTATTTTACTTCTTCAAAAGCATTTTATTTTACACTTAATAATGCATCTATGCCTATACTATTATTAACAATCGCAAATTCTGATGGCGTACATATCATTAGTAGGTTCTTTAAAGAGTTAAGACATTCAAAAAATAAAATTAAAGCACTCACTAATACATGTAAAAATGTTTGCATGCCAATTATTCTAACATCGATTACAACGATGTTAGCATTTTTATCATTACTTTTCTCTCCTATAGAAGGTATGAATGGATATGCAATAACAATTGCTTTTGGAATATTCTGGGCATGTTTATTGTCCTTAACATTTTTACCTGCACTAATTTCATTGATAAAATGGAATCCAAATTCTAAATCAATTACAAAACCAAGTTTAATTGAATTAGCTATAAATAAATTCTCCAAGTTTGTTAAAAAGAATCCAAAAAGAATCCTTTCTTTAGGTGGAAGTCTTGTTGTAATAGCTGTAATAGGTCTATTTTTTATAAAGGTTGAAGTTAATATGGTGGAAATGTTTAGAAAAGGAACTGTCATTAGAGATTCAGCAACTTTTTTAGATGAAAATATGACAGGGAATTTAAATGTACTTATTAGAGCTAGTTCAAAGAGTGGTGAAGATGGTTTAAATAGCCCTGAAAATCTAAAGGACATTGAAAAACTTCAAATTTATCTTGATAACATAGATGAAGTAACTTCAACAATTAGCATAACTGAAGTTATAAAAGAAATGCATAAAACAATAATGGATGGAAATCCTGAATATAAAACTATTCCAGAATCAAGAGCTAAAATAGATAATCTATTTTTCTTATACTATATGAATGAAGATTCAGATTTAAGTTCACTGATCAATGATGATAATAGTGTAGCAGTTATAACATCATTATTAAAAACATTTCCTACTACTAAAATGGATGAATACAGGCATAATATTGGGACTTTTATTGATGATGAAATCTTAAGCACTAATGATGATCTTGAATTCGAAATTTCTGGAATGATGGCATTCTTTTCTGATTTTATTCAACTTGTAATAAAATCTACTGCATTTAGTATTGCTGCTTCAATTATATTAATTTTTATAGCATCTGCCATATTTTTTAGATCTTGGATCTTTGGAATTTTATCAATAATAACATTATTCTCCGCAATTGTAATAAATTATGGTTTAATGGGTATTTTTGGAATTGAGCTAACACACATTACAATTGTATTAAGCTCTATTATTATTGGTGTTGGCGTCGATTTTTCTATTCATTATATTTCAGAGTACAGAGAATTAAAGCATAATAAGGCTAATAATAAAACAATAAAAACGATAGAAAAAGTTGGACATCCAATAGTATTGGATGCATGTTCTAATATGGGCTTTGCAGCTTTGCTTTTTTCAACAATTATACCCCTATCAGCAGTTGGGGGATTAATGATATTTGCTATGATTTCTTGCAGTATAGGAGCACTTACAATATTAGCATCATCTATTGAAATCTTTAAGCATAAGATTTATTAGTAGAGATAATTCATATGTTTATATGCTGAATTAAAACAGTTTTGTAATAATAAATCAATTTGTCCTGCTTTGGGAGCAGGGGGTCGCAGGTTCGAATCCTGCCACCTGGACAACAAATTAGAAAGCCTCTTTTATAGAGGCTTTTTTATTATAGATTGTAGCAGGTATAAATAAATGCAGGAAT
>Ga0163108_10003623_pt1 | contig 10967 bp, 2 predicted proteins | sample Fk1155metaG_FD_109644 | JGI IMG/M metagenome (GOLD analysis project Ga0163108, IMG submission 109644) | Marine microbial communities from the Central Pacific Ocean - Fk160115 155m metaG | ecosystem: Environmental > Aquatic > Marine > Oceanic > Photic zone | place: The Central Pacific Ocean...
ACCACCATAAGCACCACTACCACCAGAATTCTTTCCTGTACCTTGGGTTCCTGTCGTATAATTAGCGGTAAAACCATTAGCAGGAGACTTCACATTCAACACAATCTTATGTCCATTACCACCAACACCACCAGAAGTAGGAGTAGTTCCACCTTTACCACCTGCCATTGTAACTTGAACGGAAGTGTATGTCCAATTACTGTTAGCTAAATTTATACTACCACTTCCAGACTGAGCAGATTGACTTCCAGGATTGGTCGTATCACTTACAAGAGTATGGTTTCCATCCGATCCATCAAATCCGCTATATGTTGTATTAGTTGAACTACCTCCAGACCCTGCTTGATTTGGATTAGATGGATTAAGTTTCTTCCAAAATGAACCTGCTGTTCCATCTGTTCCATCTTGGCCATCAGTATCTACATACTCATCAATTATACTTGCTATTGTACCAGTTTTTGAAAGAGTTCCACCATCACCACCATCAGTCCTTGCAGTATTTGCTCCTCCTTTCTTTCCACCACCAGCAGTAATATCTAATTTACCAGCAATAACAAACTTACTATCTCCACCATCATTTCCTGATGCATTTCCTGGAGATCCAGTTCCACCAGCACCACAAACAGTAACTGCAAGTGTTACCCAACCAGCAGGGAATGAAACAGCAGTATTAGTTTGTGCTGTATTCTTAATAGTATATCCATTAGGATATTCAATAATTGGTATACCACCTGTTGTAACAGTTCTACCACCAATTATAGATCCTTCATCAGTTGCATTTCCTGTAAATTTCTTAAATGATGGTACAGGTATAGTAGTTACATCTATCCAAGTTCCTGCACCTGAAGCACCCGAAGCAAGATAATATCCATCTCCTACAATTGCTGCTCTAAACAAATTAAAATCACCAACACCAGTAGTAGTTAAATCAATTTGAGTTCCAGAAGATGCATTATTTGCTGATGAGCATAATTCTAGCGTATCATCAGTTAACTTATGAACATAGTAATTACTCCCTGTAGTCAATCCACCAATAGCAGTTCCTGCTGATTTAAAAGTATGAACACCAGTACCTTGTGAAGTGAAATTAATAGTAGTTCCAGCAGTTGCATTGGCAGCAGACGCAGCAAGTTTAAATGTATCCGCAGTTTTTTCACTAACATAATATGTTGTCAAATTAGTCAATCCACCAATGACACTACCATCTTGTGAAAAAGTTTGAACTGCTGAACCAGTAGAAGTTATAGAAACTACTGGAGTTCCTGCCGTTGCATTAGCAGCAGTAGTGTGAAGTGTAACTGTATTTGCATCTACAGATCTTATATAATAAGTAAATCCAACAGTTAATCCACCAATTGCAGTCTGTCCTGTTGAAACATATTTAATTGCAGTTCCAGTTGTCATATTATGAGATGTCAACTTCAACTGATCAGATGCTACAATAACAGTACTAGCACTAGATGTTAAAGTATGAGTTACAATTCCCATACCATATGTTACAGCATCTGTATTATCAAGTCCATGGCCAGTTATAGTAACAGTATTATTACTAGTAGAAATATTTGTAGCTAAAGCATCTTGAGTAAGAGTACCAACAGTATATAATACTTTATCACCTGTACTAAATCCATGACTATTAATGGTTATTACATCTGTTGATGTGTTAACACCAGATTGAGTACCTGTCTTTGATAATGCTGGTGAACTCTCACTTAAAGACTTATAAGATCCTGTACCAGAGTCACCACCTTTATAATCCCATATATCATAAGTAGCAACAGTATTATCACTTAATGGTCTCTTCAATAATGCATGTTTATGCTCTAAATGAATACCACCAATAGGGAACCAATTATATAATCTACCAGTACGATTATTATATCCAGCTAAATACCGATCACCTTCATACCCTGCATTATGTGTAAAATTAGTGTCAGCTTCTGTATGATATGTACTATGACTATGTTCTGGTGCACCTTGTATTCTTTTCTCACCTATTGTAATCTTAATGGTTTGTGTTCCACTAATAGTACATGATGTATCATCAGTTACCTTTTCATAATCAGTTGTAGTTATAGAACCAAGAGAAAAATATCCTCCCTGTGCTGTCTTATCAAATAACCACTTACCACCTGTTCTATCCTTGCCCACACCTAAAGTTACTAAACCAGCAGTGGGTGATCCTGGTCCATATACAACACCATTTCCAAGAATTTTCTTCGCTTTTAGATCAGGTACATTAAAAGTACCAAGAGATCTAGTCTCTCCAAGATAAGTAAAGACATTATCTTTGTCTATATCGTTAAGTTTTCCTTCAGCATTAAAATTATATTCTAATGTAAGGCCTGTACCAGTTCCTGCATTAGATAATGTAAATGTGGGATCACTTGAATACCTTTTTCCTAACTTAGTAGAGGATACTACAGTAACAATACCACCAACTACAGTAAGATCTGCTTCAATCGTTTCCTTATCAGTCTCACTTCCAGTTGGTGCAGTAAATGTAATGGTCATACCACTAGCAGGATAACCACTTCCACCATTTGTAATCTTCAATCCTGGTCTTGCTGTGCCACCATAAGAATTTCCAATTACTGAATATAGTGCAGGATAATCTTCAATCTTAAACAAAGATCCATCACAATATAAGTATCCAGGATACTGATACTCAGGTTTATTTTCTACCTCCGCATTACCAGATGTTACTCTAGTGATCTGACCTGTTGTACCATTATATACAGGAGCCTGAGGAACAAATGAATTATCATAAACAACATTTGTAGTACCAAGAGACTTTGCTGTAGTAATAATACTACCAACTTCTGTAGTATCAGTATCTTTATCAGAATAGAAATTTGGCCTAATATTTCTATAACTTATTGTAGGAGTATGTAATGTAGTACTATACTTGGACATATCAGATCTTTATTAAGTATTCTAAGATAATAAATGGTGATAACGCACTATCTACTGATGCTGCATTATCTACACTTAAAGTTAAAGTGGTCTTCAAAGAATCTGGATTTAACTCCAGTGCATTTGTAACCAATGCAAAATTATGAGTATCTTTTCCTGTTAATTGAACACTATGAAAATGATTAGTTCTATCAGTTTCATTAGCCAAATCCGCAGTGTCTGTCATATTATTAAACAGAACAGGGTTAAGATCATTTCCTGGTGTCTGACTATTACTATTTAATGGTACAACATCCGCTAAACTATTATTTCTCCAATCAAGGGGAACACCAGTAGCACCAGAAAGATACTTAGCTGGAACATCTTCAGCATCATCATAATCTTTATCTTCCATAAGAATACATATTCCAAATGCCTGTCCACCAGACTCACTACTACCTTTCATTCCATTCAATTTTAATGTTGTATTAATAGGAAAGTTATCCCAATCATCATTCATTAAACATTGATATTCCCAACTAGTAGCAAGTGCTGGAGTTCTATCATTCCAACATGCATTACTATAAGCAACAGGGTTTGAAATCATACCTTGACCAGAATAGTCACCCCACTGATACTGTTTTCCTATTGCCCATACGTTTGATGCTATTGCTCTACATGGTGGTTGATTATTACCAGGGAAACTAGAAGATGTACCATCAGTAGTAGTATTATCCATCCAGTCCTGAATTGGTACTGTAGAAGCATTCCACCAATTCAACAATCCTATAGCAACTGGTTCTTTTTGTGTAGTTGGTGATGTAATATCAACCTCTTGTGTTGATTTAATCCTAGTTCTTTTTAGAGATGAAAAATGCATATGTCCTGCAATTGCTGCATTATCAACTATTTCAGATTCAGTTCTTTTACCAGAAGTAGTACCATATGTCCATCCAGGTCTACCTCTTAATGGTATTGATTGAGTAGGAACAGTAAAAGTACCACTATATGTTACTTGAATACTTGTTCCCAAGGTTGATGTTGCTTCAATACCAATACCAGAACGACTAATCTCATTACCAACAGCATTTGTAACACGAATAGATTTATATTGACCAGCATCGGCTCCTGGTGTTGGTTTAGGATACTTAGATGATAAATCAGGAACAACAAACTGATCATTAGTTAATGATTGTAATGCTACACCTCCAATAGTTTTTCTAACAAATCTTCCTGTCTCACCTGCACCACAAATAGCAGCAAGTTGAGGATAATCAACAACATTGTAAATAGCACCATCACACCTCAAATACCCTGATGGTAAATGTTTTATATTATCAACATTATTAAGATCATTTTGGATCTCAACAGGCCACACTATTATTTGACCAGTCAGATTACCGTATTTTGATCTTTCTTTTGAATATAAAGTTGCCATTAGAATGCCTTTATCAGATAGACTACTACCATAGATGGTTGATCAGTATCAACAATGATATTTAGTGCATTATCAAGACTTTGTGGAGTAACAGATCCTATGCTAATATCATTCATAGGATGTGATGCTGGTGGTTTCATAGATCCACCATCCATTTCAATATCAAATGTACCATGATTATGAGATTGAAATGCTGTAGAAGCAGGATCATTATCACCATACTGACTTAAAGTAGTTGAAAATGTTCCTTCTTTAAAAGTTACAGTTCCCTGCCATGTACTAATATTTGTTGTTGCTGCACTTAATTTAAGTGTATAAATGTAATTGGAGTATGATGTTCCTGTTCTCTCTATACTAGTAATATAAGTTCCTTTAGCAATAGAAGCACCATCTACCATCTGAAGTGGATGTATCTTATCCTCTTGAGTCCAATTATTTGGTGCAATACCATGTGATGATCTAATATCTGTTCCTGCTGGAAGTGCAATTTCAGTTGTAGTAGCAGGAATACTATTAGATCCTGACCAAGTAACAGTAAAGTTATTAGCTGGGTTCTCTGGATTATCCTCCAAATTATTATATGTTGGTTTACCAAATCCAAAATAATTTCTTCTGTTACCAAAAACCATTGGTCTTGGCATCAATCCACTCCATGCTTGTAAAGCATGAGTCTTAACTGGAGTATATGCAAAACTAGTAGTAAACCCAGTAGTTCCAACATAATTTACATTCTGAGTAGTAGCCTGTGGACTATTTCTAGTTGCTGTTCCTGTATGCCAATCTGGTGCAGGGACTTGTGACCAATAATCCTTACCAGCATCAGATACATACTCATTAAACTTATCCATAACAGGAAGAGTGTCTTCATGCATTGCATCGCCATAATAAGTAAGGAAAGTACGACCTTCTCGCCAAGATGGTGCTTCCTGAATATTTGGAGAAATAGCACAAGTATGATTAACTGACTTTACAGCTCCTGAAGGACATCCATCATGACCAGTGTTACCACTTACAGTAACCTGCATAGACCTAAACATCTGAGGTCCAAAGAATTGAGCAGTAGCAGTCTGAATTGAATCACGATGTCCATGACTAGGAGTATGATTTATACCAAGTTTACGACCTAGAGTACTAATTGCTTCTTGAAAATCTGGATCAGTAATCCCAAGACTAGTGTACTTACCAGATAATTTTAAATTGGGATCAGAAAGACTAAAATCAATATCTGCATCAGCAGACCAAGCAGTCTTAATTTGTGTACTAGAACCATACAGACCTGTTCCAAGTCCTGCTATGAGATCACCAAATTTTGTTCCTGTAGCATCTATAACTGCATCAACAACAGCACCCTGACCATATTGATAAGCAGAATCTGAAAGGTATACTGGTTCAAGGTCAATCATAACCTTATTAGTTAACTTAGGAAGATAAAACTCACCAGTATAGTCAGGAAAAGATCCTGCCATATCTCCACCATATGTTTTACCTATTTCAGATGCAAGTAAAGGATAATCAACAGCCTTGAGATGTTCACCATCGCAAGTCTTCCACCCATTAGGAATATTTGCTGCTGTATTACCAGTTGACCCATCACCACCCCACGGCATAATTGCACCGATACGGGCGGTTTTCATCGTTTTTATAGAGTTATAGTATTGTGCCATATCTTTATAATTCGTTTAGCCACCAACCACGAAGGTTGTTTGGAATTGATGATGCATTAGGATCTCCTGCTGCATCTGATGGACCTACAAATACTAATCCAAAGGATGCATTTCTAGTCTGAATAATTATTTCACCACTGTCCCAAGCAGTAGTCAACTGTCCACTACCCACCTTAATCTTACTACCAGTAGTATCACCCTGAACAGCAGTGGCAAGACCACCGATCTTCTTCGCTCTAATAACTATAGTTGTATTATATGTAGAAGTTCCAGCAACTTCAATGAATCTAATCATATCACCTGTTTCAGCAGTATCAGGTAGATATAGAACCATGTTAGTTCCTGAAGGATTATTCAGGAGATAATTATTATTTGGTTGTAATGGAGATGCTTCTGTCTGACCAATACCAGTTGCTGACTGTGCAACATAAGTGTATCTACGTCCACCATTTCTTGTCCAGTATCTATTAATACCGAAAGCATCAATAGAACTATCATTGTAGATGAGGAAGTCTTTAGAACCAACATGAGGATCTGCTGTAGTTCCTGCACCAATACGAGGACCAAGGTTATCAACATGTAATGCTACTCTATTAGTATCACCAGATACCGAAGTAGCAGGTGCGACATAACCCTTGATGTAGAGGCTCTCACCCATCTCAACAGCACCCGTACTAGACTCTACCTTGAGTTTAGTATCATATGAACAAACTCCATTTGCTTCACAACTTTCTTCAGTAACTAAGATATCACCACGAATCTTAGTTTGACCATTAAAGAATATACCGTTAGTACCTGTCTTAGGGTCAATAGTAGCTGGGTCAGCAGGGTGATTATCATCATTACCAATGTTGAATAGAAGTGTCTGTCCATCAGAACCATACATTCTGAAGTTTCCACTATACAATTCAAAGTCATCATGGAGTGTTAACTTACCACCACCAAAGAACTTATCTCTAACAGTTTTACCATTAACTACAGCAGTTGGAACTGACTTAGAATACTTAGTTCCATCAGTGTATGCACTACCAGTAATACTATCTGCCCAGAACCACTCTACATTAAGAGCAGAAACTGTAGTAGTTGTTAATGTTGCAAGGTTTGTAGTAGCAGATCCTTTCTTAACTATAACAACAGAAGAAGATGTATATCCATTACCACCAGAATTAATACTAACTCCTGTTATAGCACCACCAGTACTTACAGAAGTAACATTAATTACCAAACCAGTACCACCACCAGATGCAGTTACAGTGTCTATCTTATCTCCAACCACATAACCAGTACCAGCGGTAGTGATAGTTACAGCACTAACAACACCACCAGTTGATATCTTGAAGAAATGATCTGTATCTAACTTGTCTGATATGAGATCAGAATTAAGCATCCTAACTCTAATCTTATCAACATTTGTATTTGGAGATTCTACAGCAGTTCTAGTTACTGGAATTGCATCAGCAGGAGTAGTTGTATTAACATACTTTCTAAGTTTCCTTACTACAGCACCAGAAGCAGTTGTTGTTGGTTTTGTTGTTCCTTCTGCTGCTCTACCGCCACCAGGATAAGAACTGTTACTAGCAGTATTCAAATACCACTGACCACCTGATTCAGTTGGAGCAGTTGTAAGTTGCATGATCTCCATGCTGGCAGTACCAACATTAACCATGATGAGATCACCAACACTGAATGCATCATTATTACCAGCAATAGGAATTTGTGTATCAGCAGCTGCGTATCCAGCAGAAACAGTAGTTATAGGTCCATTTGTCTGTAATGTCCACTTATCATATCTGTATGTCTGAATCTCACTAGATGTTGTATGAGCAATAGCAGTTGATCCCCAGTACTTACCAACAGCAAATACAGTACCTAAAGTAGTACCAATTAAGGTATCACCATTACAGATATTAACTTTAAATGTGTCACCATTAGGTGTGGAAAGTTTAAAGTGATCATCTAATGTTTCATCAAGACTTGGATACTGACCTGTAGTACCACCACAAGTACCAACCAAACTCAATGATCCATTGAATGTTGTTAGATTATTAGTTGCAGTAATATCACCAGTTACAGAGTCAATATCAAATACTGTCTTCTCAACTGAGGTACTGCAACCATTCTTAACCTTGAAGGACTTAGCAACCTGAGTTATAGCACTCTTAAGTTCAAAGATTTCACCGTCATCAAAGATACCATCAGCAGGAGTGGATGTATCTCTACGTGATAACATTACATAATCACCTGGAGAAGTAGCACTGACATAAGCAGGATCTGTACTATCTCTTCGTTGTGTTTGTCCTGTTAAATTACCACCAAATGTTGCTAGGTACACATTATCTTCTGTACCAGTAGCATCAATGTTAGCAGTGATCCATGTAGAATCATACTGCACAGTACACTTAAAGATAGCAGTTGTATCAGGATGATTATCCTTTGTAGTTTGAGCAGTAAAGAACGTCTTCCTTTCAACTACAATCCAGTATGGTGCAGTATTAACACTCTTCAATCCACCAACAGCAATCTCAACAAATTCAGCATGAGTAGTACCACTCTCATTAGTATCAATTAAGAGAGTATCACCTTCAGAATAATATAGATTACCTTGTGCATCAACAGGCTTTCTCTTCAATGGTAAGTAATATTGATTACCAGTTAGAGTTCCCCAACCTGTGCTAGCTGGTTCTGTCTGGAAGTTTGATCCACCCCAGTTACCAGTACCAGCAGTATCAACTGCATTATATGTACCATCAGTTGCTGTAGATGCGGCAGCAAGAACAGTAATAAGGTCTACATTCTTGTTGTAAAGATTATTACCAAGAACACCACTTGTATGAGATTCAATCTGTGTACCTGCCTGTGCTCTCAATCCAACGAAGGAGTAAGAAGCATAACCACCACAGAGGGTCATATCAGAATTGAAGGTTGAAGTACCATCAACAATAAAGTTATTCTTAACCTTAGTTGTACCACCCTGACCAGCAATTGTTATCTCAGAAGCAACCTCAGCAAAAGATATAATAGAAGGACCACCAGAGTTAGAGAAGAACTCAACCTTTCCAGAAGGACTTGTTAACTTAACCGTATCTGTTATTGCTCTTCTAGCACCAAGTACTGCATCACCATCCATCTTGAATGACTTAGCACCAATGCTAACAAATGAATCAGACTCAGTACTTGCATATGCACCACCAAGAGTTACCTTAGACTTATTAGCATTAGATCCATCAGGACTATCACCAATGGTAATCTCAGAATCGGTACTGGTATTACCAATCTTGATATTCTGTGAAGCAGTTGCTACGTTACCAATCTCAATATTCCTTGCAGAACCACCAAGTTTAAGTCCATTATCAGGACGTGCTCCAGATGTCAGACCTACAAAGCCTGTATCCATTGCAAGATTGAATGTTCCATCAGTAATAGTGGTTGTTACATCAGCAGCATTAGAACTACCAGCACCACCACCATTGATTGCAACATCCTTCTGGAATACAGCATTCTCAGTAACCTCAACAGTTCCCTTAACTGTCAATGCACTCTGCATTTCTGCTAGAGTTGTGTTAATACCAACCCTACCATTATTTGTAGTAGAAACTCTTAGTGTTGCTGCGTTAGCAGGAGTTGCACTATCACCACCAACCATGAACGCATGGTCTTGAGCAGTTAAGGTTCTTGCTGCTAATGTTGTATGAGCAGCAAAGTTCTCAATAGTCTTACCACTTATCCATGCAGTACCAACAACATCTAAGTTAGCAAGGGGATCAGTCGCAGTATTGACAAATCCAGTTGCATAATCAGCATGTGCAGCACGAGCAACAGTGTTAACACCTAACTTGTACTGACCAATTGTTTGTGTATCTGTTCTAATTGTTTGAGAACCAATTACACCCCATTCCTTCCAAGAAGAAGCAGCAACTTCTAATTTTGCACTAGCTGATTGTGTAGACCACTGATTAGTACCAGTTGCAATAATATCATTAATAGTAAAGGTAAGGGTATTTCCATTAGAAGTTAATCCAGTATTAACAATCCAAGTACCATTAAGTTTAGTATCACTGTAAGAAGCAATCCTAATCTCAAAACCAGCTTCAACACCACCAGTAACTGCATTGGCATTAGTAACACCAGACTTCCATGTAAGTGTAATAGTAGTGCTACCATTGAATGTTAGACTCTGTATATTACCAGTAGCGTCCTTATAATCATTAGATAGAATCCAACCAAGTGATCCACTAGATCCAACAAATGCACCCTTAAGCAGCATATCACCACTCTTAGGTCCACCAGCAGCACCATAAGAAACTACCTGAATTGCATCATAAGTAGCACCTTGATCAGGAGTTACATTGGATGCTAAGTTACCTGTTCCAGCAGAATGTGTAAGAATCTTATATCCTTGACCACCACCATCTGAACCACGTTGGTTCCACTCAAATATACCAGCAGAAACTTTGTTACCAGCAATTAGAATATTACCACGAGTGGCAGTATTCTTCTGCATATTTGTGGTATCAAGGGTAATATCATCCTTAGTATTAGATACGTTAGATACAACCTTTAATGAAGATAATACACCAACCGTAGGAATACCAAGAGTAGTATCTCTAACTGTAGGTGGAACATTAATAGTTACAGGTGAGTTAAATGTGCTTGTCTTATCACTATCCTCACCACCATTAACTGTAATATACTCATTGAATGTAACAGGAGTATCAAATGTAGTAACGAGGTTACCAATTGCATCATCTTCATCAGAAGAATCAACAAGTGTTGCAGACTCTAGGAATTCTTCCTCACCAGTGATAGCATCAATCTTGCGGTTACCAATGTATAGGTCACCATTAGAATTAAGACCAGTGTAGAATACTAAACCACCATTCTGCTTCTTAGACTGAGCATAGAAGTCTTGAATAGAAGTAAGTAGTACTTCCTGACGTGCAGGGAAACCAGTTGAGTAGTTACCTGGACCA
>Ga0163108_10003625_pt1 | contig 10966 bp, 8 predicted proteins | sample Fk1155metaG_FD_109644 | JGI IMG/M metagenome (GOLD analysis project Ga0163108, IMG submission 109644) | Marine microbial communities from the Central Pacific Ocean - Fk160115 155m metaG | ecosystem: Environmental > Aquatic > Marine > Oceanic > Photic zone | place: The Central Pacific Ocean...
AGATCATCATTAGATTATGATATTGATGGATTAGTTTATAAAGTTAACGATTTAAAACTACAATCAAGACTAGGTAACACTTCTAGTTCTCCACGATGGGCTATAGCTTATAAATTTTCTGCTGAAAAAGCATTTACTAAGATCAAAGACATAATAATCCAAGTTGGTAGAACCGGTGCAATTACTCCTGTTGCAAAGGTAGATCCAGTAACAGTCGGAGGTGTTGTAGTTTCAAATGCAACACTTCATAATGAGGATGAAATTAATAGAAAAGATGTAAGAGTTGGAGATACTGTTCAGATTCAAAGAGCAGGAGATGTAATTCCTCAGGTAATTTCAGTAGATAAATCGAAAAGAAATCAAAAAAGCAAAAAATATATTTTTTCTACTAAATGTTTATGTGGTGCTACTACTCAAAAAGAAAAGAATAAATCAAGAAAAAAAGAAGACTCCATAAGAAGGTGTGTGAGAGGTTATGAATGTGATTTTACCGCAAAAGAAAAATTAAAACATATTGTATCTAAAGATGCTTTTAATATTGATGGTTTAGGTAAAAAAGTAATAGAGCAATTTTGGGAATTAAAAATAATAAGAAAACCATCAGATATTTTTAATATAGATTTTAATAAAATTAAAAATCTAGAAGGATGGGGAGATTTATCAATTAATAATCTTAAAAAAGCTATTGATATATCTAAAACTATTGATTTGGACAAATTTATTTTTTCAATAGGCATAAGACATATAGGCCAAGAGAATGCAAAAATTTTAGCAGGGTTTTTCAAATCAATAGATAAGTTTAATAATTTATTTGATTCGAATAATAAAAAGAAAATTTTAAAAAATTTAATAGATCTAGATGGAATTGGCGGAACTCAAATTGACTCAATAGATAATTTTTTTTCAAACAATAAAAATGTTAAGATTGTTAAAAAATTAACTGATGTATTAAAAATAAAAGATTTTAAAACTCTTAACAAAAAAGGAAAATTTTCTGAAAAAACTATTATGTTTACAGGAGGCTTTGAAAAGATGAGTCGATCAGAAGCAAAATCATTAGTAGAAAATAATGGAGGCAAAGTTTTAGGCACAATTTCTAAAAAATTAAATATTTTAGTAATTGGCAATTCAAAACCTACTCAAAAGAAAATTGATTTTGCAAAAAAATTAAATATAAAAATTATCAAAGAGACAGAATGGTATAAAATTTTAGATCTTTGAACAAGCATGTCTTAGATCAACCAACTCTGATTTATTCATAAATCTTTTAATCTTTTTAAAAACATTTGAGTGATAATTATTTAACCAATTTATTTCATTTTTTTTTAAGATATTTTTGTTTATTAAAGATTTATCAATTGGCACCATTGTTAGATTTATGAATGAAAAACCTTTTCCTTTTTTTTTTACTCTAACAAGGTTTTCAATTCTAATTCCAAACTTGCCATTTTTATAATAACCTGGTTCATTTGACATTATCATTCCTTCTTTAAAATTTATCTTATTGTTTTTTGATATTGCTTGCGGACCTTCATGAACATTTAAAAAATATCCAACACCATGACCAGTGCTATGTGCATAATCTAAATTAATTTCTTTTAAAGGCTTTCTCGCAACAATGTCTATTTGAGAGCCACGAGTATTATTTTTAATTTTATAATTTGCTACTGCAATATGACCTTTTAAAACTCTTGTAAAAATATTTTTAATATTTTGGTTTTTATTATTGAGTGAAACTGTACGAGTTACATCTGTTGTACCAAATTTATATTGTCCACCAGAGTCTACCAAATAAATATCTCCTTTTTTTAATTTTCTGTTACTTTTTTTTGATGCTTTATAATGGATAATTGCACCATTTGGACCAGACCCCGATATTGTTGGAAAACTTGAAAAACTAAAGTTTTTATTTTCTTTTCTAAATTTTAATAGTTTTTCTTGAGCACTTATTTCATTAATTGTTTGTTTTTGGTATTTCCTTTTAAGCCAGAATAAAAACCTTGTAAGTGCTGCCCCATCATAAATATGTGATTTTATTATATTTTTAATTTCTGTTTTATTTTTAATTGATTTTAAAAAATAAATTGGATCTTGAAGTTCGATTATTTTATTTTTTGCACTCAATATTTTTTTAAAATATATGGAGCAAGAGGAGGAATCTATTAAAATTTTTTTATTATTGATTTTTAAAAGAAATTTATCGACATATTTTACATCTATTAATTTAATGCCCTTAAGTTTTTTTCTAAAAAAATTATCAACTTTATTCAAATCACAGAATAAATATATTTTTTTATTATTATCTACAGATAAATATGAATTAGGCATAGGTATAAAATCCGAATCTTGACCTCTTATATTTAAAAGCCAAGCCACATTTTCACTTGATGAGATAAATTGGAAATCAATTTTATTTTTTACGAGTCCTTTGACTAATTTTTTAATTTTTAATTTATAATTTTGACCAACCGCTTTATCGGGCAAAGTATAAAATCTTTTGAGTATGGTTTTTTTTCTATTTTTCCACAATTTATCAATCAAATTATGGTTAATGGATACAAGCTTACAATTAGTTTTTTTGAAAAAAAAATGTAATGTTTTTTGAGTGAATAATTTTGAGTCGAATCCAATCTTCAATTTTTTCTTTTTTAATATGTCTGAGGGAAATTTATTGGGAATAGTAATTATATTAAAAAATCTTCCACTTTGCATTTTAGCTTGCGTTGTATACCTGCCATCTACAAAAAGATAATTTTTATTTTTTAATATCAAACCGTAACCATAAGATCCTGAAAAATTACTGATATATTTTAATCTATCTTTATTGCCGGGAACATATTCACAAAAAAATTCATCATTTTTTGGAACAATATATCCATCTAAATTGTAGTAATTGAGTAAATTTTTTAGCTTTTTTATTTTTTCCATTTAAGCATTTTATTTTTTTTGTATCTATTCCAACCAGGACTTCTGCATTCATCATCAAATTCAATTGAATTATCTTGATTAAATTCAAAATCTGAATCTGTTTTATCAATACTTATTTCATTTTTTTCAATCCCATCCTCTGGAATTTCATTTATAAATCTGGATGGCAAAGCATCCATCCAATCACCATGATAAGTTCTCCTCATAGCAAATGATAAATAAGCTTCTTTTTTCGCTCTTGTAATCCCAACATATGCTAATCTTCTCTCTTCTTCTAAAGCAAAATCACCTTTTTCTTCTAGAGATTTTTGATGAGGAAATAATCCTTCTTCCCATCCGGGTAAAAAAACTACATCAAATTCTAATCCCTTTGCCGCATGCATAGTCATAAGATTTACTTTAGCTCCTTTCCATTCTTGATCTATTGATGTTGCTAGAGCAACATGTTCTAGAAAACTTTGTAAATTTTCATAATCTCGCATTGCTCTTAACAATTCTTTTAAATTTTCTAATCTGTTTTCATTTTCTAAATCTTTTTTATTTTTTAACATTTCAGAATATCCAGATTCATCTAAGACCAATTTAAGCAAATCGTAATGTTTCATTTTCACTGCATCTTTCCGCCATTTATGAATCATGTTGATTAATTGATTAAGTGCAGTTTTTATTTTTGGTTTAAATTCACCTTTTTCTAAAATTTTAATAATAGAGTCTTCCAAACATAGATTATTTTGACTGCTAAAAAGGTATATTTGGTTTAAAGTGTTCTCACCTATTCCTTTTTTTGGTGATCCGATTACTCTTTCTAAAGCTAGATCGTCAAATTTTTGGTTTATAATTCTTAGATATGAAACCGAATCTTTAATTTCAGCTCGTTCATAAAATTTAATACCTCCTAAAACTCTATAACCAATACCTACTTTTAAACATCTTTCTTCAAATTCTCTAGTTTGGTATATGGCTCTGACCAATATTGACACATTGTTAAGTGAATATTTTTTTTTTAGATTGTGTTCAATAATATCACTAATACCTTGAGCTTCATCTTTTCCAGTTTTATAACAATTTAATTTTACCGGCTCACCTTTATTTGCAGATGACCATAAATTTTTTCCAACTCTATTAGAATTGTTAGAAATTAAAGTGGATGCTGTTTCTAAAATATTTTTGGTAGAACGGTAATTTTGTTCTAATTTAAAAACTTTACAATCTTTGTAGATTTGATCAAAAGTTAAAAAGTTTTTTATTTCAGCTCCTCTCCAACTGTAGATGGATTGATCATCATCACCTACACAACAAATATTTTGTTTTTCGTTTACCAGTAAATTTAACCATTTATTTTGAATAAAGTTAGTGTCTTGAAATTCGTCCACCAGAATGTATTTGAAGTTTTTTTGATAAATTTTTCTAATATCTTTGTGTTCTTCAAATAGTTTTACACAAAATAAAATTAAATCTCCGAAATCAAAAGCATTTAAATCTTTAGTTTTTTTTTGATATATTTCATAAACTTTGATTATTGATTTAATAATTGATCCAGCTTTTTCAATTTTTATGTCTTTGGGAAGCAAACCTTTATTTTTCCATTGATCAATATGATACATTATAAGTTGAGGAGAAAATTTTTTTGCATCTAAATTCTGGCCTTTAACTATGTTTCTAATAAGTTTTTTTTGATCATCAGTGTCTAAAATTGTAAAATTACTTTTATAATCTAATGCCTCGGCATGTCTTCTAAGAAATTTAACACTTATAGAATGAAATGTTCCCAACCACGGAACTGCATTTAAATTATCTTTTATGCATGTCATAACTCTGCTTTGCATTTCTTTAGCAGCTTTGTTGGTAAAGGTTACACACAATATTTGGTTAGCCCATGCCTTCTTTTGATTAATTATATGAATTAATCTTGTTGTTAAGACACGAGTTTTTCCTGATCCAGCACCTGCTACGATTAAGCTTGGACCTTCAGTATTTAAAACTGCTTCTTTTTGTTCTTTGTTTAAATCTTGAATTAATTTATTTATGCTATTCATATTAAGAAAATTTTATTTATACACTAGTTATAAATATAAAAAAAATGATTAATAAGATTTATAAAATAATTCACAACAAATATTTAAAATTTTTCAAATTATTTTTATTTTTAAGGTACATATTTTTGATCTTTTTTATCGCAATTTCTTTGTTTTTGTTGATACCAAAATTTTTTGATTATGAGAAAAAGAAGGATATTATTCAAAACATTTTAATAAAGGATTATGATATAGAGTTAATAAAATATAATTCAATAACATTCAAAATATTTCCGTTTCCTAACTTATCACTTAAAAATGTTGATTTAAAATTAGGAGATGAGGCATTTTTTTTTACTACAAAAGATTTAAAAATTTTTTTAAATATTAAAGATATTTATGATTATAAAAATTCGACTATAAAAAAAATTTCATTGAAAAAAAATAAAGCGACAGTCGATATCCAGAAAATAGGAGATCTGTTTATTTTTTTTAAAAAATTAAATAATAAAATTTTTATCCAAGATTTAAATTTAATTTTTAAAAGAAATAAAGATTTAATTTTAGAAGTAAAAAAAATTAACTATCTTAATTATGGATACAAGAAAAATAAATTCGAAGGGGAATTGTTTAATAAAAAGTTTAAAGCTCGATTATATGATCAAGACAAAAAATTAGATTTTAAAATTTTAAATACTGGAATAAGAGCAAAATTAAATTTTGAAAAAGCAGAAAAAGAAAGTTCAATTTCTGTTATTTCAAAGATAAACATTTTAAAAAATTATTTAAGACTAAATTTAAAGATATTTGATAATCGAGTAGAGATTAACGAGTCAAATTTTAGTAATAAAGATTTATCAATTTCCTTCGATAGCAAAATAAAGATTATCCCTTATTTTGAAATAGATAATAATATCAAAATAAATAAAATTAATAAACAATTGTTTGAAAATTTAAGTTTACAGAAGATTTTTAGCAATAAAAAGATATTAAAAAAACTAAATAGCAATAATGAAATAAATTTTAATCAAAAAAAACTTAGAAAAAATTTTTTTAGAATTAATTCTTTAAACATAAATCTTGTTAATGGAAGACTTATTTTTTTTAATAAAAATATTATTATTGGAGGAATGACAGATTGCAAAGGAGAAAGTTTAATTACTGAAGAATATCCTAGACTAAATTTTAATTGTACTTTTTACATATCTGACAAAAAGAAATTTTTAAAGACATTTTCAATATCAAGAAAATTTGACAAAGACCCTTTAAAACTTAAAGTTGTTGGATCTCTTAATTTATATAATAAAAAAATAAATCTAAAAAAAATTTCAAGTAATAAAAATTATATTGTTAATGAAGAAGATATGAATTTTTATAAAGAAGTTTTTGAAAATATTTTGCTTAAAGAAAGCTTTTTTAAAATTTTTAAAAAAGAAAAAATAAAAGATTTTCTTATAAAAGTAATTTAACTTATTTAGGCTTTGTCATTTTAATTGGGTTCATTATTTTATCGTACTCTCTATTACTTAAGAGCCCAGTTTTAACAATTTCTTCTCTCAAAGTAGTTCCGTTTTTGTGAGCAGCTTTTGCAATTTGAGCTGCACGATCATATCCAATTTTTGGAGCTAGCGCCGTGATTAACATAAGCGAGTTATTTAGAAGATGACTTATTCTTTTTTTGTCTGCTTTAATACCTTTTATGCAATACATGCCAAATGTTTTAGTTGAGTCACTCATTATTTCTATTGATTGTAAAATATTATGAATAATTAATGGTTTAAAAACATTTAGCTCAAAATGACCATGAGACCCCGCCATTGTGATACCATTGTGATTTCCAATCACTTTTACACAAACCATTGTAACCGCTTCAGATTGCGTTGGATTAACTTTTCCTGGCATTATTGATGAACCTGGTTCATTTGATGGTAAAATTAATTCTCCGTATCCTGCTCTTGGACCAGATCCAAGGAATCTTATATCATTTGCAATTTTCATTAAACAAACTGCTGTAGTATTTAATGTCCCTGAGAAGTTTACAATTTCGTCATGAGCAGCCAGAGCCGCAAATTTATTCGAAGCAGGCTTGAATGGTAATTTGGTAATTTTACTAATTTCTTTTATAATTTTTTTATCAAAGTTTTTTCTTGTATTAAGCCCTGTTCCAACAGCTGTTCCTCCTTGAGCTAAACAATAAATTTCTTTGAGTGCACTCTCAATTCTAATGATACATTTTTTTAATTGAGATTGATAACCTGAAAATTCTTGACCTAATGTCAAAGGTGTAGCATCTTGTAAGTGCGTTCTACCAACTTTGACAATATTTTTAAATTCTTTTGTTTTTTTTGCCAATTCTCTTTCTAAAAATTTTAAGGAAGGCAGAAGTTTTTCATTAGCTTTTATTGAAATAGCAATATGCATTGCTGTGGGAAAGACATCATTAGTGGACTGTGATTTGTTAACATGATCGTTAGGATGAACTGGTTTTTTTGTTCCCTTTTTGCCGCCCATCATTTCGATTGCTCTATTGGCTATTACCTCATTAACATTCATATTTGTTTGCGTACCAGAGCCAGTTTGCCAAACTTTAAGAGGGAAGTGATTATCAAGTTTTCCTTTAATTATTTCCTCTGAAGCTTTAATAATAAATTTACTTAATTTTAGATCTAAATCTTTATTTTTTGCATTAACAATTGCTGCCGCTTTTTTGATAATTGCAATAGAATGTATAACTATTGGTTTTACAAGGAAATCTCCGATATTAAAATATTTATTTGACCTTTCAGTAGAAGCACCCCAATACTTATCACCATCTACTTTAACTTTACCTATGCTATCGAATTCAATTCTATATTTCATTTGTGATTCTATCTATAATACACCCTATTTTAAGATAGACAAATTAGAATTGGAGAAAATATGACTAATTTTGAAAAAGTTAAAAAATTTATGGAAATTTTTGGACAAGAAGCAAGAACAGAACCATCTTTTCCAAGCAAAAAGATTGTAGAGCTTAGAAAAGTTTTAATTGAAGAGGAATTATCTGAGTTAAAATTAGCTATACACAACAAAGATATTACTGAGGTTGCAGATGCTTTAGCTGACATTTTGTATGTGACATATGGTGCAGGCCATGCTTTTGGTATTAATTTAGATAAATGCTTTAATGAAGTTCAGAACTCAAACATGAGCAAATTAGATAGTAAAGGCAAACCTATATACAATGAAAAAGGAAAAGTGATGAAAGGACCAAATTATTTTAAACCAAATTTGAAAAAATTTTTATGAAAGATAATTATTACTGGATAATTAGTGGTATAGCTCTAGGATTTCTTATATATTTGGGAGATAAATATTTATTTTAAGAGTTATCAAGTTGCCAATCAATTTTTTTAGCTAACATAATCTTTTAACGATTTTTTAATTTGCTTTCCAATTACTTCTCCTAACATTGGTGGAACCGCATTACCTATTTGAAGGTTTTTGCTAGTTTTGCTTCCACAAAAAATGAATTCATCTGGAAAGCCTTGTAATCTTGCACCTTCTCTGGTTGATAATGCTCTATTTTGAAAAGGATGAATACATCTTGTGGATGAGGGAGTGCCAAAGTTTCTCGTGATAGTTGGAGAAGGTTTTGTAGGATCTATTCTCGCATACACATTATTAAAATATTTTTTTGGTCTTAAACTAATCGGCAAATCACTAATATCTCCTTTAGGCGGAACTAAACTAATAATTTTTTGCATCTTTTTTCCGTAATTCGAACAATTGTGTTCTGTCAATACTTTGGCTTTTCCTCTCATTTTTTTCTGATATTCATTTTTAGGTTTACAAGAATAATTTTTTTTTTCTTCACCAACATTAAGTTTTGGCAAATCAGAAATTGCAGACATAACTGTTAAATATTTATCTTCAAATAAAATTTTTTTTTCTGGTTTAATAATTTTTGGAAATTCAAATGAACAACCCTTTGTGACACCTACGACAATTGTTCTTTTTCTGTATTGTGGCAATCCATAATCTGCAGCATTTAGGATATCTGAAAAAACATTGTAACCAATGCTTTTAAGTTCATTAATTAGAGTTTCGTATGCTTTACCATTATAAAGTGATCTAAAACCAGCAACATTTTCAAAAATAACTGCTTTTGGATTAGTTTCATTAACAGCTCTTAAAAACTCCCAAAATAAAGAATTTCTTTTATCTTTTTTATTTTTACTTCCAACGGTACTAAATCCTTGGCAAGGTGGTCCACCACATAAAATATCAATCGATTTATACCCAATTTTTTTTAATTCTTTTTTAAAATCTATATTATGTATATCTTCATTTAACATTCTTGCTTTTGGATGATTAAGCTCGAATGTTTTGGCAAAATCTTTCTCAATTTCATTTGCCATAACTATTTCTATGTTATTTCTGCTTAATCCAAGAGAAAAACCTCCAGCACCACAAAACAAATCTATACCAATTAATTTTTTCAATTTATTTTTTTTTCATTATAGGTCTTGCGATTAAACCATACATTTTAAATTCTGCCTCAAGTCCCCAATTGTTACATTCAGAGCACATTGGAACTATATTACCTTTTTCTTCAGATTTTGATTTTAATAAGTGTCCTTTATCATAATGACCCATTTTTCTTCCACAAACAGCACAACCTCTTTCTTCAAATAGTTTTAGTATTTCTTCCCATTCTAAATTAGATAAATTTTTTATTCTTTTTTTATCATCTTTACTCCAGAGTGGATTGGGTTTCTTTATAGTATGAAGAGAATTTTGATTTGATTTAAATTTTTTTTCATATTCGCTTCTAGTAAATCTTTTGTTGCCAGATTTAATATACCATCCTTGGTCTGCTAGATGTCGTGGTTGTCGATCAAAAGTAGGTAAATCATTTTTTTGATGCCATTCAAACATTTCGTCTAATGTCATTGGATTTGGCATATGCAAATACAAACAAAGTAACTTATTCAGAGTTTTTCCTGATGGAAATTTAACTCCTTCTGCTTTTAAGTATTTTTTCCAGTCTTTTTTTAATTTTGTGATTGTTTTTTCAAATCTCATAACAAATAAATAGGGGCGTTCTGTTGCCAGGTGTCCGGACTTTGTATCATTATTCGTGAATAATTTGAATTGAAAAGTGGAAAATTGCAATAGTAGTGCGCCATAGCGTGCTCAGGTTTTTTGTGCTAGATTTAAAAATAATAAAAGGACGGTAATTAATTTTGACTAGATTAGAAGATTTTTTAAAACTAAATAAAAATAGACAAATTTGGACTATTTCAAAAGACCAAAATGTAAAGCAAGCACTTGTTTTAATGTCAGAGAAGAACATAGGTGCAATCATTATCGTGGATAATAATGATTTTCCTATAGGTATATTTTCAGAAAGAGATTATGCAAGAAAGATTATTTTAAAGGGCAAGAGTAGCAAAGATACATTATTAGATGAAGTTATGACTAAAGAATTAATCACTGTTACCAAAGATTATAAAATTGAACAGTGTATGGAAATAATGATTGAAAAAAAAATTAGACACCTTCCAGTGTTAGAAAATAAAAAAATTGTTGGAATTGTTTCAATTGGTGATCTTTTGAAAATTATGATTAAAGAACAAAAAGAACTTATAGATCACTTACAAAAATTTATAACTAGTTAAAATTGAAAAAATGAAAAAACTTTTAGGGATCGTGGTTCTGGGTTTGTTGTGGTGCAACAATACTTTTGATTTTAGTTATTTCTTTAATAACCAAGAAAAGTAAAAAATAAATGTATGAATTGGCTGCAGAATTAACATTAATTATTCATTTTACTTTTATTCTCTTTGTTATATTTGGTGCGTTATTATTTTTTGTTGCAACAAAAATTATTTTTATCCACATTCCTGCTTTTATCTGGGGATCCTATATCGAATTAACTCATTCGATATGTCCTCTGACTTATCTTGAAAATTGGTTTTTACATAAAGCTAATCTAACAACATATTCTGAAGGTTTTATTCAAAATTACTTAGTGCCGA
>Ga0163108_10003628_pt1 | contig 10961 bp, 8 predicted proteins | sample Fk1155metaG_FD_109644 | JGI IMG/M metagenome (GOLD analysis project Ga0163108, IMG submission 109644) | Marine microbial communities from the Central Pacific Ocean - Fk160115 155m metaG | ecosystem: Environmental > Aquatic > Marine > Oceanic > Photic zone | place: The Central Pacific Ocean...
ATCAGGTCGTCACAAATGGTCTTATAAAGTGTATGCATCTAACTACAACATTACTAAAAATGATGTTTAATTAAATATGATTTACAGAATTGTTTGATTATGATTGACTTGTATGAGCCTGGTAAATATTATTGAATGTATCACCTGCAACTACAACTGTGAGTAAACTACTATTAGTATCTGCTAAATCTAGTCCTTCTAGAATAAATCGTTTTGTGCAGCCGCAAACTGATTGTAACTGGATATATGCAGGCCATGACATTAGGTTAAGAATTCATTGGGAAAAACATCTTGATTCAGCACAGATACGCCATAATATGGCTAATGAATTACAACAAGCAGCAGACGATTTATCGGATGACTTTAATGAATGGATAGATAATCTAGGGAAGAATCATAATTCTTTGGGTTGGTGGATTGGGCAAATATCGGAAAAGAATCCATTTGTATCACTACTATATTTTCATATCTGTTATTTAAAAATAATAATAGACAAGTTAAAAAGGTCTTCAAATACAAATTGGCTGATTGTTGTTGAGAGTCACGGATTGCGTCGTGCCTTGATTTTTTATGCTAAGGACTCTGATATAGAATTGATTGAGATTGATAGATGGTCATCAGATCTAAATGCTCTTAAAAAATCGTGTACAAGTATGATTTACGGATTATGGTCGCGTATAGCGCTCGTAAGAAGTTGGCTGGCTTTGTGCAGAGTCATGCGCGAATTGTGTGGCAGACACGCTCAAGGAGACTTAGAAGTTGGTGATTACAAAGATACTGTATTGATTCATTCTTGGCTCAGGGATGATAGTATTAATGATCGTGGGGAGTTTGTAGACAGGTTTTTTGGCATATTACCCCATCATTTGCGGAAAAAAGGATATGAGGTGAAATATTTTTTTCTTCCTCTGACTATTATTGTTAGACAGTCATCACTCTATGATCTTCTTAAGCCCTTGGCAGAATCGGGTCGGTTATTTCCATCACATCTTTACTTGAAATTTATTGACCTCCTAAAAGCACTATTTTTTCCGTTAATTTTTTGTTGGTTGCCTAGACATGTGCCTAAATTTCGGTCATATTCTGTTCAACATTTGGTTGCTGAGGAGCGATTGAGTCAAGTGTGGTCGTCTCGAACAAGTGCTGTTTATTTGTACTATGCTTTTGCTAACCGTTTGAGCAAGGATAGAAGTCGATTCAATCAGGTTTTGGCAACTTTTGAGAATCATACTTGGGAGAAGTCTCTTTACTTGGGTATGCGTCAATATGATGTTGCTGATGCACTGATTGGCTATCAACACACGCCACTTCACTGGAATTATCATTGTTGTTCACCGAAAGCATTTGAGTTTCAGGCCGGTGTATTACCAGATCAAGTGGTATGTACTGGATCTATTTGGGCGGAAGAGTTGTTGAGACGAGGTTATACATCGGTATGTGTTGGAGGTGCACTGAGGTTTGACCCTTTGCCTACAATCACGAATATAGATAATCGAGGCAATGATAAACCCACAATTCTGGTTGCATCAAATGCTGGAGAAAGTCTCACTCTTGAAGTATTACGCAAGATATACTTGGCGTTTGGCAAAGATACTGATAAAAAGATATGGATAAAAATCCATCCTCATTTGCATATTGATAATACACACTATGACTCTGTGTTTAATGGACAGATACCTCAACATTTTCACATTATGAAAGAGTCCGTTGCAGAACTTCTTCCACAAGTTGATCTGCTAATCTATTCATCCACCTCAGTATGTTTAGAGGCTCTGTCTATGGGAATTCCAGTTTTATCTGTGGTTCCAGAAACATTTATTGATTTAGATGATTTGCGCATGTTTGCACATTTGCGTTGTGCTGCTGCTACACATCAGGATTTAAGTGTTGAAACACATAAAATACTTATGCAGTCTAGCGATGAGCATCTTGATTGGCTATCAACGATAAATGAATCTATGAAAATGGTGTTTGCACCTGTTACGCCTACATCTTTAGAGACATTCATAGTAAATGAGGGAATCAGTGAAAAATAATCGAATTCTTGTGACTGGTGCTGGTGGAATGGTAGGTAGCTACGTGAATGATGTATTCTCTGACAATCAACTTTATCTGACTGATTTGGTGGCGATGGATAAGGGTTGCACATCGCTTGACGTATGTAACCCTGTTGCGGTTATAGATCTAGCAAAGAAGATCCAGCCAGATGTAGTACTGCATTTAGCGGCCGCGACTGATGTTGATCGTTGTCAATTGGAACCTGACTGGGCACATTCTGTTAACTCTATTGGTACTCAGAATGTCGCTTTAGCTTGTCAGGAAACTAATGCCTTGCTGGTGTATGTTAGTACAGGAAATGTGTTTTCAGGCAAAAAGAAAACAGAATATACAGAGTTTGATAAACCTGGTCCTATGAATGTTTACGGCGAGTCCAAATTGATGGGTGAGCAAATTGTCAAGTCCTTGTTGAACAGGTACTACATAGTACGAGCTGGGTGGATGATTGGAGGAGGCGCTAAAGACAAAAAATTTGTGGGTAAGATAGCTAGCATGATTCTTGATGGAAATTCGTCATTGAAAGCGGTAAACGACAAGTATGGCAGTCCTACTTATGCTCGTGATTTGCTCAATGGTATTTCTAAACTAGTTGGTACAGGTTATTACGGTTTGTATCATATGGTAAACCCAGGTATAGCTTCTCGTTACCAAATCTCAGAGGTTTTGCGAGATGTTCTAGAATATCCGGATTTGGCAATAGAATCTGTATCTTCAGATCATTTTCCATCTGCGGCTCCTCGCATTCGAATGGAAGCATTACGTAACTACAAATTGGAACTTTTGGGGTGTAATTGGATGAGACCATGGGAAGAGGCTCTGAAGGACTATGTTGTCAATGAGTTGATTCCAGTTCTGTCGTGACCATAAAATTGTTTCATATTATGTAATTAAATTATGACTACTGTTACCGTATTGATGCCTGTATATAACGGTACAAGGTATTTAAGGGAAGCTATTGACAGTATCCTCAAACAAACGTTTGAGGATTTTGAGCTTCTCATTATAGATGATGCTAGCACTGACGAATCAGCAAGTGTGATTTTGTCATACTCAGATGAGCGGATTCGTTTTGTTCAAAACAAGTCCAATGTAGGTCAGGTGCGATGTCAGAATATAGGTCTAGATTTGGCTCGGGGACAATATATTGCTAGACTCGATCAAGATGACAGCAGTCTTGCAACGCGTTTGCGGCGTCAGGTTGATTTGATGGAATCAGATCCTAGACTTGCAGTGGTAGGTACCTGGATGTCTAAAGTCGATGAGAATGGTCATGAGATGGACTTGTGGCTAGGAAAAGTGGACGATTATGCAGACTACTTATTTACTAGCTTGACTAATTCTTTGCCACTCTATCATCCTTCAGTAATGTTCAGGCGCGATGCAGTAATTAATGTAAATGGTTATGATGAATCACTTCCTTATTGCGAGGATCAAGATTTATGGCGTAGATTGGCATTAGTAGGATATGAAGCTCGGGTGATACCCGAAGCACTAACTCGTTACCGTATTCATGTGGGACAACAATCAGTAAGCAAATCAAATATTCAAAGTGACAACCTGATATTTGCACTAGAGCGTTTCATGAAGGCATTTGTTGATAAAGATGCAGTCAGACCATTACGTTTGTTAATGACCTGTGAATCGATACTGGGTGGCGAATTCTGGGATATTTGCTCGTCTCCAAAGATAACTAAGGAATATTGCCAGTATTTGATCAAAATGTTGACTGAAATGGAGCGTAAGTTGCAATTGACACACACGCAGCTTAGTAAGTTAGAGCATTTAATTAGGTGTCATACTGCGTATGCGAGTTTAAGAGCCTGGAGAAGTGGGATATTGCGACAATGGAGTGCTAGTCTACCGATGTATATTTTTGCCCTTCAGGGAGGGTCTTCAGTAGTGTTTAAACATCATGTATGGATTTATCCAGTTGTATATATTATGTCACCAGTATTGTTGTTGCTACGCACTGTTAAAAGACTAGCTTCACGATCACTTTATATACAACGTTGTTACAGTTCAATCAAACGGATAGTCAAAAAATCAGATGCTATACGGTATTGGTATAGAAAAATTAGGTATTTCAACACTACATAGATATATCGTTCAGGGAGTTTAGATAATCAATATTGAGCAAATGCGTTCAAACAATGTGATTGGCTATATTACAGAAGGTTTCCCGGGGGTGATGACTTTTCTTGAGCGCGAAATTTTAGGTTTGATTCAGCATGGTTGGGACGTATCAGTGTTTGCCCTACATAAGGAGACTCTTGTGCATTATGCAGCGGAATTAGATCAGAGTCTTGTTGATACACATTATTGTCTTAACCGTCATCTATTGTCTTTTAAGATGTTACAATCACACCTTCGAATACTTTTGCTTCACCCAAAAGTTTATTTTCAGTCGATACTATTTTTGTTGCGTACCTACAGGACAACTTGGTATTCGTTTTCGCGTGCTATTTATGCTTTTATGAAAGCAGGCTATTTCTATGCTGATGCAAAATCATTAGGTGTAGAGCATTTACATGCACATTTTGCTGGTAGGACTGTAGATGTTGCAATTTTTTTGTCACAGTTTCTCGATGTGGGCTTTAGTTTTACTGGTCACTCGAATGATGTTACTGGAAATTATCCTCTTCTGCAAAACAAGATCAATCTAGCAAGTTTTGTGGTCGCAGAGAATGAAAGAGCTTTGGAAGCAATGAAATCGCATATTATTTCTGATGTTTGTACGGTGCGTGCTCATATTGTGCATCCAGGAGTGAACACTCAGTATTTTAGACCGAATAGGGAATCCAAATCCGATGTACCGACATTGATTGCTGTCACTAGGCTAGTTGAATCTAAAGGTCTTGATGATTTGGTAAGGGCTTGTTCTGTACTTCGCGATAAGGAATTACAGTTCCATTGTAATATTGTTGGTGATGGCCCAGTCTATCATCAACTGCAAAGTCAAATACACAATAGCAGTCTTGGGGAATATATAACATTGAATGGTGCATTAACATCTGTAGACATAGTGCAACTACTATCTGAGGCTTGGATTTTTGTTTTGCCCTGCGTACGTATTCTTGGTGGTCAAGGAGACCATCCGGGTGAATTTGTATCAGTGGTTGAAGACGGAATACCTTCATCGATAGTGGAGGCTATGTCTGTTGGTTTACCTGTGGTGACTACAGATGTTGGTTCATTACCAGAGATAGTGGAAAATTCAGTGAATGGGATTGTAATTAGTGAACGAGACCCTGATGGTCTATCCGAAGCGTTGTTGCAATTGATTGACGATTCTGCACTGCGAGACACACTGGGTCGTAAGGCTAGAAAAACGATTATTGCTGATTTCGATACAGCAGTTTGTACTAGTGTGCTGGGTTCACTTATGAGTACTGCAATTAATAATCGTAGGGTGGTATAGATATGAATGTAATAGGCATACATGATGGGCACAATGCGAGTGTTGCAGCTATACAAAATGGTAGGGTGATAGCTGCTTGTCAGGAAGAACGTTTGTCGCGCGTGAAAAATCAAGGTGGTACTCCTGTGAAAGCACTTGAGGATACATTGCGAATTGGTGGTATCAATTCATTTGATCAGGTAGACAAAGTTGTAGTTGCTGGCAAGATATCTCAACCGCCATATATCACACGGGCAGATGTATTACAAGATTATGCCAACATGAGGAGATTTGGCAAATCTTGGTTGGGAGGCCTTCGGTCTATATCAGCCGACAATAAGTTGTTCAGAAATGTTCGTATGTTGTCCCAAAGCAAACGGCAAATCAATCAAGCTCAATCGTTGCGATCTGCCTCGTTAGCAAAAGCAGGTGTACCACTTGAAAAAATCACCTTTGTTGATCACCATACTGCGCATGCTTCTAGTGCTTATTATGGTTTGGCTGATTATGATAATCAGATATTAGTCCTTACTAATGATGGAGCAGGAGATGGAATATGTGCCACAGTCAGTGTGGGTCACCGCGGTAGGTTACAAAGAATAAGTTCTATTACTGAAGATAATTCTTTGGCTACAATTTATGCTATGGTCACATACATGATGGGTATGACTCCACTTGAACATGAGTATAAGATCATGGGATTGGCGCCGTACTATAAAGGGAATGTAGATAGCAACCCGGTATATCAAGGCTTGTTAGAGGTGTTTGAATGGCATTCTGATGATCCAATGCAGTGGTGTAGGCGTACTGGCATTCCTCGCGTAGGATATTTGTGGAAATATTTAGACGAATTGCTGACAATAGAACGGTTTGACACCATTGCTGCGGGTGTGCAAGCATTCGTGGAACACTTCTTAGTTGAATGGGTTAAGCGTTGTATACGTGAAACAGGTTTATCGCGTTTGGCGGTTAGTGGTGGTACTTTTATGAACGTTAAGGCCAACCAGGCTATTTTGTCACTTCCGGAAGTTGATGAACTGTTTGTTTTTCCATCATGTGGAGATGAAACCAATTCGGTTGGTGCAGCATATTGGTATTATGCTAATCAAAAATTGAGTGCCAATGAGAGGGTTGATATTGATTCGGTGGGCTCCATTTACTGGGGTGGAGAATTTCATGACGATGACATAGAGTCGATATTGGACACGTATAGCTTTACCGCTAAAGATGTGCGATGGGAAAAACATGATGATGTGGAAGGTAAAGTCGCTGAATTACTTGCTGATGGACAAGTTGTTGCTCGTTTCAAGGGTCGAATGGAATTTGGTGCTCGTGCATTAGGCAATCGCTCCATTCTTGCCAATGCTTCGCAACCAAATGTTGTGCGCTATATAAACGACATAATTAAGTCGAGAGATTTTTGGATGCCTTTTGCACCATCAGTGCTTGCGGAATACAGTACTGACTATTTTCACAAACCTAAATCGACTAAGGCATGCTATATGGTAATGTCTTTTGACACCATAATCCATAAGTGCAATAGTATTTTTGCTGCTCTGCATCCGCAGGATGGTACTGCGCGTCCACAAGAGGTTTACCCTGATGATAATCCTGAGTATGAATCACTATTACGCAAATATCAGTCTATAAGTGGAGATGGAGCAATACTCAATACTTCTTTTAATCTGCATGGTTATCCATTAGTTTACTCTCCAAATGATGCCCTCAAGGTGTTTGACGAATCTGGTTTAGAGTACTTGGCTATCGGAAATTTTATAGTAGCTAAATGAAAAAAGTGTTTAGTAGTACATATGTGATGGCGGCTATCTGGTCGCTATTACTTTATTTGCCTAATTTCTATGCTGTGTATTTGTCTACAAATACAGGCGGAAATTTCTCCGGCAGTATAGTGAACATTCATGATCACAATGCTTATTTGGCATCTGTCAGAGATGGCATGAATGGTGATGTGTGGATAGGCCAGTTGTCATTTGCGACTGAAACTGACTTGCCGCAAACACTTAATTTTTTGCACGCATCCTTGTTCTACCGTTTACTAGGATGGTTATTTGGATTGACTAATCTTCCCATTAATCTTTTCTATATTGCGGTAGGGTTGTTTCTGGCATTTATTGCTTTCAACGCCTATATCAGATTATTTACAGAATGCCTAGAAAGTTATAGACAAGTCAGTATTGCTACCGCTTTCCTTTTTGTTTTTCCGGGCTTACTATGGCTCAATCAAATGTTGCAAGAATTCCCTAATGCTGAAAGTTATATTCCGAACAATATTCTATATGCAGAACTATGGGGTAATCCTAGTATGAATCCTATTACTCACAATAGCTATATGCCACATTTTGTTGCTGCCAACATTATCGTGGCTTTGCTGTTTTGTAGTTTGCTGCATGCGATTCGTGATAAGAGACCTAATTATTTGGTTATGTCAATTTATGCATTAATAGCAGCTTGGTTATTGCCGTCGTTAGGTATATTGTGGGTTGCGATTGTGTCCACTGTTTTGGTATATCTAATGTTACTACGGCGTATGTCACTATCCAATGTCAGTCCAGTTCTTATGTCTTTTGTTCCATCAGGATTGATGTCAATGTGGTCTTACAGTCTTGCCTTTCGTAGTGACTTTTGGGCTAAATATATTTATACCAATGTAGTAACGAATGGGACTATAGATTTGTCATTATTTGTTCTGCACGTAGGTGTTTTTACACCATTTGTTGTATGGGGAACTTTCAAACTGTTACGGTCTAATGCAACCAAGTATATAGGACAAGTGATAGCTTCAATATGGTTGTTTTGGTTATTTATTCTGTCTCTCGCATCTTTTCCAGGATCACCTCGATTTATGGATGGCATTTATTTGCCAATTAGTATTCTTGTAGCTTATGTAGTATCGAATATCAATAATGTCACGAAGGGCGTTAGAAAATGGTTATATACAATGACAATATTATTAGTGATTCCGGGAACACTTATCACTTATATTTATCCTTGGTATGGTCATCTTTATCTGCATTTTTCAGATAAACGTTTGAATTTGCGCAGTGATGATATGTGGCCGATACGACTTTCGAACGCAGAGATGGATGCCTTTCGCTGGATAGAACACAATGTTGGGATGAATGATGTTGTGGTTGCGGGACCTATTTTTTCTAACTTTGTTCCTGGATTGTCTGGTGCTAAAGTATATTTAGGACATATTGGTAGGACAATTGATTTTAGTCAAAAACTCACATCAGTACAGCAAATTAATGTAGTGAACAGATTACCATCACTAGAATCCAATGGCAAAGTTTGGTTTGTAAATACTTTGCATGAGACCATTGGCACCCCTGAGAAAATTTACATAGATGATGGAAGTGCATACTGTTCAGGTGCCGACTTTAACGTTGGTAACATATCTGTTTTAGAATACAACAATTGTAACTAACGGTTATTCCAGTGCAAAAAGCAATGTCTAGCAATTCAATTGTTACACATTGCTTTTTGCACTGGTGAACGAAATTACGATAGAAGAGGCAATTAAGTGAAACTTATTAATTTCATAATAGAAATGTTGGTGTGGGGTGTGATGTTTGGTGCTGTATATGCACATCCTGTTAGAGCATATCTTGACCCAGGGAGTGGCAGTCTTATCATTCAATTTTTACTAGCTAGCATAGTTGGTATATTGTTTGTGATTCGACAATTTTGGGGTCGTATCATTAGTTTTGTAAAACGACTTGTAGGTAGTGATGTAGACTCCGATTATAAGCAGGATACAGATAGTAATAATGACTAGTAGTTGCAGACGAATTCATCGAAGCTCATTCCGTGATCCGAGCGGATTCCTTTTTGAGACAGATGATATATTGTATAGACAGGTAAATAATTCATATAAATCACACTATGATTATTTGATTGATTCTGGTTTGTACGAAGAATTAGTGGCTTTGAAGATGATGATACCTCATAAAGAGGTTGATACTGCTTTCGCTGTATCTAATTCTGCATATAAGGTTTTACGTCCGCAAGTAGTCAAGTTTATATCTTATCCGTATGAATGGTGCTTCAGCGAGCTAAAGCACGCAGCTTTAGCCATGTTAGATATACAAAAGATTGCTTTCAAGTATGGAATGTGCCTCAAAGATGCTTCCGCATATAATGTACAGTTTGTGGATGGGCAACCTATGCTTATCGATACATTGTCTTTTGAGATTTATGAAGAGGGTAGCCCTTGGGTAGCTTATCGGCAATTTTGTCAGCACTTTCTTGCAACCTTGGCTTTGATGTGCCATGTTGATGTTAGACTTGGTCAGTTGTTGCGTGTACATTTGGATGGGATTCCTCTAGATATGGCAAGTGGTCTATTGCCCTTGAGGACTTATCTTAAATTTGGTATTTTGAGTCATATACATCTACATGCTAGAAGTCAAACTTTGTTTTCTGACAAACCAATTTCTACTGCTAATAAGACAGTTAGCCGTGTAGCATTGCAAGGAATTATTGATAGTTTATATGTAGCTGTTAAAGGTCTGAAATGGCGCCAAGGAAACACCGATTGGTTTGATTATTACTCAGATACCAAGCACAATTATTCTTCAGAGGGTACAAGCCATAAAAAAACTATTGTCCAGGACTATATAGAGAATATTTCTCCAACATTAGTGTGGGATTTGGGTGCAAATGATGGTACTTATAGTCGACTTGCAACTAGTCAAGGCATACCCACAGTAGCTTTTGATAGTGATCCTACGGCTGTTGAAATCAATTATCTTGATTCTGTAAGCAAGGGAGACATTCATATGATACCTCTCTTGCTTGATCTGACTAATCCTAGTGCTGATATTGGATGGAGTAATGAAGAGAGGCTATCGCTGTCGAGACGTGCTCCTGCTGACTTGGTTATGGCATTAGCGCTTGTGCATCATTTAGTTATTTCGAACAATGTTCCTTTTGTGAGATTAGCGGAATGGTTTTCTTTGATGGGCAAAACACTAATTGTTGAATTTGTTCCGAAAAGCGATTCTCAAGTAGCTAGACTTCTTAGCTACAGGAAAGATGTTTTTGACGATTATACTAGGACTGCTTTTGAACGAGCATTCGAGAAATTGTTTGTAATAATGAAAGTGTCAAATATCAATGATTCTAATCGTTTAATTTACCTCATGCAAAATAGATCTGATCTAAAATGACCAAACAAATAACTGTTCATCCGATTCTTTTTGGTATATATCCAGTCCTGTTTCTTTTTTCGAGAAATGTTTGGCAAACAAAAGCCGATGTCATTTGGGTTCCGTTGACAATAGTATTGTTTATAGTTGGATTGTTGTGGTGGTGTGCTACATTTATTATAAAAGATAGTGGCAAAGCAGCGTTGATTGTGTCAGTTTTTCTTATTCTATTTTTTGTTTATTCGAATGTGCATGACATATTGTTAGTACAGCATGGTTTATTGTTTGGTAGGCATAGATATCTTTTACTGATCATTGGTTTTTTGTGGTCTATC
>Ga0163108_10003630_pt1 | contig 10961 bp, 10 predicted proteins | sample Fk1155metaG_FD_109644 | JGI IMG/M metagenome (GOLD analysis project Ga0163108, IMG submission 109644) | Marine microbial communities from the Central Pacific Ocean - Fk160115 155m metaG | ecosystem: Environmental > Aquatic > Marine > Oceanic > Photic zone | place: The Central Pacific Ocean...
CAGGTGGAGGAAAAACGGGTGAAGAAAAGAGGCACCAAACAGCAGTAGCAGCAGTGGCACCATGTAGGCCGCGAAGCCGATGGCCATGAACGAAATGTAAGATAGGTAAGCCCCCACCGGCCCGATCATGTTTTGGTAGCCGTCGTCATCGCCGCCGTGGTTGAGGGGAGGGTCATCCGGGTTGTAGCTGAGCAACGACAGAACGCAGAGGACGGCGGCGGCAATCATCAGGATGCCGATCCATCCCATATCCATCCGGGGCTGAGCGTTGGTTGCTGCCTGACTCTCCTTGCGCGGCACGGGTCGGAGTGTAGTGGCAGCAACGCCGAAGAAAAAGCGCTGATTGCGCAATTTGTCATCGGTGCGAACTTGGTTTGCCTTGGGGGCTGTTCCTGTTTAGTTTTCGCAGATGAGATTTTGGCTTGGTCTAGGGCAGACGATGGCGTTGGCGATGTTGGTAGCTTTGGTGGCGGGTTGCCAACCGACAAGCGGGAGCAGTTCCCGAATGGAGGATGACGCCGATTTTGTGCGCGGAAAAAGCCGGCTGGCCCGCAAGGACATCGATGGGGCGGTTTTGTCCTTCCGCAAGGCGCTCGCCAATAACCCGGCCAACGGAGCCGCTCATTTCGAGTTGGGGTTGATCTTTTACGAGCCGAGCAACGAGAAAACTAACTACGTCTCTGCCTGCTATCATTTCCAGCGGCACCTCGAGTTGCAACAAGACTCCAGCCATGCCAGCAACATCGAGGGTTTCATCAAGGTTTGCAAAAAAGAGATTGCCAAGGACATTGCCATGGCACCCATCCCTCCCTCGGAGATCAACGCCATCCACACGTTGCGTACTCAGTTGGCCAAGGCCAACAGCGAAACCGCTCACCTCAAGAGCCAAGTCGAAGTCATGCGCGGTCGATTGCAGCAATCCGGTCGAGACGTGTCGACAGTCGCCGCGGTGACCGGCGGTCCGCCGTCGTCTGTGAATCCCCGCGCCAATCCGCGAGTCACCCCTCGGCCCAATTATGGCGCCCGTACTGGTCAGAGCCTGACCCATACCCTCAAGCAGGGTGAAAGCCTTTACAGTCTGTCTCGTCGCTACGGCATTCCGTTTGCGGCGTTGAAGGCGGCCAACCCTCGACTGATGCGGAACTCCCGCGACCTCAAACCGGGCGTCACCGTTTACATCCCGGCCAAGCGCACCCCGTAAGGCTCGTCGTGCGTCGGTTGGCCTTCCCAGTCATCCTTATGTTTTGGGTGGCGATGAATGCACTCCTGTGGCGTGCTGAGTATGGCGACACCGGGCGCGGTAGCCGCGTCTCCAGCGACGTGGTGCTAGAGAAAATCTTCAACGCGCCCGACGCCTCCAATCTCCAGGTCACCCAAAATGGCAAGGCGCTTGGCTTTGTCCATTGGGAAGTCATCCCCGACGAGGTCCATTTCGGCGGCACCAATCAACCGGTCGGGCGTGTTAAGTCGATCCAAGGCTACACCCTTGCGATGGATGGCCGAGTCCAGATCGAGTCACTAAAGACAAAAATGCGTTTTACCCTCCGTTCGATGCTCGACGCCCAGCTCGATTGGCAAACCTTCAGCGCCACTCTCGGGCTTCCGCCCAATTCTTGGGAGTTCGCCGCAGCGGCGACTAACCAGGTTCTGAGCGTGAAACACGACGGTGTGCTTGGCAGGTGGGAACGTTCAACACCGCTTGGCCAACTGCGGGACCCCACCGCGTTGCTTGAGCAGTTCGCCGGGCCGGTTTTTGCGCCGTTGCTCAAGCCATTGGTGCGGTCTGCTCCCGCGCTTGTCCCGGCGTCCGGCGTCCCCCTTGAGCTTGCCTTCGAGTGGGCCGCCTACAACGACGGCATTCGGTTTGGCAGCACGCGCGTCCGCATTTATCGTATCGAGGTTAGACTGCCCGGCGAGCGAGTTATCACGGTTTTGGTGAGCCGGGTGGGGGAGATTTTGCAGGTCACCTTTCCCGGCCAACTCCAGTTCACCAACGACAGTATTCCTCTGCAAAAAATCGGCGGAAAATGATTGAAATTGAGCAATTGAAGAAGCAATTCGGCGATTTGTTGGCGGTCGACGCCGTCAACCTGACTGTGCCGCCTGGGGAGTTTTTCGTTATTCTCGGCCCGAACGCCGCCGGCAAGACCACCACCATCAAGGTTATGGCCGGGCTGATGAAACCGACGAGTGGCTCGGTGCGCATTTGCGGTTTCGATATCGGTACCAACCCGATCGAGGCACGCCGCCGCCTAGCCTATGTGCCGGACTTTCCGTTCCTCTACGACAAGCTTACACCGGCCGAGTTTTTCCGCTTTACGGGCAAGCTGTTTGGCATGGAAGAGGCTTCGATGACGGCAGAGGCCGAACGCTTGGCCAACCGGTTCAACCTAGGTGAATTTTTGGCCAAGCCGATAGAGAGTCTCTCGCATGGCACAAGGCAGCGGGTGGCCATCGTTTCGGCGTTGATGCACTCACCGGAGGTTGTCGTCTTCGACGAGCCGATGGTCGGACTTGACCCGCACCACGCTCGAGTGCTCAAGGACATTCTGCGCGAGCAGGCAGAGGCAGGCGTGACGGTGTTCGTCTCGACACACCAACTCAGCGTCGCCGAGGAGATGGCCGACCGTATTGGTATCATGCACCGGGGTGGCTTGGTTGCTGTCGGCTCGCACGATGAATTGCAGACGGCAAACAGGGACACCACTCTCGAGTCGATCTTTCTGTCACTCACCAACGACGGCGTGTGAATGACGCGAAATCCATCCCGCATTGGCGACTTTTGGCCGAGGTCAACGGTGCGCAGGGCTGGCGGCGGCTTAAGTCGGCGGTGGCGCGATCGCGGTTGCATGCTTTTCTGATGGGATTGTTCATCGTGGGCTACGCCTGGCTCGCGTATGCGCTGTTTCACAAGGCGCTGCAATTCACCTCGAGCTTCCCTGGCTTGGGGCCGGTGCTGATCGAGCGGATGATGTTCCTGCTGTTCGCGTTTCTGTTTTTGCTGCTGCTGCTCAGCAACGTCATCATAAACTTCACCAACTTGTTCCGGAACAGGGAAACCCATTTCCTGCTGACGTTGCCGGTACCGCATCGGGTGATTTATCGGTGGAAAATTTTCGAGTCTGGCATTCTTGCGTCATGGGCGTTTTTATTTTTGATTGCGCCACTCGTAGCGGCGTACGGGACCGCTTATAGAGCGCCGTGGCATTTTTATTTTGTGACACCGATATTTGTGGCGTTGTTCGTTGTGTTGCCGGGCATCCTTGGCAGTTGGGCCGCTATCGGGCTGGCGCGTTGTCTGGATCGGCTCGCCTTTCAGGTCGCCGCCGTGCTGGCACTCATCGTGTTGATCGTCCTCGTCAGTTCGTGGCTTCAGCCTGAGACGGTCACCGACGAGATGCTCGAGACGCGTGTACTTGACGTTGTCGATCGACTGCTGGCGCGCACGCGGTTTTCGCTGTTCCCTTTCCTCCCCAGCTACTGGGTGTCGAGTGGGATTACCCTGTGGGTCGAGGGTGCGCTGATGGGGACGCTGTTTTTTGGCTTAGTTTTGCTGAGTCACACGCTGTTTTTTGGCTATCTCGCCTCGACGCGCTCGGGTGGATCTTTTTACGGGGCGCTCTCGGCGGTGAACAGCCGGGGCGGAGGCTTGTTGGCAGGACAATCGCTTGGGCACGAGGCATTTGCGCCGAAGCCGCTCGATCGATTGGCAGAGATCCTATGGTCGCGCCGCGCCGACACGCGGGCGTTGATCGTGAAGGATGTCCGCACTTTTTTGCGGGACGCGACGCAGTGGGGCCAGTCGCTGATCCTGCTTGGACTGCTGATCGCGTATATCGTAAACTTACGCCATTTCTCACACCGGCTGACGAGCGATTTTTGGATCGATCTCACCTCATACCTCAACCTCGGCGCGTGCGCGTTGAATCTGGCCACGCTGACGACTCGGTTCGTGTTCCCTCAAATCTCGCTCGAGGGCAAACGCATCTGGATCATCGGCATGGCACCACTCGGGATGCGCCGTGCGCTTATAGCAAAGTTCATTTTTTCCACTGCCGTATCGATGAGCGTGACGATGGCGCTGGTGGGGGCGTCGTGTGTGATGCTCTCGATTCCGTTGGAGCGTATTTTGTATTTCACACTGACCGTTGGCGTGATGGCATTCACGCTCAATGCGCTGGCGGTGGGTCTCGGCGCCGTGTACCCGAACTTTCGCGAAGACAACCCGAGCAAGATCGTTAGCGGTTTCGGCGGCACACTCTGCCTCGTGCTGAGCTTTCTCTACATCGTCGGTATGCTGAGCCTGATGGCGGCGACATCACGCTGGGCATTCGGCGGCAGTTCGGCGGCGGTGTTTTGGCTGGGTTGGATGCTGTTCTTCGGGGGCTCATTCCTGCTTGGCTGGCTGCCGATGCGGGCAGGGATCCGCAAAATGGCCAGCGTGGAAATCTAGCACATCGGCCAAGCGCGGTGTCAATCAGTGATCTGATCCCAGATGGGTTCCATGTCGGGATCCTGCAGGGCCACTTCGCGGATTTTTTCCCGATCACCAACTTGTGCAGCCTCCTGATAACAATCCATCGCCAGTGTAAGGTCACCAAACTGGCAGGCATAGCAGGAGAGGTTGTACGGAATGGCTTCGTTTTTTGGATGCTTCCCGCGCACTGACTCCAGCAACTCGAACGCTTCCTGTGCGCGCTTCAGGTAGAAAAGTGCGTTGGCTTGGTTGATCCAGCCGGCGACGTCGTGAGGATGAAGATTCACCATTACTCTGCCGATTTCTACGCAGCTTTCCCAGTCCTTGTTCTGGGCGTGAATGTGCCACTCGAGGTGCAGCACTTCGTGGTGTTCCCGGTGCTCGGCGGACACCTTGCCCAAGTCAGCCAAGGCCTCGGTTGGATTGCCAAGTTGCAGCCAGCCGGTGGCTGATGAGAGGTGCAGGTTGTCCGGTGGCGGGATGTCTGCTGGGAAGTCGCTGCTCATTCGTTGCTCGGTTCTTCGGTGAAGGCTTTTACGGCGGTCACACCCGCCGTCTTGGCGGCATCCATCAACTTGACGATTTGCCCCCACGGTGCCCCGGTATCGGCCCGGATGGTTAGTTCCAGTTCGGGATTGTCGGCAATCGCTTTTTTCAACTCGGGCTCGAGGTCGTCGTCTGCCACTTGCCTGCTTCCGAGGTAGTAGAAAGGCGGTTCTTTGGCTACGGTGACGATGAGGCTGTCGCTGACGGCCGGCGCGGCCTTGGCTTGTGAAGATTCCGGCAGCGCGAGTTTAACGGCGGCTTGGTTTGAGAATGTCGTCGATACCACCATGAAGATGAGCACCACCATCAGCACGTCGATCAGCGCTACGATGATGACGGTGGGAGGTTTTCTGTTTTTGCGCGGGAGAAATCGCATGGCAGCGGGGGTGGCTACTTGGCAGTACTGACCGGGTACTGCCGGCGAAGGAACTTGTCGAGCAGTGTCTCCATCTCGATGGCAAAAGTCTCGACCCGCTTGTTGTAGATACTCCATGCCACGAGCGAAGGGATGGCGATGCTGAGACCCGAGAGGGTGGCGTAAAGGGCCAGAGAGATGCCTTTGGCAAATCTGGCTGTGTCCACTTGGTCCGAGGTCATCTCGCCGAAAATCTCGATCAACCCAAACACCGTGCCGACGAGCCCCAGCAGCGGCGCGATGCCGGTGATGATCTCGAGTACCACCATGCCGCGTTCCATTCGGCTGATCTCGTGCCGGGCGCGGGTCTGCAGTGCTTCGACATTGTCCGGTTTGGCCCACTCGAGGTGCTCGATGGCGGCGGTGGTCAACCGCGCCAGTGGGGTGCGTTCGTGCTGCTGGCAGAACCTGAGCAGAGTGTTAACATCGCTGCGTGTCTGGCAATGTTCCAAACTGTCAGCTAAAGGCTGTGGGATGATGGCGCGGCGGCGCAGGGCATAACCCCGCTCAATGATGAAGGCGAGGCTGATCACCGAAGTGACTCCGAGCAAAAAAAGAATGAACGTGTGCATACAATAAAAAAGGAAACCGTGACGGCGCCGCAGGGCGGTGGATTCAATCGGCAATTGCCCGTCCGAAGCAAGCCGAAAGCGGTGCGTTTACTCGTCGAACCATTCGTCATCGGGGTCGAATGCCGGGATGGGGACGTTGATGATTTTGAGCCGGCCCACCGCCCGATGCCGGCAACCGGGCTTGATATAAACGACACTCATGGGCTTGACGGGGATGCAATCGCCGTCAAGTTCCATGTGGCCTTCGCCCTCAAGGACGAGGTAGATTTCTGTCATTCGTTTGTGATAATGAACGACCGAATCCTGTTTGATATCGACTTCATGCAGAGTGGCCACGGCGTCCGGGGCATCGACAAAAGCGCGTTTGGCCAAGCCGCAAGGGCAGGGGGTTGGCTCAATTTCATCCAGATGCTCAAGTAAATAATTTGTCATGTCACCGAAGACTTTGAGCCGCAAACACTTGCGGCGCAAGGAACTTGGCCTGGAAGGTCGTGAGAGAAAAAAACACAACAAATTGTGGTGAAAAAACTTGATGCCCCAACAAATTGTGGTAAGAATTTCCTCGCAGCCCAGCTCTGCCGAGCTTTCAAGGGTGGTTGATTGATTAAAATCGCCCGGAAGCAGGCGGTATCGCCCTGAACAACGTAAAAGCCAGACAATCCATGATTGATGCGAATGACTCTTTGACCGTGCCAACTTCACGCAGCCCACGACGTTCCAACTCCCCCAAAGTCTCGACTCCGAAGCGGGCCGGTTTGGCCAAGCGGCCCAAGCGACAGAAGATCCGATTCGATCGGGTGTTCAGCGATGCCAAGCGCAGTCCCTACGACGAGGTTGAATGGGACAAGCGCACGGCGGAGATCACCGACGAGAGCGGCAAAATCATTTTCAAGCAGGATGATGTCGAGGTGCCCAGAAGCTGGTCACAGCTTGCGACGAAGGTGGTGGTCTCGAAATATTTTTTCGGTGAACAAGGCACGCCCCAGCGCGAGACATCTGTACGGCAGTTAATTCACCGCGTGGCCCGTACCATAGCCGACTGGGGGGTCAAGGACGGTTACTTTAGCAAGAAAGATGGCGAGGTTTTTTATGACGAACTGACGTGGCTTTGCCTGAACCAGTATGGTGCCTTTAACTCGCCGGTGTGGTTCAACGTCGGATTGCATCACGAGTACGGCGTTGGCAATGACTCTGCGCCGGGCAATTGGCATTATGACGAAACGCTTGGCCAAGCGAAGCGTGCCACGTCACAGTACGAGTATCCGCAGAGTAGCGCCTGCTTCATCCAGTCGGTCGATGATGACTTGGAGTCGATCCTCCAACTGGCGCAGAGTGAGGGGATGCTCTTCAAGTTCGGCTCAGGCACCGGCACTGACTTGACACCGATCCGCTCCAAGCTTGAGGGCATCAGCGGCGGCGGCGCCCCGAGCGGCCCGATGTCGTTTCTCCGTGTTTACGACCAGGTGGCCAACGTGGTGCGCTCCGGCGGCAAGACACGGCGCGCCGCCAAGATGAACACCATCCGCGACTGGCACGGCGATATTGAGGAGTTCATCGATGCCAAGCAGGAGGAGGAGAAAAAGGCGTGGGCACTGATCGAGCAGGGTTACGATGGTTCATACAACGGCAATGCCTACGGCAGTGTCATGTACCAGAACGAGAACCTCTCGGTGCGTGTCAGCGACGAGTTCATGCAGTCCGCGCAAGATGGCGGCGACTGGTGGACGCGTGCCGTGACCACTGGCGATAAACTCGAGAAGAAGGACGCCTCCGGATTGTTCAACAAAATTTCAAAGGGCACATGGATTTGTGGTGATCCCGGCCTGCAGTACGATGGTGCAATCCAAAAATGGCACACCTGCAAAGGCACCGAGCCGATCCACTCGACCAACCCCTGCTCCGAGTATGTGTTCCTGAACAACACAGCCTGCAACCTATCCTCGTTGAACCTGATGCGTTTCAAGCGCGAGGATGGCGTGTTCGACATCGACCGGTTCAAGGCGGCGGTGCGTGTTTACATTACTGCGCAGGAAATTCTCGTCGACAATGCCAGTTACCCGAATAGGCCGATTGCTGAGAATTCGCACATTTTCCGCACGCTTGGCCTCGGGTTCGCCAACTTGGGTTCGCTGGTCATGAGCTACGGATTGCCGTACGACTCGGACGAGGGCCGGGCGTTGGCCGGCGCGATCGCATCGATCATGACCGGGCACTCGTATGAGCAATCGGCGGAGATAGCCGGCTTGATGGGTTCGTTTGCCGGGTACAAAGACGCCCGTTGCAGCGGCGTGGCCAAGCCGTTGGCCAAGGACAATGTCGAGTCGATGCGGGGCGTCATGCAACTGCACCGCGACGCTGTGGAGAATATCCAGCCCAGCGAAGATTTCGGGTACCTGAAAGATGCCGCCCGCGATTGCTGGGAGGCGGCTTTGGCCAAGGGAGATCAATACGGTTACCGCAACGCACAGGTCACCGTGCTGGCGCCGACCGGTACTATTGCGTTTTTTATGGACTGCGACACGACCGGCATCGAGCCGGACATCGCGCTGGTGAAGTACAAGCTGCTCGCTGGTGGCGGCATGTTGAAGCTCGTGAACCGCACTGTGCCCGATGCGTTGTCGCGGCTGGGCTACTCGGCGGATGAAGTGAAAAACATCCTCGCTCATGTGGAAGAATTTGACTCCATCGAGGACGTCAAGGAGGACGGGGAAACCCGTAGAAGCGGGCTCAAGCCCGAACATCTGGATGTGTTCGATTGCGCGTTCAAGCCGGCTCGCGGCGAACGCAGCATTCACTACATGGCACATCTGAGGATGATGGCCGCTGCCCAACCGTTCATCAGCGGCGCTATATCCAAAACCGTCAATCTCCCCAAGGAGTGCGAGGTCGAGGATATTACCGACGCCTACACACAGGCGTGGAAAATGGGGCTAAAGTGCGTCGCGATTTATCGCGATGGCTCGAAACGGTCCCAACCGCTCAACACCGCCAAAACCGGCGAGGGAAGCGAAAGCGAACCCGCCACGACGGCGGACGAGCGGATTAAGGAGCTGGAGGATCAGTTGGTCGGTCTGCTTAAGCAGATCGACCAACCCCTCCGCCGGCGCCTGCCCGAGACCCGCTCGGCGGTGACTCACAAATTTGACATTGCCGGGCACGAGGGCTATCTGACAATTGGCTTGTTTGAGGACGGCGCACCCGGCGAAGTGTTTATAACCATGGCCAAGGAGGGTTCGACCATCGGAGGCCTTATGGACAGCGTCGCCGCGTTGACGAGTGTCTCCCTGCAATACGGCGTGCCGCTGGATGCGCTGGTGCGCAAATTCAGCCATCAACGGTTCGAGCCGTCCGGCTTTACGAAAAACCCGCTTCCGCAACTCCGGCGCGTTTCGTCGATCATGGACTACGTTTTCCGCTGGATGGGCATCAAGTTCATTCCCGGCTATCTTGATGGGATAAAGGGGGACTCCGGTCAGCAGGAATTGAACATTCCTGGATTGCAGCAGGCCGAGGCCAAGCACATCAACAAGCCGGTTGTCGAGTTGCCGGTGGCCAGCGGTGGCGATGGCGAATCGGTCGATCATGCGGCGGCGCATTCGCACAGCCATGAAAGCTCCGCGATCAGCCAGTCAGTGGCGCATTTCATGGAGGATGCTCCGCCCTGCTCGAACTGTGGCCAAGTCACTGTCCGCAACGGTGCCTGCTTCAAGTGCCTCAACTGTGGCGAGAGCCTCGGTTGCTCCTGAGCCGCTTGGCCAAGCGGACTAGTTTGCACTTGAACTGACGGCCAAAAAAAACGAATTAACGGGGAGCGTGACAGCGATTAACGGATTTAATCTGGAAAAACTGATCGGTCGGTTTCAAATCGTGGCCGAGTTCGAGGAGGGCCACGCATGGACCAAGGGCCACATCAACGACACCTACATCGTCACCTGCCGACAGGGTGGCACGCCCATTCGGTACATCCTGCAGCGCATCAACCACTACGTTTTCCGTTATCCCGAGTTGGTTATGCAAAACGTCAAGCTGACCACCGAGCACTTGCGCAAAAAAATCGTCGCGGTGAACAGTCGTGACCTGACGCGGCGCACCATGACTCTCGTGCCGGCCCGGGGCGGGGCACCCTATTACCGGGATCGCGACGGAAATTACTGGAGGACCTACGTGTTTATAGAGCGGGTGACTTCGGTGCACGTCGCCGGGCAGCCATCCCAGGCCGGCCAGGTGGGCCGCGCGTTCGGTCTATTTCAAAAACGACTCGCCGACGTCCCGCCGGAGAAGGTGCAGGAAACCATCCCCAACTTTCACAATGGCCTGTTGCGGCTTGAGGCTTTGGAGGAGATCGTCGCAGCGGACAGTGCCGGCCGGGTGGCTGGGGCGCAGGCTGAGATCGACTTCTGCCGGCGGCATCGCGGCACCGTCGGTCTGCTGCTAGATGCCCAAGAGCGGGGTGTGCTGCCGCTGCGCATTACCCACAACGACACCAAAATCGACAATGTGCTGTTCGACCGCGACAGCGGCGAGGTGGTTTGCATTGTCGATCTCGATACGGTGATGCCTGGGCTGGTGCACTACGACTTTGGCGACATGATGCGCACGCTCACCAGCCCGGCCGCCGAGGATGAGTGTGACTTGACCAAGGTGACCATGCGGTTGGAGTATTTTGAAGAATTGGCAAAGGGCTACCTCGCCGAGGCGAGTGAATTTCTGACTCAAGCCGAGCGGGATCACCTCGCGATTTCCGGCAAGGTCATTACGCTCACATTGGGCATCCGTTTCCTAACCGATCACTTGAACGGCGACGCTTATTTTCGCGTACACCGTGAGGGGCAGAACCTCGCCCGCGCTCGGGTGCAGTTTAAGTTGGTGGAGTCGATGCTCGAGCAGGAGAAGTCGATGAAGGAGGTAATCGCCGCGCTGGGTTAACCGGCGCTTGCCAGGCGCTCTTCCG
>Ga0163108_10003632_pt1 | contig 10960 bp, 9 predicted proteins | sample Fk1155metaG_FD_109644 | JGI IMG/M metagenome (GOLD analysis project Ga0163108, IMG submission 109644) | Marine microbial communities from the Central Pacific Ocean - Fk160115 155m metaG | ecosystem: Environmental > Aquatic > Marine > Oceanic > Photic zone | place: The Central Pacific Ocean...
TCTCCGCCCTTTGCAATCTGTTTGACCACGGGCAGCCGCTTGCCCCCCGCGTAAAGGTCAGGCCCGCTCATCTTGCCGACAGAAGCAGCAAGGTCTTGTCATCGTCGGTCTTGTCACAGACCTTAGGGCTGCGAAGGAAGCCCGCCAGCGCCGCCGAGAGCTTCGCGTCCTTACCGGGGGTCGATACAGCATCAATCGGAGCAATCATCGAGTTGAAGAAAGGCGCATGCGGTGCGTCAGTCTGGTAGTCCAAGACGAGATTTTCGATCCCGTCGCTGAAAAGGGCCAAGCCCGTCCAGTCTCCCTCGTGCCGGCCTATGCGCAACCTTGGCGCAGGATCGTCCGTGACAAAATAGGTGGTGGCCGCGTAGGGACCGCTCTCAGGCGGTGACAAGGTTGTCCATTCCATATCGCTGCGCGCGACGATCGCCCCGTCGCCGACATGGGCCGTAACGATTTCACCTCGAGCGTAAACGACCATGACCATGGTCGAGGCAAATGATCGTGGTGTCGTGCTTCGCCGTTCAGCCGCGATTGCAAGTCGATCCCGAGCCTCGTCTACCCAGGACCATATTTGATCATCCTCAGGTAGCGTCAGGCTGTCCTGAGCATGTTCCCGAAGCCTGCGAGACATCGTGTGAGCCACGACCGAAGCACCTTCTCCGCCGTGTTCGGCTGACCCTGCGCCATCGCAGACGATAGCGCAAAGCATGCCCAACTGCGTCACGGAACAGGACATCGCGTCCTGCTTGCGCGTGCCGAGCCGCAGGTGTGAGGTGCCTATCTCGGAGGCAGCAGCCCAGCGCCACACGGCCCGAGCTTAACCCGCGACGGCCCAACCATCGGGCGCTGTCGGGTTTGCAAGGGCCACCGCATCGCCGGGCGTCGATTGCGAAACCGAGCTAAGGGAACTTGAAAGCCATGCGAAAAGTTCGCGGAACTGCAGCCCCTTGAGCATCAGGGGCTGCCTCGTGGCGATCTGACTGAGCACGCCGATGTCAGCGCCTTGGACGCCCACAGCATAGAACATGAATTCCTTGCGCTCCTCGCCCTCGTGAACAAGCCTTGCCGCATTGGTCCAGCTATCCGTGGGCGCACCGTCGGTGATCAAGAAGACCCAAGGGCGATAATACTTGATCGAGTTGGACCGATAGCGGTCCTTCCTTTCCCGTAGCAGCTGGAGGCCACGTTCGATTGCCTCGCCCATGGGAGTCGCACCGGTCGGAACGAGTTCTTCAGGGTAGAAACCGTCGACCGTGGTGAAGTCGTGCTTCACCTCAACCGGACCGAAGGTAACGATGGCGATCTCCACGCGCTTCGCGGCCAAGGTATCCTGACTCAATTCATCGCGCAGCTGGATCAGACCGGCGTTCAGTTCAGCAATCGGTCGACCGGACATGGAGCCGGAGACGTCGAGCAAAAGGACGACCGGGCAACGTTGCTCGGGATTTTCGAGGAACTCCGCATCCGCAAACGGCTGCTGCTCAAAGTCGTTGTCCATGAAAATTCGCGCTCCCCTGGTGCTGGCAATGCCAAGCCTTTTGCCACCTGTTGATTACAAGCACTTTTCTAGGAGAAACCATCGGCTAAGGTCAACGAGGCATGCGAGCGGCCGATTAGATTGACCCGATCTGGTCACCAGCTTTTGCCAGCGTAGACCGCGACCACGTGATTGATTGAGCACTCAGGATTTAGCTGGAGAAGCCGGTTGCCCCAACAGCGGAGTGCCGCATCCATCCTCGGTGCCTCATCGCATCAAGAGATAGAGGCCGAACCCGTAAGCCATGAGCAATGAGGCACCCAGCACCGCGGCTTCCAAGCGTAGCCAGCCGTCAGGCTCATCACTCGGATCAGGGGCCCAGCCATTCAGGGACACTTATGGCGTCCCCAAAAACGATCCCAACGGGCAGCCCAGCCGCCCTTGACCATGGCGCAACTTATATCGCCAGATCGGGGGGAAACACACCACGCACCCGTGCGATCGCCTCCGGCCCGTCCGGTCGAGGTGCAGCGCATCGTGGGCCCTGAAACAAGGATGTGTCCGTGGGAGCCGACGCCCGTCCGCCTCCCCAGCAAAGATACAAGGGCGTCACGTGACGCGATTGGATCGCTGTCCGGGCAAGGATGGCCCGGCGAACAGGTTCCATCCATTTCCCGGGCAGCGATACCGGAGATCCGAAGACGCGGTCCTTCCGCACACCACACCGGCCCATCGCCATCCCAGACGTGGGTTGGCGTGCATTCGAACGTTTGGCCGGCCGGCACCAGAGTCACCTGAGCCACGAGCAAGATCGTAGCTAGCATGCTATCCCCCTTCCTTGAGCCAAGATATGAGAATTAGATTGTTCTCCTTCTGGCTCCCAAAGCGCTGCCAAGCGCGAGATTGAGTGGCACCGCTCCGCCATCTCTTCAGGGGAGCGCGTCGAATGATCTTCGTTGAGGGTGGACCATCTCGCGCAGCTTAGCCGGCTGGAGCACTTCTACGTTGTTTCCCCAAGAATAGAGATGCCAACACATCTCCAGCAGACCGGAAGCACGGAACCGGATCAGAAGCGAGCCGTCGGGTTCCTCTTCCAGAACCTGCGTGGGATGGAAGACAAAGCGACGGGCGTGCGCTGCGGCCTCCGGCGAAAAGCGCCATACTACGTCGCCGAACTCGGCTGAGTTCTCATATGACCCGAACCCGCGCTCGGCATGGCGGCGAATGTCGAAATCCGTGTCGAACTCGAAGCTTTGGGGCAGCACCTCAGCCTTGGTGATCTCTTCGACCCTGAAATGCTGCAGCGGAGCAGAGGACGGCTTCGCGGTGTCCCTGGCGACAAGGTAGCGGCGGACGCCGAGTAGCAGGCCATGCGGAGCAACGATGCGATCGACCGGCTTTGCCTGCCCGCGCTTCCTGTAAGGAAAGCGAAGCAGAAACGGCCCCTTCAGGGCCTCATAAATGGCAGTGTCGACTTCTCGTATTGCTGCCGGCCGCGGTCCTGGCCGTGCTGCATGACCGAGCGCTTCGAGAAGCGCTTCCTCATCAACAGCCAGCCTGGTCCCCTTGTCCGGCGGAACCAGGGCCCGAACTTTCTGCGCAAGGCTGCGGGTGAGAGCGGCCTCTTGCACCATTCCGGCCTGCTCAAGTTGAGCGATGCCCGTCGAGAGTGCGGCAAGTTCCTCGGGTGAAGGCGACAAAAGCGCTGCAACGTGCCGTGCGGGAATATGCCAGCGCTTCTTGCGATCCTCGCCCTCACTAGCCTCCGTCTGCGGAAAAACCGCTTCAAGCGCTTCGGTCATACGCTGCGCCGTCCGGTATGAACACCCGAACTCACCCATCATTTCGTCAAGCGAAACCCCGCTGCGCCGGGTCGCCATCATGGCAAGCTTCAGCAGGTCCTGTGCCTTGGCGAACGACATCGACTTTCTCCATGACAGCTTTTGTCATGCTGTTCGGCTATAGCTTAGGCAAGGGAGCTATGCATGCGAATTATAGAGGGAAAACTCCGTTACTCCGCCTCGGACCTGATGCGCTTCAAGGGTTGCCAGCACGCAACCGCGCTCGACCTGCGCCTGATCGAAGTCGGCGATATCCATCCCAGGGACGACAGCGCCGAAGCAGAGCTTCTGCAACGCCAGGGTGACGAGCATGAGCTCGGCTATCTCGAAAAGCTGCGGGTCGAGGGGCGAGCAATCTTCGAGGTTCCGAAGGATGGAATGACCCTCGAGCAGGCAGTCAAGTTGACCCGAACCGCCATGCATCACGGCGCCGATGTGGTTTTCCAAGGGGCGTTGCTGGAAGGAGAATGGGGTGGCTACACCGACTTCCTTGAACGCGTGGAAAGGCCGTCGGAGCTCGGAGCCTGGTCCTACGAAGTCGTCGACACGAAGCTCAAGCGCAAGCCCGATCCCAAGCACGTTCTCCAGCTCTGTCTCTACAGCGACCTGCTCACAAAGGTGCAGGGCGTTGCGCCAGAGGCTGCCCATCTCCAGCTCGGTGACGGCAGCAGATACACCATTCGCCTGGCCGAGGTTTCTGCCTATTCACGGCATGCCCGCTCCATGCTCGAATCATTCGTAGCGGAACGCCCGGCTACGCGACCGGAGCCCAATTCCTCCTGCAGCCTGTGCCGCTGGAGCGATCATTGTCATGCACAGTGGGAGCGCGAGGACAGCCTCGCTCTCGTCGCTGGCATAACCCGCATTCAGCGCCAGAAGCTCGAAGCAGCAGGTATCACGACGATGACAGCACTGGCCGGTAGAACCGAGCGGGTGCCCAAGATGGCCCTTGAAACTCAGCAAAAGCTGGTCGCGCAAGCGCAGCTACAGTCAGTCCGGCGAGCGGGCGGCGCCCCGAGCTTTGCCTTGCGGGCACCAGAGCCTGGCAAGGGCTTCGGTCTCTTGCCCGAGCCCGCCGAAGGCGACGTGTTCTACGACATCGAGGGGGATCCCTATTACCCGGGCGGCCTCGAATATCTCCACGGCGTCTGGTTCATGGAGGACGGGCAGTGGCAGTTCCGGGCGTTCTGGGCTCATGATCGCGACGAAGAGGGAAGGGCGATGAGCCAGCTGCTCGCTTTCCTGGTCGAACGCATGCGCCGGTATCTCGACGCCCACATCTATCACTACGCCAACTACGAAATTGCAGCCTTGCGCCGGCTGACTGCAGCTCACCGCACTGGCGAAGCTGCGATGGATCAGTTGCAACGCGAGCGCCGTTTCGTCGATCTGTTCAAGGTTGTCAGCGGCGGGCTGATCGCCTCCGAGAAGGGCTACTCGATCAAGGACCTCGAAGCCTTCTACATGGAGAAGCGGGCCGCGGACGTCGCCACAGCGGGTGCGAGTGTCGTCTTCTACGAAGAATGGCGGCAGTCGAAAGAGCAGCGGCTGCTCGATGAAATCGAGGACTACAATCGGACAGACTGCATCTCGACCCAATTGCTACGGGACTGGCTAGTCAAGGATGTGCGTCCGGCTGACATGCCTTGGCCGATACTCGGCGATGTTCCCGCAGCTGGAACGCTGTCAAACGTCGATGATGAGGATGCGGAACTAGAAGCGCTGCGTCAGCGCCTCGAGCCGGTTCGCACACGCCTCGGCGATGCGGTTGCCACCCTCCTTCTCGACCTTAGCCAGTTCCATAAACGCGAAGACAAGCCTGCTTATTGGGCGATCTTCGACCGCCTTGCTCAGGAAAGTGAAGAGCTGCTGGATGATCTGGAGTGCATCCAGGGTCTCGAGGCCATTGACGATCCCGTGCAAGTGACGGCCAAATCGTCAGAGAGAACCTACCGCTTCCCGGAGCAGGAAACCAAGCTTCGATCCGGCAAGTCACCGTGCATCAAGCCTGCAGTTATGCCCGAAGCGGTGCAGCTGCGCTCGATCGATAGCACCGAACGAACGCTCGTCTTGCGCCGGTCACATGCAAGTGGTCCGCTGCCAGAAAGCCTTGATCTGCTCCCGCCAAAACCGCTGAGAAACACGGTGCTCCGGGACTCGCTGATGGCTGTGATCGAAGAGGTCATATCCAACTCCGGGTGCATCCCGGCTGTCGAACATCTCCTGACACGCGCCTTGCCGGAGTTTGTCGAAGGCAGGCGCCCCAAGGGCATTGTCCCGCAGGAAGGCGATCTGCCTGAAGAGACAAGCCGCGCAATCGCGGCCATGAACGGGACTACCCTTGGCATCCAAGGCCCACCCGGAACCGGCAAGACTTATGTCAGCGCCTTGACGATCACTGACCTGGTGAAATCGGGCAGCCGCGTCGCCGTCGCTTCAAACAGCCACAAAGCCATCGGTAATCTTCTCAGGGCGATCGCGGACCGCACGCAAAGCTCAAGGGTCGGTTGCTACATCGTCCAGAAGGTTTCGGATGCCGAGGATGCCGAAGATCATCCGGGGATCGTTGCGGTCACCGACAACAACTCCACCGAGATCGGCCTCGCCGATGTCATTGGATCGACCGCCTGGCACTTTGCTCGATATGAGACACCCGCCTTCGATTATCTTTTTGTAGACGAAGCCGGGCAGGTGTCGCTGGCCAATATCCTCGCCATGGGACGCTGTGCTCACAACATCGTGCTCGTTGGCGATCCGATGCAGCTGCCGCAGCCGCTTCAGGGAAGCCACCCGGGCGAGAGCGGGCTCTCATGCCTCGAATACCTGATCGACGGTCACCGCGTCATCCCGCCTGAGCGCGGGATCTTCCTTCCCGAAAGCCGCCGGATGCACCCGGCCATCTGCCGGTTCATCTCCGAGGCGGTCTACGAGGGGCAACTGAACAATGACGCCGCTGCAGCTGCGCAGATGCTGGTCTCATCGGCTGGTGAAAACCTCTTGGGTGCCCGCTTCAAGGCTGTCGAGCACTTCGGCCGCTCCCAGGTTTCTCCCGAAGAAATCGATGCCATTCGCGTAGAGATCGATGGCCTGATCGGCTCGACCTATCGGGATCGCAACGGGATCGAGCGTCTCCTGGGGCACGAGGACATCATCGTCGTCGCCCCGTATAATGCGCAGGTCAATGCGCTGAGAGTTGCGTTGCCTCCTGCAGTGAGAGTTGGAACCGTCGACAAGTTCCAAGGGCAGGAAGCGCCCATCTGCCTCGTCTCCATGACGACCTCCAGCGGCGAAGAGATGCCACGCGACATCGCGTTTCTGTTCTCGTTGAACCGGATCAACGTCGCGGTTTCACGGGCGCAGGCTGCTGCCGTTGTGTTTGCCAGCCCGCTGCTGCTCGAAACTCCCTGCCGAACGGTCGAGGACATGGCCCTGGTCAATGTCCTGTGCATGCTGCGAGAATTTGGACATGACAGGTTTTGACGTGAGGCTCTGCGATACTGCTTTCATCGGAAGAAGGAGCATCACAGATGGCTTACTGGGACCTCGGAATGAAGCATATCGTCGACGTTGACGGGCAGCTGCTGGGTATCGACGCGGAGGTGATCGACACCACTCGATTGCTCGAGAAGGCCAATCGGCCTGCCGACAGCCACCTCGCAATGGTTCGGGCCGGCGAGAGGATCCTGCTGCAGCCGCGTCAGCTGATCCGGCTCTCAAGCGACGAAGTCATGTTCTTCGAAACTGACGAGCGCGCCGCACCGATGTTTGATCAGAAGCTCGCGGCCTAGACCACCAGGCACCTTGCATGACAGCTTTTGTCATGTTGGGGTGCTAATGACCAAGCTGCCGCGGTCGCCCGGTTGGTGTGGCCATTGGCATAGTGCTCGAACTGCAAGTGAAGGAGCTCCACCCATGGCGAAGGGTGCTGGATATCGCAGTGCAAAGACCGGCCAGTATGTGACGCAGAAGCAAGCTCGGTCGAACCCCAGAACCACGGTCAAGGAGGCGCCGGGCAAAAGCGGCTCTTCCGGCGTCCGTTACCGAAGCGCAATCTCAGGCCGTTACGTCACAACCAAGCATGGCAAGTCGAACCCCGACACGACTGTGCGAGAGAAATAGCCTAATTGCACCGTCGGTCAGGACTCCTGCCGGCGGCTTCATCTTGAGGATCTTCGATGGAAGCTGCAGTCTACATTGCCGTGGGTCTCGGCTTGGTGTGTGCCGCCTTGCTGATCGCCATCCTGTTGAAGGTCGGACGGCCCCCGTCGCTGCCGGAAGAGCTTGCTAGCCGACTTGCCGTTCTTGAGCAGGTCGCGAAAACGTTGCCGGATGCCTTTCGGGAAGAAGCGCGGGCGGGACGCGATGAGCTGCGCACGATGTTCGCTGGCCAGACCGAGGCGCTCGAAGGCAGGTTTTCTGCGGTAGAGTCGCGGCTGACCGAATTTGGAAAGGCCCAGAACGAACAACTCGCTGGCATGCGTAAGGAAGCGAGTGACGGCCGAGAGAAGCTCGAGGAAGCAATCAAGCGCAGTCTTGAGGGTTTCGCGAAGTCACAGTCCGAGAGACTCGGAGAGACGAATGAGGCGGTGCGCAGCCTGTCGGATCGCCTGCTGAACGCGCAGCGTGAAAGCCGCACCGAGCAGCAGGCTGCCCTCGAGGGTGTCGTAGCGAAGATCGGACAACTCACCGAGAGCAACGAGAAACGGCAGGATGCCCTGCGTGAGACATTGTCGGGCGGCCTCGACAAGCTGCGGAGCGACAATTCCGAGAAGCTCGAGAAGATGCGCGCGACCGTCGAGGAAAAGCTGCAAGGGACCCTCGAGAAGCGGCTTGGAGAGTCGTTCCAGCTCGTCAGCGATCGTCTCGAGAAGGTGCATCAGGGGCTCGGCGAGATGCAGAACCTCGCGACTGGCGTGGGCGACCTCAAGCGTGTCCTCAGCAACGTCAAGTCCCGCGGGGGCTGGGGCGAAGTGCAGCTAGGGATGCTGCTCGAGGACATGCTGACGCGTGACCAGTTTGCCAGCAACGTTCGCATCCGTCCTGACTCGGGCGAGCTGGTGGAGTTCGCCGTCCGCCTGCCAGGAAGATCCGGAGACGAAACCCCGCTCTGGCTCCCGATCGATGCGAAGTTCCCGCACGAAGACTATGAGCGCCTGCTCACTGCACAGGAAGCCGGGACTGCCGAGGACGTCGACAAAGCGGCGCTGGCCTTGGAGCGAGCCATCCGCCTGCAGGCCAAGACGATCTGCGATAAATACATCCATCCGCCGCACTCGACGGACTTCGCGATCATGTATCTTCCGACAGAAGGTCTCTTCGCCGAAGTCATCCGCAGGCCCGGTCTTGTCTCGGAGCTTCAGTTGAAGCACCGCATCATGGTTCAAGGCCCGACGACTCTTTCGGCGCTCCTCAGCAGTCTGCAGATGGGGTTCCGCACCCTCGCTATCGAGAAACGCTCGAGCGAGGTCTGGCAGGTCCTCGGCGCAGCGAAAGCCGAATTTCTGAAATATGGAGATGTCTGGGAGAAGCTCGGCAAGCAGCTCGACACGGCCAAGCGAACTGTTGAGGAAGCAGGGCGCCGGACCCGGGCGGTTTCGCGCCGACTTCGTGACGTAGAAACGCTTGAAGGACCGGAACCAGGATTGGCCTTCAATCTCATTTCATCGAGCGCCGAGGAAGAAGAGGCGCACGCAGACGAGGAAGTGAACCAATGAAGGCGTTCATGACCGCCTGCGGGCTTGGTTTCGCTGTTTTCGCCACCCCGCTGTCAGCGCAGCAGTTCGTATGCAGTGGAGCGACGAACTCACCCTATCCCCAATTTGTTTCGACCTATCACGACCACCAGCGGGTTGCGCCGAGAACTGAAGCACTTTCTGAGCGCTTCACGGCCTTCTACGCGGCATTTGATGATGCCGACGACGATGACGGAGACGGCGTTCCTGATCTGCGCTTGAATCCAGAGTTTGTCGTCTATGAATTGCGGGGTCTCGCCCCGGGTCGCAACGGCGACTACGCCGAGCCATCCGTCTCGATCAGACGCCCCACCAAGTGGTATGCCTCGCCGGGCCTTGTTCCTCTGGTTGAAGCCATCGAGGACGTCACCAATCGCCGCCTTGACGACAGCTATAGCGGGGCAGGAACGGTCTGGAACCGCGGGCACCTTGCCATGAGCGATCATGCGCAGCGCATCAGTCCGGAGGCAGGCTGCAATACCCACGTCTTCTGGAACGCCTCGCCACAAGCCGCTGACCTCAATCAGGGGCCTTGGTTGCATCTCGAAAACTACTCGGCTGCTGCGTCGAACAAATATCGTAGCATCTGGGTGATCGCGGGGCCAATTTTCGATGCTTCCACCCCCAAGCTCACGATCGGTGATCCTGGTGAATTGCAAGTCGAAATACCGGATGCCTTCTTCAAGATCCTGATCCACGAAAGCCCCTCGGGCATAGATACCCTAGCCTTCATTTTCGAGCAGCCGAACGCGATCGGCCCGGATGGGACGCCAGTGCCCACAGCGACCTGGGTCAACTGCAAGCGCGCCCGTCAGGTCGGGCATGTCTACGATCACCGCCCCAACCTCGTCGCGATCGAACAGATTGAGCAGCGGACCGGGCTCCGGTTCTTCCATGGCCGCGCAGACCGACAAGCACTTGTCCGCGAACGTCCAAGGGAAGTCTGGCCAGTGGAGACGCGGTTCTGGGACCCGGGATCGCCCTGCGGCGGACAGCGCGGCCATCCGTAAAGGCGAGACAAAGGACATGCCAAAGAACATCGTCATCCTGCTCGACGGCACCTCGAATGAAATCGAAGAGGATCGGACGAACATTCTGCGGCTCTACGGTGTCCTTGAGAAAAGCAGCGACCAGCTCGTCTATTACGACCCCGGCGTCGGAACTTTCGGCGCCGACGGTTCCTGGTCAAAGCTGTGGCGCAAGGCGACAGAAGTCTGGGGTCTGGCCACGGGCTGGGGCCTCGATGATAACGTGAAGCAGGCCTATCAATTTATCGTCGAGAATTACGACAACGGGAAAGAAGTCGAGGGCGGGGCGCGCGACTCGCTCTACATCTTCGGGTTCAGTCGCGGAGCCTACTCGGCCCGGGTGCTCGCCGGGTTCATTCACGCAGTCGGCTTGATCGAGCCGCGCAATCTCAACCTGCTCGATTACGCTTACAGGGCCTACAAGTCGGTCGGCCAAAGGCAGGGCGAAAACGCCTTTGCCGAAGTCCGTCTCTATGAGCGCATTCTCAGGCCGGATCGCCCTCCGATCCGGATGCTGGGTCTGTTCGATACTGTTGCTTCGGTCATTGAAAGCGGACGGTTTGGGCCTCGTCTCACTTCACATGCCTTTACGAGCCGAAACCCGAGCGTGGAGTCGGTCTACCATGCAGTGGCACTGGACGAGAAGCGCACGATGTTCCGTCCCGCTCTCTGGCCAGCAGACCAGGACTATCGCGGCAATCCCTTCCGCAGGGGCCGGGCTCCGAAGCAAGACGTCCATGAGATCTGGTTTGCAGGCGGTCACGGCGATGTCGGTGGAGGCTACCCGGAGGCCGACAGCGCGCTTTGCAAGGTCCCGCTGGTCTGGATGATCGACGGTGCGCGCAAGTGCGGGCTGAAGTTCCGTCAACAAAGCATCAA
>Ga0163108_10003633_pt1 | contig 10960 bp, 5 predicted proteins | sample Fk1155metaG_FD_109644 | JGI IMG/M metagenome (GOLD analysis project Ga0163108, IMG submission 109644) | Marine microbial communities from the Central Pacific Ocean - Fk160115 155m metaG | ecosystem: Environmental > Aquatic > Marine > Oceanic > Photic zone | place: The Central Pacific Ocean...
ACCCGGAAGGGTCCTGGATGCGATAAAGGTGTTTTTCGGTGCGGATATAAAACGCCTTGCCGTCCACCGCCGGGGTGGCCATCAACTGCTCCCCGGCCAGTGGGTTGATGCTCAGGACTTCCAGCTTCCGCGAGGGCCTGATCACGGTACAGATCGAGTCCTCGTTAAAGAAATAGATTCGCCCTCTGGCGTGGATCGGGGAGGCCGAGTATGCGCCCTTCATCCGCTCCTGCCAGATGAGCCTGCCGGTCTTCGCCTCGAAGCAGGACGCTATCCCGTTGCGGTTTACCACGAAGAGAAGATCCCCGATCAACAGCGGAGAGGCCCTTGGCGGCATCCGCTTGGTTTCTCTCCAGACCACATGAGTGTCCGTCACGTCCCCGTTGCCATCGGGGCGGATGGCCCAGAGTTCAGGGTCGTCACGATCTACTATGGCGAAGACAAGCCCGTGCCCGAAAACCGGCCGGGGAGCAATCGACCAGCCCCGGTGACGCACTTTCCAGAGTTCCTGCCCCGTGACCGGGTCGTATGAAAACACTCCCTTGGCCCCCACACTGACCAGTTGGGTTGCATTCCCGCGGGGAATGAGAGCCGGCATGCCAAAGGCCTTTCGTTGGAGCACCGGCACCTTGCTGTAATCAACGGAGCGGTTTGTCTTCCAGGCCGTTTCCCCGCTGTTTTTGTTGAGAGCAACAACGTATTGCACATCCCGGCCATCGACGTGAACGACCATGAAATCCCCCACCAGGAACGGGGAACTGGCCGGGCCTGCTCCCTTTTCATGATCACATTCAAGGTCGCGGCGGCGCCACAGGATCCGCCCGGTTGCGGTATCCAGACATGCCGTTCCGTAGGTCCCGAAATGAACGTAGACGCGTCCCTCCTCGATCACGGGAGTGGGGGTGGCATAGGTATTGGCCGCGGTGATCGACATGGGCGACTTCACATCGAAGACATGAACATCATGCAGGATCCTGCCGGAATCCCTGTCCACACATACCGCAAAAAGCCTGCCGCCATCCCTGGTCGCGGTGGTCAGCCAGATCTGGCGGCCCCAGATCACAGGAGAAGACCATCCCCGGTCGTGGATGGGAGTTTTCCAGGCCACCTTCTTCTCATCCCACTTCAGTGGAAGGTCAGAAGACTGGGTGTGGCCATTGCCCAGAGGGCCTCGAAATTGCCACCAGCGCTCTTCAGCCAACGCAATGTTCGCCGCCACAATGGCAGCAACCAGAATCATTGAACTTTGCATGGCCGGTCCGGTTTTACTGAGGAGTGTGATCTTCATCCCCGGGGCGTTCTTGCCCCGGCCCAAACTACAGGAGGAAGCAGGGAGGTAAAAAGGGTTAACTAAGAGTTATTTATCAGCGAACTTCTATCTCCCGACAAGAATCGTTCTGGCCGGGTTGACCACGAGTCCGGGCTAGCAGGCCTTACAACCCCGTCGTCACCCGGTCCGCTTCCGGTGAATCCATGATCTTGCGGCCACTGCGAATGGCCGCGCGAACCTCCTGCTCGATGCGATTATACTTTTCCTGGTGGGCTTTGCGCCGGGCATCGGCGGCATGCAGGGTGGCGAAGCCGGGCATGTCGGCACGCGGCAGCTCGGCCAGGGACTTCTTCCCGGATTCGATAATGGCCAGCAACTCGGCCCGCGCGGCCTTGTCTTTTGCCCGGTCCAGGCACGGGCTCTTCTCCGGCCGGTCGAAACTGACCACCGGCCCGGTGTAATGAAGCGCGTTACCCAGTTCTCCTACGGAATACCCGGTGAGATTCATGAACCGCCTGGTCTCGGCATCGCTGAGTGGATTGCGTCCCGGTGCGCCCCGGCTCCGTGCCGAATAACCCGTCGGATAATACGGGGCGTTGAGATCGATCCACGTGATCAGCCGGTGCAAGCTCTCGTCGTCCAGCTTGACATCTTCGTGCCCCTGCCTGAGCAACTTGATCAGCGGGCTGGTGTGCGACCCCCAGGACTTTGCCGGGAGGTGGGCGGCCGGTCCCGCGCCGATCGCCCCGGTCCAACCCTTGCTCTGCAGTTCACTGTATGATGCGTTGAAGGCAAAGTCCTTGTCGCCAGCGAGAATGATCTTTTTCCCACCCTCGTCGTCAAAGTCATGACATGCGACGCAATGCTTATCCAGCACGGGTTGGATTTCGGACAGGTAGTTGAACCGGCGCGGTTCACCCAGCCAGGGTTTCAATTTGCTGGGCGGTCGCTTCTGCGCGAGGAAAGAGCGACTGGGTTCGGGCACCTGCATCCGCGACTCGTGGCACCCGACGCATCCCCGGACTTCCCCCGAATGGATCGACGTTCCCGAGCGCATGCTCTGCACCATCATCTGGTTTTCGTCGAGTAGCTGAAAGTAAACGAATCGATCGGACGGCACCAGAAGCGAAGCGCTGCCGTCATTCTCCACCGGTGCGGTGCCGAGGATGGTTTTGGCAATGAAGCCCGACCATCCGATCGCAGCCTCCTGGTGTCCCAGCGCCCGCCAGATGTGCCCCGCCTTCCCCTGCTTGCTGTTGGCCTCGACCACCCGCACATACTTGATCGACCCCGGTTCCAGCCCGTCCATGTGCGTGCCCTCGTAGACGTTCTGGATATAGAAGTGCCCATCGTTGTTTTCGTAATCACGGGTGGAGGCGATGGCGATCGGCCGGGGATACGGCGCGAGCGGCATGGGATCGTAACAACCGGGATCTTCCGCGTAGAGTTTCACCTCGTTGCCATCGAGGTCACCCAGGCAGATCACCGCGGGCGATCTGCGGTCCGGCGCCACCACGTACAAAAACTGCGTATTGTTGAGCGGAAAAGGGGTGCCGTACCAGGGACGCACGCTATTCAGATCGTCATTCCACTTGTGCAGGCGCAGGTTGTGATCGGTGGGCAACAGGGCCTGCGCCTTTTCCGGCCAGATCTCGTACATCGACTGCCGGCCCTTCTTCTCCTTGGTTCTGCCCAGCATGACCTTCTCCGGATTCTCGAAGCGGCGAATCGTTTCCGGTGGCCAGCAGCGGACAATGGGGCCACGTCCATCGACCGTTTCGCCCGTATCCAGCACCGCCATCGCGCCCCCCAGCGATCCGTGATGGGTGCCGAGAATGCAGATAATCCGCCCGTTCGGCATCATGCGCGAAGTCCAGGGAGACGCCGGGTGCGCGGTGTTGTTGCCATATACGATGGCCTGGTTGGTGCCATCGGGGTTGGCGACCCAGAAGCCGTGCCCATCGCCGAAGTTACGGTCCACGTAATCCCAGCGGCTGTACAATATGCGGCCGTCCGGCGTAAGCGAGAGCTCATTTTCGTGCACCGTACTACGGGTGATCTGGTGGATGTTCGCACCGTCTCCATCCATGCGGAACATCTGCGGCACAAGCTGCCCGGCACAGGGCACGATCTTTAAATCGCGGGTGGAACAGAACGCAATCTTCCCATCCGGCAGGTAAATGGGATCCACATCGTAGACGTCGGGCGCAAAGGTGAGTTGCTTCGGTTCGACCTCCCCGCCGCCGGCAAACAAGGTCGCGGGATTCACCTCGATTTCGTAAATGTGGAACATGTCACGCGAATCCTCGCACATGGAAAACACAATGCGCCGACCATCAAAGTGTACGCAGGGCCGCCGAATGATACCCTTGGGCGCGCTGACCAATACCCGGGTTTTTCCCGTGCCCGGATCCAGCACCTTGAGCTGAGTTCCCATGCGCGAGAACGAGGACGGCCGCATGTAACTATGGGTGCCGTCCCGGTCGGGACCGCGCACCGTAAACAGGATGGGGGTGTTGCCCAGGACCGCCCGGGAATTGAGCTCCGCGTGAGTTGAAGAGATCCCCGCCAGGATCATCATGGCCAGCACTAACCCGATTATTTTCATGGTGTCTTCAAATTTCGCGAAATTACCTGCCGATACGTCGCGGGGGAATCCCTGGCGAGCGAAAACCACGGCGTTGCCGCAATTTGGTCAACTGGGGACCTCATCAGGCGGTTTATTAAACGGACTGTCCCATAGAGACTTTTCATGTCCTTCGCCACTTCGGCCCCTTTCGTCTGTGGGCGCGAACACGGATTACGGAAAAACAAGGTTGTTGCACCGGGAACGGGCAGAAGCAGTCCGAAAGAACCTGCAAAGACGGCGAACCCGTTTCCGCGAAGTTCTGGAACAGCAAAGCCGAAGAGGTTGATACACGGGAAGAAGCCAGGTAGTCGTCCCCACTTCCCTGTCTCAGGGTGCAGGAAACAGGGCGCGAAGTTACTTCACGCTGAACCGGAAGAAGGCGGCGTTATTGCCAGGAAATCCTTTTTCCGCCCTGAATTCATGGAACTTCAGGAACCGCGGCAGCTGGGGGTGCAAACAGCGCATATGGCTGTCCGGGAAAAAGCGGGCAGTGACCTTGTCAGTCGCAAGTGGATTATTCCAACGGTCGATTCGCTGCGCCGGGGGTCGGAGTCAGTTCCTTCCAGGGACCCTGCAAACTTCCGAGGGGCCCTGAGGATACATCAGATTTCTGGGCGCCGAACTCCACTTTGTCCACAAGCACGTTCCGGTGAACAAGCGTAACCGATTCACCTTTTATCGATAATTTGAAGTTCGCATGGAGTCCGGTGTCGCCGCCATCTTCATCGGCCCAGATCACGAGATATTTGCCGACTTCCAGAACTGTGCCGGAAGGAATCTGCCACTTGAACATGTTCTCCGGATTGTCACTGAGGTACATCCCGGACAAGTCAACGTCTGCATCGCCGTGATTGAACAACTCGATCCAGTCCTCCATCTCGCCCTGGGGGTCCTTCTGACTTTTCTTGTTGGAGGCCAGAATTTCGTTAATCGCAACCGAAGGCTTTGGTCCACTGGTTGTCACGGAGAGAGCTTCCGTTTTGCTTGATACGTTTTCGATACTTGCGACTCGCTTGATCTCATCGTGAGCCAGCAGAAAAGCACTTCGGTCCTTCAGGAACTTGTAGAGGCCGGAAGCTGGCTTCTCGCCACTCGCAGCAGAAGTCATGGAATTAAATGCGTCGAAACTAGTGGCCGATCGAGTGTCCACCTTCATTTCTTCGAGCAGGAGACTTCGAAATTGCTGGATGACCGGACCAATGGTTTCCGATTCCATCTTGAACTCGGCGATCGTCCTCACATATTGTAGATATTTTTGACGGTACGCTGGCACGGCAAGGATCTTACTGCGCAACGGCATTCGCTCACTATCCAGACCGATCAACGGATCAAGCGACGTATCACCGTGACCTCCACCGCCACCTGGTCGCCCACCTGGTCGTCCACCTGGTCGTCCACCTGGTCGCCTGCCTCGTGGCTCGCCTGGGCGTCCACCTGGCCGCCTGTCTCGTGGCTCATCGGGTCGTCCACTGTCGTTATTACGAGGTTGTCCGCCGTCAAAATCCGGACGCGTGCCCTCAGGCCCGGGCGGAGGTCCAGCACCCTCTGGTCGACCACCACCCGGTCCGCCACGGGGACCACGTGTAATAAAGGCTTCGTTCATGTCGTGGGGAATAACATGAAAGACCCCGGTGGGGTCCAGATACAGGCTGTAGTCGCTGGCGCGTGTCCAATAGCCATCGCTATTGACCACCGCAACATCAAGCGCCAGGAACCGCAACAGGCCGTCGACATTGAGTATCGGTTCGATCTCATCGGATAAATCTTCACTGCTGGTTTCATTCAGGATCTTGCTCAAATTAACCAGAGCACGCCAGGACTCCTCCTTGTCTTTCGACTTGATCTCGAACCGCTCCTTATAGCCGTCCAATTCCTCACCAAGGTATCGCATTCCGCCATCGGCGCTCGGACTCCCGGCTACTTTCCAGCGAGCTCCTGCCGTGCTCCGGAAGTGTTCCTTGATGAAGTCCTTATTGAACTGCTGCACATTACTGAAAATCCCCCAACTTTCACCGTTGATCACGACCTTGACGAAATTCGCCTTGGGGACGGGAAGAAAATCCTGTGCGATGAAGGAATAGAGCGCGCTGCTCATCATCGACGCATCACCGTTGCAGTTGAGCAGGTTCAGCGTCTTGTATCCGTAGAGCCGCTGGTCGGCGTCAACGAGATCCATGGAGAGGTTAAGCGAGCGTTTTGACCCGGCTGGAACATGGCCAAAGGACGACTGGCCGCGAAACTTCAGGCCTACGAGCTCGTACTTTTCTCCATCCACGATGACCGTGGCTGGCATTTCGACGTCGGTCTCCTTGAATGCGGCCATTTCTTCTTCCCAGTTTTCCGTGTCGAACTGGATAAAGATCGTCCGCAGAATCGAGGGATCATAGAGCGCATGCCCGGGATGGTTTTGAACTTGCTCCGGCATCACTTTCGCACCAGGCCGCCCGGGCTCGCGCGCCGGCCCTCTGGGGCCACCGCGCCGCCTTGGATTGTTGGCATTGATCGTCGTTAATTCCTCCAGCGCTGCCTTCCGCTCGACCGGATCAAGGTAGCCATTACCGTCGGCATCATGTTTTTCGGCTATTTTTATTTCCGGACGATTTGGCCCCCTTCCGCCACCACGCCCTCCCCCGGGACCGCCTGACGCTCCCGGAAAGCGGGGCCGTATTTCATCGGGTGTCAGTTGACCGTCCTTATTGCGGTCCAATGTCTGCAGGATCTGAGGGGCTTCTTCTATTTCCTTCGCAGACAATTCTCCGTTGCGGTCGGTGTCGAGCGCCTGAGAAACCGGATCGATCCAAGGCGGATCTTCAGGAGGCGCACCTTCCTGGGCATAAAACCGTTGTCCACAGAAAATCCAGAAAAGCATGGTGAAGACAAAACGTGTCCGCATTAGATGGCGCTCCATAAAGACAGTGAACCCCGGCAGTCCTCGAAAGTTTCGCCAGTATTATTGGCCGCCGGGGACAGGCCGGCACTTTCCCGACAAGAATAACCGGGTGGCCGCGATCGCCACGCGGTGACCTCGTGCCGACCTGCCGGTCACGGTCTCCGGGGCTTTTCCGGTGGAGCTGCACCGCCCGGACCGCCATCCAGGGCCACCCCAGAAAGGGAATTCCCAACGTCTCCCCTAATTGAGGGAGGAATGGAATAAATTCACCTCGTTACCCTTCCGATGTAACCATGCGCAAATCGCCCTCGTCGGCTCTTATAAGGAGACTTTCTGCCCTCCCCGGAGGGAAGGGCACAGAGCTTCCCGTTTTTTCGCCTTTAATCGTCAGGTCTTTAAGTCGTTTGATGTTATCGTGTCAGTCATGAAACCCCTGCTCCTCCCACTGTTCTGTCTTCCCCTGTGTGGCTTCGCCCTGGCCGACGACATTGAATTCAGCTTTGAGAGCGGACTGATTTCCCTGAGTCCGACAGGGGACGAGGACTCTGAGTGGCTTTTTGAGTTTTCCACGGACCTTGAGAGCTGGGATCAACTCTACGAATTGCCCCCGGTGTTTCCTGGGGAGACTTCCACGGTAAGCCTGGATTTTCCGGGTGCCCAACCCCGTGGATTTTTCCGGGCAGTAGAGACCGAGGGTTTTTATGATCCGCGGTGCCTGCGTACCATTGAACTGACTTTTGAGGATAATGACTGGCTTAGCCAGTTGATTGCGAATTACTCGACAGGGGAGGAAATTCCGGGGGGAATGCAATTCAGGGATGAGTTTATCGAGGGCGTGGGCGTTCGCTACAAGGGCAATACTTCTTATCAAAGGGTAAATGGAGAGAAGAAATCCCTTAACCTGAGCGTTGATGCTGTTGCCGAGGATGCAGACCTGGAAGGGTATGAGACCCTGAATTTGAATAACGCTGCGGGTGACCAGACGCTCTTAAAGGAGGCGCTTTATTTCAATGCGATGAGGAAATACGCCCCCTGTCCCAAAGCCGGGTTTGCGCAATTAAACATCAACGGGGAAAACTGGGGAGTTTACTCCAATGTGCAGCAGCAGGACAGCACCCTGATCAAGGAGTACTTTGACAAAAACGATGGAGACCGCTGGAAATCTCCGAGTGGCAGCGGCAGCGGAAACGGAAACAATGGGGGGGGCGGCGGGGGCAGACCTCCCGGCGGGGGCAGGCCTCCCGGTGGGGGCAGGCCTCCCGGTGGTGGTGGCGGTGGTTGGGCCAGTGGAGACAAGGCTCTCCTCTACCTTGGAAATGACCCGGCGACCTACGAGAGCCTGTATGAATTGAAGAAACAGAACACGGATGATCCCTGGGGGAACCTGATGCATGCCACGGACGTTCTGAACAACACCCCGGCGGCGGAATTCAAGGACACGATCGGGGAAGTGCTGGCGGTGGACAGCTGGCTCTGGTTCCTGGTGCTTGAGAACGTCTTCACCGATGATGACAGCTATTGGCACAAGGGTTGTGATTTCATGATTTATTTTGAGCCTGAATCAGGCCGCATTTTCCCCATCGAGCATGATGGGAACGAAGCCTTCACGGCGAGGGATGTGCGCCTGAATCCCTTTGAGCACGAGGACAACGCCAACCGACCGGTGATCAGCAGGCTTCTGGCCGTTCCGGAATTCCGGCAACGATACATTGCCCACATGCGCACTGTGCTGGAGGAGGACTTTAACCCGGAAATCCTGAATGCCACTATTGACCAGTACGAGAAGGTCATTGAATCCGCTGTGGAGGATGATCCAAAGAAGGACTTTTCCCTGTCGCAGTTCAGGTCCGCCATTGCCGCCCTCAAGGACTCCATTCAGACACGCCATGAATATCTGACCTCCCATCCCGATCTCTCAAAGGCTCCTCCGGCAATCAGCTCTGTTTCCCTGGCATCGGTTGCCACTTCCAACAGCCCGGCACCTGTCATGGCAACGGTCACGGGGGCTTCGGGTGAAGGCGTGAATTCCGTGTTTCTTTATTACACGCCGGAGGGGCGTATCGACCCCTACGAGAGCATTGAGATGTTTGATGACGGAAACCATGATGACCTGCAGGCAAATGACGGTGTTTATGGTGCTTCCATCCCAGGGTTTCCCGCAGGGGAAAAGGTCTGGTATTACGTGGAAGCCAGATCGACGAACGCCTCCAACACTGCGGTTTTTCACCCGGCCAGGGCAGAGGTTGCCCCGTTATCCTACCGGGTTGCATCTCTCCCCTCGAATCAGGACTCCCCCGTCATTATCAATGAGCTGATGGCCTCGAATGAAACCATCATCACGGATCCCCAGGGGGAATTTGATGACTGGATTGAACTGCACAATGTCACCAGCGACCAGGTGGACTTGTCCGGCTGGCACCTCAGTGACAACCCGGACAACCCACGGAAGTGGGAATTGCCGGCCAACACGGTGATCGAAGCCAATGGCTACCTGATCATCTGGGCCGACGAGGATGGCAATGCCCCTGAAGGGCTGCATGCCAGCTTTAAATTGTCAGCTGATGGGGAGTCCCTTTCCTTGGCATTACCTGACGGGGCGGACAACCACATCATGGATCAGGTTGAGTTTGGTCCACAGGAGCAGGACATCTCCCTGGGAAGGATTTCCAGCGATGATTCCACCTATGACAAACTTGTCCCGACACCAGGCGAACCAAACCTGTAGTCAGCAGGCCCGGATCCAACCATGAACCGGCGCGGGTTTCTACAGACAACCAGTCTTGCGGCGGCGGGCGCGGCGGGACCGTTTCCAGGAAGAGCGCACGCACAGACCATCGACTCGGAGCACCTGAGGCGGATCGACGAAGCGCCCACTTTAAAACCGGAATTCCTACGCGATCCGATTATCATTGAGTCCGTGGAATTGCTCCGCAACAAGGGCAACTTCCTTGTCCGGATCCGTTCAAGAAACGGCGCCCAAAGCGTCACTGCGCCCAACTCGCTACGACTCAAGGATTGCCACCCGATCTTTGGCAGCCGGGTTGGAAGATTCTTCATTGGAAAAGACGCCTGTAAGATCGAGTCCCTGCTCGAGGAACTTTACCGCTTCAATAGCAATTACAAGTGGCAGGGGCTTGCGTTCTGGGTCTGCCAGGCCGCATTGGAAATGGGCGTGCTTGATCTGATCGGCAAGGTCCGCGGCGTTCCCTTGGGCGAACTCTTCGGGAAGGTTCGCCAGCGTGACATCGCCATCTATCGGGCGAGTGGCAACCGGCGAAATACACCGGAACAGGAAGCCAATGTCCTTGGCCAATTCATCGCACAGACTGGCGCCAAAGCGGTCAAGATCCGTATTGGCGGCCGCATGAAGCGGATCGAGGACAAGATTCCCGGCCGCACCGAAAAGCTCATCCCTCATATCCGCAAGGCACTGGGAGACAAGGTTACGCTCTACGCGGATTCCAATAGTTCCTACGAAGTGAAGGATGCGATCCGCGTGGGTCGACTCCTCGAGGAAAACAATTACGCCTTTTACGAAGAGCCCGTACCCTTCGATCACCTTTGGGAAACCAAACAGGTCACCGAAGCCTTGAAGATACCCGTTGCCGGGGGCGAACAGGAATACAGCATGCGTCGATTCCGCTGGGCAATCGCAAATCGCGCGATGGATGTCGTGCAACCCGATCTTCACTACAATGGGGGCTTTATCCGGGGGATCCGGGTGGCAAAGATGGCCGAAGCCGCAGGAATGATGTGCACCCCTCACATGTCCGGATCCGGGCTCGGCTACGTGAACGTTCTTCACTTCGCCAGCTTTGTACCGAACATCACCCCCCATCAGGAGTTCAAGGGAGAAAGCGACATTCCCTGCCAAAGCAACAGTTCATCGCTCAAGGCCACCAACGGAATCGTTGCCTGCCCCAAAGACCCGGGCATGGGGGTAGAGATTGATCCCGACTACGTGAAGAAGGCGAAGCCGGTGGTCGCTTGAGGTTGGCTGAAAGGAAATCGGTTTTCGGCAAGGAACCAGAACGGTCCGGCGGGCTGGGCTGACAAGTGCAGTGAGGTGGTCATGCGCCCCCACCTGCCATCAACACTGCAGGCTGCCCACAGCGACGTGGAAATGGAGGTTCTCTCCGACAGGAAAGTGGTTGTCCAGACCTCCAATGCC
>Ga0163108_10003637_pt1 | contig 10957 bp, 10 predicted proteins | sample Fk1155metaG_FD_109644 | JGI IMG/M metagenome (GOLD analysis project Ga0163108, IMG submission 109644) | Marine microbial communities from the Central Pacific Ocean - Fk160115 155m metaG | ecosystem: Environmental > Aquatic > Marine > Oceanic > Photic zone | place: The Central Pacific Ocean...
AAGCCTCCTATTAAAAAGTATTGTATTATAACGATAAAATGTGTTTGCGTATTTCCTCTATTTGCAATGAAACGTTACTATTGATAAATAACAACTATATATAAAAGGAAGGGTATTTTAATGATTTGCAGTATGACAGCCTACGGTAGAGTCGAAAATTCGGATAATCAGAATTCGATTTCGTGTGAAATTAGAAGTATCAATCATCGTTATTCAGAAATATCAATCCGCTTACCAGATGAATTAAGGCCACTCGAACAAAAAATTCGTAATCATATCTCTGACAAGATAAAGCGGGGGAAGATTGAATGTAATATACGCATTGAACAACAGGATGCCTATAATGAAGCACTCTCAATTAATAAAGATCTACTAAAAAATATAATTGAAGTTGCTGAAAAAATAAATTCTAATCTATCAACTTCTACATCATTAAATTCTCTCGACTTATTACGTTGGCCAGGAGTTTTGAGAAAAAAGACTCTTGATGTTAAAAAAATAGATAAATTACTCTTTAAACTAGTAGATGAAGCCATTGATATCGTAATTGATACACGCCAACGTGAAGGAAAAAAGATAAAAAAAATGATTACTGATCGTTGCTCTAAAATAAAAAAAATTATAAATGATGTTCGCAAAAAAATGCCGACTATACTTAAAAGTTTTCGTAAAAAATTAACAGATCGTGCACAAGAAATATCAAGTGAATTAGATAATGAACGTTTTGAACAAGAACTACTTTATATATCTCAGAAGATGGATATTGAGGAAGAAATCGATCGTCTTAATGCTCATATAGATGAAGTTATAAGGGTAGTAGATCAGAAAGGACCCATTGGTAGACGACTAGACTTCCTTATGCAAGAAATGAATCGAGAATCTAATACGCTTGGCTCAAAGTCATACCACATTAAAACAAGTAATGCTTCTGTTGAATTAAAAGTACTAGTCGAACAAATGCGAGAGCAAATCCAAAACATTGAATAATTATGAGTAATTATAGTAGGGGAAATCTGTTCGTCATTTCTGCACCATCTGGTGCTGGTAAAACATCACTAGTAAAAGAATTATCAAAGAAAAATAATAGCCTAATAATTTCAACGTCACATACAACACGTCAACCCAGAGAAAATGAAATTAATGGAGAAGATTATTATTTTATTAAAGAAGCAGATTTTAGAGATTTGATTGAAAAAAATTACTTTATTGAATATGCAAAAGTCTTCGATAATTACTATGGGACTTCTCGTTCCTTAGTGCAATCTGAATTGGAAGCAGGAAAAAATGTTATTCTGGAAATTGACTGGCAAGGTGCAAAAGAAGTTAGAACATCCAGATTAGATATAATTAGTATTTTTATACTGCCACCTGATATTAAAACATTAAGAAAAAGATTATTAAACCGTAAAAAAGACACCCCAAAAATAATTGAACAAAGAATGTCATCTGCACTTAAAGAAATTTCGCACTATGAAGAATTTGAATTTGTCATAATAAATGATAATTTTGAACAAACTCTAACCAAGTTAAACGATATTATTGCTGATCCAAACACAAATTTACACCGTCAATCTGGTTTCTTTGAAAATTTTGTTAGACAAATGATGGCAGAAAAAGCTTGATTTAGGTAGAATTACCCTAATCTAAGACAAAGGAATTTTAATGGCCAGAGTAACTGTAGAGGACTGTTTAGATAACGTAACAAATCGTTATGAGTTGGTATTACTTGCGAGTAAACGTGCACGCCAGATTGTGTTGGGATCTGAGCCTTTGGTACCAACCGATGATGATAAACCAACTGTCATTGCATTACGCGAAATCGCAGAAAATTTGGTCAATAATGAAAATATAGATAAAATAAATCGTCCAGATGATGATGAAGAATTAACTGAAGACGTTTTTGAATCCCTGCCCTCCCTGAATAAATAATAGCTTGTTCAGCCCAAAGAAAGACGCGGCAAGTGTCATTTCGCTGTTGTATCATATGACTTTATTATGAAATTAGTCTAGCAAATAACCATGCTAACAATTAATGAATTAAGTAAAACAATAGGAACCTATCTTCAGCCAGAGCATGTTGACAAAGTTCAGCTCGCATATCAATTCAGCGCTGAGGCACATGAGGGGCAAAAACGGAAAAGTGGTGAACCCTATATATATCACCCCCTAGAAGTTGCTTATATCCTTGGTGACATGCGCATGGATTATCAAACACTAGTTGCTGCAATATTGCATGATGTTATTGAAGATACATCAACAGTAAAAACTGAAATTAGAAAGAAATTTGGCAAAGGAATAGCAGATCTCGTAGATGGCGTCAGCAAATTAGATAAAGTTAAATTTGAAAGCTTTGAAGAAGCACAGGCAAACAATTTTCAAAAAATGTTGATGGCAATGAGCTCTGATATTCGAGTTATTCTCGTAAAGTTAGCTGATCGTTTACATAACATGAGAACACTAGAAGCGTTAAAATCAGAAAAACGTGTGCGCATCGCGAAAGAAACACTTGAAATATACGCCCCTATTGCATTAAGACTTGGAATAAATTCTATCCGTTTAGAATTAGAAGAACTTGGTTTTGCAACATTATATCCGCTTCGTTACAGAATATTAAATGAACAAATAAATAAAGCGCGAGGGCATCGTAAGGAAATCATAACAAAAATTCGTACGGCTTTGAAACGTCGTATGCGACAAGAAAAAATTCCTGGGCAAATTTTTGGCAGGGAAAAACACCTGCATGGAATATATAAAAAAATGCGAGATCAGAACTTGTCATTTTCAGATGTATATGATGTTTATGCATTTCGAATTATCGTTGATGATGTTAATACTTGTTATCGAACAGTTGGAACTGTACACAATTTATACAAACCGGTACCAGGTAAATTTAAAGATTACATAGCAATGCCAAAAACAAATGGCTACCAATCATTACATACTGGATTATTCGGACCATACGGCGTCCCGATAGAAATACAAATTCGCACAAAAGAAATGAATGATGTCGCTGAGGTTGGAATTGCAGCTCATTGGTTATATAAAACTGAAAACATATCCAAAAGTATCAATCGTGTTAATAAAGGACGAAGTGATACGCAGCGTCGCGCAAAAGAATGGTTAAGAAATATAGTAGAAATGAATAAAACAGCGGGTAATCCAGAGGAATTTTTTGAAAATGTCAAAATAGATTTATTCCCAGATGACGTATATACCTTTACGCCTAAAGGAAAGATTATGGAATTACCAAATGGTTCAACAGCAGTTGATTTTGCATACGCAATACATACCGATATTGGTAATACATGTGTTGGCGCAAGAATTAACAGAAAACTTGTTCCTTTAGGCACTCAGTTAACAAATGGCCAAACTGTTGAGATTATTTCTGCAAATAGCGGAAGACCAAATCCGGCTTGGCTAAGTTTTGTAGCTACGGCAAAAGCTAGATCACAAATAAGACATTTTCTAAAAAACCTTCAAGAAAATGAAGCTATTGCATTAGGTAAGCGTTTATTAAATCGGGAACTTGAGTCATTTTCACTAACTTATCAAGATATTAGTAAAACTGATATGGAATACCTAATTAATGAAAACAAAGCTGCAGGTGAAAATAAATTATTTAAAGATATTGGGCTGGGCAATAAGATGGCTCCTCTAATTGCACGACAATTTGTTGTGTTAAAAAAAATAGCGCTAACAAAGAATAAAAAAAGCGAGCCTGAAAATACTATCCCACTTACAATAAAAGGAACTGAGGGGATGGTGGTGAATTTTCCAAAATGTTGCTATCCGATACCAGGTGACCCCATACATGGATTTGTTACTTCTGGACGAGGCATAGTTATACATCGACAAACCTGTAAAAATTTAGTTGAATACCAAAAACAACAAGAAAAATGGATTGATGTAGAGTGGGAAAAAGATAATGAAAATGAATATCAAGCAAAAATTCATCTAAATGTGAACAATCAGCGTGGAGTACTTGCTACTGTAGCTGCTGCAATTGCTGATGCTGATGCGAATATTAACAGTGTTGAAATGAAAGAACGTGATGATCGCCATACTACCTTACGATTTATTATCGCAGTCAAAAATAGAGGTCATCTAGCCAAAGTAATCAGAAAAATTAGACTTATTAAAAGTGTTTCACATATTGATCGAAAATAAAAACTATAGCCTATAAAAAGTAAAATGAGGAGTTAATAATGCAGCGGGAAATAATATTTACTGAAGATGCTCCACAAGCAATAGGAACATACTCACAAGCAGTTAAAATAGGTAACACCGTTTATCTTTCTGGCCAGATACCATTAATACCAAAAACAATGGAGCTTGTTGAGGGTGATATGAAAAATCAAATTAAACGTGTCTTCATAAATTTAGCTGCCGTCGCAAAAGCTTCGGGAGGCTCACTATCTAATATCAATAAATTAAATATTTATCTTACAAATTTGTCAGATTTTCCATTAGTCAACGAAATTATGGCTGAATATTTTTCAGAACCTTATCCTGCTCGAGCAGTTGTTGGTGTTGCTGATCTGCCAAAAGGTGCAATGATTGAAATGGATGCAATCATGACAATCTAAAGAAACCGAAGCTTATATCCGCTTTGATAACAAAAAAACAACTAAATCTTTTAGATTCTATAACTTCTCTGACTGGAATCGGACCTCGATTACAGGAGAAATTAGCGCATATAGGAATTAGAAAAATTCAGGATCTGTTATTCCATCTACCATATCGATATATTGACAGGACACGACTAATTCCTTTAGGTGAATTAAAATCTGGAGAAGATGCATACGTTCAAGGCAGAATCGAATTAACACAAGTACGTTACGGAAGACGTAGAACCTTATTATGTCGAATAAGCGATGGTACAGGCGCAATTATTTTACGTTTTTTTTATTTTTCAAAATCACAACAAGATAAACTCAAACGTGAACAACTTATACGATGTTATGGGAGAGTACGTATGGGTACAAAATCACTTGAGATAGTTCATCCCGAGTACCGTCTACTTGAAAATGATGCCGAAATTGGAGTAGAAAACCAATTAACAGCTGTATATCCAACCACAAAGGGTTTGCAACAACCAAGGATTCGTAAACTAATAGAACAAGCATTATTAGTTTTAAATAATAATAAAAATAACATGATAGAATTATTGCCAAAAGAAATATTATTAGAACAAAATTTACCAACGCTTATCGACGCTTTAGAATATGTGCATCGACCACCTGTGGATGCTGATCTAAAAAGTCTTATTAACCAAAAACATCCATCTCAAAAAAGACTTATCGCTGAAGAGTTGCTTGCATACCAATTAAGCCTCCTTGATCTTCGAAAAGAATTAAAAAAAGAAGAATCGCCTGTATTCAAAGAAAGCACTCAACTTGTGCCAAAATTTTTAAAAAAACTATCTTTTGAATTAACTAATGCTCAAAAAAGAGCATTTGAAATAATAGCATCTGATCTAAATAAAAATTCAGCAATGCTAAGACTTTTACAAGGTGATGTTGGCTCTGGTAAAACTGTAATTGCTGCTTTAGCAACGTTACAAGCAATTGAAGAAAACTATCAGGTTGCAATTATGGTGCCAACAGAGCTGCTTTCTGAACAACACTATAAAAATTTTACTAATTGGTTCGAACCTTTGAATATTGAGGTAATTTTACTGACTGGAAAATTGAAAAAATCTACAAAAAATATACTTGAAGAAAAATTGAGAAATAAAGATTCAATCGTTGCTATTGGAACTCATGCTTTATTTCAAGAAAACATTGCTTTCTCAAAATTGGGGCTTGTAATTATTGATGAGCAACATCGATTTGGGGTACACCAAAGACTTGCTTTGATTGAGAAGGGGCAAAAACATGATAAATACCCGCACCAATTAATTATGACTGCAACCCCGATACCAAGAACATTAACGATGACAGCGTATGCTGATCTTGACCATTCAATTATTGATGAACTTCCATCAGGTCGTATACCCGTAAATACAACTGTTCATCCAGCTCAAAAAAGAGATGTAATAATAGAAAGAATAAAAAATAAATGTGAAATAGGGCATCAGGTATATTGGGTATGTACGCTTATTGATGAATCAGAATCTCTACAATGTGAAACTGCTATAGCTACTTCAGAAAAACTCAAAGAAAAATTAAAAAATATTAATGTAGGATTAATACATGGGCGTATGAAATCAACTGAGAAAGAAAATATAATGAAGGATTTTAAAGACGGTAAAATAAACCTCTTAGTAGCAACAACCGTAATTGAAGTTGGTGTAGACGTGCCAAATGCTAGCTTTATGGTTATTGATAATGCAGAACGTCTTGGCCTTTCACAACTACATCAATTACGTGGTCGAATTGGTCGAGGCAATAAAGAAAGTTTTTGTACGCTAATTTATCAACCACCTCTAAGCGACTTGGCAGATAAAAGACTTAAAATAATGAGAGATACTAATAATGGTTTTGTAATTTCTGAAAAAGATCTCGAACTGCGAGGGCCAGGAGAAGTGTTAGGCACTCGTCAAGCTGGTATACCTGATTTCCGCATCGCAAATTTAAAAAGAGATTGTTATTTATTAGCAAAAATACAAGAAATCGGGAAGCAATTAATCAAGAAAAATCCTAGGAATGTAAGACTACTAATTGAAAGATGGCTTGGCAAAAAGCATGAATACAGCAACGTATAATATGAATGGAATAATTTAATTGAAAATCAACTGGCAAAATAAAGAAATAATAAGGATTAAAATCAAGAATAAACACCTATCTAGATTTTTGTTTGAAGATGGGTCTTTAAGTCGTTTGATCCAATGTAAATTCAAAGGAAGGTTTCATATAGATCTAATTAATGAATCTTGGGTTACGCCAATATCTTATGAAAAAAAAATTTTATCGCTACGTGATAATGAAATTGCTTTTATTAGAGAATCATACCTAAATTGTAATAATAAAAAATTAGTTTATGCGCGTACAGTTATTCCAAAGCAAACACTTAAGAAACAAAATCAAAATTTGACCAGACTTGGACAAAAACCATTAGGAGAGATATTATTTAATAATGAAAAAATTTATCGAGATAACATAAAATATGCAAGGATTCCTCTATCGAATGAATTGCATAGTAGAGCTAAAGGAAGTTGTAAAATATCTTCTAGCTTATATGGTAGACAGTCTATATTCTATATAAAAAATAAACCTTTACTTGTTTTTGAGATCTTTCTTCCCGATATTATTCGATGAAAAAAGATAAATTTTCTATTTTTAGAATAAAAAATAACAATGGATTTAAAAAAAATAAAATCAAAATACGAAAAGATTAAAAATTATCTTATACTAATTAGATTGAATAAACCTATTGGTATTTTCCTGCTTTTATGGCCCACATTATGGGCCTTATGGTTAGCTGCCGAAGGATTCCCAAATCATAAAATTCTAATTGTATTCCTCTTTGGAGTTTTTTTAATGCGATCAGCAGGGTGTATTCTAAACGATATAGCAGATAAGGATTTTGATAAATTTGTTGCGAGAACAAAAAATAGGCCATTAGCATCAGATAAACTATCTTCTATAGAAGCATTTATTTTTGCTTCTGGTTTAATTTTTGCTGCATTCCTGCTTGTGTTAACAACCAATACTCTAACAATAAAATTATCATTTGTTGCGCTAATATTAGTTGGTATTTATCCATTTCTAAAAAGGTACACTTATCTACCACAGATTTTTCTGGGTTTAACTTTTGGATGGTCAATTCCCATGGCGTTTGCTGCAACAATTACTTCTATCCCTCAAATTGCGTGGCTATTATTGATTGTTAATATACTGTGGGTGATTGTGTATGATACTATTTATGCAATGATTGATCGTAAAGATGATTTAAAAATTGGAATAAAATCAACTGCGATATTATTTGATGATGCTGATCGATTTATCATTGGCATAATCCAAGTTCTAGTATTAATTGCATTAATAATTGTTGGAAAGCAAGCATCTCTGAATATATCTTATTACCTTGGTATAATCGTTGGATGTTTTTTATTTATTTATCAATCATATTTAATTAAAGATAGAGAACCAGAGAAATGTATGCGAGCCTTTATGAATAATAATTGGTTTGGTCTGGTTATATTTATTGGATTATTTATGAATTATTTGTAAATTTAATATATGAAAAAAAATATACTTGAAATATTTTTCTTTACAATCTTTCTCTTCTCGATAGTTTTTGCGGAAGAAGAAAGTTTAGTAGAAAAACAGTGCAATAGGATTGGTAATAAATTGGGTAGTGTCAGCGTTGAGGATTGCCTTGCTATAAGACTTTCTGTAACAGACGGGGAAAGCTCCGAAGGTGCACCTATTTTAATAAAGGAATATCCTCCACTAAAAAAACGTGAGCCTCTTGGAAAAGTATTACTAATTGGAGGAGTTCATGGTGACGAATATTCTTCTGTAAGCATAGTTTTTAAATGGCTAGCGACACTAAATAAACACCATAGCGGTTTGTTTCATTGGCATGTTATCCCATTATTAAATCCGGACGGTTTATTGCGAAAAGAATCTCAACGAGTTAATGGTAATAATGTTGATTTAAATCGTAATTTTCCGATTAATGATTGGGAAAATACTGCGATAAAATATTGGATTGAAGAAACAGGTAAAAACCCAAGATACTACCCAGGCCCTGAAGCCCTAAGTGAAATGGAATCAAACTGGTTACTTGGGCATATAAATGTTTTTAGGCCTGATGTGATAGTCTCGGTACATGCTCCACATGGAATTATTGACCATGATGGTCCTCGCGTTGCCCCAGAAAAATTAGGGGCTCTTTATCTAAATTATTTAGGTACCTACCCAGGCTCTTTAGGTAACTATGCCGGTGTTCAGCGCCAGATACCTGTAATTACCATTGAACTTCCCTACGCTGGAATTATGCCAACAAAGGATGAAATACGTAATATTTGGCTTGATATGGTGAAATGGTTGCGTAAAAACATAATGGAAGAAGAAAATGATTAGACAAAGATTATGATGCGGCACCTTCATAAATAATTCGCCATTTCCCATCGTTTTCCATTCTCCAGTATTGGCGTTTAATGAATTTCCTATTGAAAGTATCGCTCGCATAGTCCTGTAAAAAAGTAACAACCATCAAATTGGGATTCTCTGGATAAAGAAAAACACTTTTATTGGTTAAATTTACTTTGATAAATTTTTTCATGGGGATTACTCGGCGTTTATATTCAACCCATGAATTATAGTCCTTCCCAAGACCAACATACTCCTTTGAATAATGCTGCAAATATAAATCTACATCACGACTTTGCCAATCTTGACGCCATTTCTCAATCAGAAAATTATATTTATTATTTCTTAATTCCCATTCTTGTTTATTAAGCCAATTTATCGAATTAGTTATGATGACTGGAGTTTTTCCCTCATCTATAAACTCAGATAATGTATTCAAATCAGTATTACTAACGATGACACAACCATTGCTGTCTTTAGGAGCACGACTATAAGTATTGCTCGGGGTTCCGTGCAACCATATACCGTAACCGGTTCTGCCATGTCTTTGATCCCAAGCATTTGGATAGTCAATAGGATAGGCGCCATCACCATAAAGGTCTGGTAAATCTTCTGAAGGAATAAATCCAGTAACAAAATAAACACCGATTGGCGTCTTCTGATCTCCCTCTGTATATTTTTCAGTTCCATTTTTTCCGATAGTAACGTAAAAGTCACTCTTAATTCTTGGGGAACCATTCTCATTTTCGAATAAAAATAAACGAGATGCTGATGCATCAACAATAATGACATGACGTTGGGTGTTAGCAAGTGTTATTAGCGATGAAGGGAGTTTATTCTCATCAATTTTTTCTTCATGAAAATCCCACCTCGCTTTAATCTCGCTAAGCAAAGAATTTATATTCTCAAAAGAAGCATTCTGAATATTACCAAAATCGGTTATTGGTTGTGAACGAGACAACATTAAATCAGCATATATTAATTGTGCTACTTTAAAATCAGGATTAATTTTTAATAATTCTTTTAATTGTTCTAAAGCTTTTTCTATTTTATGTTGTTTAATATTATTTACAGCGCTAATTAAAATTTTTTCTGAGTAAACTGACAAATTTCTATCTGATACCAAAATATTTGACTGTAAATTATTTTCGGCAGCTAAAATATTAACATTCCAAAATAATATGAATAAAACAATATTTTTTAATCTAGTATTCATTATTAAATTTTTATATAAATTTATTGAAGCACTCTCTCACGCGTAATAAGCCATTTATTATCAACGAACTTTAATGTTATCTCTTTATTTACCTTATCACTATATGTATCTGACTGATATTTTTGTACAATGAGAACCTTAGCTAACCCTTCTCCACGAAAATCTATCTCCACATTAGATAGTGTTATCTTAATAAAAGTTGGGCTTGAAAGACGTTTTCTTCGTCCTCTTTCCCACGCGCTTCTACTTAATCCTCTTGATGGTTTAAATTCAGATGCGTAACTTGCAATATATGTCTCAACATCTTTCGATGACCAGGAATTAGCCCACTGACTGATAGCAACACGAACCGTTTCTTGTTTATTTAATGTTTCTAACGCAATTATAGAGTCTTCTTCATTAGAGCTAACCACCTCTTCTTTTGTCTCTGCTAGCTGGTTATCTCCCCCTGAACCTTGTTTTCTAAAGGTTACTGATTTTTTTAATTCTTCTAGCAGATTTTCCGTTTCTTTTACCTTATCTTTAAGTTCATTGTTTTCCTTCTTCAAATCATTGGGTATTGTCTTATTTAGATTTTTATCAAGTTTCGCTAACTGCTCATCTTTGAGTGATAAAGAACGATTTAATTCTCCCAATGAACCTTCTGTTTGCGCTAATTTATTTTTAAGTACTTTGTTTTCTCCTGTTAACGATTCAGCTA
>Ga0163108_10003639_pt1 | contig 10953 bp, 8 predicted proteins | sample Fk1155metaG_FD_109644 | JGI IMG/M metagenome (GOLD analysis project Ga0163108, IMG submission 109644) | Marine microbial communities from the Central Pacific Ocean - Fk160115 155m metaG | ecosystem: Environmental > Aquatic > Marine > Oceanic > Photic zone | place: The Central Pacific Ocean...
TCTCGGCCGACTGGCTGTCACGGGCCAGCAGATCGCCCAGGGCGATCGTGCCCAGGCCGCAGGCGGTGCGTTGCAGGAACAACCGGCGTTGCAACGAACCTTCGACGGGGTCAACGAAATCATGGTGCATGCGACTAGTCCCGCGTGATGAACTCGTGGAGGTTCATGACGACACTGGCTACCGACACCCAGGCGGCCGCCTCATCGGGGGCCGCAAATCGGGAAGCGCTGCCGGCCACCCGCCCGGCCGACTCGGCCGCCTCACCGCTTCCGGAGTACAGCCTCCGCTGCGCCGCCAGGTAAACGGCCAGTCGCTGCAATTCCTCGGCGGCGGGTCGACGGGCCAGGCACCGGCGAACCAGCCGGTCCAGGCGTTCGACATCACCACCACGACTCTCGGCCAGCGTCCGTGCCGCCAGGGCCTGGGCGCACTCGAAAAAGACCGGATCGTTGAGCAGTGTCAGGGCCTGCAACGACGTGTTGGAACGTTCGCGACCGGTGCAGGTCTTTCCGGGACTGGGCGCGTCGAAGGTTGTTCCCTGAGCAAACGGCGTCGTCCGCTGCACGAACGTGTACAGGCCGCGCCGGTAGCGGTCGACCCCGACACTTTCGGTCCACACGTTCCCGTAGGCCTCGCCGGTAACGCTCTCCGGCTGGGGCGGCCGAACACTCGGTCCCTCCAGGTGCCGGCAGAGCAGGCCCGCGGCCTGCAGGGCGGTGTCGCGGACGACCTCTGCCGAAAACCGCAGCGCCCGCTGCCGAGCCAGCAGGCGGTTGCCCGAATCCCGTCGCTGGAGCCGGGGACGTTGCCTGGACGACTGCCGATACGTGCCGCTGGTCACGATCAGCCGGTGCATCCGCTTGATCGACCAGCCGCGATCGCGAAATTCCGAGGCCAGCCAGTCGAGCAGAACCGGGTGAGATGGCAATTCACCACGAACGCCGAAATCGTCAACCGTTCTCACCAGCCCGGTACCGAAAAAGGCCTGCCACATGCGGTTGACCGTCACGCGGGCAACCAGCGGGTGGCTGTCGGAAACCAGCCAACGGGCCAGGGCAAGACGGTCGCGAGAAGTCCCGGCCAGTGGCGGCAGCATGAAGGGAACACCGGCCTGGATTGCCGGTCCGCGAACACGAAAATCTCCCCGTTCGTGCAGAAACGCCTGGCGGGGAACCCGTGCCTGCCGCATCACCTGGGCCCGGGTCGGCCAGGGGACCTCGGTGCGCAGTTTCTCGAGTTTGCTCTGTACTTCACCGAGCTTGAGTTGCTTGAACTTGGCGGGATCGATCAGTGAACCGTGCGACAGAAAATACAGCAGCAGACGGTCCTGCTCGTCCCGAGTTCGCAGCTGGCGATCCCGCTTGACGATCTCCTGGCCTTCCAACTGCCCCTCACCAAGTTGCCCTCCCCAGATCAGTCCCAGCACTTCCCAGCGGCGATCCCAGAGAAACTCGCGCCCCGGCCGCGCACCCGCTTCGAGCAACCGTGCCTCCCAGCGATCCTGTAAGATCCGCAATGGACCGGCAATTGGTGCCAGCAACTTGTCGCGTCGGCGATTGTATTTCTCGACCGCCTCGAGCCACGGTCGTTCTTCTTCGGCCCGGGGAGCGTAGATGTTCACCTCGTCGGCGGCATTCAAAAGAGCGTACAGCCCGAAGAATTCCGCCCGGCTCAACCTGTCGTACTTGTGATCGTGACACCGTGCACAACCGACCGTCAGTCCCAACCAGACAGCTCCGAGCATTTCGGTCCGATCGACGATCTGCTTGACCCGGAATTCCTCGGGGTCGGCCCCGCCCTCACGATTGCTGAGTGTCTGTCGGAGGAAACCGGTTCCGAGCCGGTCAGCGATCGTGGCATTCGGAACCAGATCTCCGGCAAGCTGCCGCACGGTCAACAGGTCGAAGGGCGTGCCGGCGTTGAGCTGTTTGACAAGCCACTGGCGGTAACGCCAGGCGACCGGTCGCAGTTGATCGGTCAGGTAGCCGTCGCTGTCGGCATAATGCGACAGGTCCATCCACTCCCGCGCCCAGTGCTCGCCATAGTGAGGACTCGCCAGCAGGCGGTCGACGACCCGTTCCCAGGCACCCGGTCGCTCATCGGCCAGGAATCGATCGACCTCGGCCGGCTCGGGCAACAGGCCGGTCAGATCCAGGGTCACCCGCCGGATCAGGGTCGGTCGATCGGCGGCAGGCGACGGGGCAATCTCCAGGTCGCGCAGACGCTCAACAACGAAACAGTCAATCGGATTGCGTGAATCGTGGCCACTGGACAGCGCGGGCGGTTTCGCCGCGGTCGGACGACGGTAGGCCCAGTGCACGTCTTCTGCGACAGTCGGCTTGGCGGCCAACAACGGCGAGGTACCGAGCAGTCCAACGAGAATCAGTCGACAAACCATACCGACGATGATACCCGCTCAACAGCTGTCCAACAGGCCCGCCGAGGGATCTGCCGGCTAGTTGTCGGATTTCGACGAATCACTCGAACTCGAACTCGAACCGCTGGAGCTGGAATCGGATTGGGAGGCGGACTTCGAATCTGACTTCGATTCGGATTTCTTGCTGCTCTTCTCGTTGGCGGTCTTCTCGGCCTTCTTGTCGGCTTTGGCGTCATCCGAATAGGCCTGGCTGCGGTAGTCGGTCTGGTAGAAGCCCGAGCCCTTGAAGATGATCCCGGCACCCGGTCCGATCAGCCGACGCGCCCGCAATCGTCCGCACTCGGGACACTTCCGTTTCGGGTTGGCACTCATCTGCTGGAACAACTCCCAGCGGTGACCGCACTCGCGACACTCGTAGTCATAAGTCGGCATCAGTTCTCCCTGCTCGCATCATTCTCTCCATCCGGATCGCCCTGGGTTTCAGACGGCTGCGCGTCCTTCGACAATTCCGGCGGCTCCATCGAGACGATGACCTTTGCCGGCCGCACGACACGATCGCCGAGCCGAAAACCCCGTTCCACCTCCTCGATCACCGTCATCGGTTCGTGATCGGCGCTGGGCAGCTGCTGAATCGCCTCGTGCACCGCCGGATCAAACGGTTCGCCGATGGCGGCAATCGGTTCAATCCCGTGTTGGGCGAGGATGCTGTCGAACTGCGTGGCCACCATTTTCACACCCTCGACCAGTTCCCCGGCCTCCTCGGCCGCCTCGGCCGCCAGAAGCGCTCTCTGGAGATTGTCGAGGCCGGGAAGCAGGTCACGGGCCAGTGGCAGTGCCTGGTAAGTCCTCAGTTCGTCTTTTTCCCGCTGAACCCGACGACGGAAATTCTCGAGTTCAGCCAATGCACGTTGCCACTTGTCGAAGTTCTCATCCCGCTCGCCACGTGTCGCCTCCAACTGCTCATCCAACGACAGTTCGGCCAACGCCTCATCGATTGCCTCGGCCTCCGCCGCTTCCGCTTCACTCTCGGCCCCCTCGAGGTCGCCGGTTTCGGCATCGGCCTCTCGAGGAAGCTTCTCATCGGGATCCGGCCCCTGGCCGGCATCGTCGTTGACATTCTCGTTCATGGCAGCCGTTCCCGGTTGTCCGCGTGTGTTCTGGTTTTGTCGCCGCTTCGATGCTATTCCACGTTGTCCGAAATTCTTCACTGAGCCGGGCGGAATCAGTCGTCATTTTCTCCGGGGGCAAACCACTCCTTGAGCGTATCGAGGAATGAGCTGCGATGGGACGAAACGTTGGCCTGTTCCATTTCGGCAAGTTGCCTGAGCAGCGTTTCCTGTTCGTCGGGAATCTTGCGAGGAACTTCGACGTTGACCTCGACGAGCAGATCACCCGGTCGTCCATTGCGGTGATCGGGCATTCCGCCACCGCGGATCTGGAAGACATGTCCCGGCTGTGTCCCGGCCGGGATTGTCAGTACATGCCGACCCTCGAGTACGGGGATCTCGATCTCGGTCCCCAGCGCGGCCTGTGTGAAGGTGATTGGTACCTGGCAGATCAGGTGGATCCCTTCGCGGCGAAACAGCGGATGGTCGAGAACCTCGATCTGTACATAGAGGTCTCCACGCGGTCCTCCCAGGGCACCGGGTTCCCCTTCTCCCCTCACGCACAGTCGCATGCCGTTGTCGATGCCGGCGGGAACCCTGACGTCCAATGTCACGGTCTGCGGCACCTTCCCATCACCCCGGCAGGCGTCGCACTTCTCCCGGACAATTTCGCCCGCCCCGTGGCAGGCCGGGCAGTGTGTCTGAACACGAACGAAACCGCGCGACTGAACAACCTGCCCACGGCCACCACAGTAGTCACACGAATCCGGCGTGGTCCCGTGCCGCGCGCCACTGCCGTCACAGGTCTGGCAGGGTTCGTGCCGAGGTACCTCGATGGTCCGCGAGCATCCCCTGGCGGCATCGGGAAGCTCGATGGTCAGCGGGACCTGCAGGTGGCTTCCTCGTTGAGCTCGTTGCCGACGTCCCGACCCGTCACCGAATCCGAAGCCCTCGAAGATGTCACCGAACATGCTGAAGATGTCACCGATATCACCAGACCCCGGTTGCCGGCCTCCGCCCTGCAAACCGGCATGGCCGAACTGGTCGTAGCGGCGCCGCTTGTCCGCGTCGCCGAGTACCTCGTAGGCCTCGGCCGCCTCCTTGAACCGTTCGACGGCCTCCTCGTCATCGGGATTGCGGTCGGGGTGGTTCTTCAGGGCGATCTTCTTGTACGACTTCTTGATCTCGTCGGTGGCTGTATCCCGGGCAACGCCAAGCACGTCGTAGTAGTCGCGTTTTTCGGCCATGAGGTGACGGGCTCGACAAGGCGAGCGATCAACGGGTCGCGTGTCTCAATGAAACGAGCCACCTCGTGGAGAGAGGTGGCCCGCTGGACATTTCATCGGTTGTCGAAAGTCGATTCGATCAGCGAACCGCTCCTTCGACCTTGGGCTTTTCACCGCCTTCAAGGTCGTCGGTCCGCGTGACCAGCACCTCGGTGGTCAGCATCAGTCCGGCGATTGACGCGGCATTCGACAGGGCACTGGTCACGACCTTTGCCGGATCGATAACTCCCTGTTCATACATGTCGACGAAACCGCCGGTGTTGACGTCGTAGCCGATGTTGGCCTTTTTCTGGCGGACCTCGTCGGCCACGACCGACCCGTCCTCACCGCAGTTCTCGGCGATCTGTCGAATCGGCGCCTCGAGTGCCCGGGCAACGATCTCGACACCGATCTTCTCTTCGCCCTTGACCTTGACGTCGCGGACCGTGTCGATCGTCCGTAACAGGGCAACCCCGCCACCGGGCAGGATCCCTTCCTCGACACTCGCGCGGGTCGCGTGCAGGGCGTCTTCCATCCGTGCCTTCGTCTGCTTCATCTCGGTCTCGGTGGCCGCACCCACCGAGATGATGGCAACGCCGCCGGTCATCTTCGCCAGCCGTTCCTGGAACTTCTCGCGATCGTATTCACTCTCGGTGTTCTCGATCTGTGTCTTGATCTGCCCGACCCGCGAGGCGATCTGGTCGCCGTCGCCGGCTCCCTCGATCAGCGTGCAGGAGTCCTTGGTCACCTCGATCTTCTTGCAATGCCCCAGGGCACTGATCTCGGTGTTCTCGAGCTTGACGCCGAGATCCTCGGAGAGCAGCGTGCCTCCGGTCAGCACGGCAATGTCACCGAGCATGGCCTTGCGACGGTCGCCGAAACCGGGAGCCTTGACGGCACACACCGAGAGGACATTGCGGAGCTTGTTGACGACCAGCGCGGTCAGAGCCTCGCCATCAACGTCCTCGGCGATGATCAACAGCGGCTTGCCCGTCTGGGAGATCTGTTCAAGGATCGGGACGAGGTCGCGGAGGTTGGAGACCTTCTTCTCGTGAATCAGGATGTAGCAATCCTCGAGAACGACCTTCATTTCCTCGGGATTCGTCACAAAGTAGGGCGAGATGAAGCCCTTGTCGAACTGCATTCCCTCGGCAAAGTCCAGCGACGTCGTGCTGCCCTTGCCCTCTTCCACGGTGATCACACCGTCACGGCCGACATTTTCCATCGCGTCGGCAATCAGTTTACCGATGGCGACATCGTTGTTGGCCGAGATCGTGCCGATCTGTTCGATTTCGGTCTTGGAGGTGACCGGCTTGGCAAGCGACCGCAGTTCACCCAGGGCCACGTCGACCGCCTTGTCGATTCCACGACGAACGGTCATTGGGTTGGCTCCCAGCGAAAGACTGCCGAGACCTTCCTCGAAAATCGCGCGGGCCAGTACCGTGGCGGTGGTCGTTCCATCGCCGGCAATATCGCTGGTTTTCGTCGCGACCTCGTTGACCAGCTTGGCTCCCATGTGCTCGTAGGGATCCTCGAGCTCGATCTCCTTGCTCACGGTCACCCCGTCCTTGGTCACGACCGGGTTACCGAAGTTCTTGTCGATGATCACGTTGCGACCGGTCGGTCCCATCGTCACGGCGACAGCGTGGGCGAGTTGTTCAACACCCTTTTGCAGCTTGACGCGGGCCGCGTGTTCGAAGAGCAGTTGCTTGGCCACTGGTACTGGCTCCTGATATGACCCGGGCTGATCACCCGGGAGGATCTCGTGATGAGGGTTTCTCGTGTTTTCGCGTCGCAGTCCCGGGGCCGTTCAGACGACCTTGGCGAGGATATCACTTTCACGCAGAATCTTGACCTCGGCACCGTCGACCTCGATATCCATGCCTCCGAACTTGCCGTAGAGAACCTCGTCGCCAGCGACAACGGCCACCGCAACCCGCTCACCACTCTCGAGCAGCCTGCCGGGGCCAACAGCGACGACGGTACCGCGTTGAGGTTTTTCCTGGGCAGCATCAGGCAGCACGATCCCACCCGCGGTGGTTTCCTCGGCACTGAGCGGCTCGATAACGATTCGATCGTCCAACGGATTCAGGTTCATCTCTCTTCACTCCCGGTTGTTCTTCAGCGTATTAGCTGCTCTTGTTGCTTATTGGCCGGTAACACCACGGCTCTTACATCATGCCGGGCATGCCACCCATGCCACCCATGCCACCCATGCCGGGCATGCCACCGCCCATGCCGGGCATGCCACCACCCATGCCACCCATGCCACCACCCATGTCGTGGTGGTGGTCGTCATGGTGGTCATCGTCTTCGTCGGCCGGCTCTTCGACGACGATCGAATCGGTCGTCAGCAGCAAGCAGGCAACACTTGCGGCATTCTGCAGGGCCGAACGAACGACCTTGGCCGGATCGATGACACCGAACTCGACCATGTCGCCGAATTCATCGTTCAGGGCATCGTAACCGTGGTTGACATCCTTGTTCTTCTTGATGCGGTTGGCGACGACCGCCCCATCTTTTCCGGCGTTCTCGGCGATGGTCCGCAGCGGCATTTCGAGTACGTCAAGGACCAGGCGGACGCCGAACTCCTCGTCATTCTCGAGCTCAAGGTTTTCGACAACCTGGCGGCACCGCAGCAACGCCGTCCCTCCTCCGGGGACGATCCCCTCTTCAATTGCGGCACGGGTTGCGGCCAGGGCGTCGTCGACCAGGTCCTTGCGTTCTTTCATCGCCGTCTCGGTGGCGGCTCCGACGCTGATCTGGGCAACACCTCCGGCAAGTTTGGCCAGGCGTTCCTGGAGCTTCTCGACGTCGTACTCGCTGTCGGTCACTTCGATCTCGGACCGGATCTGGTCGGCTCGACCGTCGATGGCTGACTTGTCGCCGGCGCCCTTGACGACCGTCGTGTTTTCGGCGTCGATGATGATCCTGCCGGCGACACCGAGTTGATCGAGGGTGATGTTCTCGAGCTTGATCCCGAGGTCCTTGAAGATGGCCTGCCCGCCGGTCAACACGGCAATGTCTTCCATCTGGGCCTTGCGGCGATCACCATAGCCGGGAGCCTTGACGGCGGCCACGTTGAGGATGCCACGCAGCTTGTTGACGACCAGGGTCGCCAGCGCCTCGCCCTCGATGTCCTCGGCGAGGATCAGCAGAGGGTGCCCGGCCTTGGAGATCTCTTCGAGCAACGGGACCAGGTCCTTGGCGTTGCTGATCTTCTCTTCCCAGATCAGGATCCGGCAGTCCTTCAGTTCGCAGATCTGCTCGTCCTCGTCGGTGACGAAGTGAGGCGAGAGGTAGCCACGCTCGAACTGCATGCCTTCGACCAGTTCCACCTCGGTGTTGACCTGCCGTCCTTCTTCGACGGTGATCACGCCGTCATTACCGACCTTCAGGAGCGCGTCGGCGAGAATGCCGCCGATTTCCGAGTCGTTGTTTGCAGCGATCGTGGCGACGGTGGAAATCGCCTTCTTGTCGTTGGACTTGATCGGGCGGGCCATCTTGCCGAGCTGTTCGACACAGGCAGCGACAGCCTTGTGGACCCCGCGGGACATCGCCATCGGATCGGCTCCGGCGGCAATGTACTTCAACCCCGACTGGTAGATGGCCTCGGCCAGCACGGTGGCCGTGGTGGTGCCATCGCCGGCAACGTCGCTGGTTTTCGACGCCACCTCCTTGACCAGTTGGACCCCCATGTTCTCGAAAGGGTCCTCCATCTCGATGTCCTCGGCGACGGTCACGCCGTCCTTGGTCACCTTCGGGGCGCCCCAGCCCTTGTCGAGAACCGCGTTACGGCCTCGAGGTCCCAGGGTACTCTTGACGGCCCGGGCCAGTTTTGACACTCCTGTCAAAAGGCTCTTGCGGGCGTCCTCATCAAATGTCAACAACTTCGGCACGGTCTCTCCCTCACGCTTCCGCTGTCAGGCTCTAGGATGCAATTACTCAACGGGGAGTTTGCAATCGTCGTGCCAAACCGGCCCCGACGACGCAAGACCCTCTATTGAGGAGCTTTAGGGGCCAACTGTCAAGTCACCACAACCCCTCGAAAGCCTGCCAAGTTGGCAGCCGGGGCTGTTCACCTGCCACCACGACGGATCGTACGCCCCAGATCGAAAGCGACCATCGACGGAGAGAGAATCGCTGTCGAGGAAGCGTTGTCCATCGTTGACCGGTTGCTCGGCGCTGTTAGAATCAGCCGCTGATCCACGGGATGTAGCTCAGCCTGGTAGAGCGCTGCGTTCGGGACGCAGAGGTCGCAGGTTCAAATCCTGTCATCCCGACTTCGGTTGATTTCCACCGCGCTGGTAAGACCGTGCGGGTCATCGTCGCGGTCTTCCGGAATTCCTGAGCGGCTGCTTTCGGCCCGCTCAACGCGATGCTCCGGTCCATCTCGAACAGCCGTGAGCAACAGCCCGTCGATGGCTGGGCATCGATCACCTGGGACTGACTTTCCGGTACCAGGGACGAGACTTTCGACTGACTGACATCGGCGGAAAGGTGATCCAGGACATCCTGGCTTGAGGACACCGATGCGGCCAATTCACACGAGCCGGACCGATCCGGGGAACAAGCAGACGATAGTTCAAACCCTCGTCGACACGTATCGACACGCCGCAATCAAACGACCTAAACTACCGCCGACGGTCACCCGCGGATGGGATTGATTGTTTTTCCTACCGGTTTCCTTGGCCTTCTTTTTTGCCTTTCTTCCTGTTTCATTTTATCTTCCCGGTGAAAGCCGCACTGCAATTGCGGTCGTGACCGTAAGATGACACACCGCAACCCCCCATCAGGAATCATCCGGTTCCAGTTCGACGGACAGCCGGTGACGGCCCAACCGGGTCAAAGCGTGGCAGCCGCGCTCTGGACCTGCGACGAACGAGTCCTGCGAACGACCCGCGTCGACGGTGCCCCCCGCGGCCTCTTCTGCGGGATGGGCGTCTGCTTCGATTGCCTGGTGACAATCGACGGCCGTGCGAATCGCCAGGCCTGCCTGATCCCGGCCGCTGAAGGAATGGTGGTCACCCGCCAGCACGGCAACGGTTCGGAGGGTTCCGAACGATGAGTTCCGACAGCGCCCCGCGTCTTGTCATCATCGGTGCCGGTCCGGCCGGGATGACCGCAGCGATCACGCTGGCCGAACAGGGGCTCCCCGTCACGTTGGTGGATCAGAATCCTCGCCCGGGTGGACAGATTTACCGGTTCCCGGCCGTGCCACCCATGGTGCCGCGTCCGCCCGACCGCGGGGCCTTGCTGCGGAAACGTCTGCTGGAATTGCCCGATCGCATCACCGTCCTGGCCAACCACGATGTGGTGGGTTGCTTCCCCAACCGCCGCCTGACGGTTTGCGGTCCCGAGGGCTTCCGGATGCTCGAAGCCGATCACCTGATTCTCGCTCCCGGTGCCTACGAATACGTTCCACCATTTCCCGGCTGGACGCTCCCCGGCGTGATGACTCCCGGGGCGGCCCAGCAACTGCTCAAGTCACAGGGCGTGATCCCCGGGCGGCGAATACTGCTGGCCGGCACCGGCCCGTTCCTGCTGGTCGTGGCGCTGGCCTTGTACGGAGCGGGGGTGGAGGTGGTAGGCATCTGCGAAACTCTCCGTCGCCGCGATGTCTTCTGGAATCTCCCGGGGCTACTGACCGACGGTGACCTTCGCCGCCAGGGCTTTGGACTTCTCAAGCGGATCCGGCAGGCGGGAATTCCCCTGTTGATCGGGCAGATCGTCACACGTGCCGAGGGTTCCGAGCGGCTCGAGAGGGTCCTGGTCGCTCCCTGCGACGGCGACTGGATCCCCGACCACGGTCGGGCCCGTCCGATTGCCGTCGATTCCCTCTGTGTCGGCTACGGATTTGTCCCCAGGCTGGGCCTGGCGCAGCAGGCCGGTTGCCAGCTGATCTGTGGCGACCAACCCGGAGGCTGGATTCCCCAGGTCGATGCCTGGGGTCAGACGACGGTCCCGGGAGTCTGGGCTGCCGGAGACGGAGCGGGCGTGGCCGGATCCCTCGTGGCCGAATTGGCAGGCCGACTGGTCGGGCTGGGCATCGCCGCGAATTGCGGGGCCATCACTGCCCCACAGGCCGAACAACTGGCAGACCCGGTCCGTCGCCGCCTGACCCGCCTGGGAAGATTTCGCCGCGCGGTGGATGCGCTCGGCCGACTCCGGCCGGGCCTCTCGACACTCGCCGACGAACAGACA
>Ga0163108_10003641_pt1 | contig 10952 bp, 9 predicted proteins | sample Fk1155metaG_FD_109644 | JGI IMG/M metagenome (GOLD analysis project Ga0163108, IMG submission 109644) | Marine microbial communities from the Central Pacific Ocean - Fk160115 155m metaG | ecosystem: Environmental > Aquatic > Marine > Oceanic > Photic zone | place: The Central Pacific Ocean...
AGGCCTGGAGTGACGATGGATTCTGGTGCGAAAATTCTTGGTTGTTTGGGTCTATTTCTTTTCTCCCTTGTGGGAGCGGGGTGTGGGAGCTGCGGAAAAGAGAAAGCGTCCGCCGAAGTTGAGCCGGTCATCGAGGCGGATGTGGCCGAGGTGGAAACGACAGAAACCAAAGAGGAAGAGGCATCGAGCTACATTGCAGCGGCATTCTTGGTCGAGGGGAGGGCACACCTGTGGGCCAACGGGGCATCTGCGGCGTTGTCGGTGAACTCGGAAAAGGTGCGCTGGGCCGAGACGGGGTTTCATGTGGAGGAAATGGGAGGAATTCGGTTTGTTGGGCCTGGAAGTATGCGCTTTTGGCGTTCTGTGTCGACAGATGAATCCGCCAAACCGCTATCCGACTACCTGGAACAACAAACGCCCACGCCCGATGGGTTTTCGGTGAGTACTTCCACGGTCGGAAATCCTGGCAAGGAGCTGACCAGGGTGATGGTGAACAAGGGTGAGAAGGTTGTTCGCATTGGGATGTTCAAAGCACCACTTTCGAAGGTCATTTGGTTTCAAGGTGAGATTGGCAAGAAGATCAATGCCGCACCGAAGCTGACCAAGAAAATTGGTTGGAAGAAAACCGAGCCATGGCTGGTGGCGATGGAACCGCCGGAGGGCGGCCAAATCGTGACCTCGTCTACTTCATCCACAGAGAATTTGGCCCAATGGCAGTCGGATCTGGGGCAATTGCGCGGCGGTGAACTCGAGGTGGTACACAGCCAAACCGTTGAGTTGGATGGCGACGACGGTGTAGAGAATCTGGTATGTGTCGCTGGAGGCACGGGAGATCACACCTGCTATATGGTGGACCAGGTCGGCGATGAATCTCGATATTACAGTGTGAACATCGATTATCGAAAGGGCGATCAGGCTCCGTTGGCGTTTCGATACAATGGGCACAGCTATTTGATGTGGGTGGGCCGTTTGGTCCGCAGCCGCAAGCCCGACGCCAAGGTGTTGCAGGCGGTTCGGTTTGACGGTCGCGGTTTTGCGACCGATTTGGTCCGATAAACCTCTGCAACCCATGCCGGTGGATACAGACTTCTGGGATGGTCCGAAATCGGCCACATCCGCCGATTCTGTACGTTGGTTGGAAATCCATTTCGATGATGAGATTCTGTGCCGGGATGGTTCGCATTGGCCGCATGCGCGGAAGTTGGCGGAGACCGTTGCAAACATTGCAGAATCGAAGGGAGCCAGGTTCTGCTTCCGCTTTCGTTCGCTGTTTGCCCAGCACGCCCGTGGCACCGGTTTGCTCCCCAATTTGGTACAGCGCGGACACCAGGTGGGTGTCCATGCGCATGGTCGGGGGCTCGGGAGGGCGGTGGCTGCTCTTGGCGATGCGGGGGTAATGCCAGAGGTTGGAGTGCCTGGACTGGTCCAAGGCGGCCCACGACGAAGGAACCGGATCTTGGCGGAGTCAGCGGATCTCGGTTTGCGTTTGGTGTGTGACCACGGAGAAGAACTGGCCTGGGCCTATGATGGTGTCTGGCCACGGTTTGAGTCGGGTGTATGGGTGTTGGCTCCACTGGTTCGACCCTTTGATTGGGGATTGATGACCCGAGATGGGACAAGGCATGGAATCACCAAAAAGAGCCTGGCGGAGCTTCGTCGTTTGGAAGGGTTGGCTTCTGGTATGGGAGCGCGATCCTTTGGCGCCGCTTTTCATGAGCATGATCTCTGTCCGCCTCATTCGCTGCATCCGAACGATGCTGCCTTGGAAGCCATGGCGGACTTCTTGGATGAACGCATCCAGCCGGTTCCACTGCCTCCTGTTGGCTTGGTGGCCGGTGGGGGTGAACGGGAGAGAGACCCAGAGCCCAGTGGTTTGGGAAGGCGTGGGGCTCGTCGAGGTTTCACTGCGTTGCGTGCCGGGCTGCGCGCACGCAAACTCTCTGGTTTAGAGAAGCAAGGGGACCTGTTTCGGCTTTCAGTGGGGGAAGGGACAAGCCGCAAACGTCTCATTTGTGTCGAACGACTCGGCGCAGAAAACCCCGAGAAAGTCTGTGTCTTATGGCACGCTGGCGCAGAAGGAGGACGCCGTTTGAGGATGCGTCCATTTGGTCTGTCAGCACACCAGCTCACCGAGACAGGCTGGGCGGTCTGGATGGCCGATCGCACGGGCACTGGTGACAGTGATCGCGTTGGTGGGGTCGACTTGTCACCCGGCAATTCGATGCACGATGAAGACTGGAGGGCGGTGTTGCAACGGGTGCGCAGCACATCGCCCTCTGGTGTGCCGGTGGTGGCATTGACGTGGTCGGCGGGCTTGATCCCGGTGTTGCGTGGCATGGCTTGTGGAGTGGGGCCAGATGCATTGGTCGATGGAGAGGGGCCGGTTGATCGATGGTCTCTGCGGTGGCCTGCACAGGCACGTGCCCAGGGATTGGACCGCTGGGATTTGTGGGATGGCTCGACCTGGGATGGTTTGGAAGCGGTCGACTTGGTCGCGAAGGCGACAACGCCGCTGCCGTATGTACGACTGCAGGGAACGCGAGACCACGCCCATGGTTGGATGACCGACCATGCTGTTCGCTTGGATCGGGCGTGTCGCCAGTCTGGATGGAAGATGATGGGGCCGACGCTCGGGACATTGCCTGGGAGTCTGGCGGCCCATGGTGCCGCGGTTGTGCGTTCGATCAACTGGGCGGCAGAACAGGTCGTATGTGGAGCCAAATCGGAATTCGCAGATGACAAAAGTGGAACCGGGTCGACAGAACCCTGATCAACTCAGCCGTTGGGTCCATTTTGTGAGATTTGTTCCAAAGCATGGTTGACCTCTTCGTGGCGAGGGTCACCCTCTGGTAGCGCTGCCAACAGGGTACGCAAAGATCGCACTGCGGCGACCATGTCTCCCAACTGGTTGGCGCAAAGCAGCGCATGTTGCGCCAAGGCTTCGAGGTGGTCGGGCGCATGTGTGAGGGCGGTTTCGAAACAGCGTTGCGCCTCTTCCAGGCGGCCTTCATGTTGGCGCCAGATGCCGCGATTGACGGCTTGTTCTGCGGCCAGTTGATGGGGGTTGTGGGGGGCTTCGGAGTTCAACGGACCCATGTTGCCGCGGGCGTTGGCGAGTGCGACTTGCGTGCGCTTCATCAATTCCTTGGGTGCCCACGGTCGGCAATGCACAACCGGCTGTATGAAGTCGAACGAAACATCTTGGCCGATGGGAGTGTACAGATTTGCCTGCGATTCTGGGTGTGCAGCCACCCAGTCGGCCAATGGGGTTTCTGGGTACACCCTGGCACCGGCGGCGTACGCCAGGCCGAACCCATCCGGCAGGGCTGCGTCGATCTTCATGGCGGCATCCCAGGTCGCAGCCATGGTTTCCTCGTTTTCCAGAGGATGGCCACCCAACAGTATGGAACCACCCAGTGTTCGATATCCGCGTCGAATCCACAGCTCGACGAGTGCATCAATTTGGGCTCGGTTGGTCGGACCGCCACCGGCACGCAATATGGGATCGAGAAGGTGCCCGAATTCAAAGCTGAGATCAGACGGATCGAGGCCGGCGCCTTCCATGGCATCCAACAGCGCATCATCGATTGGAGCGGGCTGCACAAACACCTGCACATCGAGGTTGCGACCTTGCAATGCTTGAAACAGAGCGGTTGCGTGGGTGCTGTTGGGTACGTTGAGTTCACTGCAACTCAGCCAGAATTCCCGTATGCCCGCGCTTTGTAGGGCATCAAGCTCCGCGACGATTTCTGGGATGGGACGCAGGTGGACCTGGCTCCCGGTAAATCGTGGCTCCACACAGTAATGACAGCGCCGGTCACAACCTGTGCTGATTTGGACGGGCACGCGGCCGGAACGGACCTGTGCGAGTCGGATCCAGTTCCCTGCCCGTGGAGTGGGGCCGGGTGCGGGACGATATTCCTGTGCGATCCGTGTGGAAGAGGATGCACGGGTCTGGTGTGGGAAATCGGGTTCTGCAGCACGGAGATCAATGACCCTGGGATCGTCAGGAAGCAACGGTTGTTGGTGGGTGGCCAAGGCGCGTCCCATGTACCATGCCAAATCATCGGCAGGGCCTTGCACAGCCCATCGCGCACCCAGAGCGCGCAACATCGGGCGGGGCCCTGCGGAGATGCCAGCGCCACCCAATACGACGCGGTCTTCTCCGACCGCTTCAACCGCCAATTGGACCAGTGGTTGGATGTCATCGATGTACGCTGTGGTGTCGATCGGGCTATCGCCTGTATCAGCGCGCGCTACCAGCGCGTCGTCCATGTTTCGAATGCTGAAACCAATCAGGTCGGGGGGGTCAGCGAGCAGCGTGCGCAGATGAGCCACGGGGTCTTCCTCCACAAACGGAGAGACCATGGAGCTTGTGCAGCCAGCCATTTGCAGGCATTTGCTGATCATTTCCATACCGTACGGTGGCACCGGTGTCGCGGTAATGGATGGATTGGCGTAGACGAGGAGAACCCGAGGCATAAATCAGCCTACCCTGTTTGGTTGATGGCATCGCGCACGCGGTCTGCAACCTCGATTGTGCGCAATGCAATGGAGCCGTTGACCGGAAATGTTCCTTGCCCTTGAACGAAGGCCAAAAAACTGTGCAGTTGCCTCTCCAGAGCATCGTCGGGCGAAACGTGCAAAGCCTCGCTCTCCTTGGGGACTGGCTGTTCTTTTTCCCATCGGACCCGGGTGGTTCGCTTGGCGAGAAGATCGATTGACCAGTAGGTGCCCGCGGATTGGTTGGCGTCCTCGGGAGTGTGTAGGTTGGCCGGAGAGATGAGCCGCAGCTGTCGCACCCGTTCTCGTGAAACGCGTGAAGCCGTGAGGTTTGCGACCTTGATTCGGCCATCGTTTCCCTGGATTTCCAACCGAACGTGGGCGATGTCTACCTGTGTGCCGACAACATTGAGGCCGATCGCACGTAGGTCGGTGATCTCGCCTGGCAAAAAATGCAGTGCAAGGTCCAGATCGTGGATCATCAAGTCGGAAATCACGTCGATGTTGGCCACTCGATGTGGGTCGGTGGGAAATTGGGCCAATCGATCGGATTGAAAAAAGCGCGGGCGCACATCTGTGACGGGTGCGATTGCCGGGTTGAAACGTTCAATATGGGCCACGCAAAGCAGGGGATGTTTGGCAATGCGTTGGGCCTCTTGGCTGCTCACGGCCAGTGGTTTTTCTACCAGACAAGGGATGTCTTGGCGGAGCAACGTTTCGGCCACATCGATGTGAGACGCGGTGGGCGTGGCGATGATGGCAAAGTCGGGCCTGGACGGGACCGGAGGGGTCAAACCCTGAGCTGGATCCACCACGGTCAGTCGCAGTTCGTCGCGTTTGGACACGGTTTTTGCGTGTAGCGCACCCATGTGGCCGTGGCCAAAAAGCACGCCATGCAGTGGTTTCACAGCGTCTCAGGCTTCGTGCGCGGGATCGCCGCCGGCCCCTCGACAGATGCCTCGCGTGCTGGTTTCGATGAAACGAACGAGGTCCTGGACGGCAGGTACCTCCGCGTACACCTCGCGTACTTGCTCCAGTGCGATGCGGAGTGGAAGGCCTTGCACGAAGAGCTCTCGATAGGCTCCTTTTAGAGCGTTCAGGACGTCGAGGTCGAACCCGTTTCGACGCAGGCCGACGATGTTCAATCCGTATAGTCGCGCCCGGTCGCCCTGGGCGATTGTATAGGGAGGAACATCTTGGGCGGCCATGCCTCCACCGCCCAGCATTGCGCAATGTCCGATACGGCAGTGCTGATGAACGCCAACCAATCCACCCAAAACTGCAGAATCTTCTACCACCACATGTCCGGCGATATTGGCAGCGTTGGCGAAAATTACACGGTTTCCAACTTTGCAATCGTGAGCAACATGAACGTACGCCATAAATAGGTTTCCGTTGCCGATGGTGGTCACGCCTCCGCCAGCGACTGTTCCTCGATTGACGGTGGTGAACTCACGAAAGGTATTGTTTTCCCCGATCTCGAGTCTCGTCACTTCACCCGCGTATTTCTGGTCTTGGGGATCCTCCCCAATCACGACGTGGTGGAAGAACTTGGTGCCTGATCCCACATCAGTGACCCCTTTGATGATGGAGTGGGCGCCCACTTCCACGCCTTCGCGAAGGGTGACACCGGGACCAATGATGGAGTACGCCCCGACGGCAACATCGGATGCCAGTTCGGCGCCCTTGTCGACAATGGCAGTGGGGTGGATGGTCATGAGATCTCCATTCGGATGGGGCCGTTGAACCCGGATGGGCCCAGTCGGTTGGGATTCCACACAATGTAACCGGGTGTTTAGTAAGCGGCCGCGCGTATGACAGACTCTGGTGAGGGATCTCTTGCCCAGGCATCCAGCAAATCTTGCGCAGGACTGCGTCCTGACTCGATCTGTTCCAGCAATGGAGTCAAGAGGTGTTCATCTTTGGGTAGGCAGGCCCGAAGACCACGCTCTGCGATCTCTCCGAGATCGGATGCCCAGTCGCCGAGGGTTCGGCCCCCCACCGTTCCACCGAGCCCATCGCGGCAGGCGATGTCAAATCGCTCAGCGTGGGTTCCAAATCTCTCGACGTCCTTCACGAGTGACAGGCCTTCGTCCAAAGCGGTGTCGCAATACAACAAGCCCGTAAATATGGCGCAAAAAGCCAAGGCCAAATTGTGGTTTACGCAGTCGGCGCCGCGTACCTCGATCGTATGTTTGATGCGGACTTCGGGGAAAACGCTGGTTTGATGGAGAGCCCAGTCGGTGGCGTTGGGAAAGTGTCCATCAATGCCTTGCTCCATAAATGATCGGAAGCTTCGCCCGTGCGCTGGCAAGAAGATGTCGTCTTTGCAATAGAACATCATGGGTACATCGAGCAGGTAATCTACCCATTTTTCGTGGGTGTATGTGTCTCGAAGTCCAGGCGGAAAGCCGCAGCGAGCAGGATCGGTGCGGGTCCATATGTGTCCACGAAAACTCTTGAAGCCGTTGGGACGATTCTGGCTCAGTGGAGAATTGCTGAAAATGGCGGTGGTCAAGGCAGACAAGCCGGAGCAAAGGCGAACCTTGGCCGCGCAATCCATTTCGTCGCGGTAGTCAAAATTGCATTGGACGCTGCATGTGCCCTTCATCATATGAAGCGCGAGGTCACCGTATTGGGGGAGATAGTCGCGCATGACCTGATATCGACCCTTGGGCATCCAGGTAATGTCATGCATGGATGCAATCGGTGTGAGCCCTGCAGCTATCCAGCGTAAATTGTGGTTTTCGGCAATGGCCAGCAGTGCGTTCCGGTTCTCATGCATTTCCTGTTCGAGTGCGGCGAGGCTCCTATGTGGAGCGCCGGACAGCTCTATCTGTCCTCCGGGCTCGAGCGTGATGGTGGCGGTTCCACCCACCTCATTTATTTTGCTCAGTGCGATGACTTGGCCATTCTCGCGAACCTTGTCCCAGCCGTCGCGTTGTGCAAGTTGTTCTAAAATAAAGCGGATTCCATCGGGGTCGTCGTAGCCAACCGGCTGTCCATCGGGACGGACCACCGCGCGCTCAAATTCTCCGCCGACGCGCCAATCTTTGCGCGGCGTTTTGAAACTGTGAAATGTGGCGATCAGTGTGTCGCGATCCAAGCGGTCGTTGGAATTACTGGTCATCATGGAGTCTTCATATCACCATGCACGGCAGTATGAGGTATGGAATTGTGGTCCCGCCGTGGGCTGTGATTCTTTCAAGTCGCTGCGAGGTTGATACTTCTGGACTATTATCAAGGAAGGAGGAGTGACATGTTTGGCAGTCTGTTGTTGCTTTCGTTGGGGTGTACCCCGGTTCTGAACAGTCCTGACGACTCGGGCGCTGATCTAGCGTGGGTGGCGCCGAGCAACACGTGGCCGATGGGTGATGGTCCCCCAGAAGAACTGGTTGCGGAGGGGTTCAAGGCCGGTCAGGTCCCTCCGGATATGCGTTTGAAGGATCAGCATGGAGATGAGGTCTCGCTCTGGCAGTTTTACGGATACGTCGTCGCATTGGATGTGAGCACAATCTGGTGTGGCCCATGTCGTGAGTTGGCGGCCGAGGTCGATGAGGTCTGGAACGACTACAAAGATCAAGACTTCATGTATTTGACCATGTTGCCAGAAGATGCCACGGGACAGGTACCTGACCAGGCTGATCTACAGGAATGGGCCACCGATTATGATATCAGCGCGCCTGTGATGTCGGATGATCAAGGGTACAGCTACGAGGTAGTGGGAAGCGCCGCTGCCTTTCCTCGCATCGTGGTGATGGACAGAGAAATGGTCGTGTCCAATGATGAAGTGACACCAGCGGAAGATTCAGCCATACGCGCGGCCATCGAAGCGGAACTCTGACAGGTCGCCCCGTGCGGGCTGTCAGTCGGTTCGGTAGATGATGTGGTAGCCGATGGGGCTCTCGATAATGGGAGAGCGTTCGCCCACAGCCAATGCGAATGCTGCATCGTCAAAAGCGGGATTGAGTTGCCCTCTTTGAAACCAGCCCAAGTCGCCACCCCGTTTTCCGGTGGCGCCATCAGAATACTCTGCGGCAATATCGGCTATGGAAGCACCCGCCAGGAGTCGCTTTTCAGCAGCTTCAATCAAAGCGCGCGCATCCGATTCAGAGCGTTTGATGTTGGTCCTGGGCAGCCCGGCCCATTGCACCAGAACATGCGAGACACGGATTTCCTCCAGTGCCAGGCGTTTGATGATGTGGAATCCAAAAGGCGTCTCCACCACGTCGCTGATCCCGTTGACCTCCAAGGAGAAGGCCTTGCGATCGAACACGAAGTGCATGACATCTTGTTCGAAGGCATAAAGGTGTCCGCCACGGGGTCCGCTTGGACCGTCGGATAGTGAGATCGCGGTGGATGTAAAATCCGCGCCTTCTTTGAGCCGTTGCAGTTGTGCTTGGGCGATGTCGAAAGCTTGTTGGCGGGTTCGCTTGAGATCTTGGTTGGCCCCTACGGAACCTTGGTAGTGAAACAATATATGTTGTGCCGCAATGCGTGTCGGGGCGTCCTCTGCAAGTGGGGGATATGCCGACTCGTCAAACGAGGGTGGCTCATTGGAGAGCGAGGGTCCTGCATCCGATGCTTGGTCAGCATTGAAGCAGGCCAAAAAGATGGCCAACATGAGATTCACAATGGGTGGATAACATCTCCTTCCACGGTGGGGAAAAGCAAAAATCCCATCCGCTTTTTGGTGGTGCGGATGGGATCTTTAATGAGAGCAAGAATACGGATGACTATTCGTATCCCAACTCCTCGCCATATTCTTGTGCTGCGTCCAACGCGCCATAGAAATCGTTTCCAGAGCTGTCTGGAACGAAGTTGATGGTGAGGTCTTCGTTGAGCCACACCACAGTTGGCCAGCCGTATGTGATGAAGAAACTGGACGCATCACCCACTTCGTCGGCGAGCACTGGAACAGTTTCGTCTGGGTAGTCCTTGAACCAGTCAGCGACATTTTCGGCGGAGGCTTCTCTGCCTTGGTTGTTCTCGCCCAAAATGGTGATCCAGTAAATGTCGCCAGCATGGATCATTTCATCGACGGCAGGCCAGTATGCATCAAATCCATAGTAGTCATCTCCAGCAAGCCATGAAGAAAGACCGTTGCACGGCCCGCACCACATGGCAGAGATGTCCATGAGCATTGGCTTGCCCTGGTTGGCAAAGTCGTAAATGTCGATATATTCGCCGAATTGATCGACCATCGTGAACCGCGTCAGTGGGCTGTCGGCGGACCGCTCGGCATCACCCCATTCGGTGGGCACATCCAAACTGTCTTTGTCGGGATTGTAAGGCCAGTATCCCGTATAAATCCGACTTTCCGCATCGGTGGGGTCGGTCTCTTCATTGATCTCCCAGCTATCCCAATAGGTGTCCCCATCGGAGTCGGCGGCTTCGGGGTCAGTGCCGAGATCCAGCTCTTCTCCGTCTTGCAGCCCGTCGCCGTCGGCATCAGGATTGTTTGGCGCCGGATCTTCGCTGTCGAGAAGGCCATCGCCATCGGAGTCGACTTCTTCTGGTTCTTTCTCCGTACAGGCAAAGGAAAGCATCGTAAGAACGAGCATGGCGTTGAAAGGACGAATGGTCATAGGGACTCCGTGCGGATGGGGTGGTGAATGATTGCTTCCTTGAGACTTTCAGTCCACCGTTCCCGATTGTGTTGTCCGCTACCCAGTAACGGACCTAGTTGAAGGTTCCAAATATAGACGACCTTTTGGAAATGTATGTCAGAAAGCGGTCATTTCCAAAAAAAAGGTTTGTGCTATTCGATGTAAGATGCCGGGTTGGAAGCGTAGTCTGCGTCTCTTGTCAGCACTTTCATTTCTGGACTGAGCTGTACGTATGTGGGGATTCCCCAGTCTTCTTCGAACAAGATCCAGGGTTCATAGTCTGAATTTGTGCGATTTTGGAGCGCGGGGACCGTCTGCATGTTGGCGTCGTCCGCCCAAGTCTGCAGGTCACTCACGCTGGGCTGTTGGCCTGAATTGTTTTCTACGACAACGTAGAGGTATTGAAAGCCATCTGCATCGAATTGGTTTTGATATTGTTGGGCCGACCCGGCCGACGATACGCAGGACGGTCACCAAAAGGCACCGAAGGCGATCATAATGTTCTGTCCACAGAAAGAGTAGAGGTCGACCATCTCGCCATATTGGTCTCGCAACGAGAAGTTTTCGACGATGTCGCCCTTTTGGTACACGCTGCCGTAATCACCATTGCCCGTGGGGCCTGTGGCTGCGGGGTCTTCGTCACAACCGCCAACGGAGTACCCTCCCTCATACGGATGGCTGTAAGAATTGTTGGGGTCTGTGCCCTCGTCCATTTCCTCCCCGTCTTCCCAGTCGTCGTCGTCAGAGTCACTGTCGTTGGGATCGGTTCCGAGGGTGGCTTCCTCTGCATTTGTCAGGCCGTCGCCATCCGAGTCCTGGTCGCCATCGCCGCCATCGCCG
>Ga0163108_10003643_pt1 | contig 10951 bp, 9 predicted proteins | sample Fk1155metaG_FD_109644 | JGI IMG/M metagenome (GOLD analysis project Ga0163108, IMG submission 109644) | Marine microbial communities from the Central Pacific Ocean - Fk160115 155m metaG | ecosystem: Environmental > Aquatic > Marine > Oceanic > Photic zone | place: The Central Pacific Ocean...
GAAGCTTTCAAATCACTTGTTAAAAAAGTTCAGTTATCAATAAAATAAACTTGTTTTTTCTTTTACAAAGTTAGAGTAAAAACTAACTAATGGTAGATTTACGAGAATTAATTCAAAAAGTATTACAAGCTAAGGATAAGTCAGAACTACAGAATCTAAAAACTGAGTTTTTAGGAAAAAATAGTCAGATTAATCAAGAGTTCAAAAAATTAGGATCTCTAAATGAGGACGAAAGAAAAACAAGAGCAGCTTCTCTTAATAATGAAAAACAAAAAATTACTGAAGCTATTAATAATAGATTTAAAGAATTAGAAAAATCAGAAATAAACCAAAAACTTCAAAAAGATAAAGTTGATGTAACATTGCCAGCTCGAGAACGGCCAAATGGAAAAATACATCCTGTTTCACAGGTTATCGATGAGATTTCTTCAATATTTTCTGAAATAGGTTTTTCAGTTGCTGAAGGTCCAGATGTAGAAACCGAATATAATAATTTTACAGCTTTAAATACTCCCGAAGATCATCCAGCTAGAGATATGCATGACACTTTTTATTTGGATGGTAGTCAAAAAATTCTATTAAGAACTCACACCTCGCCAGTTCAAATTAGAGCAATGTTAGGTGACAAACCACCATTTAAAATTATTGTTCCAGGAAGAACCTACCGTTGTGACAGCGATCAAACACATGCCCCAATGTTTCATCAACTTGAGGGACTGCACATTGATAAAGATATAACTATGGGTCATTTAAAAGGATGTCTCGATTATTTTGTGAAAGAATTTTTTGAAGTTAAAAAACTTCAGATGAGATTTAGACCAAGCCACTTTCCATTTACAGAACCTTCGGCAGAAGTTGATATTGGTTATAGATTGGAAAATGGAAGAATTATTGTTGGAGAAGGTGACAAATGGCTTGAGATATTAGGCTGCGGCATGGTTCATCCCAATGTTTTAAAAAACGCTAAAGTTGATCCAAAAAAATTTCAAGGTTTTGCATTTGGAATGGGAATAGACAGACTTGCAATGCTAAAATATGGAATAAATGACCTTAGATCTTTTTTTGAAGCCGACTATAGGTGGTTAAATTATTTTGGTTTTGATCCCCTGGATGTTCCAACAAACTATAGAGGGTTAAGCAGATGATAGTAACTTTATCTTGGTTAAAAGATCATTTAAGCACCAATGCAAATTTAGGAAAAATAATAGATAAACTTACCGGGATAGGTCTTGAAGTGGAGGGAATAAAAGAGAGTCAAGGCGAACTATCCGATTTTAAAGTTGCAAAAATTTTAAAAGCAGAAAAACACCCCAATGCAGATAAATTAAAACTTTGTGAAGTTAGTTTGGGTAATAGCAAAACTATAAAAGTTGTATGTGGTGCCGCAAATGCTAGAGATGGATTGGTTAGCGTATATGCTCCTCCGGGCTCAGTAATTCCAAAAACAAAAATGAAATTAAAGATAGCCAAGATAAGAGGAGTGGAATCACATGGGATGCTTTGTTCTGAGAGTGAACTTAATATTTCAGATGAAAGTGATGGAATAATTGAGCTGAAGAATAGAGACAAGGATATTGGAAAAAATTATTTTAAAAGCAAAGGCGAAAAATCAATTGATATATCAGTTACACCAAACAGACCAGATTGTTTAGGCGTTCGTGGAATAGCCAGAGATTTAGCCTCAGCAGGCTTAGGAAAACTTTCTAATTTGAAAAAAACAAAAATTAAACAAAATTTTTCTCAACCCATAAAAATTTCTATCACAAAAGAAAAAAACCAAGGATGTATGTCATTTGGTGCCTGCTACATAAGAAATATTAAAAACAAAGAAAGCCCAGTATGGTTAAAAGAAAAAATAATTTCTCTTGGTCTGAAACCAATATCTGCAGTAGTTGATATTACAAATTATGTAATGTTGGACCTTAATAGACCTTTACATGCTTATGATGCGGATAAAATAGATAAAGAAATTATAGTAAGAAATTCAAAACCAGGAGAGAGTTTCGAGGCTTTAGATGGCAAACAATATAAATTAAAAAATAACATGTGTGTTATTTCAGATAGATCAGGCCCCTTAGGTCTTGGAGGCATTATAGGCGGAACACGTTCTGGAACTGAATTTGAAACAAAAAATATACTTTTAGAATCTGCATATTTTTACCCAACTTCTGTAAGAAAAACTTCAAGCATTCTCGATATCGATACAGATGCAAAATATAGGTTTGAAAGAGGCATAGATCCAAACTCAATCAAAGAAGGTCTTGAAGCTGCAACAAATTTGATTGTTAAAATTTGTGGCGGCGAAGCAAGTAAATTTTCTGTTGCTGGAAAAGCCCAGGTAAAAAATAAAACTATCGAAATTGATAATGATAAATTCAAAAAAGTTATAGGAATTCCAATTTCTTCAAATGAAACAAAAAAAATTCTTAACTCGCTAGGATTTAAAACAAAGATTTCTAAAAAGAACTTAAAAATTGAAATCCCAACTTGGAGACCAGATATTCATGAAGACGTAGATATTGTCGAGGAACTTATAAGAATAAAAGGATTTGATAAAATTTCATTAGTTCATCCAGAAAGAGCCAGATCCAAAGAAACTCTTAGTTTTAAACAGAAATTATTTCATCTATCTCAAAGAGCTGTGGCAAACAAAGGATACTTAGAGGCAGTAACATGGTCATTTACCGACTCCCGTATTGACAAACAATTTGCACAAGGAAAAAGTGAGATAGAAATTGCAAACCCCATCTCAAGTGACCTTAACGTATTGAGAAGATCAATATTTTCAAATTTGATTATTTACTTAAAAAAAAACCAGGATAGAGGCTATGTAGATCTTTCATTATTTGAAATTGGACCAACTTTTTTTGGGAGCAAACCAGGCGAACAACAAACTGTTCTAGGAGGCCTAAAATCTGGCGTAGCAAATAGAAAAAGCTGGGACTCTAAAGCAAGAAATATAGATGTCTTTGATGTTAAAGCTGACGCAATGAAAACATTGGTAGAGCTTGGAATTGAGGAGGGCGATTTACATATTAGCAGCAAGACTCAAGATTATTACAACCCAGGAAGATCTGGTTCTGTAAATCTAAAATCAGAAAATGGTACTAGGTTAGCCTTTTTCGGAGAGATACATCCAGCAATAGTGTCCAATTTAGATCTGAAGGAACAAAATGTTTGTGGATTTGAAATTTTTCTAAAAAATATACCAGAGCCCAAAAAGAAACATCGACTTATTAAAAAGAATTATTTTGTATCAGAGTTTCAAAAATCTGAAAGGGATTTTGCTTTTGTAATTGATAAAAACTATAAAGCCGGAGAACTAGAGAGGTTAATCAGTGAAGTCGACAAAGATCTGATTAAAAAAGTTTTAATATTTGATGTTTTCGAGGGTGAAAATATGCCAGAAGGAAAGAAATCTGTTGCTGTTAATGTAACAATTCAATCAATGGAAAAAACACTTTCTCAAAAAGATTTAGACCAGGTAAGTCAAAAAATAATAGATATTGTTAAATCAAAGACTGGCGGAACAATAAGATCCTAATGCCAGATATCAACAGAGTAAGAAATTTTGCGATTATTGCGCATATTGACCATGGAAAATCCACAATTGCTGACAGAATGATTCAAATTTGCGGAGGACTTTCGCCGAGAGAGATGAAAGAGCAAGTTTTGGACTCAATGGACATAGAAAGAGAAAGAGGCATTACTATCAAAGCCCAGACGGTAAAGTTAAATTATAAATCAAAAGACGGAAAGGAATATATATTGAATATTATTGATACTCCTGGGCACGTAGATTTTAGTTACGAGGTAAGCCGCTCGCTACTTGCTTGTGAAGGATCCGTGTTAATTGTTGATAGTTCCCAAGGTGTTGAAGCTCAAACTTTGGCAAATGTATACCAGGCTCTTGATTCAAATCACCATATTATTCCAGCTTTAAACAAGATTGATCTACCTGCTTCTGATACAGAAAAAGTAAAAAAACAAATAGAAGATGTGATTGGCATAGAAACCTCAAAAGCCATATCTTGTTCAGGAAAAACAGGGGAAGGAATTGAAGAAATTTTAGAATCAATCGTAAAAGACCTTCCCCCACCTAAAGGAGATCAATCATCCAAGCTAAAATCTTTATTAGTTGATAGTTGGTACGATAGTTACCTGGGGGTTGTCATTCTCGTTAGAATTCTTGATGGAAAGATTAAAAAAGGAATGAAAGTAAAGCTAATGTCGACAGATCAGGACTACGAAATAGAAAAGGTTGGTGTTTTTACACCCAAAGCAAAAGATGTTGAAGAATTAAATGCAGGCGAAATTGGATTTATAATTACAGGGATTAAAAGTCTGTCAGAAACCAAGGTCGGAGACACAATATGTGACCCAAGTGATCCCTTAAAAAAACCTTTGTCAGGATTTAAACCTAGCAAGCCTGTTGTATTTTGTGGTTTGTTTCCAGTTGATAGTTCTGAATATCAAAAACTCAAAGACGGTTTAGCAAAACTAAAATTAAATGACGCAAGCTTCTCTTTTGAACCCGAGTCTTCAAGCGCTCTTGGTTTAGGTTTTAGATGTGGATTTTTAGGGCTACTCCATTTGGAGATTATAACACAAAGACTGGAGAGAGAATTTGATATTAATTTAATAACCACAACTCCAGGCGTTGTTTATAAAGTTAATAAAATTAATGGCGATGTAGTAGATCTTCAAAACCCAACCAGTATGCCCGATCCCTCACAAATTAAATTTATTGAAGAGCCATGGATTAAAGCAACGATTATTACACCTGATGAATATTTAGGATCAATAATCAAAATATGCCAAGACAAAAGAGGTGTTCAAAAGGATTTATCCTATTCAGGAAATAGAGCTGTTTTGGTTTATGAACTTCCACTCAACGAGGTTGTTTTTGATTTTTATGATAGACTGAAATCTATTACGAGTGGATACGCTAGTTTTGATTATGAGATTACCGGTTATAAAGAAGGCAGTTTAGTTAAGCTTGGTATTTTAGTTAATAATGAACCAGTAGACGCTTTATCAATGATTATTCATAAAGAATTTGCCCAAAACCAAGGAAGATTAGTTTGTGAAAAATTAAAAGATTTAATTCCTAGACATAATTTCATGATCCCTGTTCAAGCCACAATTGGAGGAAAAATTATTGCAAGGGAAAGTATAAAAGGTTTTAAAAAGGATGTTTTAACAAAAATCCATGGTGGAGGAGCACGAGATCGTAAAAGAAAATTATTAGAAAAACAGAAAAAAGGCAAGGCAAGAGCTAAACAGTTTGGGAGAGTAGAAATACCTCAAGAAGCATTTATAGGAGTATTGAAAATAAATAAAGAAAACTAATGCAAAAATTATTTATCATTTGTAACGAGGGCGTTTATGAGAATGATAATAAATACTTTTGTGACAATCTAGATTTTAAATCAACGCCCGAGGGATTAAATAAAAGTTTTGAGGTAAACTTGATCGCCAGAAAATCTTCAAAAGAAAGAGCACACAATATCAATGTTAAAAATATTAAAATATTTGGTTCACTTTTATCATTTATTTCAGCAATCATAAGTTCAACTAAAAATAAAGATAGCAAATATCTTCTTATTTCAATTTCACCTTACACTTTTCTTGCTTGTATATTTTTAAAATTGTTTGGAAAAACTCCGATCATTTATTTAAGAAGTGATGGATATGGGGAGTATAAAGCTATACTAGGTTTTATAGGTCCGGCCTTCTATTATCTAATGTTTAGTATTTCTTCTTCGATTTCAAAATTAATCAGCTGTCGAAATTACATTTTAAAAGGCAAAAAAGGAGAAGTTGTTTCACCGTCACAGCTGGACTCTGAATGGTTTAGCAATATCAAAGAAATAAATATTGAAAGTTTAAAATTGTTGTACGTAGGTAGAATAAAAGTGGAAAAAGGAATTTTCTCATTACTCAAATTAATTAGGGGCAAAAACGATATTTCTCTAACTATAGTTGGAGCCGAAAACAATATGACAAACAATATTAATCAAAGCAATGTTGTTGTTAGACAAATCGAAAATAATAAAACAAATTTAATTAATATTTATGACGATCACAGTGTGTTCGTTTTACCTTCATTTACAGAGGGGCATCCTATGGCTCTATTGGAGGCTTTAGCTCGTAGAAGACCGGTTATAATTTTTGAGGAAATAAAACACGTAATTGGAGATAAAAAAGGGATTTTTGTTTCAAAGAGAAACTATGAGAGTTTTTTGGAAACTATTAACTATATCAAAAACAACTATCAAAAAATTCAAGAAGAAATGAAACAAAATCAATTGCCCACCAAAAAACAGTTTATAAGTGAGCTTGTTTCACATATTTCTCTTCAAAACTAGGTATTCATTAATTTCACTGTGAATTTTATAATTTGTTTCCAAATAATTAAAAACTATTGGCAATAATTTACTTGGGGAATTGTTTATATAGTGTTCATTTTTTTTTATTATTATTTTATCCGATTTTGAAATTTTTAATAAATCAATATACTCACTTTGGATTTTTTTACCGCCCATTGAGTAGGGAAAATAAAATTTATTACATGTTGGCTTGGATAGAACAAAAGGTATGGCCGCTTCATAGGTTAAGTTATTAATACACTCTTCATTTTCAAGTTCATTCCTTAGTTTTTTATAATTTACTATATTATTTTCACTATAGTAATAATTATTACTATACTTTTTATACGATATTAAACTCGATTGTTTTTCTTTTAAAATTTTACCGTCAATAAATATTATTTTTGAGATAAAAATAATAAGAATAGACACAACTATTAAGCTTAAAAATTTTAAATAACTTTCTTTAATGAACTTCTTTTCTAAGAATATTCCTAAATTTATTAAAAAAATATAGGTTAAAGAAACATATAACCAACCCATTGCCCCTTTCATGTGGGGCCCATCAGATCTACCAAGAGCAGTTTTGTAACTTATAATTGACACAACAAATAAAAAAATTAAAATAATTTTATTATTATTTGTTAGCCTTTCATTTTTTGATAGACAGTAAAAAATTGTTAGAAAAGAAGTTAATAGAATCAATATTAAATTTTTTCCTGCTCTAGAGGAGCCGACCTCGTCTCCAAATGGACTAGGATGAATAATTCCATATATGTATTCTATGTTTGAGTAAATCCAAATTGAATTATTAAAAAAATTTGAAAATTCTTCATGCCCAAAGATTATATAAAAGCTTAACCAGCCAAAAAATATAGAAAGAATAATGATGAATAGGTTTTTTAAATTTTTATTTAGCACTTGAAATATACAAAACAATAATAAAGCAAAGTTTAAATAAGCTCCTCTATCTAATCCCCAAAAAATTGTAATACTTGATAACAAACCAACGGATACAAGATTAATTAAGATCCAATTTTTATTTAAAACATTCCAAATTGAAATAAGAAATAAAATGATTGGTATTTCTCGGTAGCTAAATACAGGGTTATGAAAATTTGTTAGAAATAATATTGCTAATGCAAAAAATAAAAATATAAAATTTTTAATATCTAAACTAAACCTTTGATAATAACTTAATTGATAGGCAAGTATTAACAATAACGATTGGTTTATAAATTGATAAATCAGAAAAATAAATCTTGTGCTGTTTATAGATAATTCACCAAAAATAGAATTACTTAAAATTGGTATTAAAAATTCATGACCCCAACCAACTGTAACAAAAGAGTTTTTCCAAAAACTATCATAATAAAAAAAGTTTTGACCCGCAGTTAGCCACATTCCCTCGTGAAGTGAGTCAAGGTCATGCAAAGGAGTCTTGAAAAATAATAAATTTAATAGAAACAATAATGAAATAAAAAAAAATAGCCTTAAGTTTGATTGTTTATCAAATACTCCAACATAATTTGAAACTTTGTAAAAGAATGGCAACTGAAAATTATTGGATATTTTAAGATAGGACAAATATAAAATTGATGGCAAGCCTATAAAAAAAATGAATCTTAGAATTTCATTCCAGTGGCTATAATTATTTTCTATATAAATTGTTCCTTCAAAATTTTTTATCATTTCTTCAGAGGGCAGAAAATGAATACTTTCCCATGTTAAAATGGAAATAACTATTGATAGGAAAATAATTAAAAGGGCTACAATTTTAGTTTTAGTAGATCGTATTAACATTTATGTTATAACTATTAGCATGTTTGTTTATAAAACTCTAAACCCTCGGTCCTGTTCATCTCTTTAAGTTTTAGGGAGAGATGGCTGAGCGGTTTAAAGCGCACGCTTGGAAAGTGTGTATACCCATTTTGGGTATCGTGGGTTCGAATCCCACTCTCTCCGCCACAATTGCAATTATACACATTTAAGCATCAAAAACCCTTGGTATGACTCACTAATAGAGAGTGTAAATTTAATAGAGCTCAGATTTAATTAATGGTAGAAGAGAGCAGTACAAAACGAATCAGTTGTTCGTTTTGTTTTTTGTTTAACAAAAAAAGAGGGAAGTTATGAAAATGTTAGCAGGACTATCATCAACTATATCTTCTTTGACTAAAGTAGTAATATCACTACTTGGGTTAGGAATCGTTGTTTCGCTACTTGGTGGAAACGTTCCATTCGTTAGTGGGATAGCAGATAACATAGTTGGATTAGTACAGTCTTTAGGTGATGCAGGAATAGTTGGCTTAGTAGCCGCTATAATCATCTTAGGATTTTACAAATAAATAAAATATTAGCAGCTGAAAACCTCCCAGAGCTGCAATGTTGTTTATTGCCCCAGTCTTTCCCCCTTAATTAATTAATTAAGACTAGGTTGGGGTAATGAGCCTGGGGTAATAAGAATAAGTTTGGAAGGATAAAATTATGAAGAACTGGATATCTAAGATTAAGTACTATTTAAATAGTTTTATAGAGGTCGGTGTTCTTTTGCTGGCCGTATCAGTTATTGCAGAAATAATATTTGGGCCTAACGTTGCTTTTTTTGGTTCTCAGGTTACAGAAAATTTAGTCAGACTACTTAATAATTTGGGAAGCCAAGGGATTGCCGCATTAATAATTGTATTTGCTGTGATATTTGCATACAGAAAATTATTAAAATAGTTATTAATTTAAATTAATTTTCTTTAATAAATTTTTTATGGGAAATTATTTAGAAAATTTTTTTAATTTAATTGACAAATATCACCAAAGTAGAATTATTAGTTTTTTAAAATCATTCAATCTGGAAAACATTATTGATGTTGGTTCCCACAAAGGTGAGTTTTTGTCTTATGCTTTGAAATTAAATGGAGTAAAAAAAATCTATGCTTTTGAGCCTCAAATAGAAATTAACAAAATTTTAGCAGAAAAATTTGTCAAACATAAAAATATAGAAATATTTAATTTTGCTTTGGACAAAGAGATATCAAAAAAAAAAATTTATATTAATAAATTGTCCAGCACATCTACGTTATCAGAATTAAATTTAAGTTCTTTTTACTTAAAACTAAAAAATTTTCTTACAATTTCTAAAAATAATTTTGTAAACAGTTATTATGTGAACACTAATACAATAGATAATTTATTTAAAGATATTTTATTAAAAAACACTCTTCTAAAAGTTGATGTTGAAGGATTTGAGATTAATGTTTTAATGGGAGGGATTAATAAAATAAAAACTGAAATACCTTTTATTTTAATTGAACATCAAATGGGTAATCAGTATAAAAATTCCAATACCAGAATAGTTCATAAATTTTTATTAGAAAATAATTTTAAAGTTTTGAAAACCTTTTTTTTTCCAACGTTTCACTTCAAAGACGTTTTATATAAAAGAACAAAATAAACCATATAATTTGAATATACTATTAGCTGTGGGTATCTTTTATTTTTAACTCAATTCTTAAAGTGAGGCATGTTATTATAAGGAATCATAGGAGGATAATTGTGGAAACCGCATTAATAGCAATAGCATTACTTGTTATTTACAACACCATGAATTAATTCTACATAACCCCAAATTTATAAAATTTGGGGTTATTTTTTTTTGTTTCAAAAAATATATTTGTCAGCCAGGTAAAAGACCAATCCGATAGCTATTCCGAGCAATATCCAATGCATTTTAAATCCTTCGAATACTTGTTACTTTTAAATTAGCAGTTTTATCAATTCTTTCTATTGTTTTTTTAATATTCATTATCACCACCCTTTTCATTGGACCGTAGGCATGGATTAATTTTTTTTTAGATAAGGCTACTGCCACATGGCCTTTCCAAAAAATCATATCATTTTTTTTTATATTTTTTAGTTTTACTTTTTTCTTAAAATATTTTTCCTGATCTTTCGAGTCCCTTGGACAATATTTGTTATTTTGGTTGAAAAAAATCTGAATTAATGCCGAACAATCAATGCCTTTGTAGCTCTTTCCGCCCCATAAATACTTTGTATTTTTAAACAAATTTACATCTTTGAAAATATTTCTGTACTTAAAATTGATTTTTTTTAGATCAGAAATTTTGATCCAGCATTTTCCAAATTTGCAAAACTTTCCATTTTTTCCAATTATTTTTACTCTAGAATCGTATGGAAGAAATTTCTCTAATTTTTTTTTTGAGCTAGGTCCACTAAAAAGTCTTGCTTTTAGAACACAAACTTTAAAATTTGGTTTTATAGGTTCAGAAAATTTTTTACTTTTAACGTATCCAACATAGCCATCTTTTTTTATTCTAATTTTCTTCCAGCGATTATGTTTTTTTATTACTCTAAAATTATCACCATAAAGTAATTGAGTATCTATCCCGGATTTTAAACTCTTCTTTTTGTGGAGATTGACTATAGGTATATTGTTTCCAAAACTATTTTTCACTTAACTTTATATTATTTTTAATCATATAAAGAAAAATCAAAGAAGGTATTACCATGACAGCTGTGATTATGAAGAATATACCCCAATCACCGTTCAGCCAATCCACCATTGC
>Ga0163108_10003644_pt1 | contig 10946 bp, 7 predicted proteins | sample Fk1155metaG_FD_109644 | JGI IMG/M metagenome (GOLD analysis project Ga0163108, IMG submission 109644) | Marine microbial communities from the Central Pacific Ocean - Fk160115 155m metaG | ecosystem: Environmental > Aquatic > Marine > Oceanic > Photic zone | place: The Central Pacific Ocean...
TCACCATTTCAGCCATGTAGACCTTTCCGAACGCACCTTCAGATAGGTCTTTTAGGAACCGGAAGCGGCGTCTGGGGTCTGACACGGAAACTCCGAACAAATAAGAGTGCAGAAAGCACGGCCACTATAGCCCAGGTTGAGGGGTTGGGGCAGTCAGAGTTTATCTTGTGTACCCTTTCCTAAGTTTAGTCACCGCAAATGCCATCTTCACCATTGGCAACTTCGACAGTCAGGTGGAGCAGTGCAAAGTACTCAATGATGGTTTCTTCTACTCCAGGGTTGCCCTCGACGACCTTGTCCCAAGACCAGTTACCGGTCAGTCCGCGCCCCCACGGTTTGTGGCGGTCCAAAAGGTCTGATTCCTTGTTGGCCAAGATGGCGGCGAGACCCATGCGGGTCGCATCATCTTTGCGTTCATCGGCCAGTTCCACTTCGGCGTAGACTGCTTCAATCGAAGACAACAGCGACCAGTCTTGTCGCTCGAGAGATGAGGTTCTTTTGATGTCGATGGCCTGGCGTCGTCCGCTTTTTTCTTCAATTAGGAAGCGTACCGCTCCGTATCGAGGCCGTACTTGGCGGGTTTGCCCACACAGCGCGTCAGCCAACTCCACCGGGTCGGGTGATTCTTCGACCAGCGCTTTGATCCGATCGATGTAATTATCCTCATATTGGCGGGTTCGTTTTATGGCCTGCACGGTAAGCGCTTCGTCCAGTCCGAACGCCTGGAAGTTTTGTTCCCGGTTGCCTGATACATACAGCAGATCGAACAGAGGATCTTCATTGGCGACGCGGTGGCGTACCTGTACTTCGGAAGGCGCGATGAGATTGGCATCGCTTCCCTCTCCGGTGGGTCGATTCTCCAAGAACAGCAGATAGCCGTTTACGCCAAGGAGGATGATGACGGCAGCCGCGGCGAGCAGAGTACGGAACGTCATTTGAGTCCGCCTTTGCCTGTCAGTGCGTCTCTCTCAGGGACGGCGATGCGCGTGCAATAACCATCACCTCGAACGTAATCTCGCCATTTGTTGAAAGGTGCTGTCTCTCCGTAGTTTTTGCCGTAGTAGCAGACCGCGAGGAAATGTTGAGCCACAGCATTGTAGGCGTAATGTTGGCCGTGGTTGGCCAATAGCCCTCCGCATCGAGAGTTGAAGTTTTCTACCCCCTGTGTGTCTTTGCCTTCACACAGGATGTTTTCCCCATAAAAATCGGGTGCGGAAGATTGGTTGGTTTTTTCCAGGTGTCGTTGGTACGAGGGAAGCACATTGAGTGAACGGTACTTGCGTTCCTCATATCGGCTGTCGTCAAAACCCACCGGATGACTGAGGATGGTGATTTGTACGGCGGCGCCCGACTCCGCGACCACGTCATGGTTCCAGGCATCTGCAAGCAACTCGATCGCGCCCCGGGTAGAGGCCGCAAGATCGATGCGTTCGTCTACAGCGCAGCCACGGGTCTTGCTTATTTTGCAGACTTGGTTCGCATGGTCGATGTATGGGGCGTTCTTCATGACGCCGCGGACCGCAATATCCCGCGATGGGCTCCAAAGAGCTTGTTGTCCACGCAGTTTGCAGTCACGGACCTCCACGCCCACACGACGTGCCACTTCTGGCATCAATTGCCAATAGCCTTTGGCGCAGGCGATGGACTGGGCATCGGAGGTGTAGTGAGATTCTTGGTAGGGGATCCCTGCCAGGACGACGGGCAGTCCTACCTCTTCCAACTCTTGTACGACATACGCATAATCTTGTTCGATGGACTCCAGACGACGCCAATAATTTCTGGCTCTTGCGTGGATGGTGACTGAACGCTGTACATAGGCCAGAAATTTTTCGTCCCAATTGATGGGTTTGAGTAGGCTCTTGTCACCGGCTCTTTCGGAGTTGGGCGCCATGACAAAGTCGAGGAAAGGCTGGTTCAATCCCTCCAAGAGAGAGGGATCGATTTGTGTGGTTGGTTCCACGAAATCATAGCCGGCCTCTCCGTCTTCGACTGGCCCCAGCAAAGGCACATCGGGCGCAAAGACTTTGATGACGGAAAGCACGACACCCACGGCCGTCGTCAAGCCTACCAAAAGCATTGCAGGTATAAACCACGCTGGCAGGCCTCCTTTGGCATCAAGTTGTTTGACGCTGGACGGTTGAATTCCTTGTTGTGTCTGTGCTGCATCCGAAAGAATGTTGCCCTTTTCCCACACTCCGAGGCGTCGGGCCTCCAAAAAAGCGATGGAACATCCACGTCCTGGGGGACCCAGGTGAATTGCACAACCCGGCGATAAGAATGTCGGCCCTTGGAGCACCTGAATGGAGTTCCAGTCAACATTTTCATGGGGTGCCACTCGTACCTGATTGGCCCCCACCGGTGCGATGGAAACGGAACCCCCATCATACGCAGAGATGACGGCTTGCCGATTGTCGAGTCCCCGGTATCCGTCCAAGGACAAGCCACCTGGTCCCGGGCTTGCCCCGATGCGTACGATTGGACCTCTGCACACCACGTCCCCCTGGAAGGAGAGTGGACCATGGAGGAAGCGGAGAACGATATCCCAGCGTTCTTGGCTCATGGGGCTGATGATCCCGTATTGGAACAGACGAGTTTGATTTTTTGGAGTCCCTTCATTGGTCCTGCATCCGCTAGAATTCCTTCAGGTGGCATTTTCTTGCCTTTCAATTCCAGCTGCCAATCTCCTGCGGGAAGACCCAGCCAAGTAACGAGATGGTCCACAAGGCTGGATACGGGTACTGCTGAACCCACCGGTGCCACGAACCTTGCTGGGGTATCGCCGCCTTCCACCGAGATATCTGCTTGGACTACGCGGTTGGGCACATAGCGTACTGACACTGGAACTTTCGCATCCATACGGCTTAGTTTGCGGGATGGCGGTACTGGTTTTCCGTCTACTTCCAGTCGGAACCAGCCTGCGATGGCGCCTGTCAAGTCGGTTCGAACCGGCAGAAATGTACCCGTCATATGTGCAATGGCGCCTGCAGCGGAAATGTCTGCGGGCAGGCTCGCTGCAATGGGCTGTTCTGCTCCGGGGAGTGAAAGAAGCAATTCGACCGTGCTTTCTCCGGTTTTTTGTTGAATGGAAAATGGAGGGGCAGAGAGGTCGGCTGCGCCCGAAAACCCCGTGGATCCAGGTACCTGTTGCGCATCTGGCGTAGAGGCTGGGAGCACCACCTTTGGCGGTGCCGTGTCCATCTTGGCAGGAGCGGACGATTTGTCTTTTCCTGCTTTTGGTTCTTGAATGGCCTGCGCTTTGGGTTTCTTGGGCTTGGGAAGCGCGACTGTGCTGGCATCCGGAACATCGTTCAACTCGTCGGAAGCCTCGGAAGCCTCGGAAGGCTCGTGAGGTGGATCCGTTTGCTTTTCGGGCTCCTCCACTGGTGTTGGCTCGACTGGGCTCTTGGTTTCGGCCTTTGGCGTGGGCTTCTTCGCTTTGGAAGGGATTTCGATGGTCTTTGGTTTCGGCGTCTTCTCGGTATCTTCGGATGTTTTCGCCCGGCGAGGGGGTCTGCGACTTTTTCCTTTTGCCACGGGTGATACGACTTCTTCCTCGGTCGATGATGGGCTCTGTTCTTCGGACAGCTGGCGTGCTCGCCGTGGACTGCGTCGTTTGCTCTTGGGCGATTCGTCTGTCTCAGGCACGTCGGAGTTGGAGGACTGCATGATCTTTTGGATGACGTCGCCAGAGCTTTCTTCGGGTCGGGATTTCTTACGGTTGCGCGTTGGCATTGCGGTGTCGGTGGACTGGCGAATGCGGTTGAGAAGGTCTGCGGTACTGCTCTTGGTAGCCGACTTGGGTGGATCAGCAGGGGCTTCGGTAGACTTTCGATCTCTGCGTGGTCGGCTTTGAGAGACACGGCCTGTTGACGTCGGAAGCGGCATTTTTTCTTCTTCGGACTTTTGCGGCCTTCGCCCGCTTCTTTGCACATTTCCCCAACGACTATCCGCCTTTTTTTTCGGTGTGTCTGTGACCGGCTCGTCTTTTGCGCTGTCTTGTTCTTCGGAGGCCGAGGGTATCGAAACTTTCTCTTCGGTTTTTTTGGTCCGCTTGACGCTTCGTCTTCCTTTGGAAGGAGGAGGACTCCATGCTTTTACGCCGGCATCGGATGCGTCCTGTGCCGCCTCTTCGTTCTCAACCATGGCGAGCAATTCATCGCGCGAGGCCACCATGGTGGCTCCAGCATCCAATTCTGTGCCAGTTCGTTTGACTTGGGTTGAAATGATTCCCATCACGTCAATCAACGACGGTCCTGTTGCGTCAGGGCTCGAAAGCAGCTGTTGAATGGTGTGGAGAAAGTCGTCTCCACTTTCATATCGTTGGTCGGGTTCAGGTCGGAGGGCTTGGGTCAACACATCTCGCACGGAGTCAGGCAGGACTTCGCGGAAGCGAAAGAGGCGTCGAGACCCTTCGCCTCGGGCCGCTTGTTGCCGAATATCATGGACCAAGCCATCGTAGACGGGACGTCCTGTCATGAGTTCGAATGCGACGAGTGCCAGAGAGAACAGATCGGCCGAAAGATCTTCGAGCTTCGCCTCCAACCGTTCCGGTGGGCAGTAACGAAAAGAGTCTTCGCGGGGAATGAGTTTTTCGTTTTCGTGAAATTGAAGAATCTCCACTTGGGGCAGTGCATACCCAATCAGCATTGCCTGGCCGTCTTTTTTCAGGAGGATACGCCTGGGTGTCAATCCACCATGGGAAAACACACCCTGGCTTTCTCCTGTTTCGGCAGCTTCTATAAGAATTTGTCCGACGAGGTACATCAACTCCAAGCCGGATCGGATTCCCACCGGTTCACCCCGGTCTGAAAACGTCTGAATGACCTCCGCGACAGACCATGCCTGCCCCGTAGGGTAGACAAATGCACCTTCTTCCGTATCGTGGCCAACCAATTCAACCAGGCCCGTCACCAATGGCGATTCGAGAAATCCCAGGACCACGTTCAACGCGTCGTTGATCCCGTTGTGGTGACGGTACTCCTCGTGGAATACGATGGCGGTATGTTTGAGGCCATTTTCGGCTTCCAGTTCAGTCAAATCTGACGCCGGCCCAATGAGACGTCGCCCTGTGCATTGCAGCCCGCCAATGGTGTCCATTCAAACGTCCTCGTGGATACAGACCAATCCGGGGAAGGTACTCTCCGATGGGGTGCGAGTCTACCAGATGCCAACCTCGGGGTACACTGTTGAAACCCACAACCTTATGAGATGCTCGTGCCCATAGGCTACAAAGATAGGCGAGACAAGCAGCCAACCGTTGAACCGCAAGACAAGCAGGCGGTCCGCGAGCAGAAGCGTGCACTCGATGCATTGGAAAGTGGTCAGGAGCTTTCCTCCGAGATTGCCCAACATTTGCAGCCACATATGGGCAATCAGGCGCTCCAAGAACTGTTGGGAAATGCTGCGCCCGAGAAAAAGAAAGGTGCAAACGCCGTCAAGAAAAGACGGAGCGTCGAAATTGGTGGTTCCCAAGTAGAGATAGAGGAAGAGGAGGAGGTCCAAGAGCTTGAAGTGGTAGAGGAAGGGGTTGAAGTCACGGAGCTAGAGGCCCCGCAAATGGGTGGGGGCAATCCTGGTGGGGCTGACGGTGGGGGTGATGGAGGAGGAAACGCCGGGCGGGAGGGCCCCTGGGACATGGGTTTTTTGTTCGGGGGCGATGATGATGCGCCAGCCGATTCGAAGGTGTCCAGTCGAATGGGGCGATCTCCCATTCGTAGAAGCGAGTTCAATGCCGATGAACCGTTTTTCGATGATGAATTCGTGGACGATCCCGATCCGGAAGGACATTCCGAATACCTCGAGGAACGATGGCCGGCGATGGCGGTTGTACCCCGCCAGCACCGCGAGGGTGATGCGATTTATTTGGCCGTTGAGGCTGCAATTTTGCATTCGTCTGGTGGTGGGACGAATATGGTGGCTGGAAAACTCGATGTAGAAGCGCTTGCGCAGCGCACGGGACCGGTTCATCCGATTGGGAGGGCCACACTCATTGGTCGGTTTTTGTTCGAAGAGTCCAACAACATACGAGTGGTGTCATTGGGGAGAGTGTTGGGGTGGGGTCTTGGCACCATATGCCCGGAATCTTGGGGGTATGTGAGCGCCGTGGCCCGGCTCTCGAACTTGGCCGTTTGTGTAGAGGCCCATGAAGGGGGCGGTGTCAGAACCGATAATGCCGTGACGTTGAGTTTGGATCGTCGCGCTTGGTTTGATGCCTTCGATGCCGCGCGCGTTTTGGCCAAATCGAATCGGCTGTATGCGGCAGAAATCGCGCATGAGGCCTTGGGAGCTGCCCTCCAATCGGATCCTGGCTGGGGTTTGTCGAGAACGGTCACATCCAGTCAATTGGGGGTGGCGGCCTTGGAGCGGGTGGTGCCAAGTGCAGCACCTGTTGTCGTTCCCCATGTGGAATTCGAACCGGAAGAAGTGGAGCAGGTGGACCAGCAGGCCGCGGCTGTAGATGATGTCTTGGAGCGCTTTACATCTGGTGCCTCGCAGACCGAAAGTCGTGAGCCGACGCATTTGAATCGGGATTTGTTGCAACCCATATTGCAGGGCGCTTCAGCGTTGGTTTCATCGCTTGGGCGTGCGCAGGTTGAGTTTGCGAGCGCAGCGTTGTCGGTATGCAGAATTCAAGCAGATACACCGGTTCAGGGTATATTGGACGAAGGCGATCGTGCGCTGCGGCAGTTGGCCCAGCAGGTCGTGAAATGTGGAAATTCGCTCAATGGGCTGGCTGGACAAGAGCTTGTTTCTTGCAAACACACCTTAGATGAACAATTGACGCTGCTTCGAACTGTATCGGACGGTCTCGTGGATGTAAGGCAGCGGGTGTTTGGCTTGCTTGTTGGTGCGATGGAAGATCGCTCATCCCCTCGGCACGGTAGTGAATCGGTGCTCCTCTCGACCAGCGGGGCCTCGAGTGCACCCACTGCTGGTGTGCTGGACGATGGATTTGCCGAAACGCTGCGTCAGGCAACGCGACACGGAAAAGGTGAGGAATGGGGTGGCATGCAGCAAAAGATCGACGCGTTGTCCGACAATGCTACGGCACGTTCCGACTTGGGTTTGCATCTGCTCTGCCGCACGCTTTGCGGCAATATGTCGACTGCCCGGGGGATATCGGCTGACGGCATCAAATTTTTGTCCCACGCCGTTTCTTTGGCGTACAAAGAAGGAGATACGCTGACAGTGGCCGGGGAGGGTTCTGTTTTGGTGGGCCTTTTGGCGTCTCAGAGTTCTTGGGATGAAGCGGAGATGTTTGCTGTACGGGTCGAAGAGGCTGCCCGCAGGCGAAGAAACTGGATTGGTGTCGCGGATGGGATCATTTCACAGGCCAATGTATGCCTTGGCCAGGGCACCCTGGCCAAAGCGGTGAACTTGCTGGTCCAGGGTGCGATTGAAATGAACACCAAGGAACGTCAAGCTGCGATGGTCTTGTTTAGGGCTCGCTTGGGGGAAATTCGTAGGTCGAGTGGCGCCAAACAGTTCGATCCGATCTTCGAAAAGGCGCTTCAGCTTATCTGACCTGCGCGTTGCATATGGCACAATGTCGTGCATCGCCGCGGTACACAGCAACACGAGCTTGGTAGCACCCAGTGTGGAAATATTTTCCACAGCCGTATTGGCATTCTGTGCGCACATCGGGCGTCACATCCCCTCCACAAATGTCACAAGTTACGGTGGCCATGGTCGTTTGCGTCTGGGCTTCCGTGACGGCCTGGCTTTCCGGTAAGGGCTCGACGGCGCCCCACCAAGCCAACCAGCCCATGAATACGCCCACCAAGCCAACGACAAACCCTTGGACGCTTTCTGAATACACAATGGCCGCATTCTCGTCGAGCACGGCAGCGGGGAGAAATGCAACGACGAAGACCAGCAGAAAAAATATGATCGATGTGACGGCAATTCGTGTTTGATTGCCTTGTCCACCCCACATGTGGCGGGAAAGGGATGTACAAAGAAATCCCATGCCCAACCCCGGAAGCAAAATGGTCCAGGAGTTTCGATCAATTGTCAGAGCCAAGCCCCATCCCACAGCCCAAACCATCACTCCGAGTACAGCGCCCAAAATATTGATGGTTCCCTTTCCGGCATACCCCTTGGTTTCGGGGTAGTCCGGCGGTTGTTCCATCACGCCAGAACCGGGTGGAGGTTCAGGCAGCAGATACACCAACTCTCCATCAATCACACCGAGTTGTCCCAAGGTCTCATCGTCATTGAGGAGCCTCCCCCGGGCGCGTAGCCAATAGAGCCTCCGGCCTCCATCTTCCCAATAAGCATCCAGACCGGCATCCCGGGCGACCCGTTGGGTCAAATCGCGCGCTGGAAGGTACGTGGGTACCATCAAGTCAAGGGTGAAGCTGTTCATGTCGATCACCTGTACGCGTACGGTGACCGTTTGCTTTCCACCTTGATTGAGTTGTTCCATCCCAGTCTACCGTTGGGCCTCGACCGTCTTTTCCAATTCCTCAGCGATTTTTGTCAGGGGTTGAAGCAGGCGTTCGAATTTGTCGAACCATCGTAGCCAGACTTCGTCCCCTTGATCTGGTCCGGGTACTTCGGCATTTACACGGCGAATAAAGGTTTTGAATCGCTCGACCCGTTGCACGGTTTTGGGAAGAGGGTTGAAGAAATCATGTGCAAAATTGACCAGTGAACCTGCAGTTCTATACAGTACGCGATCCGTGGTTCCTTCCTCGATGAGGATAAACTCAGAAGATACAAGTGCCGAGTAAAAACCGAGGACCCCAAGATCGAGCTCTGACACCAGGGCGGTTCTATACAGGTTGACCAGAATCTTTTTGTTGAGTCGGATGAACTCTACGACCCGTGGTTTCAGATAACTCTCCGCAGCCCGGGCTTGTCGACCGGCCCGGGGTACGGGAAGCAGTACTTGGACCATGCGACCCAAACGTACGTTGATTCGGCACAAAGCAACGGCATCGGACTGGTCTTCATCGATGGGATGCAGCCGAGGAGCGCAGCTTTCGGCAATGCGAGCGGCCTGTTTTTCAGAGGAATCGAATACGGTGCGCATTTGATTGTTGTCGAGGGATTCGACGTGAAAGATCCAGAGCATGTATTCGCCGTCTTTTTTCGGCACCTCCATTGGTACCGCGACGGCGTCAGGGAGCATGACCCCTTGACCCATTCGGGTGATGCCAAATCCGGCCTGAATGACAGCAACATACTTCTTTTTCTTCTGCTGCAATTCCACTTGCAGGCCTTGGACTACACCATGTCCGTGCAGAAACAGGTGGTGCCGCTGCAAGTTCTTGCGGTGATAGGTCTGTTCATCCAATAGGTCGTGTGCCGTAAGGCAGAGGCCTTCAAATGGGAGAAGTCTGGAAAACTGGGCGTCTTTGCTCATGGTGAACACTTAGATCTGGGTTGGAAATGTGGAAAATGGTCCAATTGGTTGTCACACGCTCTCATCGAATTGAATCGTAAAGGTAACGTGGGCGGGCATCTCGTTGGTAACGATGCGGGAGATTCGACGTAAGATGGCGGGGGCTTGTTCTCCAAACCGTGCTTTGAAAGCCGTTCTATTCTCCAGTATCAATGAAAAAAAGGTGGTGTGGTCACGGTTTGGCTGGAGCAAGAAGAAGGCTGGCGGTTCTTCTCGGAGGTATCTCTCTGCGATGTCACGCCCTCCCGCGAGCGTCATTGCCCCCAAAACATTCGGTTGTGGTTTGATCCGTTCTCCCACTTGGACGGGTGCAGAGGTGAGTACCTGAATCATCTCTTCGATGCCCTGTCGCGTTCCTCGTGTTCGATGAAGTCGGATTGAACGTCGAACCAACTCACGTTGTTGATGAATGGGAAGTGATTCGTCGAGCTCAAAGCTCACCCAAGATGCAATCCATGGGAGAAATTTGGGATTGGCCAGCGATGGATTGGTGAGGTCGGGCAGTCCATCGATTTTGTCTACAACCGTTGTCATGAGGTGTTGAAAGATAAACAAAAAACGCTGAAATTGATCGGCATGTCTCGCGTCGACCAATGTAGTCCGAGCCTCTTCTCTGGCACCCCATTGGCGCATGGCTCTTTCGCTTGGGCGTAGAATGTTTTGGCTGCGAGTGGGAACGGCGCCTTGGTAGATCGCGGGGAGAAATCGCTGATAGCTGCGTACTGGCACATGCAGGACAATGCGGTCCATTGGGCCCAATGGAGGCACCGTGCCACCATTTGTGGCTTGTACTGTCGCGCGAACCATGACCAAGTCTGTGGGAGCAAAATATGATGCGGGCGTACCGTCGGGTAGTGTGCGGACCGCGCGTACATGAATGTTTTCGCCGCCACCGGCTGGAATGATCTCGGCCTGCCTGATGATGCCGCTTTTTTCACCGCGCTGGACAGCGACCAAACGATAGGTCACCGGATTCCCAAGATGTCGGGCCAGGTATTGGCGGGCTCGTTTGATCGGGTATCCGACCACTACGACTTCTTCGATATAGGTGTAGTCGTCGGGTACGGGTTGGAGGGGGCCATCACCGGCTTGCGGAGCGAGCCAATTGTGACTCTCTTCGCCCTTGGGTACCGGTAGGTTGGGGCCTCCGTGCATTATACTGTTCCTTCGGTCTGGACGCGGATCCGCCGGACTGTGAACAAGTCATGCTGGGTCAGTATGAGTTCGCTGAGCCCATCGCCTTCTTCCCAACCAGGGGGATTCCGTGGGGCGGCCGCGCTCATGTCGAAAAGCTGAACCTTGACCACGTGCCGTACTTCGGCAATATCCGTGACCATTCGCGCGAAATCTTGCGAGAAAAGCGTACCACCGAATGGCCATCCATCCTTGTCGATTCCACCACTGTATGGATTCAAGAAGTCTTTGATCCACGCTTCAGCCTCATCTCGTGTTTGAATGATGTTGGCGTTTGGGCGCAACCGCAGGGTAACCTCGATGTCGGTGGGCATGAAACGAGTGAGTCGCACGACTGGGTCCA